>Ga0302233_10000674_pt1 | contig 26770 bp, 15 predicted proteins | sample II_Palsa_N3_1_FD_193516 | JGI IMG/M metagenome (GOLD analysis project Ga0302233, IMG submission 193516) | Peat permafrost microbial communities from Stordalen Mire near Abisko, Sweden - II_Palsa_N3_1 | ecosystem: Environmental > Terrestrial > Soil > Palsa > Peat permafrost | place: Sweden... | reverse complement strand
GCCCAGCAACGCCGAAACAAGGCGGAACAGCGTATGGCCATGATTGCGCGGGGTATTCCGATCGCCGAGATTGAAAAGCTGCTGGGTAGCGGCGATGAAGAGAAACGCGTTCGTGACCCGCTCAGAAGCCTGGGGAATGCCCGTCGTACCGGTGTCGTTCTGGTCTCAGTTGGACTAGGGTTAGCGCTCTTCTTCATTACTCTCAGCATCATCGTCAGTGAGCGTGATGTACTGGCGGGAGCTGCTGTGGGCATCATCCCATTGGTCATCGGCATTGGCTTTTTCATCGACTACAACCTGCAGAAGCGCGAGCTATCGCGCTTCGGGTTGGAGATCGGTGCCGAGTCGCCAGGTGCTGGAACTGAACGATAGGCAATCCTCTTTTTGCGCTGCTTATGCGAATCGTGCACACTGGCTTCATCAGGGACGGAGCCGTTGATTGATGAGTGTTCGTGCAGCTTTGCTTTTGCTGATCTTTGTTCTCGCAGTAGCAATCATCCCAGCCAGAGCACTGGGGCCAACTCCAACCGAAGCGCAAGCGCTTCGAGAGGCCTCGCAGAATCGAACGGCTTATACGCTGCCGCCGGATAAGCTCAAGGCAGCGAAGGAGTTGTTTCGGGCGCGCACGACACTGCACTTTGCTGCCGAAGGGTGGGGCGTTCTACAACTTATTCTTCTGCTTGCGCTTGGTGTACCGGCACGAATGCGTGACGTTGCCGAGAGGATGACGAAGATCCGATGGGGACAGTGTTTCGTCTTTGTCTTTCTCTTCCTGGTGCTGATCGCTCTGTTGAACGCGCCGCTGCGGCTTTATGGGCACCACGTCGCGCTCTCATATGGATTGTCAGTGCAAGGTTGGGGAAGTTGGTTCGCCGATCTCGGCAAGAGTTTTCTTCTTGAATGGATTGTGGCCGGGGTATTGGTGATGATCTTATTCTGGGTGATCCGTTGGTCCCCGAAGCGCTGGTGGTTCTGGTTCTGGATTCCGACCATGGTGGCTGTGCTGTTCGGCGTCTATCTTTCGCCGATCCTTGTCGATCCCCTCTTCAATAAGTTCGAGCCGTTGCAGCAGCACAATCCAGCCCTGGTAGCGCAGTTGGAAAGGGTAGTAGCGCGCAGTGGAGTGACTCTTCCGCCGGACAGAATGTTTTTCATGCGGGCCAGCAGCAAGGTGACTAGCATGAACGCCTACGTCACAGGCTTCGGCCCCTCCAAGCGGCTCGTGCTCTGGGACACGACGATCGCCGGAGCCACTCCCGATGAGCTTGCTGGCGTCTTTGGCCACGAACTGGGCCACTACGCACTGCATCACATCGTGCAAGGAGTATTGTTCAGTGCGGTGCTTCTGCTGGTTGGGTTCTTCGTAGGACAACGACTGACGTGGTGGCTGCTCGCGAAGTACGGGACACGTTGGCAGATTCGTTCGCAGAGCGATTGGGCTTGTCTGGCGGTATTGATGCTCGTTCTCAATGTGCTGAACTTTTTCGCGGAGCCGATCGAAAACGGCTTCAGCCGCTCCATCGAACACGCTGCTGACGTCTACGGACAGGAGGCAATTCACGGCATCGTCGCCGACCCGCAAACCACCACACAGCAAGGGTTCCAGAAACTCGGCGAGAACTCGCTCGACGATCCGACACCTCATCTTTTTATTGAATTTTGGTCCGATAGCCACCCATCAACTGCAAGCAGAGCAGCCTTCGCATTGGCCTATAACCCCTGGACAGCAGGACAGCATCCAAAGTATTTTCAACCATAATGAAGATTCCGCCGAGCAATCTCGCGTCTTCCGACTGTCTCTTCTGCAAGATCGTAGCCGGAGACATACCGGCAAGCCGTGTCTACGAGGATGAGTTCGCTATCGGTTTTCCTGACATTAATCCTCAGGCTCCGACACACATTTTGATCATCCCCAAACAGCACATCGCTTCGACCGCGAAGGCGGAAGCGGAGCACTCTGCATTGTTAGGCTCCCTGATGTCTGCTGCGGCTCAGATTGCACGCAGCGAGAAGCTCGACAACGGTTACCGAATCGTGGTCAACACCGGCGATGATGGCGGCCAGACAGTGAATCACCTGCATCTTCATCTGCTCGGTGGGCGGCACATGAGCTGGCCTCCGGGCTAGCAAGCCGCTACGCGTGGGTCACTTCGTGACGCGTGTACCTCTCCGGATGGCGCTCCCGTTGGTCGCGATGAGATATCTTTCTGCCGACCATCGGGAGACCTGAGGCGAAGCCGATATATAAGTCACGAAGTGACCGCCGCTCGCGCAGGTCGAACCAGCGTCCTTAAAACTTAAAAAGAGAAGAGCCCGAAAGATCTTCTCTCGGGCTCTTCGAACAACTCTCCAGCCAGCTTTCCTTACATATTGAAGTTCGGCTCTTCTTCCTCTTCCATGCCATAGCGGCGGAGGAGGTTCGGCAGATTCTGTGAGAAGGCAGCGCGCGGCATCACCGTATCGCAACCTGCCTCGACAGCCTTCGCCTTCAGATCTCCCTGCAGATGCGACAAGAAACCAATGATGGAAGTGCTGCGTTTCAGCTTGGTCTTCAGCTTCGGAATCAGAGTCAGGGGCTTGGCATTCGCGTTGTTAAGGTCGAAGACGATCAGGCCAGGCCGGTCTTCCTCTTCACCGCCGACCAGCGACGCAATCGCCTCCTTGTCATTTTTAACAAAGGCGATTTTCACTCCAAGCTTGCGCGCGGTTTCGGAGATCTTCGCGATGAAGAAGAGATCTTCGATAAAGAAGAAGATCTTCGTTGGTGCGTCGTCGGGGATCGGAATGGCGCGGCCCTGCGAGTAGTCGATGGGCTGAGAGTCGCTCTGGTAGCTACGTCCGCCACCATGGCCGTTGCTGCGGCCTTGATAGTTTCCGTTGTGCGAATCCATGGTGGAGGGGGGGGTATCTGCGAAGTTGCCATTTACGGCACGATAGCTATGGTCCATCGGGCCCACAAAGCTGCGGGGACCGCGAGACTGCTGTTTGCCGCCACCACCCTTGCGCTTGAATCCACCGCTGTTGTTGCCGGGCTGATGAGTATCACGGTCGCGATAGCCGCCGCCATTGTTGCTGAACCCGCCGCCGTTGCTTCCGCTGGCGACGTTGCCGGGATTCTCCGGGGAGCGCTGACGATCGCGGTCGCGGAACTTCTTCTTCCAGCGTTTCCCACTGGAGGAGCCATTCTGCTGCTGGCCGGCATTTGCTTGAAAGCCCTGGCCCTGCGGTTGAAAGCTCTGAGGAGCAGCCGAGCCCTGAATGGAGCCGACAGGTTGACCCGCAGCCTGTTCGCCTGGTTGAGTACCCGGCGCAGCATCCGAACTACCTTTGCTCTTCCGCTTGCGGCGGCGGCGGCGGCTGCTTTTGGACTGACCCATGCCGTGCTGGACGTTCTGCCCGGCAAATTGTGCCTCACCGTCCTGTGGGACGGGAGACATTGTCGAACCCTGGTGAGAATCTACCTCGGGTACATTCTGCTCTGAAGTCATGCTTCCACTTCCTATTGCTTTAGATCGCAATTAGCGTTCTCTCCCACGCAAACGGCCTCGCCTTCCCCGTGAAACTCACGGAGGAGGAACCAAACCGGTTTTGCAGCGTCGGATGAAACGGTCTCAAGTTTTACTCGAACGGACGTCTTCTATTGGTATTCGGCTGCAATCACACCGGCAAATCCACCGGTCACGCAGCCTGGAGCGCCAGACAGCGGCGAACCTGATTTTCACCCTCTACCTGTTTGCGACAGAGTCCGACAAATCCGGTCTACTGTAATCCTGTGTCTTGGCTGCCAAACCTACGCAACTAGTAGGGTTCTGGTGGCCACACAGCGATCGGCACCCACAGCCGGTTCACAAGGCAACTCCTAGGGTACGCCTAATAAAGCTCCTTGGCAAGAGGTCTCTTCTACGACTTCCTGGTAAGCCACTATCACTGGCTACTTGCCGAGAAACCAGAAGGACCGCTCATGGAAGCGGCCCCTCTCTAATGGCCAGTCACTGGCCTCCTGAAAAACTTCCGATAAGGGAAGCAGACCTCCGGACTTAGGTCCACACCATCGGTTGGGTGTAGCTTCTGCCGCGCCGGGGTAATACATGGCACACACCGGTCTAGCCAACGTGTTGCCTTTCATAAAGAAGCAATTCGGTCGCCAATAGACAGGCCCCCGGATCCTTGGCAATCTCCCCTAGAAACCCCTCCATGGCAGCCTGATAATCTAAAAAATAAGAGATCGCCTGAAATGCACTCCATATTTTCATAGACCCTTGAAGGTGCTCTTTATTGACCCGTCACATGCTGGACCCTATAATCTATGTGTTCCGGCAGCCCTCTCGTTTTAAGCCGATTTGCTCCTAAAGAAGTCGCTCCGATCGAGGCAAAAGATGGGCGTGCTCTGTATCAAGGGTGCGTTGATCGAGTGGATGGAGGGAACGGCCCAGACGGCACGCGACCGTGAGCCCGAAGCCGTACAAAGTTTGATCAATCCCTGAAGGAGTACCACACACCGCATGAATCGTACCTTTGCTTTTGTTACCGCTCTCGCTGCGGCAATGACGTCCGTTGCCGGAGTGGCCCAGACCGCTGCGCCCGCTGCAGCTCCTACCCAGACGGCACCCGCGCCCGTCGCGCCTCACGCGGTTCCTGCAAAGATTGCAACGATCGAGTTCGAGCAGGTCGCAGCCGCAACCAACGAAGGACAACGCGCCTTGCAGACTTTGCAGAAGAAGTACGAGCCCAAGGGAGCCGAGCTGCAGGCCAGGGCTCAAGAGATCGACACGCTCAAGAAGCAGCTGCAGAGTGCTCCGGCAACGATGACCGAATCCGATCGCGCCGCTAAGATTCGCGCAATCGACACCAAGGAAAAGCAGCTACAGCGCGATGGCGAAGATGCTCAACAGGCTGTCGGCGGCGAGCAGCAGCAGGTCATAGGTGTCGTCGCAAAGAAGCTGGCGCCGGTCGTCAAGAAGTATGTCGAGGACAACGGCTACACCCTGTTGCTTGATATCACCGGTCAGCAGGGCGGTTCGATGAGCGTGCTCTGGACCAGTGAAGGAACCGATATCTCGCGTGCTGTTCTCGACGCGTATAACGCGTCCTCAGGCATTGCGCCGCCAGTTCCATCGGCGCCTTCTCCGGCGGCCCATCCGCATGCATCGGCTGCTACCAAGCCCGCGCTGCCCAATCAGTAGTTCCGGCATGAAAAGAGTTGGCTGCGGGGAGTTGGATTAGTTGCCGCCTCACTCCCCGTAGCCTCGCAATGATGTCGTCTGTCGATGCAAATGAAGCTTGACGAGAAATTTGTAACAGTTATTGAACGATCGAACCGATCGAAATTTTGAAGGAGTACCACACACCGCATGAATCGCACCCTCGTTCTTATCTCTGCGCTAGGCGCTGGATTGATGACCACAGCCGGAATCTCTCAGACAGCCGCCGCTCCAGCCCCTGCCACTGCAGCACCTGCTGCTGTCGAGCCACAGGCAATCCCCGCAAAGATTGCTCTGGTCGCCTTCGAGCAGGCGGTCTTCGCGACTAACGAAGGTCAGCGCGCCGTCCAGCAGATTCAGGACAAGTACAAGCCGAAGAAAGACCAGATCGACACCCTCTCCAAGGAAGTCGATTCACTCAAAGCTCAGCTTCAGAGTGCACCTGCCACACTCCCCGATGAAGAGCGGGCTACTCGCCTGCGCAACATCGACACCAAGGAGAAAGAGCTGAATCGCGACGCCGAAGATGCCCAGACGGCTTACAACGCAGATCTCCAGGAGGCCTATGGAAAGGTCGCGGCGAAGGTATCTGTAACACTTAAAGATTACGTGTCCAAAAATGGTTACACATTGCTGCTCGATGTCAGCGGACAGCAGAGCAACGTGATGTGGGCGAACCAGAGCACCGACGTAACGCAGGCAATTGTGACCGCATACAACACGTCCTCGGGTGTCTCCGCGCCAGCCCCGTCTGCTCCTGGTGCAGCCACCACTGCTCGTCCCCGTCCGACGACCACCCCAAGACCAGCTGCGCCAAAGCAGTAAGCTAAAGCATCAACCGGTACAACGCTGCGAACTAGGATTCCACATAGGATCTCTTCGCAGCGTTGTAGTTGTTTTGGGGGGCTAAGCACAGGAGCCTTGTGGAAAAACCTGTGGATTGCGGAAACCAAAACCCGATCCGCAGATACTCTTCTTTATCTCGTGCAAGCCTTCCAACTGCGGCCGCGCCAGCATAAGTACATAAGAATCAGAGCATTGGAGCATTCAAGCTGCACTTTAAAGCACGAATCGGGCAGTCCTTTCAGCAACTAACGCTGTTTCAAGGGTTTCCACAGATCGAGGTTACGATCAAGTTACAAATTTTCGCATCCAATAACTTCCGGCGCCGGAAAAATTCAAGAAACAACCCACCTGATTAGTCTTTTTGGACAAAAAGTTGCTTTGAAAATTCAAGGCACAGGTCGACACAATCCAGCGAAAGCTTACTCCTCGCCTACCTTCAACACCGCAAGGAAGGCCTCCTGCGGAATATCAACTTTGCCGATGCGCTTCATGCGCTTCTTTCCTTCTTTCTGCTTCTCCAGCAGCTTGCGCTTTCGGCTGATGTCTCCGCCATAGCACTTGGCGATTACATTCTTGCGAATCGCTGTCACAGTTTCGCGAGCGATGACCTTCGAGCCGATCGCCGCCTGAATCGCAACCTCGAACATCTGCCGCGGAATCAGTTCGCGCATCTTTGATACGAGCGCTCTGCCTCGCTGCTGCGCAAAGTCTTTGTGAATGATGATTGAGAGTGCATCTACTGGATCGCCGCCGATAAGAATATCCATCTTCACCATCGGCGAAACCCATGAGCCCGCGAGCTGATAGTCCAGCGAAGCGTAACCGCGCGACACAGTCTTTAGCCGGTCGTAAAAGTCCAACACGATCTCATTGAGTGGAAGCTCGTACGTAATCAGAACGCGAGTGTCTGAGACATACTCCATATTCTGCTGACGCCCGCGCTTCTCTTCAACGAGCTTCAAAATGCCGCCAACGTACTCTTCGTTGGTCAGAATCTTCGCCACGATCACAGGCTCTTCGATCTGTTCGATCTCGGTAGTCTCCGGCCAGCGTGAGGGGTTATCCACTTCGCGCACGCTGCCGTCGGTCATCGTGATCTTATAGCGCACACCCGGTGCAGTTGTGATCAGGTCGAGATCGTACTCACGCTCCAACCGTTCCTGAATGATCTCGAGATGCAACAGCCCGAGAAAGCCGCAGCGAAACCCGAAGCCAAGCGCGACCGAAGACTCTGGCTCGAAGGAGAAGCTCGCGTCATTCAGGCGAAGCTTTTCAAGCGCATCGCGCAACATGGCATGCTCGTGCGAATCCACCGTATAAAGACCGGCGAATACCATGCTCTTGATGTCTTCGAATCCGGGAAGCGCCTCAGTGCAAGGGTTTTCAACCGAAGTGATGGTGTCGCCGACCTTGGTGTCGGCTACATTCTTGATGGTCGCAACAAAGAAACCAACCTCACCTGCGCTGAGCTCCCCAAGCTCGACTGGCTTCGGCGTCATCACGCCCATGCTCTCAACATCGAACATCTTCCCATTCGACATCACCTTGATCTTCATGCCCTTGCGAAGCTTTCCATTGATAATGCGGGCAAGAACAATCACGCCTCTGTAGGGATCGAACCAGCTATCAAAGATCAAAGCCTGCAGCGGCGCTTCGGGATCACCCTCTGGCGGCGGCAACAGCGTGACGACAGCTTCAAGAATGCTTGCAACATTGAGCCCTGTCTTGGCACTGACGGCAATGGCGTCATCCGCCGGCAGCCCCACGGATTTCTCAATCATCTCTTTCGTGCGTTCAATATCAGCACTAGGAAGGTCGATCTTGTTGATGATCGGAATAATCTCCAGCCCGTTCGAGATCGCAAGATAAGCGTTAGCCAGCGTCTGCGCCTCAACGCCCTGCGATGCATCGACAACCAGCAGAGCTCCTTCGCACGATGCCAGCGACCGCGACACCTCATAAGAAAAATCGACGTGGCCCGGCGTGTCGATCAGGTTCAGCTGATAGGTTTCGCCGTCCTGCGCCTTGTACATCATGCGGACGGTGTGAGCCTTGATCGTGATGCCGCGCTCCCGTTCGAGATCCATGGCGTCGAGCACCTGTGCCTGCATCTCGCGCGAGGTCAGCGAGCCGGTCAGCTCCAAGAGTCGGTCGGAAAGGGTGGACTTGCCATGGTCGATATGCGCGATGATCGCGAAGTTGCGGATGTGACTTGGATCCATTTTGGGTGCAGAGTGCCTCAGTATCTATGTTAACACTGCGCCGATGGGGCTCATCCGCGATGACTTGCGAGACAAGCATCGGATCACTCTCATTTGCATTCAGAGATCAGACTGTTCCAGCAATCAAACTTTGCATCGCGGCATGAGCCCCAAGGAATAAATCTTCTTTGTCTTGATCGGCTAGCCATCGGAGCACCTGCCTCATCCGGCTTGTTTTTTGTGATCAGCGAGATCACATTGGTATCAAGAAAATATCTCAAAATTCCATAGGCCTCGGATCAAGCCGCACGCGTCCAATCTTGATACCAGAACCACGCAGCGGGGAGTTCAGGAAAAAGTCGGCAAGACTCTCTTTGTTTCTACTTCCCAAATCCCGCTTTCCACTCCTCCATCGAGATCACGACGGCGACGGGACGTCCATTTTTCGTGATCGCTGCGGCCCCTTCTTCTAGTCATTTTTACTCGGTCATCAGTGATGGGAGTCAGGAAGCTTGACACCCCTGCTATCCTTAAATCAGCGAGAAGAAGGCCCGGCTTATGCCGGGCCTTTCTTATTTAGCCTTAGGGATCCTGGAGGTCCAAAGGTAAACAGCTTTTTATGAATACTTTGCGGACTTTTTAGAGGAGGGAGGGGTCCCAACGCGAAATACAAAAACTACATTCCAGTTGCTCGAGCGGAGTGAGATCGCCGTCCAACCCGATGAGGCGTTGCACCGAAAGCCCACTCTCGAACCGGACCGACATCGACATGAACAAACTGCGATACCGGATAGTAGCCAACTCCGCCGGCATGCAGTGAAAGCGCGGTGTTCCGCAACTGCACCGTCGAAACTCCAGGCACGCGAAGATCGATCGCATGACCTTCCATATGCTGGCTATGCTCGGCAACCCCAGTCTTTACTGTCGAATGCCTCAGCGCCTCATTGGTCTCCGGCGTTCTGTACCCACAGACAACCTGAATGACGCCACTAACCCGTCCGAGCCGAGCCATCATCGCATGCAATACATCAAACTCTTTGGGCTCGTAGTGGACGACGTCCTGAGTGTAGTGGTCGCGCAAGAAGTAGTTCAACTTCTCCAGCGCCTCAGGCACATAGGTGTCGCCAACCCGATAGACAACATCCAAACTTTCACCTGTATGCAGGTTCGTCATATGCAGCTGATAGGACTTTCCATCCTCCGGCAGCTCGCCAGAAGCCGTACCCGACGAGGAAGCCTCGTCCGGCATCACGCCCGGCACAACCTCTTCGCCCGTGATCGCTACCGGATGCGTCTTAGCCCGCGTCGAGCTATGCAGAGTGCTCCGCAAACCGGCATGCACCCGGGTACGCACTGTCCTGGCCCACGACGGACCGCTCACCCCAAACATCAAAATCATGGTGGCCGCAACCGCCGCAAAGCTCTTAGCGCGCAATCCCTGCATTCCAGAGTTCTCCCAGGTCTAAGTTTCGAATATGCGAGCCTTCAAATGCAGTTCGCGATTCGTCATTCCGTTCTTTTAGTTTATCGGACTCATCCCAGAATCATTGACCGCTTTTCTGTAACTTTAGTGTCATATTTGAGGCGACGGCACCGATCAGGGAAAGATCTCCAAGATGCTGTAACTAAAGATATATCAATGATTACCGGAAGTTTTCAAGGAGAGCCGGTCACACACCAGTTTTGCAGAGGCAATGTCCTCAATCGCAATCCCGACCGACTTGAACACAATTGGCTTGTCTCCTGTATTCAGCACCGCTCCCTGCAACAACTCTCCAATCTCAGCGGCCACCTGAGCCTTTGCCAGCAAGATGTCTCCAGGCTCCCGCAGCGCAGCCTCTCGAGACTCAACCACTACTGCGCCGTGCATCGCCTCGTCGTCGAGCTCCCTGCGGTTAGGTGTCACAGCGCCGACGGCGCAGACCATCGCATCCTCTTTTAGCCATCTCCCAAAAAGAACAGGCTCCGACGAACTCGTCAGAGTCAGTACCACATCTGCGCCTGATACTGCATCCTCAGCAGTCATCACCAGCGCTCCAACCTCCTCTGCAAACCTCCTTGCGTTGGCCTCGTTCCGACTCCAAACTCGAATCTCCTCAAACTTCCGAACCCTCGAAAGTGCCTGCACATGGGACCGGGCCTGAACGCCGCTGCCCAAAATCCCCAGCACCTTCGCATCAGGCCGAGAGAGCAGATCTACGGCCACGGCCGATACCGCTGCAGTCCTCATCTCCGTGATCAGCCGGCCATCCATGATGGCCAGAGGCTCGCCCGTGTCCGCACGGAACAGCTGGATCACTGCATGATGCGTGTGTTTTCCTCTCTCGGCGTTGCCGGGATAGAACGTAACCATCTTCGCTCCCATTACCTCGCCATAGACTGCCGGCATCACGGCAAACCATCCGGTGTGCTCTATCACTGACATCACGGTTCGCAATGGCTGAACCACATGCCCAGCGGAAAAATCCATCAGCGCCTGCCGAATAGCAGGTATTAACTCATCGTAAGTGAGCACCTCCCTCACCTGTTCTTCATCGAGAAACAGCAATTTACCGCTGGTCATAGATCTTCATTATCCGCTGAGCCAGTTGTGTGTCTGGTGTGGCAACCTAATAAATATGCAACTCGATCCCATCCAGCTTCGCGTTCTTGGCTCGCTGATCGAAAAAGAGATCACGACACCCGAGAACTATCCGCTTTCGCTTAACGCTCTGGTCAACGCCTGCAACCAACGCTCGAGTCGCGAGCCGGTCCTCGAACTCAGTGAAGAAGAGGTTCGGCAGGCTCTTCATACACTTGAAGATCTCGCCCTCACCAACCCCGTCCGTGACGCGCGAGTTCCCAAGTACGAACATCGCATCCGCACCGTGCTCAATCTGCGTCGCGACGAGACAGCAATCCTCTGTCTGCTGATGCTGCGTGGACCGCAGACCCCCGGTGAACTTCGGAGCCGGGCTGACCGCCTGTATACCTTCGACGACCTTGCCGCCGTTCAATCTACCCTTGAACGCCTTGCTGCACGCCCAGCAGCAGACGAATCCACGCCGGAGAATACCGGCCCCCTTGCGATCGTGCTTCCCCGACAACCCGGCTCCCGTGAGGCCCGTTATGCGCATCTCCTTGGAGCGCCGCCCGATCTCAGCGGCTATTCTGCCGAGCGAGCCGAATCGGGCACCTCATCCAGTCAACGCATTACCCAGTTGGAGGCGGAAGTCTCTAGTCTGTCCGGGACTCTTCAAATCCTGACCTCCCGCATTGACCACCTCGAAGCGCGCCTGGCATCGCAACCAGAGACATCTGTGTCTCCTGACGATTCCTCTGTAAGATGAAGTTTCGGCTGTCCCATCGTCGCCATGTCTGACTCTATCCTCGACAAAGCGTCTGTCACTCTCAATCGCCGCGCTCAGTTTCGGCGCGAGAGCGATGCCGAGAACGACAGTCGAGCGCGCCTAATTGAACTTCTGCCGGAAGCGATCCTGTGTTTCGACCGCAACTGGGTGATGACCTACGCGAATGCCGAAGCCATGCGGGTCAGCCGCATCAAGCCGTCTGATGTCCACACCAAAACCCATTGGGAACTCTATCCGGAAACTGTCGGCACCGCTCTTGAACGTGCTTATCGTGCCGTGATGCAAACCCGAGAGCCTCGACACATTGAACACTTCTACGCTCCGTTCGACGTTTGGATCGACGTCCACATACTGCCAACTGAAGAAGGCATTGCACTCTACTATCGCGACGTGACCGACCGCAAACGCGCCGAGTCTCTTCGCGATTCGGCCGTTCGGCAGCTACGACAGATATTTGATGCATCGCCCGATTCCATTGTCTGCATCGATCGCAATTGGATCTGCACCTTCGCCAATCGCGCAGCGCTCGAGATTCTAAAAACTGACACTCTCATTGGTGAAAACCTCTGGGAGCGGTTCCCTTCGAATCAGAAAGAACCCTTTCGATCTCACTACCGCACCACGATGGAGCGGCGCATCGCCACCGAGTTTGAAGCCTACTACCCCGAACCACTCGACATCTGGTTCCGAGTCTCAGCGCGTCCCTTCGAAGACGGCATCATTATCTTCTCGAGCGACATTACTGACCGCAAAGGTGCCGAACTTCTTCGCGATGCATCGACGCGGCAACTCCGTCAGGTTCTAGAAACTACCACGGACGCGGTCCTGAGCTTAAACCACGACTGGAAGATTACATATCTCAACCGTCGCGCCAGGGAGATTCTCAGCCCCAAAGGTGAGCTACTCGGGAAAAATATATGGGAAGAGTTTCCCGTTGCGGCTCAACCCAACAGCGACTATCGCTACCACTACCATCGCGCGATGGATGAGGGCATCCCCAGCGAGTTCGAAGCATTTTATCCAGACCCTTTCAATCTCTGGCTGACGATACAGTGCCGTCCTTACGATGGCGGCGTGGTCATCTTCTTCCGCGACATTACTGCCCGTCGCAAGGCTGATTTGATATTGCGACAGCAGCAAGAACTCTTAGCCTCCGTTCAACAGACGGCCCTGGCTGCTACGTGGGATATCGACTACGCCACAGGCAAAGCAACTTACGGGACAGGTTCTTATCCGGTTTTCGGTCACCCCTTCGAGGACGTTCCCGACTTCCGCGCTTTCAAGAAGATCGTGCTACCCGAGTCTCTGCCCGCTATTGCCGCCACAATTCAGAGTGCAGTCGAAACAGGCCTGATGGTTGTGCAAGAGTTTCAAGTAATAGCAAAGGACGGCACCATTCTGTGGCTAGAAAGCCGCGGCCAGGCGGTTCTTGTCGATGGCCAGCCTACTCGACTTCGTGGCTTGACGATCGATATCAACGAACGAAAAAAGAGCGAAGAGGCGCTCGTCACTTTCGCCAAAACCCTCCAACTGCGCCAAGAAGAGACCGAACGCCAGCGAGCCGAACTTGAGTCGATCTACCAGACCGCCCCTGTCGGCCTTGCTCTCTTTGATGCTGCTACGCTGCGCTATATTCGCATCAACGATCGCCAGGTGGAGATCATCGGTTTACCCAAGGAGAAGATCCTAGGCCAGGTCATCACAGATGTAGTGAGTCTCCCCGGTCTGAAGGAACTGCTCCAGACGGCCGCATCGGGCAGCCCGGTTCGGAATCAGGTTCTGCATGGCGAGCTCCCTGGCCGTCCCAGCGAGCAACGCTCTTTTAATGTCAGCTACTCGCCTGTCTTTGCAACTGACGGCTCCGTTGAGGCCATTGCCGCAGTCGTTCTGGAAGTTACTCATCAGAAGAAGGCTGAAGCAGCTCTCATCCAGAGTGAAAAGCTCGCTGCTGTCGGCCGGCTCGCGAGTTCCATCTCGCACGAGATTAATAATCCGCTCGAAGCCATCACCAACCTTCTCTATCTCATCGGCATGTCGGAGGATTTACCGGAAGCCACGCGGCAGTATCTTCAGACTGCACAGGGTGAACTATCGCGCGTCTGCCAGATCGCCACCCAAACGCTTCGGTTCCATCGCCAGGCAGTACGCGCGACCCGTGTCAGCGCATCCGATCTGGTCGATGCAGTTCTGAATCTTTATCAAGGGCGACTTGCCAACTCACATATTCAAGTCGACGCCCGATATACCACCAGCACGACCATTCTTTGCTTCGAAAATGATATTCGACAAGTCCTCAACAATCTGATCGCTAATGCAATTGACGCTATGCGCGCCAGTGGCGGTCGCCTCATTGTTCGCGCTCACGACGCTACAGATTACTCAGCCGACTTTCCGCAGCCCCGTCGGGGCATTCGCATCACCATCGCCGACACCGGCCATGGCATGTCTCCTACAGTAAAGGCCCGTCTCTTCGAGCCCTTTTACACCACGAAGGATCTCAATGGCACGGGGCTCGGTCTCTGGATCTCTGCCGGCATTGTGACACGCCATCAAGGTCGACTCATCTACCGAAGCAGCGAAAACCCGGGCCACCAGGGCACTATCTTCTCTCTTTTTCTGCCCTGGGCGAAGGTTGGCAATATCAATCCTGCATAGCCCCGTGGCTATGCATTTCAACATTAATTGCAGTTATCGTCTTCGCCGCAATCGGTTTTTTACTGGGATATGCCTACCATTATGCAATTGTTCAAAGACCGAAGTATTATGACTCGATAGCAACAGCACTCAACATCGGTTCAAAACCGCGTACGCCGACCGGAGAATATTCTAATGCAGAAGTCCGCAAGCCGCACCCTCCTCGCCGCGCTCCTCATCGCGACACCCTCGTTGGCTCAAGCCCAATCGATCGGCACGACTCTGCTTGTCGACATCGACCATCGCCACACTACCTCACTCAACGGCGAGTGGCACACCATCGTGGATCAGTATTCGACTGGCATCTACACGCTGCATCAGGAGCTTCGCAAAGACGGCTTTTTCATGAACGCCCCATTCGATCCAAACGGACATCCGCAGGACTATAACTTCGCTAATGCCCCAACACTCCACGTTCCCGGCGATTGGAACACGCAACGATCCGAACTCTTCTACTATGAAGGTCCCATCTGGTATGAGAGGGACTTTCAACACGTCTCTACATCCAACACTCGCACCTTTCTCCATATCGGCGCGGCGAACTACCGTACATTCGTCTGGGTTAACACGAAAAATATTTGTGAGCATGAGGGCGGCTTCACGCCCTTTGACTGCGACATCACAGCCGCTCTTAAAGACGGCAGCAACTTCGTTGTAATCTCGGTTGATAGCACCCGGATCGCCGATGGCGTTCCTACTTTGCAGACCGATTGGTGGAACTATGGCGGGATTACACGCGATGTTTCCTTGGTGGAAGTGCCGGCGGAGTTCATTGATGACTACGAACTCCACCTCAGCCGAGCCGATCATTCTTTGATTTCGGGCTATGTTCACGTCGAGGGCGCGAAACCTGGAACGGCGGTAACGGTCTCTATCCCAGAGCTAGGCGCCAAAGTAGAGGCGACAGTCGACGCCAACTCGAGCGCTGGGATCAATATCCCCACAAAATCACTCAGCCTCTGGTCTCCAGAGAATCCCAAACTCTACAAGATTGAAATTGCTTCCAGGTCTGACAAGATCGAAGACACCGTCGGTTTTCGCACCATTGAAACCCGCGGAACACAGATTCTTCTCAATGGCCAATCGGTATTCCTTCGTGGAATCTCCATCCATGCCGAAGCGCCGTATCGCACAGGGCGTGCCTACACAGAGAAGGATGTTGACACGCTTCTCGGTTGGGCGAAAGAACTTGGTTGCAACTACGTGCGCCTCGCCCACTATCCGCACGACGAGCGCATGACGCGCGCAGCAGATCGTCTCGGTCTGATGGTTTGGTCGGAGATTCCGGACTATTGGGCGCTTCAGTTCGATAATCTAGCCGTCCTCGCCAAATCAAAACAACAGCTTTCCGAGATGGTTCGCCGCGATCGCAATAAAGCCTCTATTGTTCTATGGTCTGTTGCGAACGAGACGCCAAATACTGAGGCTCGCACCAAATACCTTAACGCTATGGTTGATCTCACGCATCAATTGGACCCCACTCGCCTGGTAACAGCGGCGCTGCTGGTACGCACCGAAAAGACCGCAACCGGCTCTAACAAGATCGTTGATGATCCTCTTGGCAAAGCACTTGATGTTATTGGAACTAACGAGTACATCGGCTGGTATGAGCAACATGCGGAGGGCGCCGATACGACTACCTGGGATATTCGCTACGACAAGCCTCTGATTATGAGCGAGTGGGGAGGAGATGCAAAAGCCGGGAATCATGCGCCTTCCGGCGATACTCACCCAGCTCTGTGGACGGAGGAGTATCAAGCAGAGATCTACCGTCACCAGATTGCGATGCTCAATAGAATTCCTCAGCTGCGCGGGACAAGTCCCTGGATTTTGATGGACTTCCGCTCCCCGCGCAGGGTAAATCCCGGACTGCAGGACAACTTCAACCGTAAGGGGTTGATCTCCGATCAGGGCGTCAAGAAGCAGGCCTTCTTTATTCTGCAGAAGGCTTATAAAGACAAGACTCTGGGTAAAGCGGAGTAGCGAAACACAACCTGGCACAAAAAAATGTGAGACCCCGGAGCGGCCGGGGTTTTGCGTTTTAACAGGTGTTTTTAAGGGTTGTTTTTTAGAAAATCTGGTTTCTAGAGGTGGTTTTTTGCTGGTGTCAACGTGGTGGAATGCATGGTAAACGTGGACAAAAAACAGTCCTCCGTGAGCCGCTGAAAAATACGCCATCATTTCCAACTTTATTTTTTGATTGGGCTGACGCGGACTCCGCAGCTGCCAGGAATGGTCCGGCTTTCTTTGAGAGGCGCCCTTTCCGGGTTCGGTGGATGACGCTAAAAGACAGGTGTGTGGAAGTACACCAGTGAGAGGGCGGGAGACCCAGAGGTGGCGGTGCGCCGGGTGAATAGGCTTCCTGACTACAAGAAAATGGGTGGAGACCGAAGTCTCCACCCTTGAGTTTTTGTTATTGATAGTTAGAAGTTGACCTTTAGGCTGAACTCAGTCGAACGAGGCGCGCCCGAATCGAACGTTCCTGATCCACGCTGAGTACGAACCGCTGAGCCGTCCTGAACCGCCGGAGTGTTGGGGCCGTTCAGGAAGCTGGCTACTGTTCCGACGGAACCGTTTGCAGTTACAGTGTTGGCGAGCTGTCCATTGAGTCGCCCGAAGTTGCTTAGGTTGGCTACGTTATACATTGCCACGCCTGGAACGATCGACAAACCCTCGCGAACTCGGCTGAGCCTGATCGGATAGGAGACGTTGGCGTCGAACGCGCGGAATGCGGGGTTTTGAAGAGGAGTTGTAGGCGCGGTCGCGATCTGCTGCTGTACGCCATTGAGCGCCTGCAGTTGACCGAGGGTCAGGAGGCCAGCACTTATCAAGGCCTGGCCAGCTGGCGTAGGCAACCCAGCCCTTGTGGCATTGTAGTTGTTGATCAGTTTGTTGAGACCTGCACCCTTAATGCGGTGCATGTAGTCTCCCGGAAGAGTGCCCGGAACGAGATCTCCGGTTGTACCGTCACCAGTGACGTCGGTGCGGAAGATTTCTCCCGATGCTCCTGAGCTGTTATCCAATGTGAGTGATGTTGGGGCCGCTGAGAAGAAGTGACCAATCAAACCGACATTCAGACCATATTTCACCGCAAGGCTGCCTCCAAAGCTCAGCTCGTTCGTGTGGTCGAGGGTGGATCGTCCGATGTAAGTGTTCGGATCGTCGAAGTCGAACGGCAGTGAGTTGAAGAACTGGTCGGAAGAGTTGTTGCTCGTACCCGGAGAGATTGGATTCACGATTCTTGAGAGTGAATAAGATGCCTGAAAGTTGCTGCTGACGATTCCAGGAGCAGGATGAGCCTTTTGCTGTTGAAGCACGATCTGGAGCGCATCGTATCCCGAGCGTCCGACTGGCAGAATGAATTCGCCAAGCCCCACGTTGGGATTTCTTCCGCCGAACGCAGGGGTCGCACCGCCAGCGTACGAGACGGGATATCCGCCGTTCACCTGATTACCAGAGTCAAGTCCATTGCTAGCGAAATCTGTAATCTGAGCTCCCTGTCCAGGATGCACGGTGTTTGCTTGGTTCGCAATCGCGCAGTTTATAGCAGCCGCAGAGGAGCCACCGGTACAACCAAAAGCCTCGGTTGTAGCCGCGATTGCGGCTTGTGCTGCAGCAGTATTCAAATAACGAGCAGCGCCGACGTGATTGACGTCGATAACCAACGGAATCTTCAGAGTGGAGTTGTGAAGATAGTCTACGCTCACGACTACACCTTTCGCTACTTCACGCTGAATACCACCGTTGTACTGGAGGGAGTAAGGGGTGAGGTAAGGTGCTCCGTAGATACCTGTCGAGTGCAGACCACCTCCAACGCCGATGTAGCCAGGATTTGGTCCGCCCGTGCTCGATGCGGCTTGGTATTCTGCTTTGAGAGCATTGATCTGGGGAGCAGCTTGTGCAATGGACTCTCCGCAGATGGTGGAGAGTGGAACTCCATTCACAGAGGTTACAGCTCCTTGTCCAGGAATTGACACACTATTGACGCCGCCGCAGACAGTGGTGTAGTTGAAGTAGTTTCCATTTGCATTTACGACTGAGCTGCGTGCATTGGAGGTGTTGTTGAAGATATCGCTCTCGTAGTAGATGCCGATGCCGCCGTGGAGGGAAGTCTTATGATCCCCGGGGCTGAAGTTGAAGCCGAATTGAGGGCCAAAGTTTCCGTAGGGCTGATGCGTCTTTTTGCCAAGTCCAGCCTGGAACTGGTCGAAGAGCGGAGTGTTGCCGCTGCCGTCGGATGAGGAGCAGCCTGAGAATTGGAGCGCGGGGTCAACACTTGAGCAAAGAGGAGTTGCGAGGTCCTGGTTGGCTCTGTCGGTGTCGGTGCTCCAACGAAGCCCTGCGGTAAGCGAGAGCGACTGAGATACCTTCCAGGTGTCGGCGACGTAGGCTGCACTTCGCCAATCGAACGTTCCACCACCAGAAAGTCCGAAACCCGGCTTCTCCGTAAAGAACCCGTTGCCGTTACCTAGAACATACACTTCAGCCGAGTAACCGTTGATCGGGTCTGCAGAGAGTGCAGCGTTTGAAGGGTCAATTGCGCTAGCAGGGCCAAAGACGGTATACAACGAAGGACCGTAGAAGGCCGCGAAGCCGCCTCCGAGAATTCTGTTCATGCTTGCGCCGAACTTGACCGTATGTGCTCCCTTGGTCCAGCTCCCGTCATAGCGAAATTGTTTGTCTGACTGGAATGTACCTTGTGGAGCGAGGAAGTTCGCGCCCGCAAAGAAACCATCTTGACTGTCGAGAAGAGTGACAGGTGAGCCGATCAGAGTGGTGGGGTTATAGATGGAAGTGAGGCCAGTGGTGCCGTCGGTAAGAAGGTTGTGGAACTTCTCATAACCGCCTCGGAAAGAGTGAGTAAAGTGGCCGGTGGTAAAGTCCAGGCCGCCAACGAGAGCGGGTACGTTGTTCCTTGAGGTGTACAGCGAGTAAAGATCGCCAAAGTTTGAGTTCGAGGAGTTCGCGCTGTAGGAGCCGCGCACAAAGAAGTGCATTCCCCTAGGTCCGTTGTAGTCCACGCGACCCGTGCTGTAAGTGTCGCGGAAGGGAGATGGGATGAAAGGATAAGCCTGCTGAATAGGCGCGAACGTGGGGCTGGTGGTTGCGGATCCTTGTTCGTCCTGCTTGATGCGCTCAGAGTCAACGAAGAAGAAGAGCTTGTCCTTAATGATTGGGCCGCCGATGAAGCCGCCGAACTGATTGCGCTGGAACGGAGCGTTGAAGCCGCCTGTAGTATCGGCAAAACCAGCGTTGTTGTCCTGGAAGTTATAGAAGACTTGGCCGTGGAAGCCGTTGGTTCCAGATCGAGTCGACACGAGAACCTGACCGGTAGAAGTTACTTCACCCGAGACGTCCTGGGTTGAACGGTTCAACTGAAATTCGTCGATAGCGCCTGTCGTTACGTTGAAGATAGTTGTACCGACGGTTTCGTCGGTGATGTCCTGGCCGTCCAGGAGGATACGCGTTGTTCTACCAGACACACCGCCAACTGAAATTGCCGAATAACCGGCTTTGGTAGGGTCAAAGCTTTCACCGCTCTGAAGGATGACGCCGGGCTGAATTTGGGCGACGTCGAGGAAGTTGCGTCCATTGATTGGCAACGACTCGATCTGTTCGCGAGTTACGACGCCCGCAACACCTATCTGGTCAGTATTAACTTGAAGCGCGCCGGCGTTAACTTCAACCGTTTCCGCTGAAGAACCAAGGGTAAGTTTGAAAGTTCCTGGAGTGGCAGTCCCGGTGCGAACTACTGTCTTGACGGACAGCTTTTCGAAGCCGGCTGCCGTGATGGAGACGGTGTAGCTGCCGGGATTGAGAGGTCCGACGCTATAGAAGCCAGCTCCATCCGTTGTGACCGTCTTCACGGATCCTGTATCCGTTGAGAGGATAGAGACGGTCGCGTTTGGTACCGTCGCGCCCGAGGGGTCTGTGATCGAACCCTGAATGGCTCCGCCGTTCACTGAGGTCGCCTGGCCGAAGCTCAGCGCCGTGATGGCGAATAAAAACATCATTAGCGTAAAAAACTTCTTCATCTGTTCTGCTCTCCTGGTTCGGCTCCGGAATATTCCCTGGGGGTGGATTCGGTCGGCCTAGTCAGAGACATGCATCTTAAGGGCCATTGCGTTCAAAAAAAAGTCTGTCCCGAATCTTCCCCTAGAACTGTGATTTTCCGCAGGTATGGGAGGGTCAACCTTAGATTTTCTAGCTTTCATTTTATGGAATGAGAGATTTTATCTTCCAAAAACTGTATCGGATGAGGAGTTGGCCTGATGGAAAAATGAAGGGCCGTAAACCCATGCATCCACAAGACAGTCCATGCCTTAGGCAGGGACGTGGTTAGTCTAGGTGGAGGAGATACAAGACTTTCTTGATGGAATGAATCATTGGATGAGCTGTCAAGACTTTTTTGAGGCGAGATGTTTGCAGAGGTCAGCTTCCGATCTTTTTGAGCACTATCGGTCCCCAGACCGCTTGTGCCTCTGGTTCCATGGTTCTGACCACTTCCAAGGCTCGCCCGTAGGCTGACCTGGCTTCGGGTGTGCGGCCAGCCTCAGTAAGAGCGTCTCCTAACGCCATGAGGGGATCGAATCCCTCCGGTGCGATGGTTACGGCTTGCTCGGCCGCGGTTACAGCTCCGGAGGGATCCTTTGCTTTGAGGCGCGCGTGCGACTCCTGAACGAAGCTGAGGGACGAAGCCAAGGGGACGTGGAAGGTGCCGTCATATATCAGGACGCCGTCCTGGATGCGGGCTGTTGGCTCGAGGGGGACGAAGCTTTGGTAGGGATTCAGGATCCTGGAGCCGAACTCGAAGCCGTAGAGATCGGCAGCGCTGAGGAATACGGGGCCGGAGATGGTTTCTGGAACCGGGTGCTGGGTTTGGGTGACGTAGGAGTCGTAGACCGGCAGGGGCTTGCAGGGGATGCCGTAGTCTTTGGGTTCGAGGAAGGGGTCTGCGAAGTAGGCGAACCAGCAGTCCTTGATGTGGTGCTGGTCGGTGTAACGCTTGACGGCGAGTAACTGCTGGGCCCAGTCGGCGTTGGAGTCGGAGAGATACTTGTAGGTGTTTGTGGGGCCGCCCCAGAGCTCGTTCGCGTAGGCCATGTAGTTGGGGTAGTCGAAGAGCGAAGATGCAACGTGAAGGGCCAGGAGGATTGCAACGGCCGACGCCCAGCGTGTTCGCGAGGTACGGGCGGATTCTACCCAGGCCCAGCAGCCTCCGGCCGCAAATACGGTGAGGAAGACGTACACCGGAAGAATGTGGCGAGAGCCGATGTTGAGGCTCGAGCCCATGGCGACGAGGAGGTAGATTGCGGCAGGGATCGTGAGGAAGAGAATCTCGCGCCAGCGGCGAAAGCGTCCCGCGATGACAGCGGCGGCAGCCAAGGCGACCATTGCCAGCCAGCCTATCGTCGACTTGATCAGAAGCACCATGGGGAAGTAGAACCAGACGCCGTGCTCGTAGACCTTGCCGAAGATGAAGCTTTGCATTCCGTTGGCCATGGCGCGCACGTCAGCAAGGCCGTAGAGGTAGGACTCGGGGAGAATATGAAACCGGGCGAGGAACATAATTCCTGAGGCCTCGAGCGGCTTCAAGGGAAGGACGTAGTCTGCAAGGGAGGGAGAGAGGCTTAGGCCGTTGGGGCGCGCGTTGTATCGGAAGCCGTAGAAGGACCAGAGGACGGCGACTGCAATGATTGCGATTGCCAGCAAGGCTGCCGACATTCGGATGGCGGTTTTTCCACGCGAAGGTTCGGTGGCCGAGGTTTTGAATCGGAACGCGATCTCGCATATGGCTAACGACACCAGCATCGGCAGCAGCAGGACAGCTGAGTGCTTGCTGGAGAGGGCTAGTCCAGCTGCGAGACCGGTGACTGCGAGCCTTCTCCATGATGGCTGTTTGCAGTAGCGATAGAACGCGTAGACCGTGGCAAAGAAGAAACATGAAACCCCGACGTCAGTGGTGACGAAGGCACCGTGGGCGAGGATGTTGGGCTCGAAGGTGAGGAGGACCAGTGCGACGAATGCTGCGGTTACACCAAACATCTCCTGCGTCGCCAGAAATACCAGTAGACCGAGGAGGATCGCCACAATGCCCGCTGCCATTCTCACGCGAAAGGTCAGGGTTTCGGCGCTGTACTGCGGGGCGTTGCCGAATAGCATCGCTTTCCCACTCATGTAGGCTTCCTCTTTGAAGAAGCGGTTTTGCAACTCGGGCACCTTGAGTGGCAAACCCAGCAGAGGAACAGTTGCAAGCATCTTCATGAGCGGCGGGTGTTCCGGATTCAGCCCGTAGTCGTGGGTCTTCCATGACATGTAGCCGGCGAAGATGTGGTCGCCCTCATCCCAGGTCAGCGACTCCTGCCGCACCGTCAGGGCAAGTTGCAGACCAAATATCAGCAGGAGGAGAAAGACTCCAATATTTACAGCGGCACGGCGAGACACAATCTTCATTGATCGCAATCCTAACGGAGTGGATGCGCTGACAGGAAATTGTTTACACCCCTCAGCAAGGAGAGGGCGCAGAGAAAACGAGATTTACATCTCCGCCCAGCGGCGGAGCAGGTTGTGATACACCCCGGTCAGCTGCACTCCCACCGGGCTTCCGGGCAGCTCGACCGCCAGCCGCTGAATCGCCGTATCCAGGTCGTACAGCATCGTCCTATCTCCATCGCTTCGAATCATGCTCTGTATCCAGAAGAACGAAGCCACCCTTGCCCCTCGGGTTACCGGTTCCACTCGATGCAGGCTCGTCGCCGGATAGAGAACCATGTGTCCTGCTGGCAGCTTTACCGAGTGTGAGCCGTAGGTATCCTCCACCAGCAACTCACCTCCGTCATACTCTTCAGGAGCCGACAGAAATAGTGTCGCCGAAACATCGGTGCGAATCCTCTGTCCTGACGGCACCACCGAGCGAATCGCCGTGTCCACATGCGTGCCGAAGCGCCCTCCCCCCGCGTACCGATTGAACATCGGAGGAAACACCCGCAGAGGCAGCGCGCACGACATGAAGAGCGGCGACCGTGCCAGCGCGCCCAGCACCATCTCCCCCAGCTTTATCGCTGCCGGGTGACCCTCCGGCAGTTGCTGGTTGTCTTTCACCTTCTGCGCCTGGTATCCCGCTGTACTTTGCCGTCTACCCAGTCCGCCGCGTCCAACACTGCTCTTGCCTGTTTCACCTCGTCCGCGGTCAATATATTCGGAATCGTAATCAGCATCTGCCTGCTCCTCTATCTTTCCATCGCACACACAGACAAAACTCAATCGGACAGGAGTGCTCCTGGCCGATTGATTCAGTCCACCGCACACTTAGAACTTGAAGTTTATCCCGATCAACGCGCTGGCCCCAGCTCCCGGAATCAGATGGCTTGGATGCGGCAGATCAATATAGAAGCGGTTCAGCACGTTGTATACATTCGCCTGCAGTTCCAACCTGTCCGTCAAAGGACGATGCACCATGGCATTGAAGACCCAATATCCAGGTACCTGTTTCATCGCAGTCGACAGCACTTCGTAACACGTCGTTGCAGTCGCGCTGCACGGCGCCGTGCCGGGGGCAAAGGTCTGAGCCGGTCCGAAGCTTGTTGGAACATACGGCACGGTCGAGCTTGCTGTTCTGCTTGCAACATAGTTCCCACCTACTCCAGCATTCAGTCGCAACGGCAGCTTATGCGTCACAAACAGATTGAACGTCTGCTTTGGCACGTTCGCCAGTGGATAACCCACCGAGGTTGGGAAGTACTTCGAGAAGATCACAGCGCTATCGAGATACGCATATCCAGCGACGATATCCATCCCCTCCGGCAGCCTTCCCACCACACTCATCTGTACGCCCTTCACCACCTGGTTTCCCGCCGCGACGATGTTGTTTGAGTTGGTTGGGTCGGTCTCACGAGCGTTGTCCTTCTCCGTCCGGAACCACGCGCCCTCGACCATCAGTCGCTCGTTCAGGAAGCTCCACTTCGCTCCTGCCTCATACGACTCGTTCTCTTCCGGCACTGCCGTTGCGGACGTCAGCGCAACGCTTAGACTCAACGCCTCCGCTGCAGGATCGAAGCTGGTGCCATAGTCGAAGTAGATGCTGCCATGGCTCGAAGGCTTATAGACGAACGCCGCACGGTAGGTCGGCTGCTCATCGATACGGCTGATCGGCGGCGTGGGTGCCGTCACTGTTCCGCCCGTAGGCGGCGCAACGGGCTGATACAGGTTGTAATCGGTATCGAAGCGATCCCAGCGCACTCCGCCGCTTATCTCAAACAAACGTCCGAGCTTGATGGTATCGACAAAGTAGAGCCCCACGCTCTTCGACTTGGTATGAACAACTGAGGTGACGTAGCCTGTGCCCGAAAATATCTGCTGCACATTCGGATCCAGCAGCGTCGTGTACGGAACCGAGTTGACGCCATTGATCGTATAGCTGGTCCGGATTGGGTTCGAGATCTCCTGTCCGCCCTCAACGCCAGCCGCGAGAGAGTGTTTCATTCCAAACAGATTGAAGTGGAGCAGTATATCCGTCTGGTCCCACAGAATCCCTTCCACACTCTTCGAGCCGATCTGGTTTCTATTCACCAGAATGGTGGATGGATCGGCATTAAAAGAGCACGCCAGTTTTGGGTTCACCGCAGAGGTCGGCAGAGTTGCGACGAACCCGCCCACCGGCACGCTCGCCCCCGCATTCGAGCAGATCTGCGGCTCTGTAATTTGAGCATCGCGAGGATAGTTCGCCCCACGCGCAATCGTCCTTAGGATCACATTCGGCGTAAACTCATGCTCCACCTTCAGCGTAAGAACATCATCATTCGTCTTCAGAAAATTCTCATCGGGAAACCCATAGTAGTTGTGGCGAATCGCCGAACCACCCGGGGCCAATGCGTTGTTGAGCCACGGCAAGCCATAGTCTGGCGTATCGCTCTCGGTCAAATGGAGATAGCTCAACGTAGCCCGCGTCGATGTATTCATGCCGATCGATACGGAGGGCGCGATCCCGAACCGTCGAAGCTCCGCGTAGGGCCTGCCGGCGACTCCACTCTCCTGCGCCATAATGTTCGCACGTACTGCGGTTCCCCCCAAAGTATCTGGAACCGGCTCATTGATGTCTGCGGTAATCCGACGCGTCAGGTCCGTGCCAAATTGTGACTGGACATTAACGAACTCCTTCTCGGATGGAACCTTGCTCTCCTGATTGATTACGCCGCCGGTCGAGCCGCGTCCAAACTGAACTCCCGCTGGCCCCTCAAGGACATCGACCTGTTCAAAGTTGAACGCATCGCGATAGTAACTGCCAAAGTCACGAATTCCATCGAGGAAGATATCGTTTCTTGCCGTAAACCCGCGGATGGTCAAATTATCTCCCTGCGATCCGCCCTCTCCCGCTGCCAAGCTGATTCCAGGAACATTCCGAAGCGCATTGAGCAGCGTCGTCGCGCCTTCATCCTTCAATACAAACTCTGGCACCACCGAGACGCTCTGTGGCGTATCGAGCAGCGGCTCAGTAAATTTCGCCATCGACAACGAATCTGTAACCGAAGCAGTTACCGAAACGGTGTCTTTCGATTGCACCCCTACAACGACCGTCGTGCTGTCTTCCACGCGATAGTTCAGTCCCGTCCCTTCCAGCAGCAGCCGCAGAGCCTCATCTTCGCGGAAGAGCCCCGCCAGTCCAGCCGAGTTGAAGCCAGCCAATGCTCCTGATGGCAGCACGATCTTCACCGTCAAACCCGTCGCCTTCTCATAGGTCTTCAGAACGACGTCGAGCGGGCCCGATGGAATATCGAACTTCTTCAGCGGCAGTGTCGCCTCAGCTCCACTTGCAACTGGGTCTACCTTTTCAACGGAAGCCATCGCGGCCTTGGTGCCACCCATCGCCGCATAAGCCGCCAGAGTTCCTGCCGCGATCCATCCTCGACTTCCGCCAATTGTTGATCGGCTCTTCTTTTTTCCCGCTGTGTTCTTATGCGCCGTCTGCTTCAATGCTTTCTCCTCGGAAAAGTTCTGCCTTCGGTGAAGACCGATCGTGTTCTCTTTTCTTAAGAACCACGTCGGACTTCACAGTCCATCCAAAAGCGGCTTGAAGGTGGCGAACAAAAACCGGCGCACCTCATCGTTGACCGCTCATTCCCAAGAGTTCCGCCGATGACCTGAGTCGCGGCGAAGATTTGCGAGTCTACTTATTTGCTGTGGAGTTTTAAGCCGAACTAGGACGATCCGCAGATCGGACCTTATAATGCAGAGAACCTGCAGTCACTCGGCTGTAGCTCCAGGTCCTCGCGGTCTCCGCCAAGAGATATTCCCGCGGGGATCTGGCCAAACACTCCAACTCCCGATCAAAGCTCGGAATTCGTTGCTAAACTGCGATAAATCGAATATACGACGCGTTGGGTCCGAGATCAAGTTAATAGGCGACTGATTTAGTCTTAGTTCGTTTATCGACATGAAACTGCGTCTGAGTGGGTTGAGCTGGCCTTTTTGATTCGCTGCA
>Ga0302233_10000670_pt1 | contig 26858 bp, 41 predicted proteins | sample II_Palsa_N3_1_FD_193516 | JGI IMG/M metagenome (GOLD analysis project Ga0302233, IMG submission 193516) | Peat permafrost microbial communities from Stordalen Mire near Abisko, Sweden - II_Palsa_N3_1 | ecosystem: Environmental > Terrestrial > Soil > Palsa > Peat permafrost | place: Sweden... | reverse complement strand
TCTCTGAGTGACTGACAATTGTGCAATAGTTCTGAAGGAGCGTCCCTGCAAGATCATGGACATGTCAACCTCGAAGACTGGCAAGCACGGTCACGCCAAGGTTAACCTCGTCGGCATTGACATCTTCAACGGCCGCAAGTACGAAGATATGTGCCCCTCGACCCACAACATGATGGTCCCCCACGTCAGCCGCACCGAGTACCAGCTCCTCGATATTGGCGATGATGGTTTCCTTTCGCTCCTCCTCCCCTCGGGTGAGACCAAGGACGACATTAAGCTCCCCGAAGGCGAAATCGGCGACCAGATCCAGACCGCCTTCGAGGCTGGCAAGGCCGTCCTCGTTACCGTCCTCGCCGCCATGAAGGAGGAGGCTGCCGTCGCCTACAAGGAGAGCAACGCCGACTAAACACTCGAAAACATCGCGAGAAAAAAAAATCATCCCTTTTTTTTTTTTACCTGTTGTTTTTTGTTGTAAAACGTCAAAGTCTAATTCTAGCCATGCTTTTTTGTTGTGCTTCATTTTGGCAAACGGCGATCAAAGAAAGAATGAACTCGTAATTACACCAAAAAAACTGAAGAAGAGAACCAAAAAAAAGCATCAGAACGGCACACGGCGGCTTCTTCTGCTTCCCTTCACAGCCGAAGCGAGCCACCGATTTGCGACACAAAGACGTCGATTTTGTCATTGTCCTCCATCTCGAGCTATTTCATTGCATGGATTCAGTATACAAGAGCTTTGTCATCTGTTGGAGTTCAAGCCAACCTTGTCAGGAGTGTCGGTCTCCTGCAGGCGCTCGCCGTCAAACATGAACCGCACCGACTTGGGATCCTTGCCTTGGCGCTCGCAGTAGGCGTCCATCAACCGCTTGAGCGGCGTCTGGCGCTTGATCTTGAAGAAGACCTCGTTGTTGTCCTTTGTGTGTTTCGTGTATTCGTGCGAGCATGGTGCGAGTAAGAGCACAGGTTGGAGTGCAAGTGGTTGTTTTTCGGTTGGCGCCTTTTTTTCAATACAAACGAAGCGCAATAAAAAAAAATTGTTACCTGGCCGACGACCTTAAGGTTGATATGCCCGCCAGCAGCAGCAGCAGCACCGCCGGCAACGGCAGGCTTGACGTCACTGCCGTCCGCGCCACCGGACGCGCTGCCACCTGCGGCTGCCGCTGCCTTCTCGGCCTTGACAACTTCACCTGGGTCAGACATTTTTACTCGTAAAATGGCTGCCGCACACAAGTATGCCACCCAGCCTAATCAGTCGTTTCGCTCATCACCGAAAAACGGTAGTGCGGACGAGGCCAACACGCTGCTGACGATCGCGGATGAGGCGCGAGCCAACGCGTACGCGCCCTATAGCAATTTCCACGTTGGAGCTGCCGTTTTGTGCGAGGATGGGTCCATCGTCACGGGTATTTCTTTGCGGTAGTTTCGGCCGACACTGACTGTTGCGACGCAGGATGCAATGTCGAGAACGCAAGCTATGGGTTGGCGATCTGCGCAGAGCGCACGGCATTCGTCACGGCTGTCAATCAGGGCAAGCGAAAATTCAAGGCCGTTGCCGTTACGAGGTTTATTAAATAAAATAATTCATTAAAAATTATTTATTATAATCTTGCTGGCGCAATAAGTGACGCAAAAGAGGGCGAGGTCTGGCCGTGCGGAGCGTGTCGCCAGTTTATGGCCGAGTTTGGAACCGATCTGATCGTTTACGCTGGTCATCCAAACAAAAACGCATCTGTTGTTCTTCTGAAGGAACTCCTTCCGCGCGCGTTCACACCCGCCTCGCTCGAGCTGGAACGTGAACAGATCCCGCAGCAACAGCAACACCAGTGAACAAAACGAGCACGCTCATTTTTTAAGTGTTTATTTGTTGTGCATACAAAAACAAAAAGCTGTACAAATCTGAAAAGAAGTTTTTTTTTTTTTTTTTTTTTTTTTTTTGACCTACTACCGACGTGCGCGTTTGGCACTCGGGCCATTGCTGCGTCCCTTTCCGTAGCCTCCTTGGCGTTTGCCGTACTTCCCACGGTCCTCCCACTGCGATTGCCTCTTTGATCCTACAGAGGTCGACCCAGAGGACTCGAGCAAATGAGCAAAGTCCTCAGCCGAGGCAAACGTTGAGCCGTCCAAGTTGATGCCTTTGAGGATACTTGCTCGCGCTGAAAAAAAAAGCAATTAGCAAAAAGCAAAGCAGTTATGATTCTCAGTACCATTGGTCTGGGCTTGCAATTTTTGAGCGCGCTTGGAAAGGGGCGCTTTGGACGAACCCTTGGGTTCTTCGTCCTCGTCCTCGTCGTCCTCGTCTTCGTCCTCGTCGTCCTCGTCGTCGTCCTCGTCGTCCAAAAGGCTCTTTGCAAACGCTGCATCGTCTTCCTCGTCGTCGTCATCGTCTTCTTGCTCAATGCCGTCCTCTTCTCCATCGTTGTCCTCCTCCTCGTCCTCTCCGGCGTCTTCTTGCTCCTCCTCACCGTCGTCGTCAGCATCCATCTCCTCGGTCGCATCGGCAGAAGTATCCATGGCATCCTCATCATCCACTTCTTCCAGCTCCTCGTCATCATCCAAATCTAAGGTGGAAATATCAGGAAATTATTACTTTCATAAGGGGTACCTTGCGTGACGAGAGCGCTGCGACTTGTGGCGGCCATGGCAGCATCCTCGGCGTCGACGGCATTGAGGGCATCCTCGAGGTCTTCGTAGCCTGCCTCGTCGTCGTCGAGGTCGATGTCGTCTACAGACTTGCTGGCAACTTTGGGCAGCCTTTGCTTCTTACGAGAGCCAGACTCAGCATCCTCCTCGGCCTCGTCGTCCTCCTCGTTGTCGTCGTCCCCGTCCTCGTCGGCTTCGTCCACAGTTTGGATATCCTCGTTGTCCACGTCCTCGTCGTCCTCATCGGGCATCACCTCGGCAGACAGGCCCAGGGCATCGTCGATCATGTCGTCCGTGAGCATGCCTTCCACCGCGTCAAAGTCCTGGTCGCTGCCCTTGGCCGCCTTGCGCTTGGCGAGTTTCCGGGCCACCGCATCGTCGATCTTGCGTTTTTCGGTGAAAAAGTTGTAGAAAAACACCTGGTCCACGGGCACATCTTCGACATTCTTTTTTGTGAAGGACTCCTCAAACACGGGCGTGGCATCTGAGTGACAGAAACAAATAAATTTACATTTTTTAAAAAAAAGCAAAATGGTATTACCAGTGTGGGGCCGGACGTGGCGGTTGGGCTGCATAATCGAAGAGCCACGAGCGGGGATTCCGCCGGCGTCCTTCTTCGGGTTCTTGTAGACAAAGCGCTCCAGAAAGTTGGCGAGTGTAAAGTCCGCGAGTGGGTCGCCCTTGTACTCGATCAGTTCGGTCTTGAGCAAAGACTGTGCAAACTTGCTCACAGAGGGGTGGTAGTGGCCCGCGAGCTCGGTCTGCAAACAAAAACAAAAAACAAAAAACAAAAAAAACAAAAAAAATTCTCTTAGATTCTTGTAATCTATTCCTTATTTGAGCAATACCAGCTCCCAAAAGCACGACAAGTCTGCATTGCAGAATTTGGGGTCGCGCTTGCGAGGATCGTAGGCGTCCTTCGCGTCCTTTGACGATGTTGGCCCAGAAGCGGACGACGAGGCGCCAGCCTCGACGACAGTGTCGTTCTCATCCTTGTCCACAAAGTGCTCGACATCGTCGTCCAGTGAAACCACAACCTCGGGCTGCTGGATGGCCTGCCACAAAAAGGGTTTGACTCTGACAAGCTATTTTTTTTTAATGTTAGTTCTTTGCTGAGGGGAAACAGAAAAGTCACCTCTGAGATCATGATGAGGACTGCACAGGCAAACGTGGGCTGCTGATAGGGTGCAATCTGGCACACTCGCTTGAGGAATGCCTTGACGCGGCTGACGACCGTGTCGGCTTTGATCGCCTTGTAGAGCAGGTTGAGAAACAGGGGCTGCTTGGATGATCCAAAGAGACGGCGATCCAACAGCACGTCATAGAGAGTGCGGTAGAACCGATCGGCAGCATTCTGTTTGGAGTGTTAAAAGAAGACTTATAAAAAAAGAAAGATCCTGGTACTTGGCGGGTGGTGACGATCTGAAAAAGCAGAAGGAGGGCCTGGATGCCCGTGTTGAACGACGACTGATGGACGATCTTGAAGAGCGTATCGAGGTGTTTTTCAAACCTGTTATTTTTGTTTTCTCAATAAAAAGTGAAGGGGAGAAAACATTCGATACACTTCGTCCGGCAGCTTTGAAAACGGGAAAGCACGGTTGACACCGGTGAGGAGGGCCGACAAGATCTTGGTGTCCATCTCCTCCTTCTTGTTGCTGACGAGTTGGTTGTACAGAGCAAAGTAGGTGTCGGCCAGGTGATTGGCTGTTTGCTCGTCCGCCTTGGTCAGGATGATTTGATTGAGCATGATGAGCGAGTAGTATCTAGGGAAACGCTGTGAGCAAAACTTGAAAGGAAAAAAAAAACGTATTTTTGGATGCTCACCTTGCGCGCATGGTCACGTTGGGGCGGAAAACAAGCGCCTCAACCTCGCGAACCACGACGCTCTTCATGTTGGGATGCTGAACTAGCAGCTGCGACAGCAAGTAGCTGGATTTGGCCGCGATCCCGCGGTCGAGGTCACCCTGCACAGAGGGGGGAATAAAGAAAAGAGGCATTGTCAACTTTGTTGCACGTTCACCAATTACGACATCTTACGAGCTTGTCGACGAGGATCGCGAGCAAGTTCTTCTCCTGCTCGGGCTTGGCACAGAGCAGATCGTACACATGGACGAGAGCCACACGACGCGTCTTGGGGACTGTGTCGTGAGTCATGACCTCGAGCTCCTTGATGAAATCGAGGTAAAACTTCTTCAGTTCGTCCTCAAACAAGCGCAGGAGCAGCAGGCGGTCGCTCACGCCGGCGGCCCAGTCCTTGTGGTCTGTAAAGTACTTGAGCTTGCGATCGGGCAGGATGTCGGCCATGACAATGTTCTTGATCGCGTCAACGGCGAGCATTGCTAACAGGGTTCTTAGTCAGCCACGCCCTTTCAGACAGGCACAAGCAGCACATACTCTCACGCTTGTTCTTCTTCTGGGCCATCGAGAGGAGCGTCTGCAGCGACTGCAGACGGTACGCGGCGCCCTCCTGGAACAAAAGCGTTGTAGCGGCAATCTAATGCACAAAGCTTAGCCAGTGAGTAAGGAGACCCCAGGGAGGGTGGGACGGTGCATCATGCCTTGTCCGTAACCGTGCCTTGCTGGGCCACAGTGCGAACCCACTCTTGCTCCGACTTGGACGACTTGCCAACTGGGCGGGTCCAGTTTAGTCAGCACACCGCGAAAGCCTCTTACCAGATCCCTCAAACAGCTCCATCTGCTTCTTCATAAGCTGCTCGGCATGCGTGCGCCATCCCTCGGCAGTCGTATACTTGGCCGACGCTGTTAAAGACAAGTCAGGGTCACAACGAGGTGCAATGGCTTGGACGCACGCTTTCCACCGGTCTCCGCGGCTTCCTGTGCCACCACGTGCCAGATGCCCGTCAGCGGCACGATGAGCTTACCGGCCTTCTGTATGAGCGCACCCAAAGAGGGGCTGGTCAGGACCCGTTCAGCACGACGGAAGCGCGTACCTCTGAAGCAGCCACATGGCCATTGGTCGCGACCATCTTTACTAAAGTGTAGGGCCCAGTTTAAGTCCCGTCAAGTTCAGCAATGGCTTCTGGGTTCTTTGCTTCCGCGGCGAGAAGCCTACTACGGCCGACACAGCAGGGTACCGTCTTGGGAATGGCTGTCCACTGTGTTTGCGTGGTGGTTACTGACCGACGCTTGCATGACAGCACTGCTGCTGCAAAGGAGAAGGGCACCCATGACGCCATCTCAAGCCGTCTCGCTGTCGACGTCGACCTCTGCCGCGTTCGGGAGGCCTCTGAGCCCCGGCGGTGGGAGACGAGGCGTAAACGTCATTGCAAGAAGATGGATGTCGGACACAGGCAAAGCGGCGAGCGAGGTAAGCTTTGCGACTGTTTTCTTTTTTAGACTGGCTATCTCAACTATCACGTGGGTGTCCATTGCGGCGTGTGTGTTAGAGCGCAGCACAAGCGGCCAAGTCCGAAGGGGAAAGCCTGCCTATGTACTATCTGCGAGCGTCCGGGCGGAAGGTGTTTGAGCTGGGTTCTCTACGTAACCAGTTTTACATGGTGTGTTTCCATTTCTCGCGGATTGTTTTTTTTTATGGCGAACCTTTGTGTAGCTGCCGAAACCGCGCTTCCTGATACAGTGGCTGCGGCCAAAGAGCTTTGACGACTTTGTTGCCATGATCAGGTATGGGGAAAATAAATAAAAATAGAAAACTACGGGAGAGATAGGAAACTAAATTATTTCCATGCCATGCCCTTAGCTGGCTTTTCATGGGCAACGCCTTCTTCATGGTTGTCGGGACCACAACATTCTTGTCTGTTGCACTCGTCATAACCAACACGCTCACGGAGACAGGTACCCTATTCGAACTTTGTACTTTTTCTTTTGCTGACTTTTTCATAACTATATCCAGACTTCCTCGCCCGTCAATTTAGCAATTACATGACAAAGGCGACAGGCATGGCCATCACCTTTAGGAGTGCCATTGTTCCCAACTGGAAGGAGAGGAGTATTCGCTTTGAAGGCGTCAAGGTACCCCCTACATCTGAAGAAACAAATCAAAAACTGAAATCATAACCAGATGACACGGGACAAAACCTCTATGACCCCCGATGAGCTCAAGGGGAATTCGCAATTCAACCTGGACATTGACGTGATGGAGGTTAAGCTATCCTTGGCACGGTTCTTCAGTGGCAAGGGTCTCTTGCAAGACTGCCACGTCACTGGCATGAAGGGCACAATCGGTATAAATAGAAAATCTTTTTCGTTGTCTTTGCGAAAAGCTTAATCAAAACTGTAGACTACAACGAGCTCGAGTGGGATGGCAAGCCGTACCCCAAGCGGGCTCCATTATGGGGCGATCTCGACCTGGAGCACGCGCAGTTTGAGGACGTGCATTTGACGGTGATGAACCCTGGTCTCAGCTACAATGTCGACGTGATCAACATGGAAATGGACCGCCTGCGACAGCAGTGGATGCTCTACGACATGCTCAATTCGCGCAACGCCACAGGATCGATCGACAATGCCCTCTTTTCTTTGCACACACGGCCTTCGGATAACTCTAATGATGCCAAGAAGAACCTTGTACGCCCTTTTTCTATTACCACCTATAAAAAAAAATCCTGTTTAATTCCTTTTACTGCAGGTGCGGTTTAAGATTGTCGGCATGCCCTTCTACCACTTCAAGAGCAACGCAACTGGGCCTATGCGGGTGATCAAAGAGGGTGTCGTGGACCTCAACTTTGTCTTTGCTTTCCCCAAGAATGACGAGGCCATCCTCGTGCCCGAGGAGACGGCCACCGGCCAAGCCCCCAGCCCCTATGCCGTTGCGACCGAAGTTGGGCAGTTCATTGTCAACAAGATGCGCTATGTTCTGCACACGGCTGCGGAGACGGCCGCCGCTCGGTTCCCGAACGTCGTGACCGCACCGCCGCACGCGCCAACCGAACCGCCACAGGACAACGTGGACGTGGCCCTGCAGATGCGACTGCGCAACATGCGTGCCACCCTCCCGACGCAGGAGGGTGACTGGGGCTACGTCGAGACGACGATGATCCGGCCCATGGTGGCGTTCATCAACTCGCACTCAAGCGCAATCTCTGTCGACTGCAAGTTCTCCATCGACCGCTCCAACTTTGACGGTCGTTTCGACATCTGGAGCTCGGGGATCGTGGACGCCATGGCAGGTGGCATCTACAACAAATTCTTGGAGCAGGTCCAGGACGAGCAGATCCGCACGAGGAGGATCAAGAGGGTTGGTCTCTGGAGCGTCCAGTCCATTACCAAGTCCATCGTTCAGTTTGTGGACCAGCTTGGCTCACTCCGTCTGATGGAGGGACAGACCTTGCTCCTCTTCTAACCGCATGTACATCGACTACATAGTGTAAAGTTGTGGCGCAACGAATCTATGTACATACAAACAAAACAGAAATCATCTTTTTTTTTTTTTTCCTTCCTTCCCTAGTCGTCCTCATCACCGTCTGATCCAGCGTTGCTGTTTGCGTCCGCCGATTTCGCGTGCTCGATAATCTGCTCAAAATATAGATACTTACTAAAGAAATTCGTTCAATTCGTTTACTCCTACCATGCCAGCGGGAAGAGCCCCTTTCGTCTTCAGGGAGTTCACGGGCTTGCGGTGGGGCCTTCGTCCAACGGCCTTTTCCTTGACCGGCGGGAGATGCTTGATAAAATCGCAGCCATGCTGGACGCGCAACTTGAGCAATGTGCGGAGCTTGTTCATGGTGCTCTTTGTGTAAAATCCGAGCTTCTTGTCGTACGTGTCGGACCATCCGGTGGGATCCATGATCAGCGCCTTGATTTCGGCCTGCTCGACGTCGCAAAGCTGGTATAAGTTTTGGAGCTCATCCGAAGGTGTGTCCTTGTCGAGAATGTGCCTTGTCCTGAGAACTCGTTACATACTATTTGTAAGAAGACAACGTACGGCCGCGAAAGGGTGGCAGTGGTGTCGTCGTCGTTGTCTGCAATGTTGATGCTGTCTTCGTCGTTGGCGTCGTTGTCACTTTCGTCTGCGCCGGCCGCGGCCGATGAAGCGGAGACTGCAGCGGCCGTCGTGGCTGCTGCAGACGACGATGAAGCTGCTGCTGTGGGCGGGGCTTTGATTTTACTGGGCGCTGGTTTCCGAGGATCGCCCGCTCTCATCAACACGTGCTGGTATCTGGAAAGAAAAACTTTCAACACAAAACGGGGGAAACTTTCAGGAAGGCCCCTACATCCGACTGCTTGGATCCTCGACAGGGTTGTAACCGAAACGGCACCACACGTGACGCCAGGGTCCCGCCCCCATCAAGTAGGCGTAGGCGTTGATCACCCTGAGGAAGAAATATGTAATGTTTAAAAAAGATATTTACTTTTAGAACTGGTATACTGTCTAAAGGCCTTGTCTGTCAAGCCTGGGATTGTGCTGCAAATTGCAGTCTTGGACCAGAGCGGTCGTTCCTCAAACATCTGCCAGTAATCGTTAGGCTATCGCATAGATCAAAAAAACAATACCTTTGCGAGGGCGTCCTTGATCTCGTGGGAGATCTCGCTGGCAGCTTGGAGGGCAGCTTGGTCGGGCTCAGCAGGGACAAGATCGCCCGCGACGGTGCGCTTGTTGGACGAGGAAACCGCGTCGGCCACGGCGACGATGCCAAACGGGTTGTTTCTGGCTGACGGGTTTTGCCGAAAGTTGTAGGGCTGCTCCATGTCTGTCGCGGAATATAGCACGGGCGGCGCAATTGTCTTGTCGTCCAACAGCTCCTTGTTGTCCATGACGTGCAGCTCCACGATCGCCTCGACGGCCTTGGCGGCTTGCTCGTTTCGCTCTGCGGGACGCATTTGTATGAGCGGCGGGTCGAGCACCGTGTTGTCGGGGATGCCGTGCAGCAGGTTGCCCAGGCGGATTGTCGCGTTGTCCGGCTGTCCCACGTACTGGTAGTCCGCCATACCTAAACCGTTTGGGGCTTTTAATGGAGACGTTTGGTGAATGCCGTACCACGAAAGCGCCATGAGGACGACACGACGCCCTCGATCTGCACCTTGCTGGGCCCCTCGCCCGAGGGATTGGGCTTGACGCGGACCAGCAGGCTCTCGTTGCCGGTGAGGCGTCCCTGGAGCGGGTGCGCAAAGATGTTGCTGGGTCGCAAGGACACACTCAATGTCTTCTCCTTGCCATTGGCGGCGGTCGTGCTAGGCGTGCCTCCACTGTCGTGCGCCGCCTGTGCAATCGCCTCCAGACCGCCCAGGTTTGCGATGGCCTTGTCCACGTTGCGCACGAGGCCCGGGTACTCGACCGACATAAGCTGACGCTCACCGCGCAGGGCCTCGCGCACAGGCGTGATTTTGGCGCGCTTGGCCGGCGGCGGCGCCTCAGCGTCGTCGTGGCCGTTCGTCGTGGCACCAGCCACGATCTCCATCACGTCGGGGGACTCTTCTGGAATGGCCGTGCAACGGTTACGACTTGGATAGTGTTTCAGTTGATACAAGTACCGTCTTCCATCACACGCGCGACGTGGTTTGTTCAATGAAAGTAAAAATTTTCCTTTCCTTTTCAGTTTTTTTTTTTTTTTCAAACGTTGGCTGCGCCAGCTTGACAAACAGGAGTAGAGAGAGAGAGAGAAAATGTTTCTTTTGGGTGGTGGTGCAAGGTAATTTTTACTTAATATGGTTATTTTCTCCACCCTGGTTAGGGCTTGGACGACTGCGGCGGTGAGTCAACGTCAAGGCTTGCGGCGATTGCAGCGTCAAAGTCCTGTAATTCGTCGGTTGGGGTTATTACCGAATACACAGATCTGTCGTACGTCAAATAGCTGCAGCGTCAGCTGGACCACCTCCTGCATTTCTAGGGCGATGGCGCTCGCATCAGGAACAGGCGACCGACGTGCATCGCTGTTGGATCGTGCGTGCTTCAACGGGGCTACGAGATGAAAGAATAAGAAATACGGGCGAGGACAGAATAAAAAAAAACGATCGAACCGTCGGATGTCTCGTCGATGGTTGCGAGCGAGGAGGCACTGGCGGCGGCAGCGTTCGTTGACGGTGGCGATGATGGTGATGGGGACCGTTGAGAATTCGATCCACGTCGTCCAGCCGCAGCGGCACGTGCAAGGGCATCGTCTGGTGTTGTAGGAGAGGCCGAGAGCTGGCGGGCACGAGAGGAGATCGAGTCGGTGTCGGAGGGCAACTGGTCTTCGTTGGCGGCTGAGAGCGATCTCGCGTCCGTAGCCTTGGTCGATTTCTTCTCCTTGTCACTGCTGTTGCCCAGCCGTCCACCTGTGAACAGGGCCAGGAACGAGTTTTTCCTCGAGTTTTTCTTGTCGGGGGTTTGCGGCGGAGTGTCGGACGGTGACTCGGCCAACGGAGCGGCCCCGGAAGTTTGTATGTTGGCCAGTCCGACCAATTCTGGGGACTGCTGACTGGACGACGAGAGGGGCGTTGTCGCATCGGAGGACGCTGACTTGCTGTGCTCCTTCCGACTTTGGAGAAACTGCCGTGACAGCGTGTAGCGTTCTTGCTGCAAAAGTACTGTCGTTTTGAGAACAGTCAACGTAAAAAAAAATGGAAGCGTACCGCACGAGTGACCTCCTCTGCTGCATCCACGTCGAGGACATCGTCAAAGATCCAGTCCTCAGAGTCATCCTTGATTTTGAACTCGCTATTGTGAAAGGGATGAATAAAAAGAAAAGTTAAAAAAAAAAATTCATTACAGTGGCCCCGTGACAGTGTCGGCTTCGTCGTCATCGGACGAGCTGTGGACGTCGTTGTGAATGGACGTCTTCACGGCAGCAGCTCGGTTCTCGCTAATAAACAGGGCACGGATCAGAAGGAAAAAAAAGAAAAAGAAAAAGAAAACTCGCGTACTCGGAGATGAGGTCACGTAATATGGCCACTCCCTTCTTAGAGTTTTTGATAAAGGGGAGTTTTAGTAGTTCTGGAGCGGTTGGCCTCTGCACAGATAATCAACGTGAGGAGGGGAGGGAAAAACAAAACAAGAAATTACCGCAGCGGGATCGGCTTGGAGGACAGACTTGACAAACTCTTTAAAGTATTTGGAAAAGTTTCCCTCCAGCCGCGGCGGCGAGCTGCGTGGGATTTGGTACAGTGCCCTTTCAAATAAAAATAAAAAGCATGAATAAGCGACAACTCATTTAATCGATTTGGATATACTGCATCGGATCCAGAGTGGAAAACGGTGGGTCGCCGGTTGCCATCTCCAGCAGGGTAATGCCAAAAGACCACACGTCGGCCTTGTAGTCGTACTCGTCATGCATGATGACCTCGGGAGCCATCCAGCACCTGTGTTTTCCTCGGCGGGTCAGAGACCAAAAACAAAAAGGACTGACAGCGTACGGTGTCCCGACAAAGGTTGTCCGCTTGATCGTGCTCAGCGACGTCTGTCCCGACACGCCAAAGTCGCACAGCTTGACCTCTCCCAGCTCTGTCAGGAGGACGTTTGCCGCTAAAAGAACGAGGACGGTCACGGGGGGGGGGGGGGGTGCGGATGATTACAGAAAGGTACCTTTGATGTCGCGGTGGATAATGTTGTTTGCGTGCAGGTACACCAGGCCGTTAACGATCTCGCGGGCAATAACGGCCGTGTACTTTTCGTCAAAGAGGCCTGCCTTGATCTGCAGTGCAGACCCAGAGCGGAACGGGGGTCAGCCCCCTCTCCCTCCCCACCTTTATGCGTATAGTCCACGTACCAGCTGCCGCACAGAACCACCGCCGCAGTAGTCCATAACGATCCACAGGCAGAACGGGTCGAGCTGGATGTACGAGCCAAAGTACCGTGTGACGTTTGCGTGGTTGCACCGCGACAGCAGGGCGATCTCGCGCTGCACGCCCTCGAGCTCCTCGCTGTCGTCGCTCTCTGTGTCAATGATCTTGAGCGCATAGACGCTGCCCGTGCCCGTCTCGACACTGCACACGGCGCCCTCGTTTTATTTAAGACACGCCTCCAAGGCACCCACCCCCCCGTATTACCCTTTGAAGACGGCGCCAAACGAGCCCTTGCCCACCTTGGCGAGCTTGGTGAAGAGCTTTGTTGGGTCCACGGTCATTTCACGCGCTCGAGTACGTGTGGAAATTCTTCGCGTGGATTTTGCGCGAAACTGAACAAGAATTTTTTTTTTTTTTTCGAGCGCCACCAATGTCGAAGCGCGTCAAGGACGACCCTGAAGAGGTACTGGCCGGCCTGCTTTTGTTCAGACTGCAGCTCACAAACATGCTTTCTCGTTCCAGGACTTTGTTGCCCCCGACGACAAAGCCGAGGAGGACAAGCCTGTAAGTTGACACTCCTTTCGTTCTGCAGGAGGCCGACTCTTTGTCATTCTCAGGCCGTCACTAAGAAGGCCAAGAGCGAGCCGGCCGATGGCAGCAGCAGCAGCAGCAGCGCATCGGTGGGAAACATGCCCAAGACCGCGCCAGGAGAGAAGATTTTCAAGGTTTGCTCTTTTAAGCATCGAGCCGGGTCGTGCTCACCTGTGTTACGATACGGCAGCTCTCCGACAAGCGCTTCCTTACCGTGAAAAAGTGGAAAAAGATGATCCAGATCGACCTTCGCGAGTATTACGAGAAGGAAAAAGAGCTCCTGCCTGGAAGCAAAGGCACGGTCGTATTTTTCGTATCGTACAGAGTTAATTTGTTGATTTGCGCAGGCCTGAGTCTCACCCCGGAGCAGTGGGCGATTGTCAAGAGCAACATTGCCGAGATCGACAACGCCGTTGCTGCCCTCAAGTGATTTACTCTCTCTATGTTGATTTTTTTTTTTGTTTTTTTGATAGAGTTATTTTCAGTTGTTTATGTTGTACTTATGCTTGAACGGAGTACAAAATGTCGTAGTGGCCCGGGCGATACAATATCTGGATGTCGGGCTCATTGCTTGCGGTGCCGTCCTCTCCGCCATTGAAAAAATCGTGGATGGTGAGGTCGGGAGAGCTTGCGTCCATGTAGATCACGCGCAAGTTGATGCCCATTCTCTTGGACAAGGCGACCAGATGCACCTCTTCGGACTCGCGACCCATGTTGAGGACCTTTTTATACCAAACAGAGTTTGGTGTCTCGTTTTTCTAAAGCTATCTTACCTCGTTCTGGGTGAAACTGTGAGCAGAATGGCCATCGGGCAGGAACGGCTGGTAAAGCTCTTCGTTGGCAATGATCTCTGCAGCCGTGATAAATCTAAAGAGAGAGACGATGCTATCCAAGAATACAGGCTCACTAGCAAGAAAGGGGGTGACAATAAAAAATAATACCAATCGGACGTCGAAGCATCCTCCAGGAACGTCTGCAGGCCAGCAAAGTCACCCGCTGCCGCGAGATCAAGGCCCTCAATGAGAAGATCGTGGAAGTCTTCAAACACCATCGGCGGATACAGCGCTGCGAGCGCGTCGTAGTTGGACTTTGCAACCGACTTGGCTGCGTGCGCATCGTCAGCATTCACTTTAATGAACGTGTCATACCTTGATCGACGGCGGCAGGACGCTTGTTCAGCGCGTGCTCCAGATAGCCAAACGAAAACCCTCGGAAGAAGCAGTTGCCGTCGCGACGGCACCGACGCATCTTGAGGAAGCCCTTGTCAATCAGTTGCTGTTTTTGACACGGTCAGAGAGAGCACCTTCTCTCAAGGGGTTCAGCTACCTTGGCCTTGCGCGAGAATCCATCGTGCTGGGCGTACTCGGGCTGAAGCTCGCTCACATCCACGGGCGCGGACACGAGCGGTCCCGTCGTGTCAAAGATATTTTCGCTCGGTTCAGACATAACGCTGAGTGCAAAATTAACAAAACAAGATTTTATGACAGGAGTGATTGGACAGAGATGTTCGGAAAGAGGGTGCGTATTCAGAATGGCGTGAACAGCACAAGAGAGGAGAGAATACAGTGGTTGAAAGGAAAGAAGGAACGAAATATAAAAAAAGGTATAAACGAAGGAAAGAAGAAAAGATGCGGTTGAATGTGCATGAATAGAGATGTAAATTCTCATCAATTGTGCACTCAGCGTTATTGAAATCCCCCTGACTGGATCAAAATCCAAACCCGCTCCACTTTCTTTTTTTCTGTTCTTCACCTTTCCTCTTGTTTAGTTCACGCGACTAGGCGCTTCTTGACTTTTGGTCGATCAATCATTCAATATACACGGCAAGACAGAGGAAGGAAAAACTGGAAACTGGAAAACAGTGCGGACAACGGGGGAGAGGAGGGTTCGTTCGTTCAGTCGGTGACCTTCTTCTTGGCCTCTTCTGCGTCGACCTGGACCATCATCTTTTCGAGCGAGTCCTTGAAGAAGACCTTGGCGACGTTGCGCTTGAGCTTGAATGTGGGGGTGAGGAGATCGTTTTCGACCGAGAAGGCCTGGGAGACGAGCGTGGCGGCCTTGACAATCTCAAAGCCCTTGAGGCCTGCAGCGCGGGCAGACTTGTTTGCATCCTCGACAATGAGCTTGTGCACGGCGGGGTTTTCGATCACGTCCACGAGCTTCTCGCCAGCAATGTTGTTGGCCTTGCACCAGGGGATGACGGTCTCTTCGTCGGGCACAAAGATGCCGACAAGGTACGCCTTGAGCGAGTCGCCGTGCACGTACGCTTGCGCAATGAACTTGGTCTTCTGGTACACGTTCTCAATCTTCTCGGGGGCAACGTATTCGCCCTGGGCGAGCTTGAAGATGCTGTATTAGTTTTGGGAAAAAACCAATGTTTAGGAATATAAAATAGGGAGGAAAACAAAGGGCCTACTTCTTCTTGCGGTCGATGATCTTGAGACGGCCGAGCTCGTCAAAGAGGCCGACATCACCAGTGTGGAGCCATCCGTCGCTGGTGAGGTCCTCGTTGGTCTTCTCGGGGTTCTTGTAGTAGCCCTTCATCGTGCTGAAGCCACGGGTCATGATCTCGCCGCGAGGGTACGGCTTGTCCTTGGAGGTGTAGCCCATCTCGGGAATGTCCACGAGCTTGACCTCGGTCATGGGCAGAGGAGCACCGACCGTGCCCGACTCCATGTCGCCCTTGAGCGTCTGCGTTCAAACAAACAATGCTTATTAGCAAAAAAAAAAAAAAAAAAAAAAATAAATATTGTAGGCATACGAGGAAAGTGCCTGCAGAGTTCTCGGTCTGACCATAGCCCTCGTAAAAGTTGGCCGAGAAAGCAACGCGCAAAAAGTCCTGGACCTCTGTGCTGATGGGAGCAGAGCCCGAGAGCATGCCGGTGACACGGCCACCGAGCTTTTCACGGATGTCTGCAAAGACGAGGCGGCTAAAAGTTCGCACAAATGAACCGTGAGTTCAGAAAAAAAAAGAAGCAAGATCGTACTCCCAAAGCCAGTGGGTGAGAATGCCCTTGCTCAGGTTGGCCTTCTTGGCAGCCAGGGCGGTGTCAAAGATAAACTTGGTGAGGGCACCCTTGGCCTCGACACTGGCGAGGACCTTGTCGTAGATGCGGTTCCACAGACGGGGCACCGAGGCGAAGAAGGTGGGCTTGAGAACGGCTGAACGAGAGAACGAGAGAACATGAGAAGGAAAAAAAAAAGTACACAAATAATACCAATATCGTCCAGCAGCTTGGCAGTATCGCCAGAGAAAAAGCCGACTTGAGCACCAACGCCGAGCATGAACGTCATGATGATACGCTCCATCATGTGGGCCAGGGGAAGGTACGAAATGTGGACGTCGTCCTTGCCGATCTGGATGCAAACACCCTTGCCACCGATGAGGATGACAGACCACGCGCTGGAGATGAGGGCGTGCGGAGTAAGCATGACACCCTTGGGCAGACCGGTTGTGCCGCTGGTGTAGCAGATGGTCATCATGTCGTCCTTGGCGACGGGGCTGGGCTCTGCCAGGTTGGCTTTTCCGACTTCCTCAAAATCGGCAAAGTAAACGAGCTTGAGACCAGCGGCCTCGGCCTCGGCGATCTGTTCAGCGGTCACCTTGTCAAACGACACGAGCTGCTTGACAGAGGGGATCTTTTCCTTGACCTTGAGGATGGACTTGATCTGAGGGCATAAAAAGTTTCAGCAACAAGGCAAAGAGAAAAAAAATTTTTTGGGGGGGAGGGTGAAGAAAATAACCTTGTCAGAAGACAAAAAGATGATCGACATCTCGGTCTGGGTGATGATGTACTCGATTGCCTCGGCACCAAGGGTATCGTAGAGTGGGCACGAAACAAAACTATCGGTTTGATTTATAAAAAAAAATCGTCGTTTTCTTTTTTTAAAATACCCAAATGCGTTCAGCGCCTGGTCGACAATGACCCACTCGGGACGGTTGATGGAAAACAGACCGAGGATGGCGCCACGCGAAGTGCCCTGGTGGACAAGGGACGACCTGCAAAAGATGGACTCGAAAGATTAGATTTATTTTACGCGCTAAAAAAAAATTATGATACCCGACACTGATGATGCGCTCCTTGACCTGACCATAGGTCTGCCAGACGTAGACGTCGCTGCCGATGACGGCCTTCTCGCGCTTGCCAAGGCAGTTGTTGTTGGCGCCTACATGGTTGGTTGTTAGTCCTCGTCTCTGTTCAGGCGAGCTGTACCTGCTGACTTGAGGCCCTGGTTGAAGTTGTCCCACATGTTGGTCACGCCGGACAGGCCGGGGTAGAGCTCCTTGCTACCCTTGAGGGCCATGTGACGACGGGGCTTGGTCTCGCCCGGGACCTCTGGCAACCAGTCACACTGCAGGATTTGCAAAAATTAGAACGACGAAAAAACAACACAAAACAAAACAAAAAAAACAAGCTTGCCTCAAAGGTGTGAAGCTCCTTGAGGTAGGCCGGGTTCGCGTTCGAGTCAAACCACGAAAAGAGCGACATTCTCCTGCGGTTGCGGTGCTTGCGCTGCTGAGGTGTAGCTCGACTACTCGGTTCCGTCATGACGTTTTGAGAGAGCGAAAAAAAAAAAAATATTTCGAGTGTCGGCAAAACAAAGGAAGAGTAGAGCTGTCAGGCCCCTGCTTTTTCTGGCCCCGCGGTTCAAGCGCACACGCAGAAACACGCAAGGTTTCTACACGAACGAAAAGGGAGAAAGGGGAAAAATGCGGGGTCACAGCCGCACAAGGGGCGGGGGAAGGGGAGAGGGCACAGCTGTTCCACGGCCGTCGTCTGCGACCACCACACACGCACAAGGCACATATGTTTGCCTGTTGTCACTCCTCCCTCTCCGCTTCGCTGAGCATGCACAGAAAGCAGTTCACACGCATACGCCCCTTCTGGATGCCGCCATGATTCGGAAACTGTCTCTCCCATATTACTTCGTCGTCGACTATGTCTGTGGGCAAACGAGGCTTCGCCGGTCTAAAGTAAGAGGAGCCCCGTACGCGGGATTGGGATGGCAAAGGGGGTGGCAGGATAGAATAGCAATATTTTTTAGGGTTGGCGAGCATGGGCTCCTAAAGAGACACGAATAGAAACAGGGGAAGGGAACGTCCAGCACAGAACAGAAGGGCAAACACAAACACAGACGTCCCAGGGGAAGTCCCTTGGTGGAGTGCAATGTGGAGGGATCTATTGACGTAGGGAGAAGGGGAGGGTTGGCCTTTTATTGTTCCTCAGGCTGCGAATGTTTTCATGTCCAGTTCGGGAACCCTCTTTTTCTTTTGTTTGCGTGTTTTTTCTTTTGTTTCGTTGCTCACAAGTATGCTTGTGTGTTGTTACCAGGCTGCCAATGGAGGCATCCAAGCCTCCGCCAGAACCCCCAAAGGAGGAAATTGTGCCGTTCAATCTCGAGTTTAGCAGCGAGCTCAACCTTCAACTGAGCAACGACGTCCTCCAAGACATCAAGGAGCTCGGCAGCGGCAACGGCGGCACCGTGAGCTTGTCCAAGCACCGTCTGGCCAAGATCGTCCTTGCACGCAAAGTAATGGTTTACCCTCGGCCGTCTCCTTGCTAAAGATTTTCAAAAACGTCAGACCATACCACTAAGCGAGGCTGACGCACAGCTCAAGCTCATCGTGAGTGAACTGCGCACGCTGCACAAGTGCAAGCATGAGCGGATCGTCGGGTTCTATGGCTGTAAGCCCACCCCTTTTACGCGCTTATTTTTTTTTTAAAATTAAATTTGTTCTTCAGCTTTCCATCACGACGGAACCATCAACGTTCTCATGGAGTACATGGACCTGGGTTCGTTAGACCATATTTGCAAGGTCATCGGAGGCAAGCTCCCAGAGCCTGTTGCTGCAAAAGTCGCTCTTGGGGTACGGTGGAACTGTTGTTTTTTTTTTAATTTACAAAAACATTTTTATTGGCGGGGCATTAGATATGCGAAGGACTCGACTATTTGCATCTGAAAATGAACATTCTCCACCGAGGTTTGTGTTGCAATCGTCGCCTTTCTGTGAATACTGATCCCTCGTCTCGGTTTAGACATCAAGCCCTCCAATGTATTACTCAATAGAGAAGGCGCAATCAAACTCGGTGACCTCGGTGTCAGTGGCGAGCTCATCAACTCGCATGCCAAAACCTTTGTTGGCACGAGCTGGTACATGGCGGTACGTTTCTTGTGCCTTGCGCACCGCATTTCTCACTTGTTTATTCTTTTTAGCCGGAGCGCGTTCGGATGCTTGCCGACTACGGAAGGTCTAGCGAGTCGTGGTCAACTGGTTTGACGCTGATGGAGATTGTCCTTGGACGCTTCCCTTTCCCTCCCGAAGGTTTGATCTTTCTTATGATTCTCTTATGTATTTACCGAGGCCGATTCAAAAATCAGGGACAAGCAAGCGGATGACGTCGTTCGAGGTGCTCACATACATCATCCAAGAGGAGCCACCGACCCTGCCCGCCGATTTCAGCGCAGACTTCCAAGACTTTGTTAAAAAATGGTAAAAATATGACTTGCACAAAAACGACAAAACTAAGGCCACATATCCAGTTTGAATAAGAATTACGTTGAGCGGCCAACACCAACGCAACTGCTGGTAGGTCTTTTTAAGGCAACGCATTTGCCATTGCTAACGAGTCTTCTATATCAGGAACATCCTTTCATCCAGCGGACAAAGGAGAGCAACTTTGATTTGGCAGCTTGGGCAAAGCAACTGCCAGCCTAAGACACACTTTGCTTTTTTTCTATTAAAAAAAAAAAATCTCTACATCTCCCGTCCCCCCCTATCTCTATCCTCAAGTCGACCTTTGTTGTTTTTTTAGTCGTCGCAAAATTATTTTTTTCCTTTCGTTCGGAACTTGAAACAGAAAAGAGTCCTCGGAGAGTTATTTTTAGAATTCGACCCCCCATTTGCTCCTTTTTCGCGCGGTGGTTTGAGCGCCCTTTCCGTACAATGAACGTGTACTCGGGGGGCTTGTTTCTGGAGGGAGAGGGGAGTAGGGCTTGGTTGTCTTTTCGAATGGTAAGCATGACCAAAAGCGCCGCGTCGTGTATGTCTGTGTGTTTGTGTGATCTTTTTATAGCTCTGCTCTGCTCAACGTTGGTGTGCGCAAAACATCTCTGGAATCACCAGAGCTGCGCCTCGGAGGGCCCAACACACCAGGCCCTCGTGTGTCGCGTCGTCGTGTCTTCTGGTGCCGCCACTCGCTGCTCCTCGTATGGTGCTTTGCGTGTGTTTTGCTGCACACGTTTTTCTCTGCGCTCGTCCCTCTAAAACCAATAATTACACGAGTCAATGTCGCTCACAACCCTCGCTCTCCCTCTCTCTCTCTCTCGCGCACAGGTGTCGGCAAACCAAGCAGACAGAAGCAAAGAATGACGACAAAAGTTGCAGTGACCAAGGCAAACTTCATCCTCCCCGACGGCTACACGTTCAAGCGTCACCTCGGCAGTGGTGCTTACGGAACAGTACCGCGGCCGCTCACCTGCCCTTCCGTGTAATTTTAACCCCGGGGTACTACCTTAGGTATGCGCGTGCATTGAGGACAAGACCGGCGAGGAGGTCGCCGTCAAGAAGATCAGCAAGGTCTTTGACCGCAAGATTATCACCAAGCGAACGCTGCGTGAGATCAAGCTTTTGCGCCACTTCCAAGGTACGGGTGGCTCCTCTTTCTCCTCCACAAGGCTAACCGTGATGCCCTCTCCGGCGCTCAGGCCACGAAAACATCACGTGCATCCTCGACATCTTCAAGCTAGGCGGCGATGACTTTAACGAGGTCTACCTGGTGCAGGAGCTGATGGAGGCCGACATGCACCAAATCATCCGCTCGCATCAAAAGCTCACCAATGCGCACTTCCAGTACTTTATCTACCAGATCCTGCGTGGCCTCAAGTATATCCACTCGTCCCACGTATGCCCAAGAACGAACACTGGGTTTATTTCTAAACCAATTGCACAAATAATTAAAAAAGGTCCTCCACCGCGACCTCAAGCCCGGAAACTTGCTCGTCAACGCTGACTGCGAGCTCAAGATTTGCGACTTTGGTCTCGCACGCGGCCTTGCCGAGCCACGCAACAACGGCGATGACAATGGCGCCCTCATGACCGAGTACGTCGCCACCCGTTGGTACCGTGCCCCCGAGATCATGCTCTCGTTCCAAAACTACAACCAAGGTAAGCGCATCGAGAGGGTGTGTGTGTGTGTGTGTAAAAGTCACAGTATTGTAACGCGGCCATTTGTCACTTTGTAGCCATCGACGTCTGGTCCGTCGGATGCATCTTTGCCGAGCTCCTGGGAGGAAAAGTGCTGTTCCCTGGCAAGGACTACGTCCACCAGATGAGCCTGATCATCAACGTCCTGGGCTCGCCCACGGATGAGTGCCTCCGACGCGTCGGCTCCCCCCGTGCTCAGGACTGGATTCGCAACATGCCAAAGCGCGAGAAGGTGCCATTTGTCAAGCTCTACCCCGACGCCGACGGCGATGCGCTCGACCTGCTCGAGAAGATGCTCGATTTCGACCCCGCCAACCGCATCACCGTCGAGAAGGCCCTCGAGCACCCCTACCTGTCGGTCTACCACGATCCTCAGGCAATATAGATAATGATAATTAAAACTTTGCTGACACAAACCAAAAACAGGACGAGCCTGCTCATGTGCCCATGGACTTTGCGTTCGAGGCTATTGATGCGATTGAAGACATGCGCAAGATGTTTTTGAACGAAATCAACACATACCCGCTCCCATCCCGTTCGTCCCTCCAGCGAACCAACTCGACCTCGCTCCAAAAAACCGTCAAGAAGTCGGACGACAAGAAACCCGATGATGACTACACTGCTCGCGCCAACGCAGTGGACCACGATCAGGTATCCAAGCCGAAAAATACATTATTGAAAAAAAAAGGCTTAAATTCCTGATGAACAGCTGAGCAACGAGATGAAGAAGATGAACCTAGATTCGGCCGATTTGGAAAAGGAACTCATTGCTGGTGTTGTCAAGGCCGCAGGTGCTCCCTGAATTATCTAGTGGGACCATCAACGACGTCGAAAATCCCTTTTTTGTAGTGGCAACAATCTTTTTTTTGTTCAAAATATTATTTTCCCTCCCCCTCCTACTCCCTTCAGTTCTTTATTTTTTTTTTTTTCAGGGCACCACCACCTTTCTGTAAATAGATCCATCGCGGAGAGAAAGAAAAAAAAAAAGCATAAAACTGCTTACAAAATGTTGCTTTTACAATGAATCTAGATAACGCGCAAGAGCCGCAGGTAGCCGGCGACGCAACCACACAGGAACAGTTGCACACAGAGAAGAATCCAAAAGGAACGATAGTACAAAGGGCCTTCGATCTTGGAATCTATATGGCTTGGGACTGCGATATGGCAACCAGAGTTAATAGATGATGGCTTGGAGCAAATTCTCCGGGTACTTACAATAGACGTTCATTCCGGCAATACCGCCCAGCGATTGGATGGGCACAGAGATGGTGGCGATGATGGCAAGAATTTTGCTCGAGTATCCGAGCGCGTCAGCCGCCTCGTTGCTCTCCACCGCGACTTTTCCAATAAAACGCTGTTGGAGCTCACTCAATGACTGCAGGCAGTTCTTCAGCGCTTCCACGAGGTCGTCCATGTGGTTGAGGGTCTCACGCACGTACGCTTGCGTGCGAACGGGTTTGGACATGCCTGCGCTGATCGTATGCAGGATAACGTTTTTGCGACCGAGGTCGCGAGTGAGCTGTGACACAAGGGATCGGGTAGTACTATTGTGAAATGTAGTAAACCGATAGTTAAAAAAAAGAAAAGAAGAAAATAGTTTGTTTTTTATTTTTCATACTTCATGCGAAGGATCGCGTCGTTGTAGTCGCCCACGCCAAGGGAGAGGACAATCTCCTCGAGGATCTCAGCGTCTTCGCTGATCGCACGCACGACTGCCTGCCAGTCATAGTACGCAGAGATGTAGAGAAAGTGCAGTGCGCGCGTAGGACCCACGGCCTTGTTGGAACGGGTACAAGCCAGGAAGGCCTTTTGGATGGGTGTTACGGGCCCGGTGTGCAGCGTCACGGCCATTTTGGGGTGCAGAATGAAGAGCACGAATCCCGACATCAGTTCGTCTGCACCAGACTGGTGCCGATACGCCGTCTGCGCCGCGCTGCTCCGGTCGAGCGTCAGCCGCAGGCCGATCATGGTAAACTCGCGACGGTACTCGATGCGCTCGAAGCCCTCTTCAAACGTGTCGATGATCGTCAAAGCGTCCTCCTCGGTCAGCCCCAGTTTCTGTTTTTGTTTTTTGGACTTGTTGATAAAAACAGCATATTTTTCAATTGCAACGATTACCTGAGCAACAATAAGAGCGTCCTCTTCGCGAGGGTTGGCAATGTCCATCCAGACCAGCTTTGGCTTGCGGACCTTCTTCTTTCTCTTAATTCTCCGCTTGGTCACCGTGTTTTCGCTGCCGTCCAGCACCACATTCGCCTCTTCCTGCGGCAGCTCCTGCTCCCTTTCATCCTCCTTCTTTATCGCAGTCTCTGGCTCGTCGATCCATTCTTCCGAACGTGACATGGTGTGCACACGGATGTCCTTATCGCGGCGATGCCTTGGCTTGTGCTCCCAGACGCCAGAGTACTCGGTTGGAAGGACCTTTTTTAAAGAAAAAAATATTTTTTATGGATAATCATTCTTTTTTTTTTTGTTTTTGTCGTTGTTTCGGGCTTGTGAGTACCTGATCGATAACAAACCGAATGTCCATCGACTCGTCGTACTCGTCGTCGTTGTCCTTGTTGGACTGGTAGTTTTGGCGCGAGCCTTCGGGCGAGAGCAGCCCTATTGACTCGTCGTTGGCCTTGTTGCCCCGCCGCCACCGCTTGAACGAGAACTTGGGCATCCGGAAGCGGCGCGGCATGAGCAGCTCTGTCAGCGGCCGCCTCCGTGTCTTGGTGCGCTCGATCGGAACAAACACAAACTGCCCGTCGGTCCCCTCCATCGCCGTATCGGCGGTGAGCGAGGCAGGCCGTTGCTGTCGCAGGGATCCCAGCGTCCCCGACGCCCTTCGCAGCCAGCGCGTCAGGAGCTGCAGCCGCCGCTTTATCTCGGGCGCCTCCGTGGTCGACACGTGTGTCATCGGCTCGTCCTGGAACAGGACCGTGTACCCACCGACGTCCTGGCTGCCGTTGCCGTTGGCACCGTCCTCCTCCTTGGGATCCAGCGGCATCAGCTCGCTGGACGGCTCGCTACGCCGCCGGCGTCGACGCAGCGTCAACAGCCGCGCGAGCGACATCGTCACAGAATGACGAGTTTGTGAAAAGAGGGCATGTTTTTTACAGTTCAGCACCCAGACCAAGTACGTTTGCCCGTCCCTCCTCTTGTCCCTTTGCTTCCCTGTGTTCATCACTCTCCCTGCTGTGGCTTGCTCCCCTTCTCCCGCTTCTCTGTCGCACCACTGTTTTCAGTGGTGGGGGGAGGGGGGCTGTATGGTTTTTTTTTTTATATTTTCCCCCACCCCTTGCCACGTGGCTACCGGCCCGTTTTGACTGACCGCACTCTCTTTCATCCCTCCCCCCCCCTAGTGGCTCCCAAGGGCAAGGGCAAGGGCAAGGCGGTCAACGCATTCAACGCGCTCGCGATCGAGGACGACGCTGACGTGGACGGCGGCGAGGCGGCCGAGACCGCTGAGGACGCGGCCAAGAAGGACGAGGCGAGCAAGGCCAAGATTGAGCTGGCCGTCAACCTGCTCGTTACCTCTGCCGCGGTACACTTTGACCTGGCCGAGCAGAAACGCAAGGTGATCGAGGACAAGGAGGAGGTCGTCAGCGCCAAGGACATCCTCAACAAGGCACGCGCCGTCCAGGAGCTGGTCATCACGCGCCTCGTCAAGGAGTCGGAGATCCTCAGCCAGGCCGAGGAGGCCGGCGAGAAGGTCAACGCCCCCGAGGCTCTCGAGAAGGCCCAGGCCGGCACCAACACCGCCAAGATCTTTATCCAGACGGCCAAGGCGCTCGCCCAGAAGGCCGAGGAGATTGCCAAGGCCGCCAAGCAGATTGAGCTGGTCGAGCTCGCCAACGAGATCCGCGTCGCCCGCAACCTCGTCAGCCACTCGTTTGATCTCCCCGTCACGTACAAGAAGGGCGGTCGCTTCGATCCTTCCATCCCCACGCTGCGCACCCTGCCCTCGCAGCTCCAATCGGCCGCCACCAGTGAGAACATTGCCTGGCTCGCCGCTCCCTTTGTCGTTCACGCAGTCAAGGAGTACTTTTACTACCTCGTCAAGAACGAGATTGCCGGCCCCATCCAGTACGGCAACGAGAACGACTCGCCCAAGCTCATCGAGCTGCTCAAGCCTGTCAGCCAGCAGCTCGCCGAGGCCAAGGAGCTCCTGCAGCCCGTCAAGCGCACGTCCCAGCTCTACAACGCGATCAAGAACAACGGCTACATCGCCCTGAAGCACGCGGACCTCTGCGAGTACATTGGTGGCCAGGCGGCCACGCACGCCAAGGCACGCAAGGGCAAGTTCGAGGCCTGGGAGCACGAGAACGGCTTTGGCAACAAGAACAACAAGCGCCAACTCGTCGTCCAGCACCTGGTTGAAAAGTTCAAGGACCTTTCCACCACCTGGGCCGACGAGATCGACGGCCTCCGACCCAACCAGACCATCCCGATCCTGCAAGTGTTTGTCGAAACCAGCAAGGCCCGTGGCAACGTCCCCGAGGCCGACCGCATCGAGTTCATCCAGCAGCTCTTTGTCGTCATCCCCATCATCCAGATCCTCGAGGCGTCGATCGTCTGCAGCACCGACAAGGTCCACAAATACGCCCCAGCCCAGCACCCTGACCTTCGCTGGTTCTTCAATGTCGCCCTCCCCGAGATCAAGTCCTTTGTCCAAGGCAAGCACGCCGCCGGCCAGCTGGAAGCCACCAAGGCTGCCCTCATTGCTAACCCCATCTTCAACATGGACTAGACACGCCTGATGTGAAAGGGAAAAAAAAAAAAATCTCTGACAAAGCAAGAGAAGAAAGGCGCTGGAGTTGGTTGTCTCCGCGCACAAGCGAGCGCAGTGTCTCGAGACACGCGGCGGAACGAAGGGAAGAACGAGGGGTCATGGGTGCCGAAAATTCTTAGTCGAAAGAAAGACAAAAAGACGAACGATGAGTGCAAGCGGAAGCAAACGCTCGCACGACGGAGACGATCAGGGGCGTCAGCACCAGCACCGGCGAACCGATAGTTACAGCGGTGGTGGTGGCGGCCGCTCCTCAAGCAACTACGACAACGACCGTCGGCACTCGTCCGGCGGAGCGGGGTCTCCCTATCGTAACCGTGGCGGAAACAACAGGCATGACAACCGACCGCGGCAGTCCTACGGCAGCGGCGGTGGCGGCGACAGCAACAGCAGCCAGCAGGACCAAAAGGACAGGAAGCGCGTAAAGCCAGTTGGGGAGCCCGACCGTCTGGCTGATGGCAAGCTCAACCCCAAGGCGTCGCCGCACGTCGAGCAGGTAACGCCTGACACACGCAGGGACCTGACCTGTACCTTTCCCCGCAGGTGTTCCTGAACAAGAACGCTGGCTACGAGTCCAAGACCGACATTGCCTTTGAGCGAGTGCTGCACGAGACTGCACCAGAGGGGGCGTACCGACGCCGCAAGGACGAAGAGAAAACTGTGATCCACTGGGGCCAGCGCAAACTGCTGCTCTCCGAGATTGAGTTCCTCTCGCTCTACGGAGACCAGGCCAAGGTCGTCGTGTACGCCGGTGCTGCGCCCGGGACGCACATCAAGGCCCTGGCAAACATGTTCCCCGACCACAAGTTTGTCCTCGTCGACCCCGCCAACTTCACCGTCAAAAACTCGAGCAACATCCTCTGTCGCCAGGAGATGTTTACGGACGCTGTCGCAGCCGAGTTTACCGGGATCGACACGCTCTTTGTCAGGTGCTGTTTTTTTTTAATCAAAAAAAAAAAAAATTAAAGT
>Ga0302233_10000669_pt1 | contig 26918 bp, 19 predicted proteins | sample II_Palsa_N3_1_FD_193516 | JGI IMG/M metagenome (GOLD analysis project Ga0302233, IMG submission 193516) | Peat permafrost microbial communities from Stordalen Mire near Abisko, Sweden - II_Palsa_N3_1 | ecosystem: Environmental > Terrestrial > Soil > Palsa > Peat permafrost | place: Sweden... | reverse complement strand
AGCAAGCAGATCGGTGTGCGCATCTCTCCGACGGTTGATTTTAACGATATGTCGGATGACAACCCACGCGATACCTTCTCCGTCGCAGTTGCAAGACTCAACGGCTATGGGCTCGGGTATCTTCACGTCGTTGAACAGGCGCAGGACAGCAAGGAAGCAGCGAGGAGGATCCCGCCTTGTCGGCTCACCTGAGAAAACTTTGGAAAGGTCTCTACGTTGTGAATGGTGGATATGACGGGCCCAAGGGCGAGGAAGCGATACGGAGTGGGCATGCGGACGCAGTCGCATACGGCCGTGCCTTTCTAGCCAACCCGGATCTACCAAGGCGGCTGCAACTCGGAGCCGCTCTGAATGAACTGGACCCAACGACTTTCTACGGAGGAGACGCCTTGGCCATTCGCGACCCACTACTCTCCTCATTTACTACGCACAGGTTCTTGACGAGTCGGCAAACGCGGTGGCAGGGTTGCTCAGCAGTCAGTTGGGCTACACCATTCCTGCTGAGTTTGCTCCGAATCTTGTTGGAGTGTGAGGACTTATCCGCGTATTGACAACCTTAATGGCAACCAGGGCATTCTCACTGTTTGCTAAGTTGTTGAGGAGATTTGGAGGCGCGGGTCGGGATCGAACCGACGCATAAAGGTTTTGCAGACCTCTCCCTTACCACTTGGGTACCGCGCCTCGGGTGGGCTATATGATTCTGCCCTGCTGGATTGTAGGAGAAGTGTACCGCAGGCAGGATGTTATTTGGAGCGGGAGACCGGGGTCGAACCGGCGACATCTTCCTTGGCAAGGAAGCACTCTACCACTGAGCTACTCCCGCTCTACAGTTTCAAGTATAGCGGCCATGTTCAGTATGGTCAACGCGCTACGCAGCTTGACGCAAATGCGTTTCTCGTTTCTAAGCGGCACACAAGGCGAAAACCTGCATCTCATTTGTTGACCGGCGAGAAGTTAGCGAAATGCCGGTCCGAAATGAGGGTGATGACGCAGCACTTACTCCAAAGCGTAGGGCAGATGCAGCATTGGCAAGCCCTGCTGGACTCCGCTGGAGAGGGCATCTGGGGGCTCGATGTGGAAGGGAACTGTACGTTCGTGAATCGCATGGCCGCAAGTTGTTTCGGCTTTGACAGTGAAGAGTTGCTAGGCAACAACATGCATGAACTTGTGCATCACCATTACCCAGACGGGCGCCATTTTCCCGGGTCGGAGTGTCCTATCTATAACGTATTGCGTAAGAACAAGTCCCTGAGACGGCTCACGGATACGATGTTCCGAAAGGATGGAACCTGCTTCGTTGCAGAACTTTCCGCACAGCCTGTCATCGTGGAGGGATGCGTTAGCGGTGTGGTTGTTACGTTTCGAGAGGTGACTGAACTAAGACAGCAACAGGAAAATCTCCGCCGAGCCTACGAATTGGCGGAGCAGAAGACAGTGGAGTTAGATGCTGTCATCGAAAGTATGCCGCATGGCGTCTATATTGCGACCCCGGACTTGAAGGTGCGTTCAAATCACGTAGCTAAGATGATGAGCGGAGGAGCATTTCCGGAGGAGTTGAAGACGCTTGATGCCGCTCTTGCAGGGAAGCGGTCTACCGAAACCGTGCGGACTTCGGAGCGCTGGATTCGCAGTGTTGCAGCGCCTATTTTTCTAAACGGAAAGATACTTGGCGGTGTAGCAGTGAACACCGACGTGACTCAAGCACGGCTGCAGGATGAGGCTCTGAGGAAGTCAGAGAAACTGGCGGCTGTGGGACAACTAGCTTCCTCGATTGCGCATGAGATTAACAATCCGCTTGAGTCTATTACAAATTTGCTTTACCTGATTCGACAGTCGGAGTCCACGGAAGACATGCAGCATTATGCGGCGCTGGCTCAATCTGAACTGGCAAGAGTCACTGAGATTACACTACAAACTTTACGCTTCAACCGCCAACACAGTAAACCGACTGAGGTAGATATGGCGGAGCTCTTGCGAACTGTCATGGCTCTGTATACCGGACGAACTCTGGTTCGGAACGTGCAGATCGATTTGAGGCTGGCGAAGACTCCAAAGATAAAGGTTCTTGAGGGTGAGATTCGCCAGGTAATCAACAATCTAGTGAGGAACGCGCTCGACGCTATGAGCAACGGAGGGCGGTTGACAATAAGACTGCACGCGCAGAGAGATGCCTTTAGTGGCGTTGGTGGAGTGCGTCTCACTGTGGCGGATACGGGCGAGGGGATTAGGCAGGAGATGATGGATCATCTCTTCGAAGCGTTCCAGACGACGAAAGAACTCACAGGAACCGGGCTCGGGCTCTGGGTGAGCAAAGGAATTATCGAAAAGCATGGCGGAAGTATCCGCACAAGAACCCGGCGCGGTGAAGGGCACGGAACTGTCTTTTCGGTTTGGTTGCCAGTAGCCGGGAGCTCTAGCCTGGGGGTTCAGGTAAATTAATTGCGATTCTTGGGCCGACAGTCAAATTAGACCGGCGACGAGTGATGTGCGGGGTAATGAGTAGAATGAGATCGCTGGAGCTGGTATCAGTAGTGCGATCAGCTGTAGCGGTTTGAAATCCTGGAAGCTCACTCAACACGGGATATCCATTAATGCTTGCAGCTTCATTCTTGCTAAGGCTGCTGACCATGAGCGCAGTATCTCCGTCATCAAGAGTTACATCCGAGGCAAACTGCTGACTGTTGAGGATTGGGATGTTATTGATCGAGCCGCCGCTCAGTGCTTCGATCTTCAAGTCAATATGCATTTTGATTGCGCCCGACTTCTGCACCGTTGGCGTCGCCTTCAGCGTAAGGCCGAGATCTTCATACTGAATCTGTGGAATGGTCGCTATGGTGCCTGCCGCGGAGTTGAGCAGGCTGGAAACGGATACCCCATTGATGGTTGCGTTTGAGGGCACTGAGGAGCTGGTGACTCCGGACGAATAGGTTGCGGTTGTGATTGGGTAACGTTCGCCGACGCGGAAGGTGGCTGACTGTCTGTCGGCGACTCGAATCTGGATATCGTTGAGGGCGCGTGTATCGCTGGCGGTAAGCGACAGATTAAATGCCGCGAACTGGTTTGTGGTGACGCCGGTTTGCGTGAGCCCACCACCGAAAAAGCCGACTGTATTGGACAAAAGAGTGCTTTGGACGAGACCAGAGGCGATCAGCGCAAGCGCGATAGTGATGTTGCTTGATCCGGCTGGGATAAGACCCTGGGCGATTGCCTGATTGACGAGGCTCTGGTTGGAACTGACGATACCCTGTGCTGTCGACGCTACGCTATAGACTCCAACCTGTTGCGGTAACTGAGCTCCGATATTTCGCTGATTGGTCTTGTCGACGGAATAGAGCTGGAGGTCGATCATGACCTCACTGCCGCCATCGATGAGATCGGCGAGGGTAAGGTTGACATAAGTCAAGGTCTCTTGCGGGGCCCTGAGGACCAGAGTGCCGGAGCTCTTTCCCACCGTTACTTCTTTTACGTCGAAGATGTTTTTAACAAGAGTCCCAAGACTGTCCATCTCCTCGTTCGTCATGCCAGGGATGTATATCGTTTCCTGCAACTGACGCTCTAATCGCTGGCGATTTTCGGGAGTGTCCTTTGCGATAAAGACGCTCTTTGCATCCAGGCTCACCGCGAAGAGGTGGGTGATGTTCAACAGTACGGGAACGGCCTCCTGATAAGGTGAATCGTCGAGTTCGAAGCGTATATTTTCCCTCCCAACCGACTCGTCAAACACAGGCCGAACGCCGTAGGCAGACAAAACCTGGCGGATCACGTCCTGTTCATCGGAATGAAGGCGGAAGCTCTTTTTGCCAGAATAGGGCTCAAGAGTGATTGGACCGGCGAAGGCGGGGCCTTCACGAATCCAAGGCTCGATCTCAGGATGGAAGGCCTTAGGAAGTTCGCCGCTATCCACTTGTGTGCCAACGATTTTGTTCTCAGGATCGAGGAGGCGGGCTTCTGCCAGAAGTGTTTCGGCTTTTTCGTGCTGCCCAAGCAGACGCGCTTTACCAGCTTGTTGAATAAGTTCGTTGACGTGACGCTCGTGAGTAACGTTTAGTGCCAGGGCGTAGTCGTGATTGGCTGAGTTGAGGGCTACAGCTTTGTGGAACTGCAGCTCGGCCCCTGTAAGATCGTTGCGCTCGACCAGACGAGCTCCAGAAAGGTAAGCATCTTCGGCAGCTTTAGCGTTTTGCTTCGAGGTAGCTTGAAAAGGTGCGCTGATGTTGGGAGTTGAATTGGATTGAGCCATGCTACTAAGAGAGAGAGTCCAGATAGCGAGCACGAAAGTGTATCTCGCAAATGCTGACGCACGGACTTGGCAGAGGGGTTTCATCGACTGCTGATTAGACGGAGCCAGAAGCTAACGGGCGCTGGCAATGTTTTGGATGTGCGGGCGTTCGCTTCTGGGCGGCCGCCGCATTCCGTTTCGAATCTGGGCAGTGTCCATATCGAGCTCGGCGAGTGTTCGGCTGAGTGTGTTGCGATGCATGCCAAGTTCATCAGCGGCCTTGCACTGATTTCCCTTGTGATGCGCCAATACTTCGAGGATGTAGCGTTTCTTGAACTGACGTAGGGCCTCCGAGTAGGGGATGCCGGCGCTGTGCATCTGCGTGATCAAGCCGTCCATTTCGCGCTTCAAGGTTATTTCCTCGCTGGCGGCCCCTTGTGGAGCCACTCTCTCATTGTGCCTCTACCGTAGCGGTTTGATCCAATAGGGCGCGTTGTGCTTGAGTAGCGCGGCGCCATCCAGAATCCGTTGCTGAAGGTCGTAAGGTACAACGAAGGATACCGCATGAGCCCCCGCAAGGAAATAGGAAGATAGTTGCGAATTTGCAACCCAGGGGGAATCAGGGAGGAAAGCGGCGATAGCCATCAGAATGGCTACTCCCAGCAGACAACCTCGGGCAAGGCCGAAGACTGCGCCAAGAATCCGGTCGAAGACGCCTAAACCAATAGCGTGAGCGGTCCGGTTGAGAGCCCTGCCAAGAAGTGCACTGAATACCATGACCCCGATAACGAGAAAAAGAAAGGACACGATCTCAGCAGTAGACGGCGTTGTGATAAAGCGCTCAAGGTGCGTAGCAAGACGGTTGTAGTTCCAGCTGGCGATCAATATCCCGGCGATTAAACCTCCCAGAGAAAAAAGCTCCAGGATGATGCCGCGCAAGAAGGCCGCGATGGTGGAATAGGCCAGGATTGCAATCAGGAACCAATCGAATAGGTTCATGAGGGTTAGAGGTTTGTACGGCCAGTGAGCAAGCGATACGCCTCAAGATACTTTTCGCTGGTGCGCAGTACGACTTCACGCGGTAACGCCGGTGCAGGAGCCTGCTTGTTCCAATGGATCGATTCGAGGTAGTCACGAACGTATTGCTTATCGAAAGAGGGTTGTGGCCCACCTGGATTATAAGAGTCCGCTGGCCAGTACCGAGAGGAGTCTGGAGTGAGTACTTCATCAGCAAGAATGATCTGCTCATTTCCCGATTCGTCGGCAATTAGGCCAAATTCAAACTTGGTGTCAGCGAGGATCAGCCCTTTGCTGGCTGCGTGTTCGGTTGCCCTCTCGTAGATCCTAAGCGTAAGAGTTCGCAGTGCATCAGCGTGGGCTTTGCCGATCGTATTTTCGACCATCTCGTAGGAGATATTTTCGTCGTGGCCTCCGGTATTGATCTTCGCAGCGGGGGTAAAGATCGGCTCAGGCAGGCGATCGGATTCACGGAGACCAGCAGGTAGCCTAATGCCGCAGATCGCACCAGTTTTCTGATAGTCCTTCCAGCCGGATCCAGAGATATAGCCGCGGACGACGCACTCGACGGGAAACATCTTCGCTCGTTTGACGAGCATGCTTCTGCCTTCCAACTGATCGAGAAACGGTTCAAGTTCGGCAGGAAACTGTGATGTGTCTGCAGTAATCAAGTGATTGGGGACGATCGGCTTTAAGAGATCAAACCAGAAAAGTGACAAACGGGTGAGAATACGTCCTTTGAAGGGGATTCCACTGCCTAAGACATGATCGAAAGCGGAGATACGATCACTAGCGACGAAGAGAAGCAAATCCGGGGACAAAGCGTAAATGTCGCGAACCTTACCGCGGGCGGTCTGGGGGAGGGATCCAAGATTGGTTTCAAGTAAGGCTTCTGACATGGGTTCGACGATACCGCCTTTGAAGTTTGCTATCAGTCCTAAGTGGCCAGTTACAGCCTAGGACAAAGGGATAAGCTTGTCGACAGTTCCGGCAGAGTCAGCTGGCTCTATCGGACATCTGCCTAGCACGGTTTCTGGTGCAGGAGTCGGAACTACTATAGTCGCATTTGGATTGCATTGGCGTTCGTTGAAAGAAACGGTTCGGACTTTGTGACGAAGAAATGGGGCGAAGGGTGGACGATAAGAGATGATGACGTCGGCTCCTTTATTACCGTTGCCAGCGTTGGCCCACGGTTTAATTTGATAGAAAAAATTGTTGGCGATGGGTATTGCTTTATGCGTAGAGGCGTCGAAGAGTTCGGTGAGCGGAAACATAACGCTCGCCCCAAAAGCGGGAATCAGCAGAATACCCGCGCTAAGGGATGTTAACCATCTCGGAGACAGACGCGAAAAGAGAAGGACCAGAAGCTCGTAGGCTGCGACAGCTAACCAGTTGATGACAACATTTAGCCTATCGGAAGTGGTTCCCCATCGTGTGGCGGCAAAGAACGCCTGCAGTAAAACCAATACAAAGGAAACCATAATAATCCCGGATCGGAGACGAGAAGGGATAAGGTCCCAGAGGATTCGCAATAGAAGCATTGCCACTGTTAGTAGGAGCAGAACGACAGTTGTGAGTGCTATGTGCATGCCGTTTTAGCTTAGCTGCTTTTCTCAGATTAGCGGAGAAGACTCACGGATATCTATGCCGTGATTTAGTTGAAACGAAGGAAACTGACGGTGCCGAAAAAATGCTGGAGCGAGTGGTGAATCGCTCCAGCTGCGCAAAGGGTTCGCTGATCTCGCGTGGAGGCGTTAGGCTACAGCGCGACGGTTGTCAGAGGAGTCGCGGCGGTTGAGATTAACGCTGACGATCTTCGAGACGCCAGGCTCCTGCATGGTGACCCCATAGATTACGTCTGCTTGAGACATTGTGCGTTTGCTGTGCGTGATGACGACGAACTGTGTGGTCGCACTCATTTCGTGAATGAGTTTGGCGAACCGGCCTACGTTGGTTTCATCGAGGGGCGCGTCAACTTCGTCGAGGATGCAGAAGGGAGCGGGCTGGAACTGGAAGATTCCTACAAGCAGTGAAAGAGCTGTAAGGGCTTTTTCTCCTCCAGAGAGAAGAAGGATATTCTGAAGTTTTTTCCCTGGAGGGGATGCGACGATGTCGATGCCGCTCTCATTGGAGTTTTCTGCATCTGTAAGTTTCATAAACGCTTGGCCTCCTCCAAAGAGCTTAGTGAAGGTGACAGAGAAGTTGTCATTGATGACCTTGAAGGCTTCGTCGAATTTAAGACGGGAGACGTCATCGATCTCCTTGATAGAGGCCTGAGTGTTTTCAATGGAGTCGAGCAGGTCCTTACGTTGGGTATCCAGGAAGCTGTGTCGGGTGACCGTTTCGTTGTACTCGTCGAGGGCCATCATATTGACGGGTCCCATGGCTTCAAGCTTCTGTTTCAGGGAGCGAGACTCTTCTTCCTGTAGGTGGAGTTCATCGCCCTCTATACGAGCAATGGTCTGGTCTTCGCGGAGTGTGGTCGATTCAGCGCCGAGATCATTGAGGCAAGTAGTCTCAATGTGTTCGATATCGGAGGAAAGCTTCGCGGAGCGAGCCGTGAGAGTTGCACGTTGTTCTCGCAGTACCTCAGTTTCATGGCGAAGAATACGAAGCCTGGCGTCGACTTCGGCCATAGAAGCACGGAGGGAGCGAGCCTCTTCGGTAAGGCGCGCTCCCTGGGCAACGGCGTTTGCGCGCAGCTCTGAGAGTTCGGCGTGCTTAACGCTAAGGGCTGCGGTTTCTTCTTCGCGGCGGAGTTTTTCGGTCCCTGCGGAGGCGAGCTGCTGGTCAAGTTGTTGGATACGCTGGTTTTGGCCGCTGTAGAGACGCGTGGTCTGCTCAAAGTTGGCGGCGGCATTACGGCGGCGCTCCTCTAGTCCGGCGAGTGCGGCAGAGGCTGCTGCTGTTGCCTGTTGGAGCTCTTCGCGGCGCGAGCGAAGTTCTTCGAGTTGCTTCTGAAGAGCCATAAGGTTGGCTTCGAGTGTGCTGCGTTCGTTCTCGAAAGCTGTCGCCTCCTGCTGACGGCGCGAGATGAGGTCTGATTTCTGATTGCGAGCTTCACGATTGCGTTCGCTGGTGAGGGCCCAATCCTGTAGGCGACGTTCAATGCGTGCGACTTCTGACTCCATTTGACGTAAGGCAGCTCCTGAATTGGCAGATTCGCGTTCGGCGTCACGGCGTTCGTGAGTCTTGCCTTCGATCGTTGCGTTTAGAGCGGCTAGGTGGTGCTGAAGTTCGATGGTGTTGAGATCGGTTTGAGCAAGTTCTTGTTCAGCCTTTTCAAGCTTCTGCTGGATTTCGGCTAGCTCCCTTTTAAGAGCCAATGGACCCTGTGTACGAGGGCGGCCACCAGTAACGGTGACGTTATGAAAAGTCTCCCCGGAAGGGGAGAGGAAGAACGCTTGAGGATTTGAAAGCGCGAGGGAGCGGGCGGTATAGGAATCTGGCGCGACGAAACCTTCACGCAGCTTGGGTAGAATCACTTCGAGGGATTTGCCGAAGCCGTCGAGGACGCGGATGCATTCCTTTAGGGGGACCACTCCCTCGATACCGTCGATGTTAGTTTGAACAACGCTTGGCATCCCCTCGGCAAAGGCGAAGTTTGCCTGAGAATCATTGGGATGTACAAGGAAGGTGGCTCGGCCAGTGACGTCGGTCTGGAGCAGATGCATGCCGGCATTGGCGGCATCCCAGGATTTGACAACCACATAGTTGAGCTCGTCGCGGAGGAATTCATCCACGACATTCTCGTACTTGCCGTCGACTTCGAGGAAGTCGGCGAGAGTGCCTACTGCCGCCATTCCATCAGTATTCTGTTTGTAAGCGTCAGTCTTGAAAAGATTCCGAACGGTATCAGTGGAGTAGCTGTGCTCACGAATGAGGGCTTCGAGTGATGTGCGTCGACCTGTAAGGGATGCTACTTCACCGCGTAATTGATCGCCACGGCGTTTGGACTGCGATTCTTCGTTCCGGCTAGCATCTACCTGCAGACGAAGGTTAACAATCTCGGCTTCAAGACGGTTGAGGCGCTCAGTAACGGATTCGAAGGACATCTTAACCTGACCACGTTGCAGGCCGAGGGTCTCGAGCTCCTGTTTTGCGATCTCCGACTCGGATAAAAGCCGCTCAGCTTCGCGATCAAGCCCAGCTAGGGCTGCGGCTGCCTGAGCCTCTTCGTTGCGGGTCTGGGCGATCCGCTGAACTAACTGCATGGTCAAGCGACGATTTTGTTCTGTCTGCTGTTCAGTTGAGTCGACGGCTCGGACGGCTTCCTGCGCCTGCGCCTGCTGAGCCTGGGCGGCCTCGCGTGATCCGGCAGATTCTGCGGTGGCGCTGTTTAGGAAACTACGATGTCCTTCCATCTCGCTGGCGAGACTTGAGAGTTGTTCGCGGGCTTGTGCTAGATCGTCATCACCTGCGGCGAGACGGTTGGTAAGTTCCGCGATGCGATCGGCATTTGCGGCTGAGCGCGCTGTGATGCGCTCGAGTTCTACGGCGGACTCGTTAGCCTGAGCACCTGCTTCGCGGATCTGTTGATCGAGACTATAGCCCGAGTTGACCCCTTCAGTGTGCTCGGAGTCCATTTCTTCAACCGTATGGGCTTGGGCGTCGATTTGAGCGGCTAGCGCAGTGACCTTTTCAATGGTTGCAGCCTGCTCGATGTCGAGTTGAGACATGCGGCTGGCGAGAACGACCCGGAGACGAAGGCGAAGTTCATCTCTTAGAGACCCGTAGCGCTCGGCCTTTGCCGCTTGGCGCTTGAGGGTAGTCATCTGCCTGCTAACTTCATCAAAGATATCGTTAACGCGGGCGAGGTTCTGTCGAGCGGATTCGAGACGAAGTTCGGCGAGACGCTTTTTAGTCTTGAAACGAGTGATGCCAGCGGCTTCTTCGATGATGGAGCGGCGGTCGTGCGGTTTGGCAGAGAGGAGTTGCCCGATGCGCTCCTGACCGATGATCGCGTAGGACTCGCCTCCTAGGCCGGTGCCCATGAAGATGTCTTGAATGTCGCGGAGGCGGCAGATCTTGCCATTAAGGAGGTACTCGCTGTCGCCGGAGCGGAAGAGACGCCGAGTGATGGTGAGTTCACCAGCTCGGATGGGAGCGCGGCCGAACTTTCGGCGGCGGATCTTGAGGACGACGTTGTTGGCAGTAGCAAACTCTGCTGTTGCATCTTCCTCGGCAAAAGGAGAAACGATGCGGGGTCCTTTGTCCTCACCTTCGACTACCGTGCCAGGCTGAGCTTCGGATACGGCCTCTTCGGTTTCGTCGGCACGCTGCTGGCGGAGGGTAGTCTCGTCCCAATCGGTAGGGAGACTGTCGTCTATTACGATCTCAGGTTCGTCCTGAAGGCTGGCTCCATCGTAAATCTCGGGATCGACGAGGGTGAGCGAGACTTCTGCCATCCCGGTTGGTTTGCGCTCACGTGTGCCGGCGAAGATGACATCTTCCATCTTGATACCGCGGAGACTCTTGGCGGATTGTTCGCCCAAGACCCAAGTAATAGCGTCGGAAATATTAGACTTGCCGCATCCGTTCGGCCCGACGATGGCAGCGATGCCTTCTCCGGAGAGTTGAACCTCGGTACGATCACAGAAGGATTTGAAGCCGAGTATCTGGACTTTCTTGAGTTTGAGCAAGTGCACCTCTGCGGGCAAATTGGTAAGGTTCCGCGGAAACGCGCCCTACCGATAGGACTGATTCAACTGTAGCTGCGCTCGAGTGCGGAATCAACGGTTACAACACCACCTGTTGTGGATAAGGAGGAAGAAACACAATAAATGGACGGCCAGAGCAAAAAGATACGTTGGAATGGGAGTTGAACCGGATAATTTTTTGCTTACAAAAGGTTAGCTTGCCGGATCTCGACACGATAAAGCCCGAAACCGATGCGGGCGTAAGAATGAATAAAACGTCAGCAGGGGGGTGATGGAAGGCGGCCCGCAAGAAAGGCTGCTAAACGGTACGATTACGCTAAAGGGGCATCTATGTCGGAAACTGGTGCATGAGGCCATTAGCTTGCAATAAGCATACTGTAATTTCAGCTAAACACTCTACCAAGCACTATTTCAAATCGAACGCCCAGATTACCGGTAGCCGGCTAGGGTGCACTCGTTTCTGATGCAAGTTGTTCGGGCTATAGTCAATCGACAGGGTTGTTCGTGTATAACACTTTTATTGCGGGTAAAGGTGGGTCAGCTTGCGTTTTGAGCAACGGCGTTTCTATAATCCGCATCATCATCCCGAGATGCCACGAACACTTCAATTGCTTGACCGAAGGGTTAGGCACGGCGAGGACAACGACCGGGGCACTATGATCGGTTTCTGTTTCGTCTTATATCCAAGTGACCCCGGAAGCATCGGTGACACATTTGTAAGAAAGACTTATTGAGGAGTGTGGAATGAAGAAGGTAGTCGTTGCGTCTCTCCTGGCGGTCGCTAGCATGGCAATTAATGCGGGACCCCTTTTGGCACAAACCCAGGTTAATCTTGGTTCTAACGCGCAGGCCGCCAGTGGCGGCGTTCAGTTGTCACCCGCTGAGTACAAGGCTTACAACGATGCAATCAGCCAAACGACGCCACAGACAAAGGCACCTGCGATTGAAGCCTATCTGACGGCCTATCCGCAGTCGCCCGTGAAGGCGTCCGTGCTGGAGCAGTTAATGCTGGCATACGCTGCGTTCGATCCGGCAAAGACTCTGGATGCTGCAGATCGGTTGTTGCAAGTGGATCCAAATAATCTTCGTGCCCTGACCTTCGAGGTTTACTTCCGGAAGCAGCAAGGTGATCAGGCGACCGATCCTACGGCGAAGCAGACGGCGCTTGATTCGGCTGCATCGTTCGCGCAGAAGGGTCTTGCTGTTACCACCAAACCGGCCGATATGAGTGACGCAGACTTCGCCAAGGTAAAGGACGCTGCTACCCCGGTGTTTGATGGCGCGATCGCGGCGGCTGCCTTAAACAAAAAAGATACAGCGACCGCAATCACAGAATATAAAGCTGAATTGGCCAGTGTTCCGGTTGCTCAGACCCAAACGCCGGGCGTACTTTTGCAGGATACTTTTATTCTGGGACAGGCTTATTACCAGTCGACGCCTCCTGACTATGTGAACTGCACCTGGTACGCCACGCGGGCTGCAGCGTTTGCTCCAGAACCTTACAAGAGCCAGATGCTACCTCTGGCGAAGTTCTGCTACAAGAAATACCATGGCGGCGACGATGGCTACGATGCAGTCACAGCGGCTGTGCAGACGAATCTTGTTCCACCAGCTGACTTCAAGATTAAGCCTGCACCTTCGCCGGCTGACATTGTCGCCGGAGTAATTTCAAGCACGCCGGATCTCTCCACACTCGCAATTAGCGATAAGGAGTTTATCCTCGCCAATGGCAAGCCCGAGGATGCTGCGAAGGTATGGGACACGATGAAGGGCAAATCAGTCCAATTTCCAGACTCGACAGTGATTGCTGTTTCCGATACTGCGCTGCAGGTGGCGGTTTCCGACGATGCGGTGCAGTCTAAGACAGCAGACTTCACCTTCCAGTTGACGGCTCCGTTGAAGACGCCTCCCGCAGTAGGAGCAAAGATTACCGTCTCGGGAACCTACGCCTCTTACACGCCCAGCCCGATCATGATCACAATGAGCGATGGAGCAGTCGTGGAACCGAAGAAAGCCCCGGTACATCGTCCAGTCCATCACTAGACTGTCATGAACCACAAAAGGCAGCCCGTCTGGGCTGCCTTTTTTATGATTGGGAGAAAACGAGATACCTTTCAACTCATGGTAGGCTTCGATTTCTTTATAGGACAAAAGCGTAAAGTCTAGCGCTTTTCGATGGGGGTGTAGGTCGAAGGGTAAGCGGGGCCGGTGTAGTCGGCACGTGGGCGTATGAGACGGTTGTCGTCGTGTTGTTCGATGACGTGTGCCGCCCAACCCGAGATGCGGCTGATCGCGAAGATGGGAGTGAAGAGATCTATGTCTATACCGAGGGTGGTATAGGTTGAGGCGGAGTAGAAGTCAACATTGGCATTAAGCTTCTTTTCCTGCTTCACGAAGAGCTCGATCTTGCGGGACAACTCAAACCATTTGGTATTGCCTGCGGCTTTACCTAGTTCTTCAGACATACGGCGGAGATGGGTCGCACGAGGATCTTCAGTGTGGTAAACGCGGTGACCGAAGCCGGAGATCTTCTTCTTGTCGGCGAACATTTGTTTGACGTACTCGACAGGATCGGCCCCTGCCTTGTCGATGGCGTAGAGAAGACGCATGGTGGCCTCGTTGGCGCCCCCGTGGAGTGGACCTTTGAGGGCGCCGATGGCCCCGGTTATAGCGGAGTGAATGTCGGCTAGCGTAGCTGCGATGACGCGCGCGGCGAAGGTACTGGCGTTGAGCTCGTGATCGGCGTGAAGAATGAGCGCGATGTCGAAGGCGCGAGTTGCGGTATCGGAGGGCTTCTCACCGTTAAGCATCCAGAGGAAGTTGGCGGCGTGGGAGAGAGACTTGTCGGCTTCGACGATGGATTTCCCTTTCCGGATGCGGTCGAAGATAGCAACGATCATCGGGATCTGCGCTGTGAGGCGGAAGGATTTGCGAACGTTAGCGTCGTGGGTGCAGTCAGCTTCGTCCGCGTCATAGATGCTGAGAAGAGAGACTGCAGTGCGGAGGACCTGCATTGGAGTGGCGTCGGCTGGGACGCTTCGGAGCAGGTCGACGATCTTTGGATTTAGTTCGCGCGCGGCGGAGAGCTGATGGGTAAACTCAGTGAGCTCTGAGGAGGTAGGGAGCTTTCCAAACCAGAGGAGATAGGTGGTTTCCTCGAAGGTAGAGAGTTGCGCGAGTTCGTGGATGTCGATTCCACGATAGGAGAGAACCCCGGCGTCTCCGTCGATCCAGCAGATGGCAGACGTGGTGGCGACAATGCCTTCCAGGCCTTTCGGTGCGACAGCGGTAGACATAAGGCGCTTCTCCAGGAACGAATTTGATGCTGGCTCAAACTAAGTACATTTGGTTATAGCGCAGCGGAGAAACGGTTGTCACGATACTGTGGGCGAATATCGGTAAGGTTGTGCGAACTAAGCTCATCCGAGCCGTGATGCGAATCGTCCCGGAAAGAAGGCAGAGAGGCCCATTGAAGCATCTTCTCCGAGAACAAGCTGCGCCATGACGCGTGCTGAAGCCGGGGCGAGGAGTATTCCATTGCGATAGTGGCCAGCGGCGACGAAATGATTCTTTAGGCCTGGGATTGCGCCGAGGGAGGGTAGCTCATCGGAAGTTGCGGGACGAAGGCCAGACCAAGCTTCAAGTTGGCGAGCATTGGCGATGTCGGGCAATAGAGCAGAGGCGAGTGCGTGGAGGCGATCGATGTCAGCTTGCTTGACAGTTCTGTCAAAGCCGGAATCTTCGACGGTCGCTCCTATGATGGCACGGCCTGCGGCAGGCCCGGTTGTGCGCGGCACGATATAAATTTCGGGGGTACGGACAACAAAGTCTAACGGAAGTGAAGGTGGTAGGGAGACGGAGAGCATCTGCCCTTTTCTCGGTCTGATATGAAGATTTGGCAAGGGCGTGGTAACGGCGGCCCAGGCTCCAGTACAGTTCACGAATTTTGCCGTATGGATAATTCCGCCAGGAGTGGCGATCTCAACCGCGTTTTCAATCGAGCGAGAGGAGAGCACAGGAGTATGTGATTGAAGATCGATGGTGGTGGCCCTGACTGCGGCAAGGAGAGCTGCAGCTAGTTGGCGAGGGTCGAGACTGTTTTCGTCAAGATCGATGAATCGATGATCTCCAGGTACAAGACCGGGCGGTAGATCGGAAAGCTCAGTCTTGGTAAGAGAACCATGACCCGAGACGGACTGTAGGGTCATGTGGGTTTGGAATGGCACGTGAATGCCAGACAGAACGCGGATTTGTTCAAGAAAATTAGGATAGAGCGACAGACTCAAGTTGGACAGAGGCAACAGTTTTGGCGGATTGTCAGGATCATAGGCAGCGAGCATACCGGCCGCCGCAGTTGACGATTCGCCGAAGGGAGCGTCTTGGTCAAAAATGCTGACCTTGTAGCCGCGATTGTAGAGTTCAAGGGCGAGCGACAGGCCGATGATGCCGGCTCCTGCAATACACAAGTCAGGGTGACGCATGGAATTAGTTTAGTTGGCTTTGGGAGAGGTTATAGTTTTGTTGTGCCTGTTTTGCACGGATAGGACTTATAAATCCCATTCGTGAGGGGTAAGAGAACGTCCAGGAGAAAGTGATGAGCGAAGAGTACGTTGAACAGAGGTCCATCTCGGGAGCATTGCTTGGAGTGGTAGCGGTCGCGTTGTTGGCGGCGCTGGGTGGTTTGGTGTGGTGCTACGGTCTGCAGAATCATCTTGCCACGGCGGAACAAAAGATTGTTGCGGCCGATCAGAAGAATGCTGAACTGACAGAGAAGTTGGAAGCGACCAATGCCCGACTCAGAGCGACAAGTGAGACCCTAGGGCAGAGCGTCGGAGTAGCACAGAAGCAGATTGAGTTACGGACGCAGAGCATCATTTCTCAGCAAAAGGTTGCGACTGCGAAGCTGGAAGAAGAAGCGGCGAAAAACTCCAAGCAAATTGGAGCGGTCTCGACCGACGTTGCCAGCGTGAAAACAGATGTAGGCGGCGTGAAGACCGACGTTGCAACTACAAAGTCTGACCTGGAGGCGACCAAGACGCAGTTGAATCGAGTGGTCGGCGACGCTGGCGTAATGAGCGGACTGATTGCGACGAACCACGACGAACTGGAGGTTCTAAAGCATAAAGGCGACCGGAACTATCTGGAGTTCACTTTGCAAAAGGGTGCAAAGCCCACACTGCTGTCTACGGTCAAGCTGCAGTTGAAGAAGGCGGACGAGAAGCATTCGCGATATACGTTGAATGTAAGCTCGGACGATCGGACGATCGAGAAGAAGGACAAGGGACTGGATGAACCGGTGCAGTTTTATAACGGCAAGGATCCAGTGCTCTACGAGCTGGTTGTGAATGTGATCGAGAAGAACAAGGTGTCAGGATATTTATCGACACCCAAAAATGCTACCAAGGCGACTGCAACCCAATAGCGACGGTCGATCTCAGATGCAGAAAGGGGGACGCTTATCGCGTCCCCCTTTCTGTTTGCCTTGGTTGGATTACTTTTTGGTTGCCTTTTTTGCTGCCTTCTTCGCTGGTGCTTTTTTTGCGGCTTTCTTGGTTGCCATTTGCCTATTCTCCCTAGTGATTAGACATTGACTCTACAACTAGCTGCATTGCAGCTAACGAAGGTATAGATTTACGAAATTTCACTGTCAAGCAAAAAATGAAGGGAAGGCAAATTCTTTTTTGTGTGTGGAGGAGTTTGAGACGACGTCTTTTCATTTTCGAAGCGAGTATTTTCGAGTTGAATGAAGCAATCTCGCATTGCTAAGAGCGAGGATAGGTCGGGGATCAAGTACCACCTTGGTGTGATTAGCGTGGGCAGTAGGTCAGCAAAAAAGCAATTGCGTTGAGGTAGGAACTGACGAGCTTTCGCAGCAATGAGCGTTCTTGATGCAGGTGAGGGATCTCATCGCGGCGGGTGTTTGCCGTCTAGTACGAGTGGGCATAAGAGAAGCACCACAGGTAAAGATCTATTAGCTTTCTGCGCTGGCTAGTGCAAGGTGAGTTAGTGGAGTAGAGTTTTCATCGAGGTATTTTGATCCATGAAGGATGTTGTGATTGTGGCAGCAGTACGAACACCGGTTGGGAAGTTCCAGGGCGCATTTGCTGAGATGACGGCGGTACAACTAGGTGCGATTGCAGTCCGCGAAGCCGTGAAACGGTCGGGGATCGATCCTGAGAGCGTGGATGAGTGTTTGATGGGGTGCGTGCTACCTGCGGGGTTGGGGCAGAATCCGGCGCGGCAGGCGGCTTTGCAAGGCGGCCTATCGGATACAGTTTCGGCGATGACGATGAATATGGTGTGTGGGTCGGGGCTAAAGGCTGTGGCGCTGGCGGCACAGGCGGTGATGGCAGGCGATGCGGAGATTGTGGTGGCTGGAGGAATGGAGTCGATGTCAAATGCGCCCTACCTGTTGCCCCAAGGCAGGAAAGGATTCCGCATGGGTGATTCGGCGGTTGTGGACTCAATGGTGAAAGATGGGTTGTGGTGCGCTTGTGAAAACTATCACATGGGTCTCACCGGGGAGAACGTTGCGGAGAAGCACTCAATTTCACGAGAAGAACAGGATGCATACGCGTTGGCATCGCATCGCAAGGCTAGCGCTGCTTGGAAGGAGGGACGATTCAACGCAGAAGTGGTGCCAGTGAACGTCCCCGGGAAAAAAGGTGCGGTAACGATAGTCTCGCGGGATGAGAGTGTGCGGGACGATGCTTCAATGGAAGCGTTGGCTGCGTTAAAGCCGGCTTTCAAGAAGGATGGAACGGTGACCGCGGGAAATGCTCCTGGAGTAAATGATGCGGCAGCCGCGGTCGTGGTGATGTCGGCAGAGCGAGCGAAAGAGCTTGGGCTGAAGCCGATGGTCACCATCAGGGCGCAAGCAACGAGCGGTGTTGCTCCGAAGTGGGTAATGCTGGCTCCTGTAACTGGAGTGCAGAAGGTTTTGAAAAGAGCCGATTGGGCACAGAGCGACGTGGATTTGTTCGAGTTGAACGAAGCGTTCAGCGTACAAGCGCTTGGAGTAATAAGGGAGTTAGGTCTGGATGCGACGAAAGTGAATGTAAATGGCGGCGCGGTGGCGATTGGGCATCCGATTGGAGCGAGCGGAGCACGGGTATTAGTGACCTTGATTCACGAGATGATCCGACGGGACGCGAAGAAGGGCGTGGCAGCGCTTTGCTTGGGTGGAGGGAATTCAGTCGCTTTGGCGGTGGATCGAGAATAGAAATGCCTCACTAATCGCTAGGGCAGGGACAACCGGAGGTTTGTCTTGATTTCATGATGGAACACATTGAGAGGTTTATTGGCAGAGTTGACGAATATGAGCAATATCGTGAGCGGTATCCGCCAAAAATTATCGAAATTCTAACGGCCAAGTGCGAGTTGCAGCGGGAGCATCTGGTTGCCGACGTCGGCGCGGGGACAGGGATGCTCGCGGAACTCTTCCTGGAAAATGGCAATTCGGTCGTGGCGTTAGAACCAAATAATGAAATGCGCGGAGCATGTGAACGACTTGCAACAGTGTGGCCGGGATTCATGGTGAAGAAAGCCACTGCGGAAGATACGGGACTGGATGATGTCTCGGTTGATTTTGTAAGCGTGGGGCGGGCGTGGCATTGGTTCGATAGGGATAAAGCGTTGAAAGAATTTCGTCGGATCCTGCGGCCAGGTGGTTGGGTTGTGTTGGTAAGCAACCGGCGAAACCAGAACGGTTCGGTTCGAGCTGAGGCATTTGAAAATATTCTTATGGAACTTGGGAGAGACTATCGCGAAACCCACAAAGAGACTCGTAGGATGTCAGAGATCACGCCACTATTTCCAGGAGGTGTGACGATTCGTGAGGATTTGTACGGTGAGCAGATGCTGACGCTTGAAGGGTTTCTGGGACAGGTGCAGTCGTTTTCGGTGGCTCCAAGACCGGGAGATGAGACATATAGCAAGATGCAGGTTGCGCTGCGGAACTTCTTTATGCAGTTCCAATATGATGATGAACTGCGTGTAGAGACCGTCTGTTCGGTGATGGCTTGTAAACTAACGGAATAGATTACGGCAGTCGAAGCTCTTCGTGTTCTGCGAAGTAACGATACGACTAGCACTCGATTATGTTTAGCGCGAGACCAGCAAGAGAGGTTTCTTTGTATCGGGATTGCATGTCGAGGCCGGTCTGATACATGGTGGCGATAACCTGATCTAGGGAGAGTTTGTGGTCGCCGGTTTCATGCATGGCCATGCGGGCGGCGTTGATGGCTTTTACTGCTCCCATGCCATTGCGTTCGATACAAGGTATCTGGACGAGGCCGCCGATGGGATCGCAGGTCATGCCGAGGTTATGCTCCATCGCGATCTCGGCTGCATGCTCTACTTGTGCGTTTGTGCCGTTGAGCGCCGCGACCAACCCACCTGCGGCCATGCTGCAAGCGACGCCGACCTCTCCTTGACAGCCTACTTCAGCACCGGAAATGCTTGCGTTTTCTTTGTACAGAATGCCTATTGCAGCAGCAGTGAGGAAATAGCGGAGGATGCCTTCTTCTTTTTCTGCTTCTGTGCCTTCAATGAAGCGCAAATAGTAATTGCCGATTGCAGGAATCACGCCGGCAGCCCCGTTCGTTGGAGCAGTTACTACTCTGCCTCCTGCAGCGTTCTCTTCGTTGACAGCCATAGCGTAGACAGTAACCCAGTCGATAGGCGCGAGCGGGTCTTTGGACCCGATGGTGTTGAGGCGCTCGGCGAGGCGGTGGGCGCGGCGGCGAACGTTAAGGCCCCCTGGCAGGACGCCTTCGGTTGCGATGCCTCGTTCTATGCACTGCTGCATGATTTGCCAGAGGGCAATTATGCTGGCACGGATTTTTCCCTCCGCCGATAGACCGGTTTGTGACGATGCTGTCGCCCTTTGAGGACGGTTGATGGTGATTGCAGGATCGTTTAGGAGTGCAACCTCGTTGGCGAGTAAAAGATCAGCAATCGAGAGGTTATGATTTTTTGCTGTCGATAGAAGATCTGCTGCGTTCCGGAAGGGAAATGGCACGATGCGTGTATTCGTCAACGACTCAGAGGCGCGTTCAGCTTCAGAGACGATGAAGCCTCCGCCAATGGAGTAGAACACCTCATCTGCTAAAGAGGTGCCCCTTTCATCGATGGCCGTGAAACGCATTCCGTTCGGATGGGAGATGACCGCAGGATCGGGGAACATTTGGTCGCGCCTAAAGTGGAGGTTCGCGGACTCCACGAAAGGGATGTCTCTTTTGCCATTCAGTGGAAGAAAACCAGTGGAGCGTATTGTGGCGATCTTAGTTTCCACGGTGTCGGGCTCGATGCTGTCGGGTGCCTCTCCGAGAAGGCCCAGCAGGATAGCCCGATCGGTCCCGTGGCCGACACCTGTAAGAGCGAGCGAGCCGTACAGGTCTACGTTGAGTGATGCTGTGCGCGTGAGGATTCCAGTCGATTCGAGCTGACGCGAGAATCGAAGAGCTGCACGCATAGGGCCGACCGTGTGAGAGCTGGAAGGCCCAATGCCGATTTTAAAGAGTTCGAAAAGGCTGGTGTTCACGTCTTGATCAGGGCTTAAATTAAGCTAAGCGCGCACTGCTCTCTAATATAGTCTTCTTCGTCTCACACTGCCGGGGTGCTATACTCGGCGAAAATCTTCTGCCACAAGGGTTTATCAGGCTCAAAAGAATGCTTTTCAAGGCTCGCAGCGCAGCAGTGTATGGAATTGACGCCCACATCATCGACGTAGAAGTCGATTTTTCCCAGATCAAGTTAGATCAGGAACAGTTCCACACGGTAGGTCTACCCGACGCTGCGGTGCGTGAGAGTCGAGATCGAGTTCGCTCTGCTATCAAAAACTCCGGTTTTGAGATTCCGCCGACGCGCATCACGATTAACCTGGCTCCGGCAGACCTGAAAAAAGAAGGTTCAGGGTTCGATCTGCCGATTGCGATTGGGATTCTAGGGGCTTATGGCTCTTTGCACATAAAAGATCTGAGTGATTATCTCCTGGTGGGAGAGTTAGGACTGGATGGCAGTTTGCGGGCTGTACAGGGCATGTTGCCGATAGCTGTTGCGGCACGAGCGAAAGGAATTCCGAACCTCATCATCCCAGCGAGTAATGCAAGGGAGGCTGCTGTAGTTGAAGGTGTCAACGTCTACCCGGTGAAGTCTCTACTCGAAGTTCGAGAGCTTTTGAACTCAGCCGCGATGGGTGGCATAACGGCGACTCCGCTAAAAGTAGAGACGACTGATCTGTTGAACGAGATGCAGCACTTTCCATTCGACTTCAAAGACGTGCGCGGACAACAAGTCGCCAAACGTGCCTTGGAAGTAGCAGCAGCGGGTGGACACAATATTTTGATGATCGGTCCGCCGGGTTCGGGCAAGACTATGCTCGCCAAACGACTGCCTTCCATCTTGGCTCCGCTTAGGTTTGAGGAGGCACTCGAAACGACAAAAATCCATTCGGTGGCTGGTGTTTTAGATTCTGAGCAGGGGCTGGTGGCGCATCGGCCATTTCGGTCGCCCCACCATACAATCTCGGACGCAGGGTTGATTGGCGGCGGAATGATACCGCGCCCTGGAGAGGTGTCACTGGCTCATAACGGGCTCCTTTTTCTAGATGAACTGCCCGAATTTCCGCGGAACGTGTTGGAAGTGCTCAGACAGCCTCTGGAAGATGGTCACGTGACGATTGCGCGGGCGGCGATGAGTTTGAGTTTTCCGGCCAGATTCATGCTTGCAGCTGCGATGAATCCTTGTCCCTGTGGATATTTCAATGACAAGTCTCGGGAATGTATGTGCACTCCGCCGATGATTCAGCGATATGTCTCAAAGGTTTCGGGGCCTTTACTCGATCGCATTGACATCCATATAGAGGTTCCCGCTGTCCAATATAAGGAGCTAAGGGGCGGTGCATCGGCAGAGGGGTCAGAGCAGATTCGAGCACGTGTTTTGGCAGCGAGAGAACTGCAACATGAGCGATTTGGGCAGGGGGGAGATCGGACTAAGGGTTCTTCAAAAGGTGCTTCGCGGCAAATATTTGCTAACTCACAGATGAATACGTCGCAGATCCGTACCTACTGTGAATTGTCCTCGGATGCCGAGCGTCTGTTAGAGCGAGCTATGCAACAGCAGGGACTGAGTGCCCGGGCACATGACCGTATCTTGAAGGTAGCAAGGACGATAGCCGACTTAGGTGGTGAACGGGATATTGCTGTCAAACATATCGCTGAGGCGATTCAATACCGTACTTTAGACCGTAGTTATTGGTCATAGCTCTAACGAAGCTTAAAAGGTACTAATTTTTGCGTGAATCATGAATACATCCCGTTTTTGGGATATCAGAATTCGCAAGCTCCCGAAAAAAGTATTGACCTGAGGCGTTGAACAGTTTACTTTCCATGAAGTCGCAGTTTGCTTTGGGTCGGTCGGACACCGAAAACGCACCGGGTACTCTGTGACAGTTATGGCTTGCCAGATTTTGGTGAGCTTCCTGTTTCACACCTGGGCGCGGCGAGCGCTGAATCCTATGGAAGAGACAGATTTGGCCAGAAATGCCAAGCTATCTTGCCTACTGTTGTCTACCAGTCGCGATATGTCAGATATCAAGGTATGTCAAGATTTCTGACGAATTGCAGAGTCTCCGGATCGGTTCTTTGCGTCTAATGTATGAGGCTTAACCACGGCAGCCGTCTCAAAAGATGGTTACCACATTTGAATCATTTCGGGCGAGTTAGCGCTTGTAAGACGCTTCCGCTTCGGAAATTGAAAGGGAGAAATTATGCGCTCGGATCTTATTTTTGGAGCTCTCACGCACGTGAATAACCGCTATGAGCTTTGTCAACTGGCGTCCAAAGCGACGCGGAAGTTGCACAAGCCGAATACACGTTTACAAGATACAACTAACGAAGTTCTAGACCGCTTCAAGGACACCATTCCGATGGACGAGTCTGGTGAATCTGTTGTAGAAAAGGTACAATTACACGAGCGCCGCGCGGCCTAACGCGCGGCTGTTTCACCCTTTATTTTTTCTAGATAAAACTTCTAAAAATCCGCTCTTCCATCCATCCGCAGGTTAGATCCCATCAATTCAAATATTCGGCCTTCCGCACGACCCCTCTGTCAAGCAGATCCCGCCTCAGTCTCAAACAATCCCTCCTAAATCAAAATTCCAGGTAAAAACATGACTATTTCCGAGTTAAAAGAACATAACATCGCGGAGCTGGGTAAATTAGCACGCGGTCTAGACATCGCTGGTACCAGCGGTCTCCGAAAACAAGACCTTATCTTCAAGATATTGCAAGCACAGAGTGAAAAAGAAGGCCACATCTTTGCAGAAGGAGTGCTTGAGATTCTGCCTGATGGGTATGGTTTTCTTCGCTCCCCGGACTACAACTACCTGCCGGGTCCCGATGACATCTACGTTTCTCCGTCGCAGATACGCAAGTTTGATCTGAAGACAGGCGATACGATCAGCGGCAATGTCCGTCCGCCACACGAGGGTGAGAAGTATTTTGCGCTGGTTAAGATCGAAGCGATCAACTTTGAATCACCCGAAGAGACACGAAACAAGATTCTGTTCGACAACCTGACACCTTTGTACGCGCAAGAGCGGGTGAAGATGGAGACGGTTCGCGAGCATATCTCAGGCCGTGTGATGGATCTGTTGACGCCGGTGGGTAAGGGGCAGCGCGGGTTGATTGTGGCTCCGCCACGTACAGGTAAGACGATGTTGCTGCAGTCGATTGCGAATAGCATCACGGCCAATCACCCTGAAGTTGTACTGATCGTTCTACTGATCGACGAGCGACCGGAAGAAGTCACCGACATGCAGCGCTCTGTGAAGGGAGAGGTGATCTCTTCGACCTTTGATGAGCCGGCGGCGCGTCACGTGCAGGTTGCCGAGATGGTAATTGAGAAGGCCAAGCGCCTCGTTGAGCACAAACGTGATGTCGTGATTCTGTTGGATTCGATTACTCGTCTGGCGCGTGCTTACAATACGATCGTTCCGCCTTCGGGTAAGGTACTTTCGGGCGGTGTTGACTCCAATGCGCTGCAAAGGCCGAAGCGGTTCTTCGGCGCGGCACGCAATATCGAAGAAGGTGGTTCGCTGACGATTATTGCGACTGCGCTGGTCGATACAGGTTCGCGCATGGATGAAGTTATCTTCGAAGAGTTCAAGGGAACTGGCAACATGGAAGTGATTCTGGATCGCAAGCTGGTTGATAAGCGTGTGTTTCCTGCAATCGACATTCAGCGCTCCGGTACGCGTAAGGAAGAGCTGCTCATTCCGAAAGAGGATCTGCAGCGAACCTGGATTCTACGCAAGGTTTTGAATCCGTTGTCGCCGGTTGAGGCGATGGAACTGCTGACCGATAAGCTCGCGAAGACGCGAAACAATCAGGAGTTTCTGCACAATATGAGCTCGATCTAATTCAATTTTAGATACTTGAAAAGGCGCGGCTCTTAGGAGCTGCGCCTTTTATTTTTGAAGTGCTTGCCCTGCCGGACAGGCCTCCTGCGCGGAGGGCGGTCATTCCATGGCTTTTTTCTTGTTAGTAGCCGTTGGCGATGAGGTACTGCTCGGTGAGGGTGAATTTTTCTGGTGAGTGCTGGCGTTCAGCGTATTTGCTGAGGACGTCGACCTCGATGTTGAGGAGGGTGCCGGGGATAAGGGTGTGGAGACTCGTGGCGGCGTAGGTGTGGGGGATGATGGCGACCTCGACCACGTTGTCCACGATGGAGGCGACAGTGAGGCTGATTCCTTCTATGGTGATGGAGCCTTGCGGAACGACGTATCGAGTGAGAGTTTCGGGGAGTTGGATACGCAGGCGCCAGTCGGTCTCGGGTTGGTCGGGCGTGATCGGTGTGAGCGAGAGCAGCGTGGCTGTGCCGTCTACGTGGCCCTGGACTACGTGGCCACCTAGCGGTGAGCCTGCGGGCGTAGGGAGCTCAAGGTTGACGGTTGCGTCTGGACGCAGGTGAGTGAGAGTTGTGCGGGCGATGGTCTCGGCGGCGAGGTCGGCCGAGAATCGTGGCGGGAAGGCATTGGGCTCGATGCTGAGCGCGGTGAGGCAGACGCCGTTGACTGCGATGCTGTCGCCTGTGTTGAGGCGCGCGGTGAGCGTGGGTGCGGCGATGGTGATACGAGTCGCGCCTGCGGTTGGCGTGACGGCGAGTAGCGTTCCGGTCGTTTCGATGAGTCCAGTGAACATGGGTTTAGCCTAACGGATTTGATGATTTTGGGCTGGGCTTGGATTGGGTTTGATCAAAGGCATCCAAGGGTCGTGGACGTAGCCAGTGACGCAGGCGTCGGGGTCGTAGTTGGCACGGATGACGCGGCGGAGGGATTCTTCGAAGAGATAAGGTGAGGCGATGCCCTGAGCAAATGGGATAGCTTGGTCGCCTAATTCGGTTTCTGCGTAGATCAGTACCGCTTTGTCGACCAGGTTTTGCTGGAGAAAAGCGCCGTTGAGGTGGGAGCCGCATTCGAGCAAGAGGCTGAGGATGTTGCGCTCTGCAAGGGTGGAGAGGACGGCGGGGAGGCTGAGACGGCCGGCGTGGTCGGGGATGGTCTCGACGTGGGCTCCGAGGTCGGTGAGGGTAGTGATCTTTTTGCTTGATGCGGTTTTGCCGCAGAGGATAAGTAGGTCCGAGTTTCCGCCGCTATCTGCCGAGCAGACTAGTTGCGAGGTGAGAGGGATTCGTAGCTGCGAGTCGAGGATAACGCGGAGGAGTGGGCGGCGGCGGGGTGGGTTGTCGGGTCCGAAGAGGCCGCTGCGATCGGTAAGTTGTGGGTCGTCGGCGAGTACCGTGCCGATGCCGGTGAGAACTGCGTCAGAGGCGTGGCGGAGGAGCTGGACTTCGTAGCGGGCAGCTGGGCCGGTGAGCCAGTGGGGTTGTTTGGGAAAGCGGGAGGCTGGGGGTGGAGCGAGTTTGCCGTCGGCCGAGAGGGCGGCTTTGAGCGTGACGAATGGGGTGTGATGCTGGATGAAGTGTGCGAAGGCGTCGTTGAGGTCGCGAGCCTGTTGCTGGAGGACTCCGACTGTGACCTCGATGCCTGCTGCGCGCAGTTTCGCGAGTCCCTGGCCGCTCACTTGCGGATTAGGGTCCTGGGTTGCTACGACGCAGCGGCTGATTCCTGCTGCTACGAGCGCATCGGCGCAGGGTCCGGTGCGGCCGTGATGGCTGCAGGGTTCGAGGGTGACGTAGGCCGTGGCTCCTTTGGTGGAGAGACCGCGCTGCACAGCTTGCTTGAGGGCTACGATCTCCGCGTGGTCGCGGTTGGCGTAGAGGTGTGCGCCTTCGCCGATGATTTTGGCATGACCGCCGTTGGGTGGTGTCTGGGTGAGGACACAGCCCACTTGTGGATTTGGCGATGCCAATCCTATGGTCTCGGCTGCGAGCTTGAGGGCTCGGTGCATGAAGCCTTCGTCGATGGAATGAGTTGTCATCTGTTTTACGCTCTTGCGGATGCTCCCTTCATGGCAGGTACCCCCTCCCTCCCCTCAAAATGTATGCAAAGTATTCATATCAAATACTTTGAGTCTGGACCTCGTAACGCTCAAGCATGACTTAAGTAGACTTCCGGGGTCGCATTCCCGTCAGCCAGGATCTGCTTTTTCTGACCAGGCGCGTAGATGAAAAAGCTCCGACACTGGGTCAGAGCTTTTTAGTTCTGATACCAGTATATCGTTCCACTGATAACTCATACGCCACGCGATTCTGCTTGCTGGACGCGGGTTTTCGCGCTGGTGGGGCTTGACAGCTTTTGGGGGGTAAGACTGTAGGACGGTGGATGCTGAAGAGAACCAGCGTTGGTTTACCTGAGTGACTTGGCGATTTCTCAACAGTTGATGAGTCGTCTACTTGTCCGAGGCTACACGGGCAAGTGAAGAGCATCATAACCGAGAAGCCGACTTTCTATGAGCAGGTCACTAGTGTCAAGGGATTGTTCTTTGTTTTTCCTTCATAGGGCTTCTGCTTTTTGTTGTTGCTCTTGGTATCGTTGCTCTCCACCGTGTTTCTATTCG
>Ga0302233_10000646_pt1 | contig 27482 bp, 26 predicted proteins | sample II_Palsa_N3_1_FD_193516 | JGI IMG/M metagenome (GOLD analysis project Ga0302233, IMG submission 193516) | Peat permafrost microbial communities from Stordalen Mire near Abisko, Sweden - II_Palsa_N3_1 | ecosystem: Environmental > Terrestrial > Soil > Palsa > Peat permafrost | place: Sweden... | reverse complement strand
CTAATAATATAACGTATAACGTTGATTATCATGACCCAGAATACAGAATTTAGACATTATGACTATAATGTCTAGTAAAATGACGTGTTGTATGGAATGAGCACGTCTCTTCCAACCATGCCGCTTCCTGAGCCCCTCCAAGTGTCCGACGGTACTCTCGTGCCCCTCGAGCAGTTGTCTCTGCCGCCCGATCTCGACGGTGGCCACGGCACGAACCGCGCGCTCGGCGCCCGGTCCCAGATCGCCGCGCAAACCGATGTTGATGCCATTCGGGCGTGGCTTGCGCGCTTTATCGACACTAAGGCGACTTTCGATACATACTGCAAGGAGTCCGAACGCCTGCTGCTGTGGTCGACCACCGAACTGCGCAAGCCGCTCTCCTCACTCACGCACGAAGACCTGCTTCTCTACCGGCAGTTTCTGGCGGACCCACAGCCAGCGCAACGCTGGATCATGACCGGTCGCAAAGTCGCCCGCGCAGATCCGCACTGGCGGCCGTTCGCGGGACCGCTCTCCCCCGCGAGCGAACGACAAGCGTTTGTGATACTGAATACGCTGTTCGCGTGGCTGGTCAACGCGGGCTACCTGGCCGGCAATCCGCTGTCCCTGTCGCGTCAGCGGGCGCGCAAGGCCAAGCCCCGCGTAACGCGATACCTGGAGGACGATCTCTGGCAGGCCATCAAAACCTCGATCGACGCGATGCCTTGTGACACCGCACGCGAGCAGGAGCACTACGCACGCGTGCGCTGGCTGATCTCGCTCTTGTATTTGATGGGTCTGCGCATATCGGAAGTCGTGAGCAATCCCATGGGCGGCTTTTTTAGACGGCGCGATCGCGACGGCCAGGACCGCTGGTGGCTGGCGATCACCGGCAAGGGCGACAAGGAGCGCTTGCTGCCTGCGACGACAGAACTGATGGCGGAGCTGGCCCGCTATCGCCAACACTACGGTCTGGCTGCCCTCCCCTATGGCGGTGAAACAACGCCGTTGCTGTTGCCGATCGGTGGCACACCCCGGACGATGACACGTGGTGCTGTGCACCTCATCATCAAACAGGTGTTCGACAATGCGATCGGGCACTTGGAGTCGACGGGCGAGGCGCACGAGCGCGCAGCAGAACGGCTGCGCCAGGCGTCTGCCCATTGGCTGCGGCACACGACAGGCTCTCGCATGATGGATGGTCAAGTCGACCTGCGATACGTCCGGGACAACTTGGGGCATGTATCGATCTCAACCACAAGTCAATACCTGCATGCGGACGACGATGACCGGCATCGCGCCACTGAAGCTAGACTAAAACTAAATTGGTAGTGAGAGGATGACCGATCCGAGGTTTTCATAGGGAGAGTTTGACTTTGCCGTTGATACGGCAAGCCCGTTCGTAGGCCAACATATGCAAAATTAGTAGCGACGCCCGACAACACAATGCTGACTGTTCGTTTGCACAGTTGAATTCACAAGCAACGTGCATGGGCCAGCGTGGCAGCGCGCCCGTGTTGGCAACATCAGGCGTCCGCAAGATTGATCAGTGACGCCGGGACATAATTCGCCAAAACGGAAACACGAAATCTGGTGTGTCTTGCATTTTTATCGGCCTATCAAGTAATCATCGCAGGTTTTCAGACTAAGCTCCAACCGACAGCATCTCCCTGATCTTCGCTGCCAACTTGTCCATGGTGAAAGGTTTGGCGATGAGTTCCATGTCCTTCTCCAAAAATTGCCCGTCTGCCGCTACTTCGGCGTAACCGGTCATAAAGAGCACCTTCAGTGACGACCGTATTTCGCGCGCAGCATCGACCACTTGCCGGCCGTTGATTTCGGGCAAGCCGATATCAGTCACAAACAAATCGATCTTTTGCGCTGACTGTAATATCCGCAAGGCCGCGCGTCCGTCCGCCGCCTCAAGCACACGGTAACCAAGATCATTCAATACTTCCACAACCAGGAGACGCACGACTTCTTCGTCTTCGGCCACCAGCACCACTTCATTATTGCCCGTGCCATCCTCGGCAGCGGAGGGAGGCTCGCTGAAAACGACAGATGTGTTGCCATCAAACCGCGGAAGGCTGAGCTCGATGGTCGTCCCGTTGCCCACTTCGCTTTTGATCCGCACCGCCCCCTCGGCTTGACGGGCAAAGCCATAGATCATGGAAAGCCCGAGTCCGGTTCCCTTACCAAGCGGTTTGGTTGTGAAGAACGGATCGAAGGCGCGAGCCTGAACATCTGGAGGCATTCCGACACCGGTATCATGAATGCGAAGGACGACGTAGTCACCTGCCTGCAGATCTCGCATCAGCGCCTGCGCTGCGTCGAACGACGCATTCACAGTGGAAATCGTCAAGGTGCCCCCATCCGGCATCGCATCACGCGCATTGATCGCGAGATTGAGGATGGCATTTTCGAGTTGATTCGCGTCGCAGCGAGTCAGCCATAGGTCGTCGGCACCCGAAATGACCATCTTGACGCCCTCGCCCAGAGATCGGCGCACAAGTTCTTCGATGCTTCCAACCAGCGCGTTGACATCGATAGGTCTGGGGTCGATCGGCTGGCGACGCGAAAATGCGAGAAGACGGTGCGTCAGTGTCGAAGCGCGCTGGGCAGATGAAACTGCCCCGTGCAAAAACCGTTCGACTTCGCTGATGCGCCCTTCAGTCATTCGCTTTTGCACCATGTTGAGGGCGCCCACGATGCCCTGCAAAAGATTGTTGAAGTCATGCGCGATTCCACCGGTCAGCTGGCCGATAGCCTCCATCTTCTGGCTTTGACGGAGTGCGTCTTCGGCCTCCAGTAGTTGGTTCGTGCGCTCAATGACCCGCTGTTCCAGCGTCGCATTGAGTTCCGCCAGCGCCTTCGCCGAGGCGCGAAAGCGCTCTTCGCTAGCTCGTAATTCCATCTCTGCGGTTCGGCGTTCGCCAGCATCGCGCAGGATAGCGGTGACATGAACGTGGTTGTCGTTCTTCCAGCGCGAAGCCGATAGTTCGACGTATCCGTGAGAACCGTCTTTACGCATGGCGGTCAATTCCACCGGGTGTGGGACCTGTGCTTGTTCGAGAATGCAGCGCCACGCCGCCTCCCAAAGCTCCTTCGTTTCAAAGAGGGATGCCGCGGGCTGGCCAATCAGCTCACCGTGGTCGTATCCGAATTGAGTTTGGGTTGCGTTATTGGCAAGGCGAATGATCCCGTCCGCGTCAAGGGTCAAGATGGCATCGGGAGCGTTTTCAACCACCGCGTCATAGCGCGCTTTCTGGCGATCGCGCAGATAGCGCTCGCGCCGCACGGCCATGGTCACATCGACGATATGAATCAGGCATTTCCCGTCTGATCCATCGCGAATTGAAGAGACAGTTATGTCGTGCAGCAATTCGCGGCCGGCCCTGGTCCGCAGCGGTAGGAGTTGGCCGTGGAGCGCATGCGTCAAGAGACCAGAAAGTCCACGCGTGATGGCAGCGGTGATGGCGGTATCAAGACGCCCAAGACTCGAATCTGGAAAAACATCAGCGAGGCACGCACCATAGACCTCCTCCCGACCTCGTCCGCTCGCCGAGCTCATCCAGGCATTCCAGCGAACAACGCGTCGGTCGACATCAAGGACAATCATCCCGGCATTGACGGCGTCGAGAACGGGATATTGGGAAGACTTATCCTTTTCGGCCATGAGGTCTAAGTCTGAACGTCGCCCGCCACGCGACGGATATAGGCAGTGAGGAGATCCTTCAAGACTGCTAGCGAAGGCATATCGAGCAGCATCGCGATATGCCCGTCTATATCACGCTCACGGACCGCGAAGTGAATATAGATTAGCATCACCGTGTCGCCAGACTCGGGCGGGGGGTCTAGTTCGAATAAATCCGCGCTCTGCCCGTGAAGAACCTCTGGCAGCGAGATTTTCAGGCTGCGCTCAAGTTCGTTGGCAATCGTTCCAAGGCAGCCATTCAAGATGACGTTGCCAGTTTCGGAAAGTGCTTCCTGTTCAAGTTCGATGATGTCTTCAAAAGACAAGTCGCCGCCGACAACAGCTCGGACGAGTTCGAGGCTTTTTGCTTCGGGGAAGATCAAAAGCGCGCGACCGATGATATCGCCCTCAAACACCTGATGCACAGCGACAAGATCCTTGCGTTCGGCGCCACCAAGTACATGAATGGCCTCATCCCGCCCAACCAGAGCAACCCTCGGGACCGACAAGACGACTTCCTGGCGGACCATCATTGCTAAATCGCCGGCAGCTTGGCTAATGCCAAGATTGACCAATTCAGTGAGCGCATCGAGTTCCAATTCACTCAGATGGATGGGCGTGGATGCGTTCAAACCGTCAGTCCTTTTCGCGCGCGTCTACGGCTTTGGTCAAAAAGACCGCAAGCGCAGCTTCAGTGAGCGGTTTGGCGAGAAAGCTGGCCTGCATCGCTTCGGCGCGTGCGACTACGTCCTGCTGCCGATTGGCCGAAATGAGGGCAATCATCATGCGGGGATGGGAGTCACGAAGCTCAGCGGCGAGATCGAGACCATCAAGGCCCGGCATGTTGAAGTCGAGGAGCGCGATATCGGGGTTGCTGTTTTGGGTGAGGCGAAGGGCCTCCTCGGCGTTACCTGCCTCAAGGCGGGTCCAGTCCGGATGAAGGGCTTTCAGCGACTTGACGACTGACATGCGGGCCAATTTGCTGTCATCGACGATCAGAATGGTGAGGCTCATTGCTGCGGCATTTTCAGGGCTTTCGGTGGACAGAAATAGTACGAATTTTACAACCAAGTCCGCCGTCTGTCATAACTTTCCCTAACGAGGTAAATGCCCGGCAAGCCGGCGCAAGAAATCATCTCCCGGTGGCCCGACCATATGCGGGCGGGCGACCAGAAGAACCTGAAAAACGGCCGCATGCAGCGTTTCGCAAGTCCGCCAATCGACTGTGGGAACAGGGTCCGCTTGAAGATAGCGCTGAAGAGGTTCAGCATCTTCGCTCGGACAGACGCCGGACAGGACGACTATGCCATTTACAGCGGCTTTGACGGTCATCGACAGAGCTCCGTAAGGTCTAGGATCAAAAGAATGCTTCCATCGCCAAGGAGGGTTGAACCGGCCAGGCCGGGGGTGCCACTCAGAAGGCCTTCCAGGGGTTTCAACATGGCATCGAAGCGCTCGCCTATCACATCGACCTGGAGGGCGCTGGAAACGCCGTCGACGTTGGCGACGACCAAAATGGCGTCTCGGCGTCGGTCACTCTCGCCGTGCAAGTTGAGGGCCTCTCGCAGATCGATTACCGGAACCGTCTGGTTGCGCAGCACGATCGCTTGCGCCGCGCCCACCCGTGCAATGGCGTCAGGACCCACGCGTAAAGTTTCAACGACGGCATCGAGGGGAATGCCAAATTTCTGCCCCGCCGCGCTCACAACCATGATCCGGGTAAGCATGACACTGAAGGGCAGTGTAAAGCGGACTGCGGTGCCAGCTCCAGGCCTGCTCTCGATGCCGACCGTGCCGCCCATGCGAACAATTATGGTGCGAACCACGTCCATGCCCACGCCCCGACCCGAGAGATCGGTCACCGACTGGGCCGTCGAAAAACCCGGCTCAAAGATCAAGGCTGTGACCTGCGATTCACTCATGGCGGCAAGCGCCTCCGCGGTTGCGACGCCCCGGTCAATTGCGACTTGGCGAACTCGCTCCACATTGATCCCTTGTCCGTCATCGGCGATCTCGATGACAACGTTTTCGCCCTCCCGATAACCACGAAGCTTAAGTGTCGCGACCGCTGGCTTGCCCAGCGCCAAGCGGCCCGCTTTGTCCTCAATGCCGTGATCTATAGCGTTGCGCACCACATGCAAAAGCGGCTCGAAGAGCATCTCGACGATGGCTTTGTCGGCTTCCGTCTCAGCACCTTCCGTCACCAGATTGACGGATTTATCGAGGCCAGCCGCAATGTCGCGCAGCAGGCGAGGAAATCGCTGGAACACATGCCGCAGAGGCAGAACCCGCAGGGCAAGGACGCCCTGCTGCAATTCACCGATCAGGCGGTCAAGGACGGCGAAGCGTTGCTTTAATAGCTGCTCCAATCCCTCTTCGCCGTTTTGGGCCAAAGCCACGACGTGACCGATTGCGTTCTTGGCGACCGTAAGCTCGGTAGTAAGATCGACCAGGCTGTCCACCCGTCGGGCGTCAATTCGCAAGGCCCGCGCTGCGGTGTCATGCTCAGTCCCGAAAGCCAATGGCGCGCCGGGTTTGGCCGCCTCCTCAAAAAGTATTGCCTTGATCGCGTGAGCGAGGGGAGCGGTCTGGCCTTCTGCCAGGCTCTGCGCCGTCGCTTCTTCGATCGGGACAGCCAGACCGCTGTCACCCTGGGCAAGAAACACATTAGCCACGACCACGCCTGCGGATGCGACCTTACCGGCAAAGTCATCGTTAACCGTGCTCTCAAGAAGCCCAAGTTGTGCCTCCAACAGGGAGCGGGCGTCGAGTGACAAGGAGGAAGAGGGTCTCCGAACGGTCTCTTCTAAGGCTTCAATGTGGCAACGATCCAAAACGTCGGCCAGGGCTTTGTGAATCTCGGTCTCCGACGCGCTCGAAAGGGCCACCAAGACAAGATTGCATTGAAACGGATCGAGATCGCACAACTGCGGCCAGGGATGTACTGGGGAGACATCGATGGTCAATAGCCCGGGGAGTCTTGCAATGCGCGCAAGCGGATCTTCTTGGGAAAAGAAACAATCCGCGCTAGGCGTATATCGAAGCGCGCATCGCGCCTCTCGCGCAGCGTCCGGATGTTCGGCCAATATGGAGGTCACCCAGCCGACAGATTGCTCCACTTGTGGCCGCGGATCGGCGCCAGCAGCCACCCCATCTCCGCGTGAGAAACGCGCCACGATGGCCGCCGCTTGCTTGCTCGCGTCTCTGGGAAGGTCACCGCGCCTGGCGATCTCGTCTACCCATTGAATAACCTGATCAAGGCAGGCGAGGCAATCGCCGATCAATGTCGTTGAGATCGCTATTGTGCCCTTGCGGGCGTACGAGAGACCGTCTTCTGCCCCGTGGACAGCTTCGGCCATCGCGTCAAAGTCGACAATGCCCGCGCCGCCTTTCAAGCTGTGAAATGCGCGAAAGGCGCTGTCCAGCCTTTCGATGTTCGATGGCGATTTTTCGAGCGCCAACAGATCGGCGGTCGCCTGCTCGACCTGTTCGCGGCATTCGATCACAAACTGTTCGAGGAATTCGTTCATGCGGCCACTCCGCACATCATGGCGGCGAAAGCGAGCAGCCTGTCAGGGTCAATGGGCTTCACCAGATAGAAATTGGCACCTGCCTCCCGGGCAGCGGCAAAGTCTTGCGGACCTGCCTCCGTGCTAGCGATGAGGACCGGAATTCCTGCCATAGGAGGTTCTTGTCGTCGCAGCGTCTTGATAAAGGTAATGCCATCCATCTGTGGCATGTTGACATCGACGATGAGCAAGTCCGGAGCTTCAGAAAGAACTTTTTCAAGCGCTTCCAGTCCGTTGAGCGCTTCATCCACGATGAATCCCGCTTTTCCAAGCGTTTCGCGGTAAAAGAGGCGCACAAGCGCCGCATCATCAACCACCATTACGCGCATCTTTCTATCGCTCATGCGGGTCCTCCTGTGGCTTTCTGATAAACGATCGCGTCGGTAAAACGCCGCACTGAAAATAAGGGGCTAATGCGGCTCATCGACTCCGTATGCCCCAGGCAGATAAATCCGCCCGGCATCAAATTTTCGTAAAGGTTTTCCGCGGCGACACGGCGCGAGGCATCGTCAAAATAGATTAGGACGTTGCGGCAAAAGATGATATCGAACCGTCCATGCTGCCGGGTCTCAACGGGATCGACAATATTGACCGGTGTGAAGAGGACCGATTCGCGCAATTCTTCGATGATCTTCCAGATCTCCGCTCCTTGCGGTTCGAAATACCGCCGGACGAGGTCGTCCGTGAGGCGCATCAAGGCGCGCTTGCCGAAAACCCCGGCGTGGGCCTTCTCCATCACCGTCGTGTCGATATCAGAGCCGACGATTTCGATGTCGTATTGATCGACCAACCGCCAGTTTTCAAGCAGCCAGATGGCAATCGAAAAGGGCTCTTCGCCGGTCGAGCAAGGCACCGACCAGATGCGAATGGTTTCTCCCCTGGCTTTATGCTTCAGACGATCGGCTAGAAGATCGTTGGTCATACAGCGGAGCTGGTAGTCTTCCCGATAAAAGTAGGTTTCATTGACGGTGACTGCGTTGATGAGACGCTCAATCTCGCGGTCTACATCGGTACGCAGGCGTGTGAAATAACTCGCAAATGATACGGAGCCCGCGATCGACATGCGTTCCACGAGACGGCGTTCAATGTAGTAGCGCTTGGCCTCAGTGAAGACCATCCCTGTACGCCGGTAGATGAATTCGCAAAGCCTGCGAAATTCCTCCTCGGTGATCGCGGTGAACTCGCTCACGCCAGTCCGGCAGTTTGCGACCGGATACGCTCGCCGGTGACTTTGATCGAGAACTCGAGAAAACGCGTGCCTTGAAAGCGCGCGGCGCACCGTTCGAGAGCGGGGAGAGCTTCGGCGGTGCCAACCTCGGCCAAGACCTCGATGGCCGAGGCGCAGACATTGGCCTCGCTCTCGCCCTCGATCAGCCCGCAGAGAAGCGCTGTCGCTTTTTCTCCGGGAAGCGTCCGCGCAATCTCACAGGCCAGCAAGCGGACATCAGCGTCGGGGTCGGCCAGCAATTGCGGCAGATAAGGCCATGCTGCCTGCTGCATCGCCCGCAATGCATCGATGGCACCAGTCCTCCAGGCTGCGATTTCGGCACGCATCATGGGCAGGACCGCCTCAACCGCGTCCGGGCTGGCCATGCGGGTGAGGCTGGTAAGGATCGCCTCGCGGACACGGACGTCGCGCTCAAGACATAGCGCGGCCCCCAAGGCCTTCACCCCCCCGGCCACACCGCCGGCGGCGCGGGCTGCAGCCCACCGTTCCTCGGCGTGCCCCTCGAAGAGGGCGCGCAGCACGTCGTCCTTACCAGAAAGCAACGGAAGCGGAGAAGTAGATGATTTACGAATTAGCGGCATGGATAGGAACAAGGGACATCAGGCGATCGGCGATCCCTGCCAAGGGTTCGACCCATTCGGCACCGCCGCGTTTCACCAATTCACCGGGCATGCCCCAGATCACGGCGGTTTCTTCGGCCTCGGCGATCGTCGTACCGCCCAATGCGCGCAGCTCGACCATGGCTGCCGCGCCGTCATCGCCCATACCAGTCATTAGGATACCTACAAGCTGGCGGGGGGTGACATGCTCCGCGGCCGACCGCACGAGCCGGTTAGTGCTGGGGTGCCAAGGGTAGTCCGCCTCGGCGGGCACAGCTATGGCGAACAACGCCCCGGCGCGGCGGGTCACAATGACGTCAGCATCACCCCGCCCGATATATGCCGTTCCAGGTTTCAGCGCCGTCGGGCTGCGGACTTCCTGAACATGGATATTGCAAATACCATCCAGGCGGCGCGCCAAAGCGCCGGTAAAGCTAGCCGGCATATGCTGGGCGATTACGATAGGCCAAGGAAACCCCGCAGGGAGCGCGGTCAACAGAGCTTCAAGCGCGGGTGGCCCGCCGGTCGAGGTTCCCACAACCACTAACCGTTCTCCGGCCTCGGGTGCGAGCGCTGGTGCCTGATCTTTGGGCCTTGGGATGCGAGGCGCTGTCGTGTTCGAGATGCTGGCGCGGTGTCGAATGCGCTCTCGCAGGCGCGCGCTCGCTCTGACCTTAACCGTTGCGGCCGCGCGCACCTTTTCTAGGAGAACGGGGGCAAACTCTGCCATGCGCATGGAGACCGCCCCGCCCGGCTTGGTCACGAAGTCGACGGCCCCGAGACGTAGCGCGTCAAGTGTCGCTTCGGCTCCCTCCGCCGTCAGGGACGAGACCATGACGACGGGTGTGGGTTTTTCCAGCATGATCCGGTCGAGGCAGTCCAGTCCGTTCATTCCAGGCATCTGGACGTCAAGCGTGATGACACTCGGCTTAAAGACCTTCAGTTGCTCCAGCGCTTCCAAGCCATTAGGCGCAAACTGTACTTCGAATTCGGGGTCATTCCCGAAGACGCCGCCAAAGAGCTTTCGCATTAGGGCGGAGTCATCGACAATTAGAACTTTAATCACTCGACAACCCGCCCTTGAACAGCCTGGAATTTATCCAGTATGCCGCGCTCGGCGCGGGTCAGCAACTCAGGCGGGGACAGCAGAAGAACGATGCGGCCCGATGCGCCAAGGTTGATCACGCCACTAACTAGCCGAGCGATGTCATCTGTCAAGTCCGGCGCCCCTTCAATCGCCGCTTTGCTGGTCCGCAGAACGTCGGAGACGCCATCCACGACGAGGCCGGCATGGTGCCGTTCGGTGCGGACCACGATAAGGCGTCGCCCCTTTACTCCGGTCGAAAGGGGCATATCGAAGCGGCGGCGGAGATCTATCACAGGCAGCACCGCGCCGCGAAGATTGACCACGCCTTCCAAAAAATTCGGCGTTTTTGGAACGTGAGTGACTTGCGCAGGGAGGGCCGTAATCTCTTCGACCGCTTCGATAGGCAGTGCAAATTCGTCCCCGCCCAGCTGAAAGATCAAGAAATTCTCGTGGTCTTCCGCGGCAGGCGCTTGTGCAGTCAATTGCGTTTCGCCTCGCTGGTTATGTGCGCGTAACCGTTGCATTATGTCCTCCCGAAACAACTGCTCCGGCGCCAGGATCGAAACCAACCGCTTCCCTGCATCGCCGCGATAGATCGCCCTTATCCGCGATTCTCCACCTGCTCGGGAGGCCAGAACGCCTGGAATCGGATCGACAAGATGGATTTCCGCCGCCACGATCGCCCGCGCCGCGTCAGCGACTAACCCCACCTTCGCCCCGTTGACATTCAAGACCACGACCTTTTCGCGGCTATCGGCGTTCGCCGCAGTTGGAAAACCAAGCAGCCCGCGCAAAGAGAGCAATGGCAGCAAGGTGCCGCGGAGAGCCGTCACCCCGAGGACCAACGTTTCAGCTTTAGGGATTGCGATGCGGGTTTTGGGAGCGGGGATGACTTCTTGAACGTCGGTGAGATCAAAGGCAAATTCCTGACCAGCGACCTCAAAGGTGAGCAACATTTCATGCGTAGTTTTCCTTTCCTCGACCGCTGCGACTGTTCTGGCCATCACGGTACGCGCAATTTGGTGCGTAGCGCGTCCACGTTTTACGAACGCGGCATCCAGGAGACCTTTGATGTCAAGGATTTTCGCGGCTTCGCCTTCAGCGCCAGTCAGAAATGATCCTCTCAGCTTCTCACCGATTTCCATGCCCAGTTCGGATTGATGGGTTGCAATCCTTTCGGGCGTAATCCCGACCAGGTTGTCCACCGCGTCGACGACAAGGGCTACATTGCTCCCGATGTTGAGAATGACGGCGCGCGTGCTGGCACGCGCTTGCGTCTCCTCAATGCCCAGCAGCCCGCGCAAACTGACGACCGGTAGGACGGCGCCGCCCAAATTGGTGATGCCAAGAAGCGCAGGGGGGCTTTGCGGAACCCGGGACATCGGCGGGACGCGGATGATCTCCGCGACTTCATCCGCCGGCAGCGCGTAGCGCCGTCCGTCAATCCTGAAGGTCAGAAATTGAAGGGTCGATGTCGCAGCCGCGTTTTCGAGAATTTCAGGCATTTTGCAGCTTCAGTTCATCGGCAAGCGAAGCAATCTCTTCTATGGCTGCAGCGAGATCCTCTGCCCCTTGCGATTGTTCGGCGGCAGCGCTCGCCGCTTCACGGGAGGCAGCACTTGCTTCCTCTGCCGCGCTTGCGACCTGCCGCGCCCCGGCAGCGGATTCCACGGTGGCCGTCAATATGGCGTCGGCACCTTCGACAATAAGCTCGCTCCCGGCGCCCAACGCCTCGATCTCCTGAGAGATTTTTGTGAGCGACAATGAAATGGCCTGGTTGTTTTGTACTTCGAGCTCAGCGGAGACAATGATCTGATCAAGCTCGCGCTCCAGCAGCGCGACCTGATCAAGGATGTCACGCACGGTATCCTTAGCGCGGTCAATATTTTCCGAGGCTTCGCCTGCGAGATTGCGGATATCGGTCGAGACCACGGCGAAACCACGTCCCGCATCTCCGCCGCGTGCCGCCTCGACCAGGCCGCTGACCGCCAGCATGCCGGTCTGGAGGATGGTCATCGAAATGGCATTAACGGTCTTTTCGATCTTCCGCCCTACCGTCCCAAGGCGGCCAACGGTCTTGACGCTGTTTTGGGTCTCCTGCAAGGCGATCTTGACGCCGTCGATCAGGCCTTTAATGGCCTCGCTGCTCTGCGCAAGCCCTGCTTCGAGCGCCTTCACCCTCTCGCGCGCTCCCCGCCCGTTTTCCTGCGAGAGCTGCGCGCTCTTTTCGATCTGCGCGAGGGCGGCGGAAGTTTGCTGCGTGGCCGAGGCCTGCAATTGGCAGGCGCGGTTGATTTCCTCGATCGCGGCCATGACTTCTGTGGCGGTGCTGGACAGTTCCTGGATCGTTGCCGAAAGTTCTTCGGCCGAGGAACTGATCTGCTCAGCGGTTGAGGCGCCACCTGTCCCGTCTCGGAGGTTTTCGGAAAGAGTCGCCAAGGCGCGGGCTGCTATTTGTGATTGTTCCAGTGACTTGTGCTGCTCCTGGACCACTATCTGCGCTTCGGCTGCGCCGGAGGACTGTTCTTCGGCGGCGCTGGCGATCTCCTCCGTACCCTTCTCAGCTTCAAGCGCGGCGCTTTCGGCATCTATCGCGGCGGCAAAAACGGCACGACTGTCCTCGCCGATGCGAATCATGTCGCTTCTTCTGCTCGCCAGATTCTCGATCACCTCGGTCGCAGCCTTGGCCCGGCCGGTGGCGTTTTCCGAAGCCGACTTTAGCGCAACGACGACGGCACCCACATCGGCCTGGATAACCTCTGAGAGTTGCTGAACCGCCTGCGCGCTTTTATCCGAAGTCTCGGCCAAGGCGCGCACCTCCTCTGCCACCACGGCAAAACCGCGGCCCTGTTCGCCGGCACGCGCCGCTTCGATAGCGGCGTTCAGTGCATGGATATTGGTCTGATCGGCGATATCGCTTACGGTTTGCGTTAGCGTCCCAATCTCCTTGGCGCGACGTTCAAGTTCGCTAATGATGCCGACAGCCGCAAGCTGGCGCTCGGCGTTTCGTTCGATCGAGCGAATAGACAAAGCGATCTGCGCGCTAGTCTCAACAAGCGTGGTTAAGACTGTTTCAGCGCGGCGTCCAGACGCATCGGCTTCTGCTTTCGCGGTTGCGAGAGACGCAACGACGCGTTTCATTCCGGCCGATTGCTGTTGGGACGCGCCTGCGGCTTCTTCGGCCCCCGCGGCGATTTGCTCCATTGAACGGCCTAGTTCTTTGGTTGCTGCGGACGCCTGCATGAGCCCGGAAGCCAACTCCTCAGTCGCCGCGGCAACCCGTTCGGATATCGTCTGTTCGCGGGCAGGGGCAGCGAGCGTCTTCTTGGCCGGGGCGGAGGCAGCGCGCGTTTTCTTGGCCGCGGCGGCGGTGGACTGCGCCGGGGATGATAATTTTCCGGCAGGAGCCGCAATTTTCGATTTCTTTACGAGTGTCATAACTCCCTCAGTATTAGGCTTCCCGCTCTCCACCCATCAGGGCTGGGTATATCTCGAAGTAGAGCGTCAGCCCGTGGCCCCAGCGAGCACGGCATTGTATATCCCGACCTCTAAATCGGGTGATATCGGTAGTCTGATCCCGCCTTAAGACCAAGGTCGTTTTTTCGCAGGTGCCGGAATGCCGAAAGCCTTCGGACCATATGGCCTTTTGGTATGCTCCGCCAGAGCGCTTGATGCAGGAGCGTCGGTTATCGGCTTCTTGCGTGCGAGAGCAATTTAAACAGGGACAGATGAGCTTGGTGAATTTACCTGAGAGGGTTGCTTGGCATTCCCGGGAATTGCTAATCCAGACGGACCTAGCCCACCAGATATTGGACGTCAATTCCGGGTGCGCGCATCTCCTCGGCTGGTCGCTGCCCGAATTCCGCGCAAATTCTTTTTTTAGCCTGGCTCATCCTGATGATCGTGCATTGACTCTAGCCGCGCTGGCAGCCATCGACAAAGGCGGCGAAGCACTTGCCTTTACCAATAGGTGCATGCGCAAGGGCGATGAGGCCGCCTGGGTGTCATGGCAAGCCGTTACCGTCGATACGTCCGTTTTCTTTATAGGCCGCGACATAAGCGCTGAAAAGCGTGCGAACGCGGCATTAGAGAAATCGGAAGAGGCGTTGTTTCAACTTGACCGCACAGCGACCATGGGACACTTGGCTAATGGAATCTCTCACGACTTCAACAATCAACTGCAAAGTGTCGTCGCTTCGCTGGAACTGATTCGTCGCATGTTATCGAAGAATCGCGGGCCTGAGGCGGAACGCTTCATCTCTAACGCCATCACTGCCGCGCAGCGTGCGGCGACTCTCAATCATCAAGTGCGCAAATTGCTGCGCCCTCAATCGTCTGAACCGCAGGTGTTGGCGGTCAACCAAATGCTCGTCGGGGTGGAGGAAATGCTGCACGGTGCGCTCCCCCCGAAAATGAAGGTAGATCTGGTGCTCGCTCCCGACCTGTGGGATACCTATTGCGATCGAGTGCAGGCTGAGACGGCTGTTTTGAATTTGCTTTTGAACGCCTATGAGGCTCTGCCTGGAGGCGGCACGATAACAATCCAGAGCAATAATGTCGAAGTCAGCGCAGCGACGTCTGGGCCGCCGACCTCGCTGCCGCAGGGATCCTACGTCACCATCGCGGTAAAAGACTCAGGGGTAGGAATGCCGCGAGAAATCAGGGATCGCGCGTTCGAGACTTTTTTCACAACTAAACCAAGCGGTTTAGGAATGGGCCTAGGCCTCTCCGTAGTGCAGCGCATTGCTCAACAGACCGGGGGGCGTGCGTTCATTGAGAGCGAGCCAGGCCAAGGCACCGCGGTGACCGTCTATCTGCCTCGCTTCGTGAAGCGCTGAACTGCTACCCAGCCGCGCCAGCAGGGAAATGGCAAAACGGCGCGTCAGCTTCAGTTTGTTTTCGCACCAGATCCGCAATGCACTTACTCGTGATTTCCATGCGAGGAAGGTTACCAACGAAAGCTGGCACGCTTTACAAGTCACGCAGTAATGCGTATCTATGCGCGGCAGGCGCAATTCTTAACCGCCAGAGGCGGGCGTGTCCATCGCCCCTTTGTTCATCGACTTCTTTGACATTTTCTTCTTCGACGTTCCGGAGCCGCTGCCCATGGTATTTGAACCCTTGGAAGTCGACACCGCGTTTGTGTCGCCTCCCCCATTTGGCGTTCCCATACCGGTTCCGCCCCCCCCAGCAGCGCCAGCAGCGCCACCACTGCCGCCCGCGCCTCCGCTACCTGCTCCTCCACCGCCCCCGGCTCCTTGCGCAAACGCGCCCGCGGATAGGCCAAGAAGCATGGCTGTAATCACAACATTCTTGCTGATGCGGCTCATTTCGGTCTCCCAATACAGTTTTGACCACTGCGAAATTGGAGCGGTCTGCTGAAAGTTATCCGCAAGGTCTGTGCCTCACGCGTGCCCGAGTTCTTGACTCGAAGCCCGCCATAGCTCGAAGTCGCCGGACACTGCATCACCTGCATGCGTCGGTAGCGATTTTATTCATAGGACTCTTTATTGCTGGGTCATGGCGAAGAATTCCCAAATTTTGCAGACCAACACCGGAGGTTGGCATTATGGAGTTCGCCGACCATCAAAGCGAAGCGTATCGATTGCAGCGGCTTCAGGATTTTGGGGTATTGGATTCCCCGGCTGAAGCGCATTTCGATGCAATCACTAGAACCGCGGCGCAGATACTGCGGACGCCGATTGCACTTTTGAACTTCATCGACGAGGCTCGGGAATGGTGTAAGTCAGCTTGGGGCGCGAAGCGCAAACATGCTCAGCGACATAAATCGATATGCGCAGAAGCGTTGCTAAATGGCGATGTTTTGCTCATACCCAACGCTGCAGAGGATGTGCATTTTAAAAATCACCCGCAAGTGACGGGCGGGCGAGCTGTGGTTTTCTATGTGGGAGTCGTTCTCAAAACGTCGGATGGCGTAGCACTCGGTACGCTCTGCGCAATCGACCATACCCCTCGTGACGTTTCTCTTGAGGAGCTCGACGCGTTACGTACCTTGGCAGCTAATGTCGTCGTCCATTTGGAAAGTCGCGCTCTGTCGCGCAAGCTCGCTGACGCCGAACGGCGACTGGATGCTGCCGCGACCAACCGAGATGAATTCTTGGCCATGCTCGCGCACGAGTTGCGTGCGCCACTCGCTCCAATCAATACCGCCGTAGAGCTTCTAGACCAAGCCGGTGCGACAGATGCGCAGCATGCTTGGGCGCGCGCAGTATTACGCCGTCACAGCCGCCACATGAGTCAGATTGTCGATAGCTTACTCTCTGCATCGCTTGTCTCAATTGGTGCCATTGACTTGACGCTTAAAGCGACCCGAGTGCGGACTATGCTCGACCAGGCGGTTGAATTATGTCAGACGGATTTAAGCAGACGCGGCCATGCGCTGACGATGGATGTTGATGAGGCGCTGTTTGTGGATGCAGATGCAATTCAGTGTCCACTTATCGTGGCCAATTTATTGCGCAATGCCGCGACCTATACCCCGTCAGGTGGTCGCGTCGACGTGACCATAAGTGCAGACGCGACCGATGTCGCCATCAATGTGCGAGACAACGGGGTGGGCATAGCGAAGGAAGACATCGAAGGCATTTTCCAGTTGTTCCGCCAGACTCATCGGTCGTCGGCTCGCTCAGCCGGTGGCATGGGCCTTGGGCTAACGCTAGCGCGCAGACTGGCTGAAATGCATGGGGGAACCTTAACGGCCCGAAGCGACGGTTTGGGAAAAGGCAGCGAATTTACACTGACTTTGCGGCGGTCTTTGGCGTCAAGCGTTATGCATAAGACGGCTTCGGCCCCGAGTACCGTTTCCGAATCGCCCTTGTCAGTACTTGTTGTGGATGATAACCGCGACACTGCAGATGCCATGGCGATGTATTTCGAGTTGTCGGGGTATGCAACCTACGTGGCTTACTCCGGGGCCGAAGCGCTGGCTGTCGCAAGCACGGCGGCGCCCGACGTCGTCTTGAGTGATATAGGCTTGCCAGGTATGGATGGGTATGCGCTCGTCCGGGAACTTCGAAAACTGGAAGGTTTTTCGGCAACCTTGTTTGTCGCAATAACCGGTTACTCAACGAATGCCGACCGAGAGGCTGCCTTGCAGGCGGGGTTCGACGCGCATGTCTCTAAGCCTGCTGACACCACGAAGCTTGGGCAGTTGATTCAACAGTTGTATGCAGAACGGCGCCAAGCTCGCAAGTTTTAGATGCAAGGCACTTGAACCACTGCCGGCGTCCGCATCGTGATGCCTACCGCTTCGATGGGGGTCATTCCAGCCTTGTGGTTCCGGCAGGGGTCTGAATTCTCGAGGGTAGCGCCTCAGGTTATGGTCCAACAAAAACAAGAGATGGCGTCGCCCTATTTCAAGGTCAGAGTCGCGGCAGTGTTCCGGCACTACAACGCGCAAATCAAGTCCTTCTCTCTACGGCAACTGGGCATGGATGGAAATTCCAGCATTATGCTTACAAAGCGCCCGATTATGGGCTGGTCCTTCGCGGCGACACGCGGCTCGGATCAGTCACTCCAACGAGCGAGGATGAGGCTCGCGCGCTCGAAGCAAAGGTCAGCGCCACGGGTGCCTTGCAAATGCCAGTGGATGTGGATGTTTATGTGAAGGTCCTGAACACCCTGACCTACGCTGCACGCAAAGACGTCGTCGGCAAAGTGGAAGTCTTCATGTCACGGAACAACGGACTGGAGCCACAATCGCCGACCTCCATTAACCCTCACCGCGCACGAGCCAAGGAATTTGGCACACCCCGCATGGATAATCGCTGATAAGGTGTCGACAGATTGCCGCCTCGATTTTGCGATTCACTTTGCCATGCCGAAAGCGCTCTCTTTCTCCGAGAAAAGATATCTGGCATTCGAGAAGGTCAGCATTCAATGGCTGTTGTCTAGCCGCGAATTCCAACCAACGTGATCGACATGTAGATGCGTGCATAGCACGAAGGGGATGTCGGCAGACCTGACACCTGCTTGTGCGGGGACCTCTAAATTGTTCTTTTCGATTGTTTCACCGCGAGGGTTTCGACCTCACACCGACTGATCAGTTTCGAACGGAGACATGGCCCGTCCCGTCCAAAAATGTCGGCAACGTACGCACGCGGGCGAGATCATTTGTCGGTATAGCCGTAGGAACGCGTGAGAGTTTCACTAATAGTGAACCAACTTCCGGACATCACTCACAGTCACAACGATTTTTTGATGTCGGCGGCCTGGGTGGATGTGACATGAAGCCGGTAATCACCGCGCTCGTGTCTGCGAGAAAGACGTCGGCAAATCGCCACATTGATCGACAAAAATAAGAAAACTCGGCTCCGTCGACCGATCGAACCGGCTGCCGCGCCGTCCCAGACTTTAGGTGGACAAGCACGACTGATCGTTCGAACCCTACCCTAACGCATCTCCTTATACACAACTCGACGCGTCCGGAAACGATGACGGAGTAAAAAAGCTGTCAGAAGGGGGTTGTTAACAATGCGAATTTCGCGTTTACTCTCGGATTTTCGGCATGAAGATCCGAGACGACGCGGGAGTATGGGTGGACGAAGAATTTGAAACGCTGGATTTGGGTGATCCACGGCGAGACCGGCGCGCGAAGGAGCTGGTCAAACGGTTCGCCAGCCGGCCCGCGGCCAGCATTCCGGGCGCGTGCGAAGGCTGGGCTGAGTCGATCGCGGCATATCGCTTTCTGGGCAATGAGCACATCGACTGGCGCGACATGATGCAGCCGCATTGGGACCGCACCACGGCACGCATGGGGCAGTTGCCGGTGGTGCTGTGCATTGCCGATACGACAGAGCTAAACTTTAACGGTCAGGATATCGAAGGAGCCGGCCCACTCAGTTATGAAGCACAGGTGGGCATGTATCTTCACGCGACCTATGCGGTGACACCGGATCGGGAGCCGCTGGGTGTGATGAATGCATGGATGTGGGCGCGCGAGCCACGCGATGCAAACGGCAGGCGTGGCGGTGTCAAGGAAAGTGTGCGGTGGATCGAAAGCTATGAGATCGTGGCCGAACAGGCACAAGCCCTGCCTGACACGCGACTGGTGTATGTGGCCGATCGTGAAGGTGACATCGCCGCGCTCATGCAGCGTGCGCAGGAACTGGGTGAACCGGCGGACTGGCTGATACGCTCGCAGCACAATCGTGCCCTGAAGGGCGAAGCGAGTTTATGGGAGACGGTGCACGCCAGTAAGGTGCTCGGCCACATCAGCTTCGTGCTGCCCGGGCGCAGCGGCCAGAAGGCGCGTGAGGTGAGGCAGGAACTACGTAGCCAGCGCGTCACGCTGCCCGGGCGTGCCGGTGTCACGCTCACCTGCGTCGAGGCGTATGAAGTGGATGCGCCAGCGGGTGTGAAGCCCGTCATCTGGCGTCTTGTGAGCAACCGCGAAGCGGGCGATGCGCATGCGCTTATCGAACTCGTTGACTGGTACCGCGCGCGGTGGGAAATAGAAATGTTCTTCAACGTCCTGAAGAACGCCTGCCGGGTTGAGGCGCTGCAACTCTCACAGATGGAGCGGGTGGAGAAGGCGCTCGCGCTGTACATGGTCGTATCGTGGCGTATCGCGCGGCTCATACGTATCGGACGAACCTGTCCGGAGTTGGACGCATCGCTGTTCTTCGCGGCTGACGAGATACACGGCGCTCACGTGCTCTGCAAGAAGGCGCGTCCAAAAAAACCACCGACGCTCAACCAGATGATACGGATGGTCGCATCGCTGGGCGGATTCCTCGGGCGCAAGAGTGACGGCGAACCGGGCGCGAAGACGCTGTGGATTGGCATGCAGCGAGTCATGGATGCTGTGATCACCATCCAGATCTTGCGCGACGGCTATGACACTTCTGTATAACGAGATGACCCTAACGAGGGTGAGGATTCGAACCAGGCTTCCTACAACGGCGAGCGAAAAAACCACCCAACCTGAGAAACCTTAAGCCTGCCATGCGTGCGCCTGAAAAAGCTTTTCAAGCGGAGGCTGCGTGACGCTGGACGTGTAGTTTGTCATGGTCGATGCGGCCACGACCAAGATGACCTCAAGCACCAGAGATTGGTCAAATCCTGCTTCGGTAAACGAAACGATATCCTGATCATCAATTTGGCCGCGCTTTTCGATCAGCGTGCGTGTCAGACGTGAAAGTGCAGCAAGCTTACCGTCCTGCGGCAAATGACGTTCGCGAATCGCTGTCACATCGGCCTCGCTCATCCCTTCCTTAAGCGCTAGAAACGAGTGAAATGCAACTGCCCACGTGGCACTATTGGTAACGGCATTGGTCAAGAGCAGGGTCTGGATCTGCGCTTCCGTGAAGCTTCCGCCATGGACCTGTTGAAACACACCGACGAGGCCATTGATCAGCTTCGGCGAGCCGGCCATCGCACCCGCAATATTGGGGACCATGCCGAAAACCTGCGCCAGGCCATTCAATGCGGGCTTCGATTGTTCCGGTGCGGAATTGAGAGTAAAGATGGTGAAGTCAGACATAATATTTCCTTGTATGTTAGGGGGGCGGTCGGGAACGACAATCAAAGAGTAGCAAGGGGCACGAGGCTCGGCAATTACGTGACGGGTAATAAATCGCCCGTATCACTAAGCCGCCCCGCCCCCACCACGCGACGATTAGAACTCGATCGGACCCACGGAGCCATACCAGGCGCGTACCCTCGATTGATCACTTCGTCCATACAGAAAAAGTGCGTCATCGCTGGCTTTAGGCCGCCTTCGCTTGGATCGTCGAATTTCATCGTCACAAAACCTCGAAATACTTTGAGTCGTCCGCCGTCCCAGTACTCAACGATGTCGTGATGCGTAGTCATCTGCTTGTCGACGAACGCTCGAAGGTTCGCGCGGATGGCGTCGCGGCCCCGCCCATGACGATGCCTACATTACCCTCGGCATGCTCATCGAAACAATCAATCCCTTACCCCATCCTTCGTTGTCGATTTCCTTCCAAAATGCAAGGAGCCAGTCGGGGTCGCCCTTTCGTAAAGACTACGCGAGTGAAGACGTTTGACATCGGATGCTCAGCGGTAGCGCCAGCCATCGTGCCACCGGTAACGATTCACCCAATAGCGATTGCCGTCCCAATAGCCTAGACCGCGATAATAGACGCCTATGGACGGCGCCCCCGGTGCCACAACGACCGGACCCGGCCCAAGGTTAGGACGGCAACCGCCATAGGGTCCACGATGGTATCCAATGCCGCAGCCTTCGCGTGCGTCTGCCGGTGAAACAGCAGTTATGGCGACCGTGGCGCTGAGCGCAAGAAGCAATAAAGTTCTCATCAAATGTTCTCCATTGTATTGAACCGCAAAGGCGACGTGCGTACAGATAGTGGGAGTGACCGCTGCGCTGAATGGGGATCCACGCTCCTCGCGTCCCCTGTTCGGTTTCGGCGTTTATGCGTCACTCGTTTTACTTGCCGGAGTGAGCCCATATGTGAGATTCAATCTTGTACAGGCAAACCTTAAATTGGCGGAGTGCTGCTGTGACTCACATCAATAGAACAGCGGCCACCCACTTGTTATTCCACATGCTCGACGTTCTAGTACAACACACCCGCAACTCGCCAATGAGAGTCGTTGGCGTCGGCTTGCGACGACATCCCCTAGCCTTTGATCGGAAACACTCCATGTCAAAGTTCTGTCGCATCGCCTGCTGCGTGCTCGCCTACAACATGAAGCGAGTGATTAAGCTGCTCGGTTCGGAAACGATGTGAAAGCGATGCGGCCACAATCGCACGTGCGTCCCGCGAGGGCCCAGGCGATATCCTCCTCGAAATTGATGCTCGAAATGCCGCAGCCAATAATTCGCACTTCGTTGCGAGAATACGTGTCGCCCGCGTCCGCGCCGTTACGCGTTTTGACACGGTCTGAGCCAGGAGCGGTCGTTCCTTTAGACTTGAAGCTTTCTACTTCGGACGTACATGCTTGACACGGCTCTTCGCTATCCAAATCTTCAAGCCATTGAATTGTTCGCCGTTAGCCGTAGTTCGTTATAGTCGGATCACGTGAGCGGGCAAAGTCTAGAAGGATTTTCCTGATTGAGATTTTATTGTCCGCCGACAACGTCGAGTAGCGCCCTTTCGATCGAAGCTTGCTTGGAGCATCTGCCACATATGATCGTTTGGTTGCCCCTCGATCTGCGGCTTCGGCGTGGCCCTTATGTCGGAAACCGCACGAAAGAAGGCAGCTCGGTGATCGATGTCATCCAACTTGGGCGCTCTGCAGTCTGCACCTGGATCTTGGGCGCAATTGAATTCGGGTCATTAAACGCAGCGATCCTTACCTGAATCATTCCCATTTGGTCCAGCTGTTGATTGCTGAAAAACAAACCCGTGCCGCAAGTACCGCAGAACGAGCGCCGCCCTGTTTCAGAAGAGTGATACACCGAGGCTTCCCCTTTTACCGCAATCGATGCTTTCTTGCACATCGCCCATGCCAGTACCGGTGCTCCCGATTGCCTTCTGCAGTCGACGCAATAACAAAGAGTGCTATGTAGTGGCTCTTCCGAGACTTCAAATTTTATGCTTCCGCAATGACATTGGCCTTCACGCATGACAGCTCCCCAAGTTCGGTTAAGTGGTCGAATTCGCTGAAATCCATCATAGGACGGCAAGCTATCTGACACACAGGGTGGGTTGTTTAATTCGAAGATCACCAGGACAGAAGTTGTCCATCGAAACTACGAAAGCTACCGGAATCATTCTGTGTCAGGCTGTCGATAACGCGCCGGATTCCCTCGACGGATTGCTGCGGCGACAGCGGCGCTTCCTTACCGCCCATATCGGTCATGACCCAGCCCGGGTGTACAACCATCGCAATGACGCCTACTTTCGCCATCTCGATAGATACGCACTTCCACGCTTCGTTCAAGGCCGCCTTGGAGATGCGATAGCCCATCATTTCGGTCGAACGTGTTTCCGAGATCGAGCCCATCTCGCTTGACAACGCGACGAGCTTGCCCTGTCGGCTTTTTGACAGATTTGGCGCCAGAACTTGCGCGACCCGCAGAGGCCCACTTGTATTAACGTTTAGCGTATCCGAAAGATCGCCGAAATCAAACTTGCCGAAGGATTGCCGCTCGCCGCCCGCTACGCCCGCCGCGACGATTGCAATGTCGATAGTCCGGTTACCGATTTCGGAAGCGAAATGCACGACGGAATCATCGGAACCGACATCGAGTTGATGAACTTCAATGTCGAGACTATCAGTCAATGCCTGTAATGATTCGGCGCTCTGCGGCGTGCGGCAACCGGCAATGACGTGATGGCCTTGCACAGCGTATTGGCGGACGAGTTCATAGCCGATTCCTCGGCTCGCGCCCACGACTAGAATCGTTTCTTTATCATTCATGCTTCGTTCAATCACTGGTTGCGGATGTGTCATCCTGAGTTTCCCTAAAGACTGTCCTGCGTTCCTTACTTGACGGGTTACTGCGCACTTCTCAGGTAACGTCCTCGCTATTGCAGCAAGTCGTTAGTTTGACTCTTCAACTTCGGCGGTAGCGTCGTCCGGGCATTGCTGGCTTCTTGGGTCGATTTGTATACCCATTCCATTCCCGGTGTGATCCAGGATGCCAATTGAGCATCAGTGGCACTGCTCACGCCAACATTGGCCGGCACACTGACGTTCAGCGGCACGTAGAACGGACGCCGATGATCTGCTTCGATATCCAGGGGATTGTTAGGCGACTCCGGCGCTTGCGGCGCATCGGACGGTAAGAAAGCGTCGAAGCTCATCAGGTACTGACCATTGGGCTGCTCGATGATGGCGGGCACACCTGCGGCAAGGACTTGTGCCGCGACATAATTTGGCCACTGCGACTGCTGAGACTGCAGCAGATAGCGAACTTCCGGATGATTAGGCTGACCCCAGACGCCGGCGGTGTCCTGTTGATAAACTTTGCGATATGACTGACCCGGTTGCGGCAAGAAAGTATCGGAGTACGCAACGCCACTCTTATAGCTGATCTGCTGGTAGTCCCCAGCCGAATACGCTATCACATACTTGCCGTTGATCTTGGTGATGTTACCCGTCTCGATCAACTTGAATGTATCGCCTGCTGGCGGTTTGGTATGGAAGTACTCCGAGTTGAGCGAGGCGGCGCCACTGTCTGGCGCTAGAAGCGTGACGGGGTCGCTGGAAGCTGGAGCGGTAGCCGATGTCATTGCTTGGGCCACGATACCGTCGTATTCGACCGGCGAAGAAACCAGGCGTTTGCTGTAGACGAGATACAGCGTGTTGCCGTCTTCAAAGTACTTGCCGTCATAGTTGGCGAAGTCGGAGGTGGCGAGCGAGCCGACCAGCAATTTGTCCACGATCCATGAACTCGGCGGTGTCGAAGCCGGCGTATTGTCTGCAGGCGATGCATGTGCAATCACCGTCCAATGTGGGTTTTGTGCTCCGAGTGGATGCACATACAGGGTAATGGCCATATGCCATACGCCATCGAGAGTTTGATAAATGTTGTGATTGATGGTGTCACCGAACGCATTTCCGGCGGCGCTGACGGCAGACGTCAGCGAACTGTCGTATTTGAACTGTAAATCCGCAGATGTGAAACATCCTGGGGTGATCGGCGGAGTGCACTGAAGGACTTGCGTCGTTGTGCCGGAATACGACTGCGGCGCGGTAGCACTCGGCTGCGACGAATTAATCGGATAAGGGTCGCCGAAATAGCCGAGGTGGTTGGCGACGTCGACATTCGTCATCGGCTCGATGTTGAACGCGGTCGCCGACGCACCGCTGGAGGGCGTTGGGGCGCTGGCCGGAGTGGGCGCAGCCGCATTACCAGAGCCCCCGCCACCACATCCGGCGGCGACGACCGTGGCTGTTGCGATCGCCACGCAGGAACCGGCATGCCTCACGGTTTGAAAGAAGATTTTTCCTCGGTCCTGAGGTTTCGTTGCTTTGCCTGTCGTCTCACGTTCATATCTTTCCATTGGAAAAATTCTCGCGCGTTTAGACTATGCGTCAAAGCAAAGTTACCATTGGAAACATTTAAAGCCATGATCCGGCGAACTTCACGTCCCGCGTCGACTACCGAACTGCCCTCGATTCCGCAATCGGCACGCCCTTACCATCACGGCGCGCTTCCAGAAGCATTACTCCAGGCCGCCGAGACGGTCTTGATTCGCGATGGATTGAAGGGACTGAGCCTGCGTGCGATCGCGCGCGAGGCAGGCGTGTCGCACACGGCACCTCAGCACCACTTCGGGGATCTGGCGGGCGTACTGAGTGAACTGGTGGCTTCTGGCCACACGCGGCTTGCCCAGGCCATGGCGGATCAAGCGAAAGGAAAACGGGCCGGACGGCCAAAGCGTAAAGCAATTGGGCACGGCTACATCGAATTTGCAATGGCAAATCAGGAGTTGTTCAAGCTAATGTCTCGCAACGAACTGCTCGATGCGACCAGGCCTTCGTTAATCGAAGCACGTCGGGCTTCAGCGCTGGCAATGGCGGGCGCGTTCCAGATCGATACGCCAGATACATCGGAAGCCGCGATACCGCTGGCGGGGATCGCTGCCGATCAAGCCGTTGTCCTGACTGCGGCATGGGGGTTCGTGCACGGCCTGGCGATGCTGTTGGTCGACAACCGGCTCAACACTATCGCTCAAGGTGCGACATCGATCGCGGATGCAAGAGCACTCGTGACGGCCGCGATCGACCGAATCAAGCTCGTGCCGGAGATGTGAACCTAAACCCGCTCTACATCGGATGACTTGGTTAGCACCGAAGTAAAAAGCGCGGCCATTGCCAGCGCCGCCAGAATGACAATCGTCGCGATCACCGCTGTGAACCCCGGAACGTAGAGCATGGCCGCGTCCGCAGCAACGATGATCGCGAAGGCTAAAGATATCGGATAATTCTTTTAGCGAAAGCGCTCCGAGGACGTGACCTCGGCAGACCCCTGCTCCCGCATACTGCAGCGTGCACGGCCGGCCTAGCGCGATCGAGCCTGCGACAAACTACGAGTGTCTGTTTTGCGAAAAGCCGACTGGCAGCATCGGGTCGATGCTTGTGAAAACACGCTGATCGCCTAAACTGGATTAACTCATTCGGCATGGGTGACCGGATGAAGCGATTCATAGAAGCTGAAGATCGCAAGCAGGTGACGCTGCCTCCAGAGTGCCTCGATGACTTCGTTGCCGAGGACAACCCGGTTAGAGTCATCGAGGCGTTTTTAGAAGAGCTTGACCTTGCATCACTGGGTATCGATAGCGCAATGCCGTCGACTACAGGCCGCCCGTTCTCTCATCCAGCTGTGCTGCTGAATATCTATATCTGCGGCTTCCTGAACCGGGTCAATCGAGCCGGCGTCTGGAGCGTGAATGCCAGCGCCAAGTTGAATTGATGTGGCTCGCGGGGCCGTCTGCTCCGGGCTTCAAGACCATAGCCGACTTTCGTCGTGACAACGGCATCGGCATTCGCAACGTGTGTCGCCGCTTCGTGATGCTGTGCCGTGAGCTGAAGCTGTTCTCGCAAGCGCTAGTCGCCATTGACGGCAGCATGTTCAGGCAGTCAATCCGCGCGATCGCAACTTCACCGAGGGTGAGGTCGACAAGCGGCAGAAGCAGATCGAGGAGAGCATCCAGCGGTATCTGAACGCGTTGGAGACGACTCGATTGCAAGACAAGATCGCGCGCTTGCGCGAGCAGATGCGAAACCTAGAGTAGATCAAGAAGCAACTCAAGACGGAGCCTGACGGCCAACTCTCGCGGACTGATCCCGACGCGCGATCCATGGCGACGAGCGGCACTGCTTCAATGACCTTCAGCCGGTCAAGCTCTTGCATGCTCATCGTGATCGTCCCGGTGCCGCGTCATGACGGTCTCCAAAGGCGAGAAAACCGCACTAGCATGCGATACAGATGCCTTTAGGTGCGACATCTGTACTTTTCCCAAGTACGACACTACTACTTTGCTTCTACATCGTCGGGTGATCACTTCTATTTATGTCAAATTGTTAATTCTGGCAATCGCCGGCAGGCTGGTCTGGGGAGCGATCATCGTGGATGTGGACGATAATGATGGGCTATTGCCAAGGGCTGATGCTGCCGATTGCGCGCAAAGCACGACAGCCCTACGAGTTCGGTGTCAAGGTCAGTCTCGCAATTACGGAGAAGCAAGGGTTGATCATCGGTGCGCGGGCATTCTCCGGCAACCCTTACGATGGCCACACGCTGGCCGAACAACTCGAACAGAGTTCCGTTCTGCTGCAGGACGTGCTTGGCGCACCGCAGCCGAAGACCGTCCTGCAGCAGAACGTGTTTGGCGCACCGCAGCCGAAGACCGTCGTGGTCGAT
>Ga0302233_10000644_pt1 | contig 27581 bp, 38 predicted proteins | sample II_Palsa_N3_1_FD_193516 | JGI IMG/M metagenome (GOLD analysis project Ga0302233, IMG submission 193516) | Peat permafrost microbial communities from Stordalen Mire near Abisko, Sweden - II_Palsa_N3_1 | ecosystem: Environmental > Terrestrial > Soil > Palsa > Peat permafrost | place: Sweden... | reverse complement strand
GAACTCAAATGCACCATTCCCCGTCAGAACCAACTGTCTGGTTCCCTCACAACCCTCTCGTCGGAACGGCTCAAGGCGGAAGCATGCGACATGTTCAAATGTACTCTTTTTTTCAATTTATTTTTTGCAACTCGGAACCTACTAATTTCCACCGTGTGTTTGCACTTAGCGATCCAAATGTACTGTGGCACCGTCATCGATCAGATGGGCGTGGACTACCACGTCGCCCTCGCCCAGTCCATCGTTCGCAAGGCCTTTTCCGAGCCCGAGCTGCGCAACGAGCTGTACCTGCAGCTGATCAAGCAGACAACCAACAATCCCTACCCCAACAGCGCTCTGTCCATCCAGTGCTGGCAGCTCATTGCCATTGTGTCGGGCGTGTTTGTGCCCACACGTCTTGTCCTGCCATACTTTAAGCAGCACTTGAAGAAGCATCAGCGCAAGGAGTCGTCCATTCGCGTTTTTGCCCAGTATGCACAATACGCCCACGACTCCACCGCGCGCTATGGCAACCGTCGCAGCACCCCCTCTCGCTTTGAGATATCATCTGTCCTCATGGTAGCTTGGACGTACTCTTTTCTTCATTTATTTAAATTTACTTGTTGCAGATCCAAGACACGATGACCCCAGAGCAGATCAAGGAACCGTTCAAACTCGAGATCAGTATCGCCACTGGTTCGACCGTCGAGGTCAGCTTTGGCGTTGGCGACACGGTCAAGGACATCCACAGTAATTCTTACTCTTGGTTGGTCTCCCTTTTTATGACGCGTGCTTGTAATACTAGAGCTCCTCTTTGCCTTGCTCGATCTCGAGCCCACGGCGACATTCCCGTCAGACTATGGTCTCTTTATGAACCATCCTCAGCGCCCCAACAACGAAATCCACCTGCTGCCACACGAAAACCTGCTTCACGCCGTCGCGTTCTTTGACGAGCAGAAACGCCTGGTCAAGGTCTTTGACAAGAACATCCCCGCGATGGCGAGCTTGCCCGAGGACTTGCGTCGGCACAACATTGCTCTCAACCTCACGTTCAAGATCTGGATCGTGACCGTTGAGGCCAGCCTGGGTGGCAGCACCAACACCCTTTCCTCGCAGTCGGGTCTCATGCATGTCGATATCAACAACGTCGGTCCTGCGGACGCCTGGTTCAAGAATGCCTCCACCAGCGAGCGGGCGTTCTTGTTTGCCCTCGCCAACAGCGACGTCGTCCTGGGACGGTTTGGGCTCGGCGAAGATGCGGCGTGCACCATCGCAGCACTGCATGCGCAGATCGAGTATGGAGACCACTTCCCGCTCGTTCAAAACTTTGACCAGGGCAAGCTCATGTATGCTTATCTTTTTTTTTTTTTTATGTTTCTATTTTTAATTGCGATCTTTAGTGCTGCCCTCGATCGATTCTTCCCTGCCAAGGACAGGCCCACGAGCCCCGGCGACACTCAGCGAATTCTTGGAAACATCAGCGCCAAGTGGGCACAGCTCCGTACACGCACCAACGTCGACTGCATGAACGTGTACTTTGCCCATGCCAGCCTGTGGCCACTTTTTGCCAGCGCCTGGTTCGAGGCAACCCAACTGTTCTCCGACAAGCTTCCTCAGAAAGTCCTCATCGCCATCCGCTACAACGGTCTCTTTGTTGTCGACCCCAAGACGATGGTAACTTGTCGTTCATAAATTTTGTGGACTTATTTTCTTTTTTTATGCAGGCCATCTACCTCTCGTTCAATTTTACCCAGTTCAACAGTTTTGGCAATTCGACCGATCAGCTGTTCTCGCTCGTGGTAGACAAGAAGCCTCTCGGTGGCCTCCAAAAGATCTCGTTCCGTCTCGAGTGGGGGGCTTCACAGCTGACGCAACGTGTCAGTGGGCACATCAACGCCGTCCTGCGCAAGCTTGGCACAGACTCGTATGCGGCAAGCATCCGCCAGTCCAACTTGATTGATGATCCGGCTGTGGGATCCTCGTCCTCAAGCCCTCCGATTCCGGCAATGTCTTCGGCCTTTGTTGCCGGTTCATCGTCGTCATCGTCGGTCCCTTCGACTTCGCCCCCAGTCTCGAGTCCGATTGCTTCCTTTACGGCCGCGTCCTCGTCGTCAGCGGCCGAGGCAACATCGTCAGAGGGTGTCGATTATGTCTCCATCCCTGCCTCCTCGGTCGATCGACTCGGGTTTTACAACTTTTCCATGTAGGACTGACAACAAAACGGAAAGAAAAAAAAAATTCACTCCTCAATTATTTCTCCTTCTGTACGGAATTATTTTGTATTTTTTTGGCGCAACAAAAAGAATTATCTTACAAGAGTTAGCGGGTCGTGGGGATTGGCGCACGGTCGAGTCGGTTGATCCTCTCGACAAACTCGGACACTTGCACGTACTCTGGGGCCATGTCATTGACGTACGAGCCGAGGTCGTTAAAGTAGAGGTACTCGAGTTCTTGGGAGATGCCATTGACCTTGGCGATGAGGTCGTCGCGCTGGGCCTCGTCCAGGTTGGGGTTGCGCGCATTCAGCTTTAGAAAGTAGATCTGGCAGAGGCGGCGGGTGAGGCCGACGCGGGCTTTGGACGTGATGGTGCGTCGTCGGTGAAGCTCTGTGATGGCTGTCTCCGTGTTCCAGGGCAGGAAACCTGTGCTGAACGAGACAATGTTGACGGCAAAGACGAGTAATTGCTGGGCCAGCTTGGCCCGCTTGTAGATCATTTCAGACTCGTCCGCGAGGTGGTACACGTCTGACTGGCGAAGCGAGTTGAGGAAGAGCCGTGCAAGCGTAGGGCCATTTTTGCGCACAAACTCGTACGCCCACTCGCGGTGCCGTTGGTAGAGCGCGCCGTGGTCGTTGCTCCAGATCAGGTCGCATTGCAGCCACGACAGAAGCTCGTTGCGTGCCTGTTGAAATTTGTCCATCGACGACAAGCCATCCCGAAGCGATTCTGTTCGCTTTTGGAATGTCAACACGCCCTTTGGTTTGGGAACGCCTTGACTGTCGAGCTCAAAGCCGCTGTCCAAAAAAAAAAAAAAAAAAGAGATTTAAATTTTCAACGATACCTGATTGATCGGGAACGTACAGGACAAAGTTGATAATAGTCCACTCAAAGTGCACGAGATGGGAGACATGGAGCGACTTGCGCACCGACTCCTCCGATTCGACGATATTTGACTGGCGAAAATCGCCCTGCACATCGCTGGTGATCACGTCGTACTCAATGTCTGATGTGGGACCCATCGTGCCGATACTCAGCGAGCCCAGCGCAACCAGCGACATGCGAATCACCGGCCTGCTTTGGAAAGCCATCGCTAAGAGACACACAATTTAACTACTATCGCACTAAACTACACGGCCTTTTTTTACCTTCTTCGTACATGTCGTGCAGAAGCGACATTGTGCCCGAGGAAAATTTTTTGAGGTCGTCCATGACCGTGGCCTGGCTAAACTTTGCACTCTGCTTGAGCAAGTGGAGGCGGCGCACGTACTTGCGCCAGGGGTACTCAAACTCCTCGGTCTGCATCTGCACGGGCATGCCCTCGACGTTGACCACCTTGCGAAAGTAGTCGGTCATCTCCTTGAGAATTTTCAAGCGGATGTCGGTGGTGGCCTTGTTTGTGAGGATCGAGTACGAGGCTGCACAGCAGGTGTATATATGTATTTTTTTTTAAATAGAAACAGAACACAAACGCGTGCTTACACATGGCCATGCGATGAGCGCCAATACCGGCCAGACGTTGGAAGATGGGGCGCGCCGAGTCGTTGAACTTTTGGAAGTCTGCCTCGACCTCCTCTGCGTTCCTGTCCTTGTTCACCTTGGTTACCTTGTCGGCGAGGTCGGAGATGGCGAGATAAAACATTCCACTATTTCGCCCGTAAAAAAAAATAAAGAACATAGTAGTCTCTTTTGTTTCATACCCAAAATAAAGCGTCTCGTAGCGGTCGAGAATGCGGAAAATGTTGATGACCTCGGGCTTTGTGCTGTCCAGGATACACGTGGGCGATCCATCCTTGGCGAGGGCTGCTGCGACCGTTTCCTTTTGGATCATGTCGCCAAAGATATCGCAGTAGCCACTCAAGTGGCTCTCGATCAGACGGAAGTAGGCGCCGTGGTCTTGTGTGGCCTTGTCCTCTGAGCTACTGCTCGCGCCCGCCTCTTTCTCTGGGTACAGCTTGTTGAATCGGTCAAAGACCTTCATAAAGTCAAAGTCGCCCGATCCCTTGGCGGCAAAGTTCCACAGCTTGTGTGCGAGGTGTGAGTCGATGTGCTTGTGTCCGTACTCGAGCAGCAGCTTGATCACCAGCTCGCGCGTCTTCACGTCGGCGACCTGGTCAAAGTCGCCCTTGGCCTCCATCGCGGCCTTCTGGATCTTGGTGCCGACGTCGACCACGAGCGTGATGATTTCCGTGACCACTACGTTTTGTTTTTTTTTTGTTTTTTTTTGTTGTTGTTGTCTACGGAAGCGGTTGGGTGCGTTTGATACCAGTCGACTCGGTCGCAACGGTGGCATAGTACGCAGGCAGTGCGCCCGTCATGTCATCGTTCATCTCGCCATCCCACACCTTGCAGATCTTCTCGAGGTTGTCCGGAACCAGCAGCACATGACAATACCTGCCCTCCGTCAAACGGTCGACAGGTCAGGTGGATTGGATTTTGGTTTGGGTGGCGGGGCTCTTACTCGTTGAACGTCTCCTTCTCGAGCTTGACCTGCTGCGACGTCTTGATCTTGGGCGGCATCGACGTGTTGTGTGTTCCTCCTCCTCTTCTCTGCAATGTAATATGGTGCACACTGCTAAAAAGATGTCTACCTGCGGGTACGACAAAGGCGACGCGATCAAGATGCCTGTCCAAGGTGCCGTCGATCGCATGGTCGCTCGTGGCTGGATGCACAACGACCTCCATTGGCGGCATGTTGGCTTCTACGAGGATGCCTCCGCCACAGTGAAGGACCTCTTCTATCGACCTCGACAGCGCGGCCAAGATCCGGCCGACTGATGCGCAAGCCGCAAAGCGAGCGATGTCGGCCAGGCTTGGGCTTTGACACCGGGGCGGCACGGGCGAGTGAGATGAGATGAGAAAAAAAGAACTGAGGTCGAAAAAAATTTTGAAAAAAAAAAAAGGTGAAAGAACTCAAAAGAAAGATGTCGATGTCGGTGACGTCCCTCATTCGCCGGCTCGACCAGCTCAAACGCGGTGGCGAGCGCAAGGGTGATTTGGACGGCGATGCGGTCGAGTCGACGCGGGCCCGTCTGCGTGACGTGGCTACCGATGCGCTCCGCACAGACCTCGTGGCTGCGGACGACGTCAAGACAGAGGACGCGCTGTGGAACTACTGCTACTACCAGCCCTTGCAGGTGCTCAAGCGATCGGCTGCTGGTGCTGATGCTGGTGCTGGTGCTGTTGAGGGAGAAGGAGGAGGGGGAGGAGGAGGAGGAGAGATTCAATCGCTGCTCAACGAGGCCACGGGCACGTACCACTTTCTGCTGAGCTGCTTCAACGACGACGGTGCTGTTCCTGCCGGTGCAAGTTCTGAGGCCACCAGCACTGTCGCGGCAAAGCAAAGGACGGATGCGTTTGTGGGCAAGTGCCTTATTCGGCTTGGCGACATAGGTAGCTCCTCCTTTGGTGTCTTCTATTTTCGGGTTAATCTGTGTTTTTGGCATAGCTCGCTACAGAACGGACATGGCCGGTGCACCAGCGCAGATCGCAAAGGTCTACTACGAGACGGCTGTCCGATCGCCAGAGGCAGCTGCTCGTGCGTTCAACCAGCTGGCCCTTGTGAGCAAGGCAAAGTTTTCGCTCGAGTCGTTTGCGTATTATGCCTGCAGCCTCGCGGACGACCCTACGTTGACGATGGCCGCTGAAAACATCAAGGGCTTTTGGGCAGTGCAACAGCAGAAGCAGAAGCAGGAGCGGCCTCGTGAAGAAATCACAGGAGCGTTTTTGGCATTTATTCGGCTCGCGTTTGGGTAAATCAAACAACAAACGTAATTGTGCTCATGATGTTGCAGACATCAGCTCAAGGCGGAAGCACTGGCACCTGCGTACGACAAGCTAGAAAGGGCCGTGCTGCAGGGCCCACTTCCGCGGGATAGTCGTGTGCTCGTCCATGTCGTGACCGCCTGGACTGCGACTTGGTACTGCCTTCATCGGCCACACATGGCTCCCTTTGCGGCTGCTGATGCGGCCACGGCCGGTACGGCGAGAATTATTTATTCCAAATTGAATAATTCCATTAGATGTGCTGCTGTTGTATTTGATGACATTGCTGGGGAAACTGTGCGAGAACGAGGCGCAGGCCCACAGCTCCTGCCTCGCTTGCATTTCATGGTTCTGTATGTTTATCCGTGTCCACGGGATTGCGGTGGAAAACTACAACATCCCAGCATTCTGGACTGCTGTGACCGAGCTGGCAAACTCGTTTGTTGGCGACCGATTCCCCCATCTCGTGCAGCAAAAGGAGCCCATACGGTCCGTCGCACCCTCCGCTACCACCACGGCGACTGCGGGTCCACGACGAACCGGCCATGTCCTCCTTGCCAATTTACGTGGCCATGAGGCTGAAGAAGAAGACGATGAGGAAGACAGTGACGGCGAGGATGAGGAGAAAGACGGTGGCGAGGACGAGGAGGAAGACGGTGACGAGGACGAGGAGGACGACAACGACCAAGGGGACGACGAGGACGATGCAGAAGAGGAGGAGCAGCAGCAAGAACAGGACGAAGAAGAACACCCTGATCAAGCTCAAAATCAAGATGACGAGCAGCAAGATGACGAGCAAGTTGAATTCACCGTTGAAGATGAGAGGCCCGCGTCAAGTAAAAGAGCGATTACTCTGGCTGGTATCTATTCTTTTTTACTCTAGTCTCTGAAACAAAGTGATGGATTAGACATTTACAGAGCTTTCCGTGAAGATTTGCTACGCCAAGCGGTTCCTCAAGAGGCACTGTACTTGGCTGCGTTCCATCCAAAACGTCCCCTCCCAGCAACGATTATTCCTTCTGTGGCAAGCAGGAGCGATGCGAAAAACCACTATGTGCGCTGGCGTCGAGCGGCCGTCGTTAACGTCTGTCTGGGCGGATCCTCGAGCATCGTCTGGGACGGATTGCAAGGAACCTTCAAGTATTTCGACTCGTCCAACGAGACCCGGGAGGAGCGAAATGCGCGCAATATGAAACGGATGGCCGAGCAGCGCCTCAAGACAACGGTGAACCACCTCGAGCGCGACTTGAGACGCCAGACAGCCGAGACCAGGCGAATGACCAAGTTTGTCGGCTCCCACGTGATCGTCGATGCCAGCGTCCTCCTCGGCCAGTTTACGCTCGTCAAACGTCTTGTCGCTTCGCGCCAAGTGATTGTCCACATCCCTCATCAGGCCATCCAATTTCTCGACGACAGCAAAAAGGGCGAGTCCCACGAGAACCGCACGGCTCGCGACGCCATCCGTTTCCTTGAAAAGGAACTCAAGAGCAATCAGTACGGGAAAAAAAAATCGCTATCCAAATAAAAATATTTTTTTCTTTTCCAAAAGGACTGTGGTGGTCGTCCATCCCGCGGTGGACGCACTCTCGCTGCCGCAGCTGTGTGGCCAGATCGCCGCGGATTTGGTCAACGATGAGCAGCAGCCATGCGTGCGGCAAGTGCTTTTGTGGGGCGCACCAATGAGCTTTGCTGGCGATCATCTCGAGCCATCGGGCTGGAGATTAGCAAGCTCGTCCGAAATCCAAGAGATCGCCAGCAAGGGAACCACTATTGGTGCCGAGAAGAGCATCGTCGGTCGTATGCGCGAACTCGGCGATGGCGGCACCAAACGGCCTCGCCGTCGTGGGGGCCAAATAAATTAAAATAACATGACCTTTTAATCTTTTTTCCCTTTTGGTGCAATATGCAAATTTACAATATCGAAATTTAAGCTTGCTCGTCTGCCGGCAGGGTGACTTCGGATGGCTCGCCTGTGAGCGTGGGCCCGAGACGGAGAATGATGTCTAGCACGGCTGCCTCGAGGGTGCACACGGCATAACCATACCGCCCGTTTTTGAAATTCTCGTCACCAAACGTGCGCACAAACCACAAGAGGCGATGGACATTCCAGCAGTTGCTCTGGAGGACTGTTTTTGATTGACCAGCATCATCAGAATAAGGATTGGTTTATTTTTGAATCTGGACATGTACTGCAAAATGCGGCCATCGGGAGCATCGTGTCTGCATTGAGGGCCTTGGCTGCTTGCTGCAGTGAGACAAATCGCTGGGCGGCATCGCTGTCGCGGATGGTGGGCAGCGACTTGACTGCCTCAAACGAGGGTGTGCCCGACTGCAATTTTGGCGTACTTGGCACGTCCTCTAGTTGCATAAGCGCCCCGTTTGGCAGGACCTCGCGTGATCGCGCCTCGAGTTGTTGCAGCGCGTCCTCGCCCATCTCTTGGATGGCCGTCGTGATGCACAGGACTATGTCAGAGGGGGCCTGTGCATTGTAAGGTGATGGTGAGCAAATATGCATACAACCAAACCCGCCTGCGTACTGAAAGAAGGGGCAGGTCGCTCAAGGTTGCGATGCATCTGGAAAACAGGGCCTTCTGTTCCATCGCCAGCGGTAGGAACGCGTCATCCACTTGGAGCTCGCGCGGATGCAGGTCCTGCAGCTTGCGTCCGTAATGCTCGAACCGCCTGTCCAGCTCTGCTATCCCGGGGTCCGCTTGATCAGCCTTTCAAAAGAACAGTTTAAAAACGCATCCCCCCTGTTTCTTGGACGTACGAAATCCATCAACTGAAAGTGCATAACGGGAAAGATAATTTTGTCGAGCATGACAGTGAAGACGACAACCGCGTGCTCCGATTCGACTTGGTAAGCCTTTGCGATCATTCCGGCAATAGTCTGTCATATTAAAAAAAAAATTTAAAATCTAAAATGATATAAAGACGAGAGTGGCTGTTCGCATACATGAAGAGGGGTCTGGATGTCGACTTGGTCGGGGTTTTCATCTGCGAGCAGCTGCCTGATGCACCCTTCCAGGTTTCGACCTATCCATGATCACAAAAAGAGTTGAGTAATATAAACAAATATCAGCAAACTACCGTAAATGGTGCGAGTATCGGCAACGACGCGGGCAAACATGTCCAGCAAGGCCCCGTTCTCATCAAACTTGTACGTCAAATTCTCCTCGGACGGTGACGACTCGACAATGGCCACGATGGACGCCCTCCGTACCTCATCGCTAAACTTGGCGTCGATCCGTTTCAACAGCATGCCAAACTCTTCGTCCGCTTTCTTGGCTTGCAGTTCCGCATCCTATGAAAGATTGTAAGAAGGGAAAAAAAACAAAAAAAACCAGCATTAGGAAATTACCTTGATCTTAACGCTAAACTCGTGGGCAATGGCAGAATTTTGTCCAGACGCAAACAGCTTTCGAGGGATGATCAACAACGACTCGAGCATGCTTCTATCTGAATTGCCAAACGCGATGAGTTGGCTGATCAGGTCGACCTGCAATTTTTTTTTTTAAAACGGTCAAACAATTTCTGCCGTTGGTCCTATTACTCTGTTTTGGAGAACGGCCAGAGCCCATTCCTCCCGCCGACTTCGCAGCCTGATCACGCGCACGTGGTAGGCATGACGTTGCCTGCGGGCCTTGGCGACAAGCGGCGCGATGCGCCAGCTCTTGTACGTCTTCATGTCTGCTTTGAGGTGGGAGACGAGTTTGCGTCGCTTGTCCAGCAGCGCGCCGATCACGTCCGCACGTTTCTGCACAGCCATGACAAGGTCGTGTTTGCACCGCCCTGCGGCATTCAACAAGCTCTTGGAGATTTGCTGTGGCTGAGGCAGATGTTGCTGCAAGTCGGGGCTCTGCGCCCCATCCATGTCGTAGAAGTAGCTAGCAGCGAGGGCAGCTGCTCGTTGCTGCTGCGGTGGCGATGGTTGGTTGGTGACGTCGCTTGACGAAGATGCTCGCGAGATGGGCGCTGACGACACAGGCGAAGGCTCGCTGGTCACTGAAGGAGTCAGCCCAGGCGTGTTGATTGTGGTCCCAGGTGCAGTCGTGGATGTTCCTCGTGTACTGGCAATGGAAAACAAGGACGAAGATGTGTCGGTGCGAAAACGGCCTAAAAGTCGGCTTGCTCCGGACGAGGCCGCAGTGGCCGTGGGTGCAATCGCAGTCGCAGTCGCGGGGGTTGGTGGCTAGTCCATACAGGTTGTTAAAAAACGCCACACACGTAACGGTACCTCTTTCACAGGCGACCAAGACGAGGTGACCGAAGAACGCCGTCTAAAGGTGAACGAGCTGATTCGGCCAAGGATCCCTGTTGCCGGCGACCCTGGTGCACCGTCTGCCGCGTCGGCAACAGCAACGGCCGCCGTCAAGGATGCTGCTGCTGCCGAAACACTGCTCGAGCTGGACGAATCGGGGCCGGCAAGGCTGTCCAGGCTGCTGCTGCTGTGGTTTGTTGGCGCCGCCGTGTAAAAGGTGGTTGATGGTGAATTGGGCCCGAGTTCCAACGACACGTGTTTAGCCTTGGTCGTTCCCGACTGGGCGCTCACGGTCGACAGGCTCACGGGCGACTTGGCCGTGGGCGACAGGCTTAACCCCACAGGCCCCTGCGCTGGCGGCTGCGGCGGGGGTGTTTGGGTATCGATCCGTGGCACCGACGCTGCTGCCGTTGAAGCTGCTGCTGGTTCCGTAGTAGCTGCGTTTATTGCCAGACTGCTCAGGGGATCCTTGGTGCCATGGACAGCAGACGCAGTTGACGGTGGCGGCGGCGGAGGAGCGGCGGCCGTCTTGGTCATTGTCGTCGTCGTCCTGGAATGCCTTTGCTGTTGTTCGCTAGTGCTCAAGTCGTCGTTAATGTCGTCGTTGTCGTCGTTGTCGTCGTTGTCGTTGTCGTCGTCGTCGTCGTCGTCGTCGTCCCACAAACTCAGCTTGCGTGCACTAACCTTTGCAGGCTTGACAGCAGAAGGCACTGTTCCATTGCCCGCAGTGTCCGCAGTGCCCTTGCCGTTGCCACCGTTTGTGCTCGTTGTTGCCAGGGACCCTCTGGCTTGAACAGGGCCCCTGTCGCTGCCGCTGCCGCTGCCGCTGCCGCCTGCGCCCTCCTCGTTGTGGTCCTCGCCGACGTCGACGTCAAACAACCTGCGTCTCGTTGCGGTAGCCATTTTCTATAGTACAGTCCCTGATGTCGTCACTGGCGGAGTTGCAGAAGACGCAGTTCCAGCTGCAGACGGTCGAGGCGTCGCTGCGCTTGGACCCGAACAATGCCGACCTGAAGACGCTGGCAGCGGACTTGCGCGAGGCACGTTGTGTTGCCGTTGTGTTCATTTTGTTTATTTAACCTTTGCACACAAAAAAAAAACAGGCGGTTAAACTCATCGAGGCCATCCTCGGCTCTGCACCGGCAGCTGGTGCCGGTGCGGGGGGAGGAGACCATGTTGTGGATCACGGGGGGGCAAGTGGAGGCCCTGGTGGCGTTGTTGAGGCCAACTTGTTCAAAATAGGAGACCTGGTCGAGGCCTTCTATGCGTCAGACAAGAAGTGGTACCCTGCCGTGGTGCAGGCCGTGTCCAAGGACGGACTGGTGTACACGATCCTGTACGAGGGCTACAATGAGACAGAGGTCGTCAAGGCAGACCGTGTGCGCGTCATGTCCAAGGAAGCGCTGAAGAGGCGTGCAGACATCATTGAGGCTGGTATGGGGCTGTGTCTATTGTGGTTGACTGACTGACCTCTGTGCAGCCGAAAAGCAAAAGCAGATCGAGAAGAAGAAGGCCAAGTCGGAGAAGAACGTCGAACGCATCGAGAGGTCCAAGGCCGTCGATAGCGAATTCAAGGCCAAACAGTCGAGCTGGCAAAATTTCGCACAGAAAAAGTCAAAGCTCATCCCTGGAGCAAAGCACAAGAGCATGTTTGCCTCGCCAGAGTCTGTCGACGGTAAGCTCATTCCTGTCGGCGTGCTTTTTTTTTAAATAAATAAATAAAATTTTTTTTCTTTTCTTCTCGTTTTCAATTCGTTTAGGAAAAGTCGGTGTCGTCGGCAGCGGCAAGGGCATGTCTGATTTCTTGAAGCGCAAAAAGCACGAGTTTTCGGTGGATGACGCCGCGGACGGAGAATAATGTATATTTTGAGCAGCACTGCCAAAAAAATGTTGTATTGAAAAAAAAAAAAAAACCGATCCCGAAGCAACACTGGCATCTATCACTCCTACTTGACACGCAGGGAATAAAATAGTGCTAGCTTGCTCTCGACGGAATCGCAGATGGACTGCATCTGATGGAATATAAAAATTATTGAATTCTTTTGAAATAGTAGTACCACCAGATTGCTCGCATGCCTCTCGCGCTCGTGGGCTACGATCTTGACAGCGAGTGCAGGCTTGCCCAGATGCACGTACGCCTCGGCCTCGTAGAGGTGGCATCGAGCCGCCAGATCGTCGTCGCCCAAGTAGAACGCTAGCACTCGCTGCCTCCGTGCCAGCTGCAGTGCCTTGACGGCGTGCTTCTGCGACGACTTGCCGATGGCGGCCAGTGCACCACCCAGCACAGAGAGATATACAGACGTGTGCCGAAACACCTCCAGGCACATGGCAAAGTGCGTTAGTCTGTGCGTCCACGCCTTGCACATCCACATCGGGCTTGCTGGTACAATCACAAACGCCACCGCCGTTTCGCTATCCCCCAGAATGCGGGCACGCTCACGCCACCGCCTCCCAAGCTCGTCATCGCCGCCCACCTTTAGCCAGCTCACGGAGCGGGCAAAGAGCTCGACACTGGCACATTTTGCCAGAACCACCACTCTTGGCAGCTGTTTTCGTGTCCTTCCGCCTCGTGTGCGCCTTATACGCTCCACGTGCTGTGCGCTTTGTGCCTGTGCCCCTGTTCACGCCAGAGCGATTAGTTCGCGCACGAGGTACTTTAGTCGGCGCCGGGACGTACAGTAAAAGTCGTCCGCTTGCATCCCTGAAGGAAAATCATGATCTTTTTTCTGACTGCCAAGAGTTTTTACATGTCATGAGAATATTCACTGGTCTTTCTTGGTCTCAGCGGCAGCAACAGCGGGGGCCTTATCGTCATCCTCGACAAACTCCTCGTCGTCTTCATCGGCTGCGCCTTCCTTCTTCGGGTAGATCCACAGTTGGTAGAGGTAGACGAAAAAGATGATGTCTAGGCAGTCAACTGTAAGCAACCAAAAAAAACAACAAAGAAACGAACCATCACGGAAGGCAGCGAGTCTGTGCATCGTGGGCATGCGGATGATAAAGGCAAACAGGTCGTCCACAAACGTGTTCAGGGCCTTGTACATGAACTTTTTCCACGGCATGTGGCGGACCGACTTTTGCTTGTAGTTGATGTAGAGCTGGGGGGTCATCATGAGGAAACCTAAGGAGTCAGGTACCTGGTCAGCAAATATTTCAATGCAAGAGGCAATTACCAAAGATGTAGACAAAGCCGACGAGGGTGTTGAGCGTGAACGAGTACCAGTTCTTGTGCGTCTCGTAGACAAGCGAGTAGATACAGTAGCCGGCGAAAAGAGGGTAAACAACCCAGGCGAGGTACTTGAACGCCTCCTCGTCGTGCTTCTTTGTCTTGGACTTGCTGTACGAGGCCTTCTCCTTGATGGAGACGTGCGGCAGGATGCCGCCGTTGGCCGACTGCGTGACGGTGATGTCCAGTGCCTTGGTGACCTTCCAGACCTCGATCGCAAGGCCAAGGCCGGTCGAGACCAGGATCATGAACGACGTATCGTTGTCCAGCAGGTAAAGGAAGATCACGGACTGGAAAAAGATGTCGAGGAGCACCGTGCGGACGGAAATGCCCACCATGGACTTGCGCTTTTGCCAAAACTGGATGTCTGATGTGCGCACTCTCGTAAATAAACCAAGGGAATGATATGGCGTACCATTCTTGAAGGCCAAAAAGTCAAACAGGCTGTGCAGGAGCGAGACGAGCATGGTCATGCCGAGGAACCAAGGATTGGTGTGGAGGAGGATATGCTACACACAGGGCAATGAGAAATAAATAAATGACGGGGTAGGCACGTACGCGGATCTCGTCCGTCTCCGAGTCTGACGTGGTGCCCATGGACGCCTGCATCTGGAACGACTGCTCCAGTTGCGTGTACAGCTGCCACTTCATTAGCGAGATGGGTGCAAAGTCCAGGAACAGATCGAGCTGCTTGACCGTGCTGTTGATCGGCATAAAGTCTTCCTTGAGCTGCCAAAAGTCGTTGACGTAAAAGTAGGGCAAGTAGTTGCCTGTGCGAGGGTGGATCTTGAGGTCTACACCAAAAAAGAAAAAGAAAAAAAAATCAGTACAGCCAAGAGGCCCGCCTAGCCTAGCGTACACTGGGCCACCTGCTCTGGCATTCTGCCGCCAGGGTACGCGGTCTCATCGGTGAGAACCACGAGCGAAATATTGGTATGCCAGTAGCTGATCCACTGGGTCGGATCGAAATCTGCCACTTGCACTGCTTCCACTGCCGTCTCTTGTGACTGTCCTGTTACTGCCTCCCCGCCAAACGTCATGAGGTTCTTCAGGTGTTTGCTCTTGCGCGGTGGCATGTACTTGGTCAGCACTGATGTGTGGGTTGAGTACGGTCGTCGTGTTCACAAAAAAAACAACGTACACAGCTTGGTGTAGAGGACACTGCCCTGATAGAGGTCGTACTGAGTATGCAGATCATCGGGTGACACGCCCGGCAGCGTCATGTACGCATGCAGGTACAGCGAGCCATTGTGGGCAAGTTCCTGTAATATGCGCGCTTTAGCGTTGAAAGGACGGCTGCGGTCAAAACTAACCTCGGTCACGGGCAGGACGGCGTGGAGCTGGCGCACATCGTTCCAGTCGCCGTAGACGATGCCCTTCTCGTACCACACGATCGGCGTCTTGAACTCGTTGACCGGGTCGGGCGAGAGGTACACGTGCAAGTCCTAGTCATCACGGTCTGGTGAGGTTGCGTACCCCCGAAACGGAACGTTACCAGCACAGAGCCATACTGAAACATGTTGGACGAGGGACCCATCGAGCCCTTGCCCCCCCCGCTGAGTGCACCCATGGACGACGACGACGACGCGCCCTTGCCTGCGTAAACGACATAAGCATGTGCTTTGCCACGCGGGACATACCTGACGCGGGGAAAAAGTACGTCGCGGCCAGGTAGATCAAGTACGCCCGCGACAGGAACTGGAATGCCTGGCCCACCAAGGACATCGGCTGCTGCTGCTGCTGCTGCTGTTACGGAACGGCAAGTGAGCGAGTGCGGCGCGTGTCGTTTCAACGTACCTGAGCAGCTGGAGCGCCGGCATTATCCATGTGTGTGTGGCCCTGAAAATCGCTTTTTCTTTTCTTTCCGAGTTTTTCTTTCCGAGTTTTTCTTGGCCTTTTCCTTACATCCTAGGGGACCTAGGAGTCCTAATCGTCGCGACGAACACGCTTGGCACCGGGTCCCGTCGAGTCCTCGCTTTCACGCTTGATTCCTGACGCGGCTGGATCGTCGTCAGCAGGAGCAGGTGCTGCGGGAACAACGGCAGCAGGAGAGGCAATCACACTGAGCGCTTCTGCAAACTTCTTGATCTCGGCCAGGACATGCTGGGACTCGGAGCGACGGATGTCTTCGGGGAAAACAGTCTTAGTCAGCCTGAGCGACTTGCGCTGGCCCTTCCCGCCAACCATCTCGTGTGCAATCACGCCAGCCAACGCGGCGGTCTTCTCAATCGTCTTGATGACGTGCGTGCACTCGGGAATGACCATGCGTTGCTGGAACACCACGTCGGTGGGCGAGAGCAAAAAGGCCTGAATGAGAGGGCATGCGGTGCAGCCCGCCGTGATGCACTCGGGGTAGTCCTTTGCTCCAAAAGCCTTGGATACCGGCGTCTTGGCACTGGTGGAGACCTCTGTCTTCAGCGCTGCGTACACCGCCGTCACTGCCGGGGCAAGCAGCGCGTAAAACGTAAGCACTGGCCTTACATGCCCTTGCCAAATCAACTGAAGAATTTTTGTTTTACTTTTTTTAAAACACATTTCCATGCCCTTTACGTACTCGCAATTCCTTGGCAAGAACCGCGCTGACATCGCTGACGCACTGTTCCACCTTGGCATTGAAGCTTGCAATGGCCAGTGTCTTCTTTTCCGGGCCACTCTGGAGCTTGTCCAACGTCCTAATGATAGTGGAAAAGGCGTCTTGTGTCCAACTCTTGGACATGCTCTTGATAAATCCCGCGGCCAACTATCGTTGACAGAGTCAGCCAAAACAAAACTTTGAACAAACAAAGCTACCATTTCCAGCTGGACCAAGTACGGGCCCATCTCGAGCAGATTGACCACATGCAACACAGACATTTGGTTCTGCAAAAAAACACAGCAATTTTTTTCAAAGTTTTTTTTTAAAAAAAAAAAAGATCGCCTTAAAAAAAACACACCTCCCAGTTGTTGAGAGTGGCGGCGGTTTCGAGGACAAACTCGATTGCCTTGGCGTTCTTGGAAGTAAAAATGGTGGACGTGACCGTCTGCCACTGTTGGGCGTTGCAATCTATGGCATAGTCAGAAAACCGGAAGCTGTCCAAAAACTCACTATCAATAAACTTTTTGGCCAAAACTTGAAGCTGTGGTCCACTCGTTTGCTGGGCCAAAAGGGCCATCGTCAACGGATTTGTAGAGCTGTCGATCGTAGCAATGGCGATCTGGAAGATCTTTTGCATGCTGGGGAGCTTTAGGATGTCTTCAGGGATCTTTAAACAAATCGTCGTCAAATAAAAATAAAAATAAAAAATAAAAATAAAAATAAAAAGGAAGCCAGTATGCGGACGTACGTTGTGGCTGTACTTGGCCGCAACGGCTTGCAGGGTGGCAGAGGCGACCGCGTTGGACTTGTTTTGGGCAAGGATCGACAGCAGTTTGGCCACTTGTTCGTGATTGGTTGGGACGGCAAACATGGCGGCAATGCCTGCCGCTTGAACATCTGTATCAACAAGACGTCACGGTTTATTTTTAAAAATTTTCGTGGATGAACGCCGTACTCATGACAATGGAAGCCTCGAGGATGCGCACAACGTCGTGCTGGTTGATCGTCTGCAGGTACAGGAGGGCCTTGAAGACGCTGTCGGCTTTGGTCGCGACGGGGAGTTGGCTCAGGATGCTCGGGAACGCTGCCTCAAAGAGCAGGGAATCGCTTGCGTCGATTGTCTTCATCAGCAGGTCAAAGGCGTTTGGCAGGTGTGCAGGCATGCTGAAGATCTCCTTGACCAACGGCGGGTACTTGAGCAAGCAGGCGACTTGGAGAGCACGGCTGAATATTCCCCAGTCTGTAACCAAGTCGGCAGCTGAAACCGAGCCCCGCGGAGCCTTGGCGATGAGGGCAGTGGACTTTTCCACGATCGAATTCAGGAACGCCTTGTCCTGGTCCTTGGGACGAGTGTCCACAAGCTACAGTGTACAAAAGTTACAGGAACGCGCATCATTCTTTTGAACCAGTGCACCTCAAGGAAGCCTTTGAAGAAGGGCAACAGTTTGTAGTCCATCGATGCAAGGCTGAGGAGCTCGTTCACCGCCGATTCCGATTTGATTTTGACCCCAACGACGAGACTGGGTGTGAACGAGAGAAGTTGAGCCTGAAAGCGGCTGTTGATGTTCCTGAATTTTCGCGCGAGATTAGAATGGAGGGAAATACGTTGTTTTACTTTTGTGCAGTGACGAGACGACCGAGGAAAATTTCGATGCACGATTTAACTGGCAGGAGGACCTCATCGGCCGTTCGCGGTGTATCGGCGGCCAACATGGCAATAACATCAGAGACTTGAGCCTCAGAGATGGCATTGGCCAGCATCACCAAGTCATCTTGGTCACCATAGTTGATAAAGTAGTGCACGAGTTCGACTACGGAGTCCTCGGCCAGGGTCGCGTATTCGATAGCTTTCCTTGCGTACAGGCTCTTGTCTTTAGAGGGGAACGCGTTCTTCTTTAGACGCGCAGATTGAATGGAAACAAAACATACAGTCAGCCTCGTCGCGCAACTTGGGGAGGAGCTCGGTAAGAATGTGCACACTGTTTTTCTTGTCCAACAGAACTTTTTCAATAAGGGTGGTCACCGCGAGCTTGGACCACGAGTACTTTTTGGCTAATGACAGAATACATAAATGTTAGGCTGAGCATGATGAAAAAATAAAGGCAAACCGAAAAGGCTCAAGAAGTTGACGACCAAAGGTAGAGCATGGTTATCGCACGGCGCATCTTGCATCACAAGTTCAAGGACAACCTTGCTGGACTCGAAATCGTCCAGATCCATGATTGCACTCAGAGCTTCATCAAACAGGCTCCACCTAATTAAAAAAAAAAAGTTTGTTTTTGGGAAAAAAATAAATAAATAAAAAATAAGGTACGTTTCGCGAATTTTTTGCACCGTGGCCGGAGTGTGAACTCCTCTGTACGGCGAGCCCTCTGAAATGGTCACGAATAGCTTGCGAATAATCTTTTTCCTCTGCTCCTCCGTGACCTTTTCTGGGGTTCGCAGCGTCTTGAGGAGCGACAGTACCCCTGCCATTGCAGCGGCAAAGTCGGTGCGAGCCAGCTTGATGTCGTTGAGAGCGCCGCACACAATGACAAGAACGGGGAGCTTGTAACTGAAGAGGTTGCGCGAGTATGCGCAAACTCGCTTGACAAAGGAGAATGCATTGCGAGCCGTGAATTGGTGCTACGCAAGTAGAAAGATAGGCAAAACAAGAAGGGACACAAAGTTGCCATACCGAGGTGAGATCTCCAGCGAGAGTATGCTCAAAGGTGGACGAGGTGACACGGTACGCGCTCTTGGTGTAGCTGCTGCTTTCTCCTTTCGTCTTTTGCAATACAACATTGGCCATGCTATTATAAGGTTCAAGTGAGTTTGACCACGCAAAGCTACAAGCATGACAAACCCAAGCGACGCATCAGAGTCTTGCAGAACCTCTTGCAGCATCTTTGCCATGGCGTCGTCGGCCCCTCGGAGAGAGGTCAACGCAAGCTGTGGCCCATCGTACTCATTTTCGAGCGGAATGGCAATCTTGTATTGGTGTCAGCGTCTCACCCCGCACTACGATTAAAAAAAACAAAAAAAAAAAAACGTACAAACTTTGGGTTGGCCTCGTCATTCCACTTGGCCAAGATTCCTCGGATGCTGGCAATGTCTTCTTGACTCGTTTCTTTGGGAGCCGATAAAGGAGTCTTGACGACGTACGAGGCTGGTTTGTTCGCGCCAGTCACACCAGGGCACGCTAAATCAACGCGTTGGAAGAGGCAAAGGAAAAAACAAACAAATCCTATTACATAGCTTGTAGACGAGGGAGAATTGGTGGCCAAAAACGATGCTCTCGAGGTCGTACTCACAGCCCGAGAAAAGCGCGAGGTAATTCATCATGTACCGCGAGTGCTCTGCTCTTGCAATCTTCACGGCGTTGTAACCTTCGTGACGCACGGTCAATCGGCCCCCAATGTAATCGGACGGCAGCTGCAGGATAAGCGTGCCAAAGACGTCAGACTCTGGGGCCGCCGGCTCGCTGTGCGACTTGAAGGAAGAGGCTGGAGCATACACTTGATTAACAGGACGTTTTCCATGAGCAAAAAAAAAAAAAGAACACACTGTTTTCGTAGAGGACAAGCTTGTCCAATGTCGCTACAATCTCCACGTCCTGATGGACAAAGTTCCGCTTGACCGATTGTAGAATGCCCTTCAACTTGTCATCCCATCCGGAGGCCACTGTGATCGCAGACGCAGGTAACTCCCACGACTTTTCGACTTCGTTGTGCGTCCCCTTTGCAGCAATGTGGGCCTGCATGCACCTCCCCAGATAAGCCATTGTTTCACACACAAAATAAGAACCTTGAGGGCAGTAGGATCGTGGAGCGGGAACGTAACGGGCGCCGCCATGCCTTCCAGCTGGAGAGGGTAGTTGGTGGATGATGAGAAAGGAATGGTTTCGCCGAACGCAAACGGCTGCATGAGGGCTCGCTCCTTGTGCAGCAGCGGCGCCAGCTCTTGAACAGCAGTGAACTTGGACGGCTCCAGAATGTAGTTGCTCGTGCCCGTTTCGTCCTGCGAGGGGGACTGGTTGGTATAGAAGCAACAACCAAAAAAAAACGACCCCACACGCACACGCACACACCTCGACTTCGTAGCCTGCTTGGTAGGTTTGGTAGCCACCATAGTGGACGCCAGAGTAGTCAAAGCCCAAGTCGTCGTAGTCGTCCTCGTCGTAGTAGCCTTCATACTCGCCACCGCCAAGGCCGTAGAAGTAGTCGTAGTCCTCCTCCTCCTCGTCGTCGTCGTCGTCTGAGAAGTCGAAAAACATGGGCAGTGGTGGCGCGCGCAAACTCAAAAGTGCGGGCTCCATTTTAGCAGTGCGTCGCCCATTTAGTTTGTTTACAAAGGGGGGACACATGGCTTCTCTCGCTGCGCTACCGCCGGGCTCGCTTGCCAAGGTGCTGGGCGAGCGCACGCTGCTGCACGACCGCATTGTCGGCATTAAGAACAAGGTGCATACTGGACGGTTGTTCGTGTTGCTCAAATCTGCTCTGGGACCACTAGAAAATGGAGGTGGAGGACGCGGTCTACCTCCAGACGGACCACCAGCTGCTCCTGGTCTCGCTCAAGGGCAAGCTCGTGCACGAGTTCCACCTGCTGGACGTGAAGAAGATTGAGAGCAAGACCTCTGAGGTGCGCTTATTTTATTTTTTTTTGGCGCCTCGGTTTCTGCGGCTAAATATAGACGTGCGCTTGAAACTGTTGATGCAGGAACTGACGCTCACGGTCGACAAGAAGGACCCGTTGACGCTGCGAACCAAGCACTGTGACGAGATCATCGCCCATATCCGCGTCGGTTTTGCTCGCGATTTTCCCACCGCCAGCGAGGTACTAGCCAGCGCTCAGTGTGATCGATTTGATCGTGATGCCCCACCGCACTTAGGAGTACGCGATCCAACTCGCCGTGGTCCCACCGACGCGCCTCAGCAGCGTCACGACCTTCTTCCCCGAGTTTGACTTTGAGCGTGTCCCGATGGGTCCGTGCGGCGGGTTCTCGCGCACGTATGCCTCTCTGTGCACCTACCACGGCCTGCCTGTGCGGGACGACATTGTCTGGGACATGGACAACATTGTGTTTGCGAACGCTGTCAAGGAGTTCAACTTTGCCGAGCTGGACGACATCGACAATAGCAAGGACATCCTCCCGATCCTCGGCGCCCTCGATGTCAACAGGTGGTTCACATCACTCATCATCCGCGACACAAAGCTCCTGCCCGAGGGACTTGCTGCCCTCTCCACTGTGGTACAGAAGCATCTACGCGTATCGTAATTATAAAAATTATTCCATGGCAGATGCGCATCAACTCGAGCATCGAAAAGCTCGAAGTCTCCAACGTCGGTGCTACCGAAAAGTTCTTCCTCAGTCTCGGCGAGTCGCTCTCGAAGAATGCCAACTCTGCACTGGCGCATCTAAACCTGTCTGACAACCCGTACTATGCAAGAAAGCAGCACTGCAAGTAATTGCTGAGCTTTTGTTCTCGCGTAGAATCAAGGACGAGGGCTTTGTCAACATTGCCACTGCCATCCAAGGCTTCAAGGCCGGCCTGGTCTCGATCAACGTGAGCAACACCGGTCTCGGCAAGAAGGCCGCCACCGCGCTCGGCAACGCGCTGCGCAAGAACGTCAACTACACGCAAACGCTGACCGTGCTGGATGTCTCCAACAACAACCTCGGTCCCGAAGGTGTCGCGTCGCTGGCCGACTTCCTGGCCCAGCCCAACAACGTCAAGCGCCTCCTCCTGGGCAACACTGGCCCCAACGTCGAGGCCCTGTTTGCTCCCCTCGCGCGCGGCTGCACCCAGGCCCTCACCCATCTCGATCTCTCAAACAACAAGTTTGCCAAAAAGCCCACCGTCTCCCAGGCGTCCTTTGAGCAGTTTTTCTCCTCGGTCCTCTCGCTCAAACACGTCGACTTTTCGGGCTCCAAGCTCACGCCGGCCTACCTCGACGCTCTGCTTGCACGTCTCGTTGGCAATGGTACGCCCTATCACGCATGCATTTATTCATCCTCCCATGTCAGCCGTCATCTCGGATGTCGTCCTCAACCTCCAGGACAATGACTTTGTCCCACAGCAGGCTGCGATCTTCCAGAAGCACTTTTCCAAGTCGACCAACATTGTCGAGCTCGACATCTCTGACAACGACCAGCTCGGCGACGAAGGCATCCTCCAGCTCTTGAAGGGCCTCAAGGTAAGCGTTTGCAAAAGTGCGTACTCCAAGACTTACATCCCATTCAGAATAGCACGGTAGAACATCTCCGAATCGAGCGCATGTTTAAGACACGCTCCAAGTTCCGCGAGCACGCCATCGCTGTGCGTTACTTTAAAAATTTTTTTTTTCCCTTATGGTACTAGTGTTTATCCCCTTTTTTTTAAAAAAAAACAAATATTAGGAACTGGCGTCCTTGCTCAGCTCGGAACGTGTCAAGATCACGATGCTGTCGCTGGCCAACTGCGGCCTCAAGGGCGATATTATCGACGTGCTCGACACGATCGGAACAAACGAGAACCTGGTCAAGCTCGATATTTCCGGCAACCAGATGGGCGACAAGGGCGCATTTGTGCTCTCCAAGGCCCTTCAAAAGAACCAAAAGCTCAGAAAGCTCGTGTGGGACAACAACTCGACGACGATTGTCGGCTTCACGGCGTTTGGCATTGCCCTCTCCCGCAACCGCACGCTCCAGCAGATGCCCTTCCCCATGAGCGACCTTCTCGCCTCCATGAAACGTAACTTGCTTTGTTAGTTTTTAATCCTAATTTTTTTTATTTTTTTTTGCAGTGAGCGAGGCTCGCACTCGCGCCTTCATGAGCCGCGCCGAAGAGCTCCTGCAGGCCAACCAGCGTCCCGAGCGCCTCGATGGCACAGGCGCTGTCGACAAGAGCCAGGGCCAGCTGACCTCGAGCCAGCAAGAGTCTCTTGATCGTCTCGCCCTCCAAGTCAAGCGCCTTCACTCCAACCTGAGCGATGAGCAGAAGAAGACCCCTGAGGCCGAGCAGCTGCAGGAGGAGACGACCAATCTCGTTGCCGATGTCGAGTCCAATAGGTAAAAAAAAATTGTTTTTATTCAAGTAAAGATCTGAAAATAATTTTTGTTTCCCCAAAAAGACAATTGTCGGTGTCGCTCTCGTCTACGATGGAAGGCCTGCAGAGCGTCCAAGACTCCAAGCTGGCTGAGAGCCTTGAGGGCCTCGCGACCCAACTGGACCAGGTGCTCGAGTCGCAGTTCCAGCGCGCCGTCAACGAGGCTGTCGACATTGTCAAGAACACGATCAAGCACATGGACGACCCCAAGGTCGCCGCCAAGCTCAACACGTTCCTCCAGGTCGGTGCCCAGAAGCTCGATCGGGCCTACCTGCAAAAGGTGCTGGTGCAGCAGGTCGCCAAGGAGCTCGCGTTCAGCCGCGCCACGTCGCTCGCATCGGTCGCCAGCATCGCAAACAACTTTGCCTTTGAGCGACTGAGCGAGCATCTCGAGGATCTCCTCGAGCGCCTCCAGAATCTTCTCAAGACTGAGCCTGTCAGTGCCGTTTTGGCTGTACAGCCTGCCGATGCGTCTACTCCTGCTGCGACTGCTCCTGCTCCTGCCGCCATCATTGCCGCTGAGCCGATTGCAGCTGCACCCAGTCCGGTCGACGAGGCTGCCGAGGCACCTGCCCCGCTGGCCCTGCGCAACGCCATCGCCCTGAAGAAGAAGATGAATCGCAACTCGCGTCGCATCGACGTGTCCGAGTTTGTCGCATCCAAGCCGCCCTCAGAAGCCCCGGTGTCCTCCTCGGCCCCTGCGACCTCGTCTGGCTTGTCCCACGTCTCCACGCCCACCTCGGCCACCGCCACAAGCGACGAGGCCGCCGTCCTCTCGTTTGACGCTGCGCCCGCTTCAGCTGCACCGGCATCCACGTTGACACACATGACCAAGAGCCGTCCCGCCCAGGCCAAGAAGCGCCTCCCAACTCGTCAGGCGCGTCCAGCGCGGGCCGAGACGGATGCCCTCGACATTAACGCTGACGACGACGACTCGTCCTCTGCCAATGCAGCCTCATTGTCCTCGTCAGCAGCAACTGCGCCGGCAACAGTAGTCGCCAAGGCACCGTCGCCAACGCCCCCCGTGCTCCGTCCGCGCACAGGCAGTCTTGCAGGAAAGCCATCGGTCCCTTCGCCCTCTCCTGCTACCGCTGTGGAAGGTGTCCCTGCAGCGGGGTCGGACGCTCCGCTTACTCCTCCTCGTCCTCGTGGCAGCATCGGCTCTGTTCCCGCATCCACCGCTGCGACCCTCGCTGCCGTCGATGCCCACGTCGTCGAACCACAACCGGATGCCGCCGCCGCCGCCGCCGCCGAGTCGACCACGGAGGCGCCCAAGATCGCTCCAAAGGTCGCGCCCAAGGTGCAGCCCAAGGCCCCCATTGGCACGCCGCTGACGCCACCAGCAACTAGCCCTGTCCCGGCACGTCGTCCTCAGCCGCAGATCCCCGGTGCTTCTGAGCCAGTCGCTGCTCCCAAGCCAGTAGGCCGACCTCTGCCCGATAAGCCCGCACCACAAGTGCCTGAGGAGCTGACCCCCGCAGCGTCCGAGGAGTCGCTCGCGGCCGAGACAGCCCAGCATCAAGAGGACACGTCATCGCCTGCTGTGCTCTCGCCTGCCCCCAAGCGCCGTCCTCTTCCCTCTGTTCCAGTCGAAAGTGCCGAACCAGCTGCCCCTGCTCCGGTACGTTCTCTCCCTAAAACACTAAAGTAGATTTTTGTAACTAACCTGATTTATGTAGCCCACTGCCGCCAAGCCACGCCGTCCGCTGCCATCTACGCCACCGCAGTGATAATGCATTCTTCTAGCTTTTTTAACAAAAATAAATACGATACCTTTTTTTTTTGGTTTTGTTTTAAAGAATAAATACTGCTCGCATTTCTCCAGAATTTGGTGCATACACGCACAAGAAAAGAACTTCAGAAGGAGCTGATCGGGGCCAGCTTGGGCGAAGCAGGGGGCGAGGCCGCCGACTCAGTTGCGAGGTTAGTCTGGATCTTGAGGTTGGCGGGCTTGCCAGCAGTGGCGGTCTTGGTGGCGGCAAACTGGGTCTTGATGACTGTCTCGGTGGCGAGGCCGACAGAGAGATCGACAATGCGCAGCATCCTGCCGAGGCTATTGGCAGAGCAGGCAAGGATCAGGTTGAAGAAGGTGACGAGGCCGAGCTGGACGGGGCTCAGGGGCATGTCAGCGAACAAGGTACCCGTGGGAAGGACCAAGATGAGGTACAGGACGCCAACGGACACGGCCGTACCCAGCGGGAAGAGGGCAAGGAGAAAAATGACAAACATCCACGTCGATTTCTGCTTCTCGAGCTTGGTCTTCCGGGCGGTCGCGACGGTGTCGGCAACCGACCAGCCGACAAAGGCCGAGACAGGCACAGACAAAAACATGGTCGAGGCGTAGTTCCACGCGCGGCTGATGGGGGCATACGTCCAACGGAAGATGGCCGTAAGCAGGAGGACGCCGAGCCAGATGAAGAAGGAGAAGATGTGCTCGGTGCCCGTGACGGCCAACAGGGGCGCGGGGAGGCGGCTCTTGACGGCGAGCTCGAACGACGGCTTATCGACGAGGGTGGATGCGCCGCCGACAAGGAAGATGCCAAACGCGGCCCAGGCAGCAAACGCAAAGATCAGGACAAATTGGAGGAGCCAGGCGAGCAAGCTATAGACGGGGGTGCCAAGGGTGGCCACAAACGAGCTCACGACTGCCGAGAGATACAGCTCAGCCGTCTTGGCGAGTGAGGTGGGCTTGAGGATGCACGACACGACGAGGAGGCGTGGCGTCACGACTTCGAGGAAAAAGATGTGCATCCAGATGGCACCGAGAACGAGCTGCACCGTGCGTGCCGAGACGACGACGATGCCAAAGGGCGAGGCGTACAGATTAGCCGGGGAAGGCAGCCCAGCCTGGGCGAGGACCACGAAGGCGAGAGCCTCGAGCACGGACACGACGACGACAGCAAACTTGTTTTTGACAACAAAGTTGAACACGGCCACATTCTCGGGGTGCAAGATTACGAGGACCATGTAGACAAGCAGGGGAGAGAGCGTGACAAACAAAACACAAACAGACGGGCCGACACTGCTGTTTTGGAGAGCAGACACGAGTGCGACGGTCGCGGTCGTCGGGATGATGAACGGGATGCACTTGATGGGGATCGCAATCAGCACCAGCCACACGAGCGGCACAACGGCGGCGATAGCTGCCACCAGCTGGCGCTGGGAAAGCTCGCGGGCAATCGTGCGGAGCCACGCCAGGTCGCCGTCGGCAAACGAGGCGGCCGTGTACTCTTTCGTTGCCGACACGACGACGTCAGTCTTGCCACCCACCAGCGGCAGCCAAAAGGACGACTCCGGCTTTGCCTGCTCGTCAAGCGTTGTGATGCTCTTGATGCCCACGACAGCGCGCCAGTTGTACACGGGCAGAGTCTCGTTGTAGTCAAACGTGACGTTGCCGATGTACTCGGCGGCCATGCCCTCGCCAAAGACGAGCTCGGGCTGTGCAACCAGAAGCTGCAGCGCCGCCAGAACGGCAACAAAGGCGAGCGTCGCCCAGATATCGCGGGGGCGCCAGATGCCGTGCACACGGTGGTTCTCAAACACCTTTGCGGGGAGCAGTGGCTGCAGTGGCTGCTGCTGCTGCTTCACATCGCCTGTCTGCCGCTGATCACCTGCTGCGTCTGCCATCCTCGTCTTTTGCCGGCGGGTCAAACACTCGAAAGCTGCATTGCCAGGCAAGAAAATTGTATTGCCCTAGGGGGTGAAATGGCCAAGTCACAGGGCGGACGTGGGACTCGAGAAAATTTTTATTTCGAGCCTCGCTTGTGTCTGTGTCGGCGAGTCTGCCGGTACAGGTCGCTCTTCGGGATCCCGGAGATGGGACGCAAAAACAAACGGCCATCACGTGACCAGCTTGATCTAGTGTGGCAAAAAACTTGGGGGCGCTTCGGCTGCGGGCGTGACCGAGCCTTGCCAGAAGGATCTTAGTCGATAAAAACAGACAAAACAAAAAAGAAAAAAGAAAGAAAAAAGGAAGAAAGAAAAAAGACAGAACGAAATGTCTGGGCGTTGAGTTTTTCATAAATGGTTGTTTTTTTCTTTGCCGGCCCGACGTTGTCTGTTTGAATTTGCGTTTGCGCGCGCGCGCGTGTGTGTGTGTGTGTGTGTGGAATTACTGGCATTTCATGGGGTATTACAGATGGAGAGGGAGAGTACTGTGGACAGTATTAGTCAGTGGCGAGGGCCTTGCGTTTGGTAGGAGGACGAGGGGCTGTTTGAGGCAGGGTCGTCCGTTTCGGTGGGGGCCTTGGTGCCGACGGTGTTGATGGCAGTGGCAACCACTTGGATGAGTTTATACGTGTTGCTGAAAGTCGCCGCTCTCCTGGATGTTGTTCCATGACCTCATCAGTGGGGACGAGCTCCTGGCAGACGCAGCAGCCCTTCTCACCAACCGACTTGAGCTTGTCGACAAAGGACTGGTAGAGCTTGAGCTGTTCTGCGTGGAAACCTGTGGCGGGGGCACTGGGTTGAGAAAACACATCTGTACCGTCC
>Ga0302233_10000641_pt1 | contig 27624 bp, 22 predicted proteins | sample II_Palsa_N3_1_FD_193516 | JGI IMG/M metagenome (GOLD analysis project Ga0302233, IMG submission 193516) | Peat permafrost microbial communities from Stordalen Mire near Abisko, Sweden - II_Palsa_N3_1 | ecosystem: Environmental > Terrestrial > Soil > Palsa > Peat permafrost | place: Sweden... | reverse complement strand
GACTTCATCAAGGGTGCGAACAATGCCTCTTCCGTCGGCGTGCTGGTCGAACGCACCAGTCGTCTGGTGCTGCTTGCCCGCACGGACGATGCAACCGCAGCCTCCGCACTCGCAGGCTTCTCTGCCAAACTCAAATCCATCGCCGCACCACTACGACAGACCTTCACGTATGACCAGGGCAAGGAGATGTCGCGCCACCAGGAACTCAGCGCCGCGACAGGCGTGAAGGTCTACTTCTGCGACCCTCACAGCCCTGGCAGCGTGGTACCTGCGAGAACACCAACGGCCTGCTGCGCCAGTATCTGCCAAAGGGCACGGACCTCTCGGTCTATAGTCAGGATGACCTCGACGCCATCGCCGACAGTCTCAACAGCCGGCCTCGTGCCACACATGCATTCCATTCGCCGTTCGAAGTCTTCGCCAGCATGCTTGAACTTGCGTCTCGACCCGATACTTCCGTTCACTAAGCTCTGTGTTGCGCTTCACCTTTGAAACCGCCCTCTAAAACCACTCGCTGCGGTGTCATGCTGTTTGCACTCTTTGTCGCTCTGGTGTCGCCGAAGCGTCTCCCGTACGAGCATTTATCGAACAATGTCGGTCGGTCATACTGGCGCCACGCTTTAGGAGTTCTTGCGTAAAGGGGTTTGCAAGCTAGACAGACCGCGCGAGGACAGGGCGTTCTGGAAAACCTCACACGGCGGCACCAATGCTTACAAGAAATGCAGTCCACTCTGGCGAGTACCTCGTTCACCTTGAGTCCCTGCCGAACCTCTGGGCGGCGAACCGTATCGAGCTCTCTTGTCGAGACAGCGAAGTCGCGTCCGGCGGAAGCCGACGATGTGTGGATTTTCGCGTATGGTTCACTGATGTGGAATCCGAGGGTGCATTTCGACCGGAGGTAAGTCGCCATGCCACACGGCTGGCATCGTAGCTTTCGTATTCGCATGCAAATTGGTCGGGCAAGCCCGGACTTTCACGGTCGTATGCTTGCCCTCGAATCCGGAGGGCACACGTAGGGCGTCGCCCTACGCCTATCTGTGCGCGCGAATGCGTCCAGTGCACGGCGAGGCACGTTCGGTGCCATTTCGCCGAAACAAAGCAAATGTCGACGAGAATTGGAGTTCGATTCTTGCGCACATCCTGCTTGACTAGAGGCATTCACAATTTTTTAGGAATTTTTACTCGTCTCGATATCGAAATCGATTAGTCTTGAACTCACGACTTATAGGCAACGCGGCGTCGCGATCAATTATTGGATGCACTTCTCGGCGCCGACGATTTTTCTCGTCGTGCGCCGAAACGTCTGCATTAAGCGAACGACGCCTGATTTTCAGTCAAGGAGGCCAAATGGCGCGTACAGTCGCCGAATATCTGGCAGAGATATCCGCCACTGCAGGTGGTCAACGCATCTGGACTGTCACCGGGCATAGTTTCAATGCCATAAGCCTCTGGATAAGCGAGACCGGTCGAAAACGTCGGACGACCGGATTTTCCCGCGTCTGTGCCGATAAGGTGAGCCGCCCCGCGTGGTCGATAGCAATTACATTTCGCCGGCGTTTATACGGTGCTTTGATTCGAGCGAAGCGGTGGGCTACGTGAGCCGTTATGTTTCGGGCATTGCGCTGCCCGACAGCCCCATAGCCCAAGCGGCGACAGAGGCCGTGCAAATGGCAGAACCGGCCTTGCTGTTTCGCCACTCCATACGTGTCTTCCTATTTGCCTCGCTTATCGGAAAGCGGCGTGGACTCGACTTTAACCCAGATGTTCTTTACGTCGCCGCGATGTTTCAGGACATCGGTCTAACAAGGGCGTTCAAGCACTCACGCAGACGCTTCGAGGTCGACGGGGCGCAGGCAGGCGCGGATTTTTTAAAGCGCCATCAGTTTTCGCCAGCGGACTGTGACGAAGCGTGGCGGGCCGTCGCGTTGCACATAACGTTTGGCATCGCGAAGGAAATGGATCCGGTGACTGCTTTACTTGCGGCGGGCGTGGAGACGGACCTGCTTGGCGCCCACTTCGACGAAGTTTTGGAAGTAGAACGACAAGACGTAATAGCCGGTTTCCCGCGAGGGTCGCGGTTCAAGCAGCGTATCATCGACATATTCGCACGCGGCATTGAGCATCGTCCCGAAACGACGCTCGGCACAGTTGGTGCCGACGTACTTGAGCGGACTGACCCAGCCTACCGGCGAGAAAATTTTTGTGGGCTCGTCCTTGGGTCAAAGTGGAAGGAGTGATTCAAACGCTCTGTGGCGAAAGCCAAAGGCGTCCACTGCATCATCCTCAAAATGCTGTTGCGAGATCTGCCGCCCGCGTCCAATGTCCGACGCAAACCAATAATGACGATTCTGCATTTCGTCCCGAATATCCGATTAAACGGCCGGGTCGTCGATGCGGCTCATGGAGCAAGACCAGTCGTATCACGCCAACTGGTCCCAGATACATCTCATGGGACCGCAGGTGCGAAAGCCCCCATCAGTGACCCCGACCTCCCACTCAAGTTAGACCGCTGGTGAATCGCACAACCGAGTTGAAATACTTGAACAAGTGCAATCGGAAAGCAGAACGTTTCTGCCCCTCGCTGCCGGCTTTAGCCTCGAGCTGGCATTTAAAAACATAGTAAGACGTCGAGCACCACGATGGTGCCGGGCCGCCCGCTATACTAGGGTGCAAGGTAAGGGCGAGCGTTGTTGACATCCAACAGCTGGCCGAGACACGATGTATCGTTATACAAGTGGGCTCTTATATCAGAATCGGTGCGTCGCTGTTGAGCCCATCGCGGATGTAGATGGGATCGCTAGACGCCCTGCCAAAATCAAGCTGCCTTCCCAAGCCGCTTCTTGCCTGCCCCTGTCTTCAATTCCGACCAGGGTCGCTATTTCATCTCGAATGTTAGCTTCCATTTGTCGCGCCTGCTGCGCTCGAGCAGCATCCCACCCCTTCGCGAGCCAAAGGAGGGCGGTCCCCGGCGACCGAGAGACCAGAGCTCGCGCTTTGATCTGGCACAACTGCGGATAGATCCATTTTTCACCGGTAGCCTCACATCTTTCGATTGCGCGCGTGATGCAGTCATCAGCTTTTTTTTCGTCGCCATACTTGAGATAGGCCAACCCAAGCTTTTCAATAAGAAAGCACCACGGCGCCAGGTAGCCTACGTCCATGAGTCTAGCTACCGCCAAATCCGCAGACGTTAGGCGTGACTCCGTTGGTGCATCGGCGGCCAGCATGCAGCAACGGAAAGCCTCAGAGGCAGCGCTCCATATACGAAAAGACATATGCCGCGACGTGGACTCGAGCAAGTCTATGTATTCGTACGCCTTGTCCGTGCATACCACAGGGATAGCTTCTACCAGTACATAGCACAAAACCATTTCATTACCGTAGGCAATGGCTGCTTGCAGCGTATCCTCCGCCATCTGCTGCGCCCGCTTTTTCTCCCCTAACGTCCATAGTATGCGGCTGAGCGTCGCCTGCGCGACTGTCCGCTGGTCTATCCGGAAGCCGATGGTGTTCCAACGATGAATAGTTGGATCATATTGACGCAACATTGCTTCAAGCATCGCGCGGGCCGACTCCTGCTCTCCCAGATAATGGAGTGATATTGCGCGGATTCGCATTCCTAGGAGGATCTGGGTGGCGTCGTTGTTTTCGAGAGCAAGCTCAGAAAACCGCTCTGCCAAACAGAGCGCTTTCTGCGGCTCTCCTCTGTATTGCTGAGCGTTCCAGATGCCCCATAGCGACCGCGCCTTCAGGCCCAAGTTTTGCTGATTCGACGCGTCTTGGTGTACCGTGTGCCAAAGTCCCACCGTTCGTTCAACAGGACCTTCGGCGTAGACGACGCTCGATGCCAGTGAAGCACGCACGGCCAAAAGCAACGGGGCCCGACTCGCAGTGGACTCCAACATTTCGCACGCCTGTAGCACCTTCTCAGCACGATCGCGGCACTCCCCGACAAGTGACAATTCGAATAGGTAAGGAAGCGCAAGAGCAGAGAGCGTAAGCGCTGCGTCGGGATCGCCATCTCCATCGAGCGCCCAGTCAAGCGCGGAGCGGATGTTATCAAGCTCTATAGAGAACAGGTCGAGGTGCTGCATATCTGATCTTTGGGCCCAGCGAGCGCGCGCATGGAGAAATACTTCGATCAGATATCCTGAGTGTGCTCGTGAGGCGGCGTCCCGTTCGCCGTTTGCGTCAAGCTGCATCAACGCGTACTGACGGGTCGTCTCAAGCATACGAAACTGGCCGCGCTCGCCTTCCTTTGCGGCCGCTACGAGTGATTTTGAAATGAGGCTTTGAAGAACGTCGAGCATCGGAAGATCGACGCCCGCGCAGTGCTTTATGACGTAGCAAGCAGCGTCGTAGCTAAATGAGCCCACGAATATGCCCATCGTTCTGAATAGACTCCGTTCAGCGCTATCCAATAGACGATAGCTCCAGTCCAACGTAGCACGTATCGTTTGATGCCTTGGCAACGAAGCCCTGTGGCCGCCTGTCAAGACCCGCATCTTGTCGTTCAGGTTGTCCGAGAGGACATCTATGCCAAGCACGGCAACGCGAGCGGCCGCGAGTTCGATTGCCAGCGGCAGTCCATCCAGCGCTCGACATATCTGACATATGACACCAGCATTAGCGTCTGTCACCTCGAACTCGGGCTGAACGGACTGAGTTCTTGCTGCAAAAAAAAGTACGACGTTCGAGCGCATCATCTGCTCAACTGTCGAGTCTTTCGGGGGAACGCGCAGCGGCGGAACGCAGAAAGTGCGTTCATTTCGAATACCCAGTTGTTCGCGACTGGTCGCAAGTATGGAGCAGCCGGTACCCGTAACCGTAGTCGCGATCTTCGCTGCTTCGTTCAGGACGTGTTCGCAGTTGTCGAGAACAATCAGGCGCCTTTGCCCTTGGAGGATCTCTCTCAATCGTTCGAGAGAAATAGTCGGAAAACATTTTGGCAGGCCGGCTGAAGCGGCAGCCAACGCGACGGCGTTTAAAGTGAATTTTTCGTCGGTCACCGCGGAGAGATCGACGAATATGGTGTCATCCTGAAATAACTCGGCACATAGACGTGCCGCCTCTACTGCGAGGCTGGTTTTTCCGATGCCTCCAGGGCCAACCAAGGTGACAATCGGTGATTCGCTTAAAAGGCCGCGTAACGCTTCAAGTGCTTCGTCGCGACCGTACAGTCGATTTGCTCCCGCAGACAAAGTTCGGCGAGGGCCGGGGTAATCGCCACCTGTATGCGTAGCAGACACCAATCGGTAGCCACGTCCTGCTTCTGTTTTGAGCAGGTCTCGCCGCGGTCCCAGCAGTCTCCTGAGCGCAGTCAATTGCACCTGAACGTTGTTTTCTTCAACTATCACCCGGGGCCAAACCACCCGCATGATCTCGCTCTTTGTTACGAGTGCCCCTTGCGCCTGAAAGAGGAGTTGGAGAATATCGAACGCGCGTGCGCCAATCCTCTTTACCTCGCCGTCCTGAAGGACGAGTCGAAGCCGGAAGTCTACTTGGAGGTCACCGATTTGCTCCATTTCCAGGCTCCTCAAATTGGCGTGAGACATCCGGCAGTGCTCGGTAATCAGGTCACAAGAGTAGCAACAAATGGGTGGCGAAACTTGCATCGCCGACCCTACCGATTGCTTAAACCGGAACTAAACGTGCCTTTCGTGGACATCCGTCGCGCCGGCGCGCTCCGCGTCAAGCGCGGAGGGATGGCGTCCCGGCAAGGTCGGCTGCGAGCGAAAGGCCATTGAAAGATTTGTCCTACCGATAAAGATCCATGAGCGGTTTCCGGTCGATGCGTTGAACACCCGTTATTTCGCTTATGCCCTTCACGGCGTCGTTTGGCGGCTCCTTTCGGTGCTGGGCAGTTTCTATCAGCGGACGAGTGTAATGCGTTGGAAGTGTGCTAATTTTGGGTTGGCTGATAAAAACGGGAACTTGCCAGGCTCAACGTCTTTTTAGCGCTCTCATTACTTAACAGGCGAGATCCGGTCTTTTCGTAATACTTTTGAACCACTTTTCTCGCAAGGAGATCGAAATGCCGTCATTCTTTAACCTTGACGCTATCCCCATCAAAAAGAAGTGGGATGTGTTCCGCGATGTGGTGGCAAGTACCTATGTTCCAGTAGGTGTGATGTGCAATCACCCGGACCGTTTTAATGCCTGGATCGACCGAACACAATTGGGAGCAGTCGTACTCGACCAAGCGTTTTTAGGCCAGCTAGATGTCGATAGAAACGCTCAGCATATCGCACGATCTGACGACGACCCGATAGTGATCGCTGTACCGCTGTCCGGTTCGATTTTTATCAGCCAGGACTCCAAGGACGCGCTGGTAGGCCCGGGTGAGTTTTATGTCATGGACCCCGCTAGGCCCTATCGACTGACTATTGTGGAAGGCATGAACTTCTTGTCGTTCCAACTTCCGCGCAAGCTATTGACATCCAATATCAGCCAAATAGAACACGTTACGGCGACGAGCTTTAATCGCGATCTACCTTACTCGCGGCTTGCGATGGATTTCGCTTCCAGTCTCCACAGCATTGCCGACACCATCGAGCAAAACTCAGCAAACCGAATTGGATCAATAGCTGTCGATTTATTCACCATGGCATTGTGGGAGCGCTTGGGCAAAGTGCGTACCCATAGTACGATACATCGATCCGCGCAGTTCCGTAAAGCGATCTCCTTCATAGACGAGCATCTCGCAGACGACAATTTAAATCTCGAAAAAGTTGCAGCGTCGATGGGGCATTCGACGCGTTACTTGCGTGGCCTTCTGTCGGAGGGCGGCACTGATTACCGCCGATATGTGCTAGAGCAAAGACTGGCGCGATGTGCACGAGACCTGACGTCTGGCGGCGCTTTCGAAGTTTCCATTGCCGAGATCGCATACAAATGGGGATTTTCGGACAATGCGCACTTTAGCCGGACGTTCAAGACATATTATGGGATATCGCCTCGGGACTACCGCGCGTTGCACCAATTCCGGTAGGGTGACAATACGGAGGATTTCTTTGGAACTGGGTATCCACGTCGACAGCGCATGTCGGGGGGCGGTTCATCGTTAGTGGACACGATGCTCCCAAGGCTGCTACGTCGATTCAAGATGCCATCGCCGGCCGCTTACGATCTGCCGGCAGCAATTGCACCCGATACCTTTTGAGCGCAGCCCTCTATGGGTAAGCGCGCATACACACTCCGAACAGCACTGGGCGCCGTTCGAACACGCAGTTGGACCTATACAGCACGCGAAAGCTCGGGTTTTGGTGGACCGAATGTGCTTACCTCATGGCCAATTAAACCCGATCATCTGGATCTTGGCCCGATTCTGGCCTCATTTTTCGGGAAGTCCGCGCAAGTTCAGCAAATGCACGAGTATTCGCCGAGTTTAATTGGCCGCGTACGCATATTGTGCCCACAGAGAGGATACCGAGATCGACCTTGAAGACCTAGCTGACTATGAATCGAGCTAGTACACGTGTACTAGCTCGGGAGCCTCCGTGCCGATGGTCCCATGATGGCCAACTGCTATCTGACACGATCAGCGCTAACCGGCTCGGAAGACTCGTCCGGTGTTGGTCGTGACGATTTCATGACCAACTTGCCCTCTCATTTACCGCCGTCCTCATAAACAGTGATGTAGTTCTTGACGGAGGTTACACCTGGGACCTTACCCGCAACATCGGCGGCTTTATCGATATCGGCCGAGTTGGCGACCTCGCCATCGAGGCCAACCTGGCCGTGTTTCGCCACGATGCGAATGTCGGCGATGTCGATCTTGGCGCTTATCAGCGCCCTCTCTACGTTATGTTCCAATTGATGATTGGCCTTCCGGGCTGCCGCGCGGCTTGTAGGCGCGCTCGAGGCGTCGGTCTGTGCGATGGCGGCTGTCGACTGGACAGCACACGCCAATGCGAAGGATAGGGCCGTCGTTGATGCGAGTTTTGCGAGAATCGGTTTCATGGCCAAACTCCACAGTGATGGTTTTAAGGATCGTGTAAGGGGGAATCTGCCTGCGAAAGAGCATGTGCGTACGGAGGACGGTACGCGTTCCTGCGACAACGGGTTTTACATTAGCACGGTTCCGATTCGATAGTGTTCACGTGTCCGCTTATTCGTTTAGACACGATACTCCCAAGCTCCAAAACCAAACTCAAGATGCGTTTGCTGGTCGCTTACGTCTGTCCGAACGAATAAGCCGTATGTCAGCGAAGTGCTGAGGAGGTCGCTCGGTTCGTTCGTCCTGCGAAGAGACAATACGTGGATCGCCGTTAAAAGTCATTTAAAGGAAATTAATAACTGTCCTTTCCAAACAGTCCATTGGTACAGAAGTCTCAGTCGAGCCACAGCAGCCCTTGTTACCTGCGCTCACGATCCTTGACTGTTGACCTTCAGATCTTCGACGAAGCGACCATCCCATAGCGTACCTGCGTTTGGCGTTCCTACTCTTCCTGTGGTTCTCGCAGACGATCGTCATCGAGATGCTGCAGCGTGGCAAACGTACCCGGACACCACGCGTCGGAGCGATGCTGTGCATTGTCTCCGTTCTCTCAGGGCAATCGGATCAGTTGTCGGCTTTCAGCTTCGAGATCCAATAGATGACACGTACCATTGTTGCTTCAGGCCGGCGCGTCAGCGTACTCGGGTCAGCGAAATAGTATTCGCAGGCGGTGTCGCTTCGTCCTCGTGTCTATATCGGCTTTACACAGCCTGTAGTCTTGCGAAGGCGATCACCTCTTACAGCTTCTCGGCCCAAAAAGAGTCCGAATTCAACGGGAGAGCCGCCCATCCGACCGCTATGGGAATGCAGCCGGGCAAACCCATGGCAACCTCCCTAGCGCAAAGTCGTTTGGCTCGCTTAAGAGAGTCGCCGCTGCCTGGCAGGGGTGTACACCGAAGTCGAGGCAGACGTCGCGCCGTCAGAGCCTTCACCGGGAAGTTACCTTGGGAGGTCGCACGACGGGGTATGACGCGACATTGCGAAGCACGGGACGCCGATACTTTATAAAAAATTAATAGACGATTAAGTATATTTATTTCCATCTCGTTTTACTCTTCGATTCATGGAATGCCTCTGACAAAGAAGCATTCCTGCGGGATGGCTTAGACCGCCGCATACATCGGGTACTCGTTTTCGCTTCGCTCCCATAGGCAGTACACGTCTGGGACCAGAAACCAATACGCAATCTTTCAATAAGGAGGTCCGATGAGCTCGCAAAACGAAAATGATAGTGGCAGAACCATATCCCGGCGAAAGTTTCTGGCCGTTGGCGCCGTAGCGGCTTCGGCGCCGCTGCTTTCCCCCTTCGCCGCAGTCGCTCAATCCACCATGAACCCACCCAGCAAAGTACGAGGAGCCGAAATCATGACGTTCGTTACTACCAAAGACGGGACGCAAATCTTTTACAAGGACTGGGGGCCGAAAGACGCCCAGCCGATCGCATTCCATCATGGCTGGCCTCTGAGCTCGGACGACTGGGACACGCAAATGCTGTTCTTCCTTGCTCATGGCTTCCGTGTTATCGCGCATGATCGTCGTGGCCACGGCCGTTCGGCGCAGGTGAGCGACGGCCATGACATGGATCACTACGCCGCCGACGCCTCGGCTGTATTCGAACACCTCGACCTTAGGAATGCGATCCACATCGGCCATTCGACCGGCGGTGGGGAGGTGGCGCGCTATGTTGCGAAGTTCGGGCAGCCTCAGCGCCGCGTAGCCAAGGCCGTGCTAATCAGCTCAGTTCCCCCTTTGATGGTCAAGACCGAGAAGAATCCAGGTGGAACTCCAATCGAGGTTTTCGACGGCTTCCGCAAAGCACTGGCGGCCAATCGGACGCAGTTCTATCTCGACGTTGCGTCCGGCCCATTCTACGGTTTCAATCGGCCTGACGCGAAGGTTTCGCAGGGTATTATTCAGAACTGGTGGCGCCAAGGCATGATGGGTGGCGCCAAGGCTCATTATGAAGGCATTAAGGCTTTCTCCGAGACCGATCAGACAGAAGATTTAAAAGCGATCGAGGTGCCGACGCTCATCTTGCAGGGCGATGACGACCAGGTCGTTCCCTACAAAGACGCTGCGCTCCTTCAGGCCAAGCTGGTCAAGAACAGTACACTCAAGATCTATCCAGGCTATTCGCATGGAGCGTTCACCACGCATGCCGACGTGATAAATCCTGACCTGCTTGCTTTCATACAGTCCTGATCTCCGTTTCCGAGCTGGCGGGAGCCAGTTCGGTAACCACCTCGTCTTCGAGACGGTCGAGTCACCCGCGACGGCAAGCGACGGACACCGCAAGCTCAAGTTAAGGAAGGTCCGTTACGGCCAAGCTGCCGCAGAAAGGAAGCTTGAAAATCTACAAGGGTTATCAGCACGGCATGCCGACAACAGAGCCGAAACGATTAACGCTGACCCGCCCGTGTTTATTCAATGCCAAATCGCTAGAAAATGCGAATTTCTCGCGGTGAAATTTTCTCGTATCGTCTAAGCCGATAGAACACGAGCATGATACGCGCTCTATCGTGACGGTTTTGTTCGGAAAGCTATGGATCTTCGGTAACTAAACCCAACATTTAAAATGACAAAGAGATAGCTTTGGCGGTTCTGGATCAAATTGCACAACTTCGCTTCTGCTTACGATTTAGATGAGGAACCATCTCGATGACCGACTCGACTGTCACCCATACACTATTCCAGGTTTCGACGTCCGGTGCGTTAGTAGCAGGCATCTTTTCCGGCGCAGTCTCATGTCGAACGTTACTGGACCACGGCGACTTCGGCGTCGGAACCTTTGCAAAGCTCGACGGTGAAATGGTCGTCCTGGAAGGGAAGATTTATCAGGTGCGAAGCGATGGCTCTGTATCGTTAGCGAGCGCTGACGAGGAGGCGCCCTTTGCAGTGGTCACCCAGTTCAGTGCTGATGTTGACGCGGCGGACCAGGCGCTTCCTACGCTGGATGCTCTGACAAAACGTTGTGACGACGCACGTCCCTCAAACAACATCTTCTACGCGTATCGCGTGGACGGGAAGTTTGACATGTTGCGAGCGCGGGCCGTAAGTCCGCCAGACAATGATGAGCGGCTTGTCGATGCAGCGAAGCGGCAGACAGAATTCAAATTCTCCAATATCTCCGGGACACTGGTGGGCTTATGGTCGCCCGGATTTTCCAGTGCGTTTAGCGTGCCCGGCTATCACTTTCACTTTATTTCCGATGATCGAAAGCATGGGGGACATTTGCTCGACTGTTCCATCCATTCAGCACGCCTTCGTATGGAGTGCCTCACGGACTTTCATCTCGCTCTGCCGCAAAACGAAGACTTCCTCAAAGCGGATCTGAGCCGGAACTCCGCCGACGAACTTGCGTATGCGGAAAAATCTCATTGATTTAAAGGAGCGAGTCATGACCGATCATTCCGCGAATCCAGCGCTCACCGGTGCCGACATCGTCGTCAAAACCCTGGAAGCGCGCGGCGTCAAATATGTATTTGGCATTCCGGGTGCGAAAATCGATGCGGTTTTTAACGCACTCGTGGATTCAAGTATTGAAACCGTCGTGTGCCGGCACGAGCAGAATGCGGCCTTCATTGCCGGCGGCATTGGCAGATTGACGGGGAAAGCCGGCATCGCAATAGGAACATCGGGGCCTGGCGTGTCCAACCTTGTAACCGGCATGGCGACGGCAACATCCGAAGGCGACCCAATGGTCGCGTTAGGCGGAGCAGTAGCAACTTCGGAGACACTGAAGCAAATTCACCAAACAATGGATTCTGTGCAACTTTGCAAGCCGGTCACGAAATTCAGTGCTGCAGTTGGGGCAAGAGAATCGGTCGGCGAAGTTGTAGCCAATGCATTCAAGATTGCTGAATCAGGACGACCGGGAGCGACTTTTGTCAGCTTGCCAAAAGACATCATGTCAGCGCCCGCAGGTTGCGCCGTATTGGTGCCCCCGGTACACGCCGGCCCCGGACCTGCAGATGAAGCAGCCATTAAAGAGGCGGCACGCTTGATTCGCGAAGCGAGCACCCCAGTCGTTCTTCTGGGAATGCTGGCCAGTAAGCCCGCCAACGCTGACGCATTACGAAGGTTTATTGAACGGAACAAGCTGCCGGCTGTTGGAACTTTCCAAGCGGCGGGTGCGGTGTCTGCACATTTACTGGAGAGTTTCGGCGGCCGTGTTGGACAACTGGCGAATCAGCCAGCCGACCGCCTGCTCGAAGCAGCCGACTTGGTCATAACGGTGGGATACGATCCCGTGGAGTACGATCCGCAGATATGGAACAAAGGAAGAGACCGCAAGATCATTCACATTGACATTTTGTCTGCCGACCTGGACAACTTCTATTGTCCGGCAGTCGAGCTAATGGGAGACATATCGCAGACGTTGCCTATGCTAAGCACGTTGATCGGCGGACGAGGGAATTCTTCCATCACGACCGAAATCCTTCACTCTATAGCAGCGGAACGCAAGATCATCTCTCGAGAGTCCGCGCGCCGAACCGGCGCTCCCGTCCACCCGTTACGCATTGTTCATGAACTCCAGAATGTCTTGTCTGAGGACGTTACGCTCTGCCTGGACATGGGCTCGTTTCACCTCTGGATCGCGCGGCATCTATACAGCTTTAGAGCCCGGCAAATATTGATTTCGAACGGACAGCAGACACTCGGCGTGGCACTGCCGTGGGCAATTGCGGCCACGCTCGTACGGCCAAACGAGAAGGTATTGTCTATCTCGGGTGACGGAGGCTTCCTATTCTCTGCGATGGAGCTTGAGACGGCGGTCCGGCTCAAGTCGAATCTCGTCCACATGATATGGATAGACGGAACGTACGACATGGTCGGTGTGCAAGAACAATCGAAATATGGCCGCAAATCCGGTGTGGAGCTTGGTCCCTACGATACGGTCAAGTATGCAGAGGCATTTGGAGCGACCGGCTTGATGATCCGAACGGCTGACGAAATATCGACAATTCTAAAGAAAGCCTTTGAAACGCCTGGCCCGGTCGTAGTCGGCGTGCATGTCGACTACAGTGATAACCACAAGCTGTTTGAAATGATCGATGAAAGCAGCGTTCATTGATGAATACGGCGGAGCAGGACTTTGTTCCACCGCGATTGCGAGCCGCTGCCTTGGCGGCGTTGTCACGGCAAATCTCGAGCCTTTTAAACCACACGCTTGATCGGCAACCTCCTTTCGAGCCGGATGCGAATGAAGATGAAAAGCCAGCATCTGTTTGTTGCCACCAGGCAAGTGGCGGTAAACCACGTTGAGTGGCCGATCATTTTCAGAAAAGTGTTTTTCAAGGAGAGCAGAATGAGCAAGAAAGTTGCTGAGATTATTGTGGATACTCTTGCTTCGGCCGGCGTAAAGCATTGCTACGGCATTGTAGGCGACACGCTGAATCTTATCGCTCACCACATCAACGAGAGCAGTATCGAGTGGGTCCACGTGCGCCATGAAGAGGCAGGCGCGTTCGCCGCCGAAGGCGAAGCCATGTTGACCGGCAATCTCACGGCCGTGGCCGGAAGCTGCGGGCCTGGCAGCCTGCACTTCATTAACGGCCTGGTGGACGCCAACCGGAACCGGGCGCCGGTTATCCTGATCGCCACCCAGGTAGCGAGCGAGGAAATCGGCTTCAACTTTCCGCAAGAAGTCGATTTCAAGGCTATCTACGGATCGTGCAGCGTCTTCTGCGACATGATCATTACGCCCGAGCAGGCGCGACGCAAGACAGTGATTGCCTGTCAGACCGCCATAGCAAAGGGTGGCGTCGCAGTACTGATCGTTCCGGTTGACATTGCCCATGCTGATGCGAACGATAACGTTCCGTATTCGGTCCACACGAACGTGCCGATTGTCCGGCCGAATGACGCGGACTTGGACCGTGCGGCTGAAATTCTCAATTCAGGCGAGAAGATTGCGATCTATGGAGGGGCAGGATGCCGGGGCGCCCACGCTGAAATTCTCGCGGTAGCCGAGCGGCTGAAGGCGCCGATTGCGCACACGTCCCGCGCCAAGGACGTGCTCGAGCACGATAACCCGTACAACGTCGGAATGACCGGCATTATCGGCGGCGAAGCCGGCTACCTCGCTGTATCGGAGTGCGAAACCTTGCTATTGCTGGGTGCAGACTTCGCATGGCGTCAGTTTTACCCGGATAAGGCCAAGATCGTCCAGATAGACATGGCACCCGATCACCTCGGTCGTCGGCATCCGGTCACGCTAGGGCTGGTGGGTGACATCAAGTCCACGATGGAAGCACTGCTGCCACGCCTGAAACCGCGCACGTCAACCGAGTTCCGCGACAAGCTCGTCGCACGGCATGCCGATGCGTTAGAAAGTCACCGGGCCAAGGCGGTCCCGTCGGACCGCGGGACGATTCCGCCCATCTATCTGACCGAGCTGATCAACCGGCACGCGGCGAGCGATGCGATCTTCTGCTCCGACGACGGCACGCCCACCGTCTGGTTGTATCGGCACATCGAAACGAACGGAAAACGCCGGATGTTTTCGAGTCTGCTGCACGGCACGATGGCGGCGGCTCTGCCAATGTCATTGGGGTTGCAAAAGTGCCAGCCTGGACGTCAGGTGATTTCCATGTCCGGTGATGGTGGTCTTGCCATGTTGTTCGGTGAACTCCTGACGGTCGTGCAGGAGAAGCTGCCCGTCAAGGTGGTTGTGTTCGACAACGGCAAGCTTGGATTTATCGACATCGAGCAGAAGTCCGAAGGCATGCTCCCACTCTACACCGGCCTGCAAAACCCGGACTTCGGCAAGGTCGCCGAGGTGATTGGACTATGGGGCCGAACGGTGACGAAATCCGATGAGCTCGAAGATGCCGTTATCGCGTGGCTGAATGAGCCCGGCCCAGCACTTCTGAACGTCAAGGTTGATGCGATGACGCTCGTGATGCCGCCGAAGATCGAGTGGGGGGCGGCATACGGAATGGTCCTGTATTCAGCGAAAGCCTTGTTGCAGGGGCAATCGGCCGATGTGTTCGCCATGATCCGAGAAAATTTATAAGGCTTGCCAGGCGGATTCGACACGGAACGAACCATGAAAGAAAGTGCAGATGATCAACGATGGCAGCAAGTGCTGGCCTTGCTGGCACCAGTGGTGCCGCTTGCGGCGGTCAATGGTGCCGAAGCCCGTTGGGCTTCGACTTCGGCGGATCGACGACGTCAGGATTCCGTACGAAACTCCACACGCATCGAAATCCTTGAGCGCATCTCACCCACCTCTATCGTGGTTGCCCTAGCTGACGCGACATCAGGCAGGTATGGCGACCAAACCTGGACTTTGCGCATCGCCCGCCGCAAAGGCGTTTGCTCGTTGAGCGGCGAGCCGTTCCTGCCGGGCGACCCGATTTATCGGGCGAACGTGCGGCGGCGCAACATGATAATTGCCCGTCCGGCTATTTCCGCAGCAGCCATCGCACGCCTCGAAGCAGAAGCGGCTTCTCCACAACTCCAAGGCTCGTAGTCAGGCCGAAAGACCTTATCCACGAGAGGGCCCCGCCCAACTTGGGTCAATCAATACTTCCGAATAAAATGCCCATACGTGGAAGGAGCTTGACTCGCATTCGGAACGGCGCTTCGCTCATGAAATTGGTCTTTCCATCAGGATTTGCGACCCGTGACAGCGCGTTACTCACATGCACTGAACCCGCTACCTGCGCCAAGTGAGGCGGTACAACCGGAGCGCAAATTCAGGCTAGCCGCCGGGTGCCGGGAAGGGATGTCGGTATCGCTGAGATCGTATGGTAAGTTTCCCCAGAGTTGAGACGCATCTGCTTTGAAGCGAAAATCGGAAATGCTTACTACTGCTCCACGCAGACGCCAAGGGTAACGAAGCAGCCCATATCGAGGCCCGCGTGGACGCGCCTCGACCGGGATGGAAACGATCTCCTTCAGCGAGTGGACTTTATGTCCTCGGGGCAACAGTTGATATTCACCGATACCAAGGGGGACACGCAATGAGGCCGTCCGGCACCGTCGTACTTATGAGCCTGTGCATGGCCGGTTGCGCCCGATCGCCGTCCGTCAACGTGCTAGGCGCCTACTTCCCTGACTGGCTCTTTTGCATTGTGGCCGGTGTGCTCATCACGATCGCATTTCACGTAGTCGCGCAACGCACTCACCATGACCGCTGGTTCGGACCTCCAGCCGTGGTCTATCCGGCGTTGGTCACTTTGCTCGCGCTCGTTGTCTGGCTGATCTTTTTCCAACATTAAGCGGGGATGCTGCGATGACAACAAGTGTTAGCAAGCCGGCACGCAAAATCTGGCCCGCCATCGTTCTGGTGCTGGTGACGCTGCTGGTGCTGGTCCTTGTGATCTGGATGCTGGACACCTCGCCACGAACTGACGATGCCTATGCGTATGCCGATACGGTCGACGTAGTGCCGGAGGTCAGCGGGCGCATCGTCGAATTAGCGGTGCGCGACAACCAGGCCGTCAAGCAGGGCGATCTTCTGTTCCAGATCGATCCGCGGCCCTACCAGGATGCACTGGCGCGTGGCCGGGCGACGCTCGTGGCACTCGATAGACAAATCGAGCTGACCCAACGCAGCGTCAATGCGCAGCAGTACAACGCCGAGTCGGTTCGCGCGGCGGTTGAGAGTGCACGGGCCGCCGCCACCCAGGCGAGCGACACATTGCATCGCACCGAGCCGCTGTTGCCGCAAGGCTATGTGTCCGCAGAGGACGTCGACCGGGCGCGCACCGCGCAGCGTGCCGCCCAGGCTCAACTGAGCGCGGCGCAATTGCAGGCGCAGCAGGCGGCGGCGGCTGTCAGCGGGGTCGACGCCCTGGTCGCACAGCGCGCCGTTGCGCTGGTCGAGATATCGCTCGCCGAATTGAACCTTGAATATACGACCGTGCGCGCTCCCTTCGACGGCCGGGTCGCTTCGCTGAAGACATCCACGGGGCAATTCGCGTCGTCGCTCAAACCCATCTTCACGCTGATCGATACGCGGCACTGGTACGTCGTGGCGAACTTCCGCGAGACCGAGCTTACGCATATCCGTGCCGGCACGCCGGCTACGGTTTACCTCATGAGCGATGCGGGCCGTCGTTTTCACGGCGTCGTCGATTCGATCAGCTATGGCGTGTCACCGGACGAGGGTGGCCTTGCATTGCCGGGCGGCCTGCCGCGCATCGATCGTACCCTCAACTGGGTCCATGTATCGCAGCGCTTTCCCGTCAAGATTCTGGTCGAGCAGCCCGATGCGGAGCTGTTCCGTATCGGCACGTCAGCGGTCGCCGTATTGCAACCGGGGGCAGCGCCCGCACGCAACAGCGAGAGTCAGGCTCATGCTCCGGCCAACTGAGGCGCCGATATGAACGCGACGGACTATCTGCCCGGCAGCGTTATCGACGCGCAGCGCTTTTTGCGCGGCCAGCTCGCAGCCTATCCGGGGCGCGCCAATGTGATGCTGCGCTGCGTGCTGGCAAGCGCGATTGTCATCGTCACGTCAATGACGCTTGAAGTCCCCTTGCTCGCACTTTCGCTGCTGGTGGTGTTTTACGTCACGCAGTCGAATGTCGTGATCACCCGGCTCGTGGGCATCATGTTCATGGTGGGATCGACGTTCGCGATCTGCCTCTCGATCGTGCTATTGAAATGGACGTTCGACTATCCGCTGATACGCATCGTCGTGGCAAGCCTGCTGTTTTTCTGCAGCGTGTACCTTATGCGTATCCTGAGAATCGGCATTGTGTTCTTCCTGGTCGCGATCGTCGTTATCTATGTGCAAAGTTTCGTAGACCAGACGGACGAGGCCGAGCTGTTGATTCGCGGCGTGCTTTGGGTATGGGTGGCCGTCAACTATTCCATCGTGCTGACGCTGGTGATCAACACTTTCTTCTTGCCGGCCGAACCGCAACGTCAGTTGAAAGCGGAAATGCACCGGCAACTGGCTGAGATCGACGTGCGTCTCGGACATCTGCTCGACGGCGGTCCGGCGCCCGAACCGGTTACCCCTGGAGCGGTCCAGCAAGGCTCGCTGGCGCTGCAAAAGTTGCTCAAATTCAGCGCGATGCGTGATGCCCGCTATCGCGAGGAAAGGGCGTACCAGCTTGCCTGCATTGCTACGGTGTCGCGTCTGTACAGCGCAGCTGGCGAACTGCCGTTGGACGTACCCGTTGCGGCGGACGGTGCGCTGCGCGAATTGCGCGAAAATTGCCGGGCGCTCGACCGGGCCATTGCCGCTGACCAGCCATATCACGCGGTATGTCAGGTGACGCCGGAGACCGGCGGCACTCTGAGCCCGCATGCCGCTGCGGCCGAAATGCAACGCGCGCTAAACACCTTCGACAATCTTGCCGCGCGTACGGTCCCCGCTGACGGTTTGACTGCGAAAGAACCCATGGTCGTAGCCGACGCGTTCAGCAATCCTGCGTATGCGCGCTTTTCGCTGAAGACGTTACTGGCCGTGCTGGTGTGCTATGTCTTTTACAACGCCACGGACTGGCAAGGCATTCATACGATCATGCTGACCTGCCTGATCATCGCGTTGCCGAGCCTGGGTGCGTCGACCCAGCGTGCCATCCTGCGGATCGGCGGTGCGCTCGTCGGAAGTGGCCTGGCGCTCTTCATGGTGGTGTTTGTCATCCCCCATCTGGATAGCATAGTCGGGTTGCTGCTGATGTCGTTGCCCGTCGTCGCGCTGAGTGCATGGGTATCGGCCGGCTCGGAACGTATCAGCTATGCCGGCGTACAGATCATGTTCACGTTCTCGCTCGCGCTGCTCGAACAGTTCGGGCCCTCCAGCAATCTCACCGAGATTCGCGATCGCATGGTCGGGATCGTACTGGGAGTCGGTGTGTCGACGCTGGTGCAGATGTCGTTCTGGCGGGAAGGAGAGGGCGACATCTTGCGGCAGAAGCTTGCAGCCATGTTGCGCTCGGTGAGCGTGCTGCTGCGGGCGAATCTTGCCGAAGGTGCGCCCTCAGCAGAGTTGCCGTATGCTCAGCAACAGTTGCAGACGTGGGCGGCGCTCGCGGATTGTGAGGCCGTGCTGGCGCGGGTAGCGGTAGAGCCGAACTGGCAGGAGGGTGTGCATGCGCAATTGACGCTGCGTGCGCAAACGGTCCTTGCGCAAGGACGTGAAATCATGCTGGCCGGCAATGCGCTTCATAATGCCGTGGGGGTTCAGGCTGCAGCGATGCGCGCGGAAGTTCGTGATGCCGTGCGCGCCATCCAGGAGCAGGCGGCCGACCGGCTGTCCACCTACGCGGACGATCTTGGCGCCAACCCGGCGGCCGCGCAGGCGCTGCCGCGGTTCTCGCTGGGCCTGCTGGAGCAGCAGGATTTGCGTGTCACCGGACATGGCGCCGCGGACGGCGGCGAGGACCGTTTGCAGCCTGAATATTGCGCTCGCAACCTTATCGATCAGTTGTCGGGACTGCCGGACTGGCGTGCCCCGGATTCCGCTCCCGTGGTTCCGCGTGAGTCTTATGAGAATGAATAAACGAGAGCGTTTCACTCAGCCGCTGTTCATCCTTCGCACCGTGCTGAGCGCGTTAGTCGGTTGCGGACTGGCTGGCTGCGCGCTGATTCACCACGACAGCAAGCCGATGGACGCGATCCGCCCGGAACAGATCCGTCTCCCCGACGACATCCATCTGGCCCGCGACGGCTGGCCGTCCGCGCGCTGGTGGGCCGGCTACGGAGATCCGCAACTCGACGGCCTGATCGAGCGTGCGTTGACCAGTGCGCCGACCATGCTGGTGGCGCGAGGCAGGGTAGCGCAGGCGCAATCGGATGTGGAACTGGTCAAGGCAGGGACGAATCTGCAGGTTACCGCGCTCGGCGCAATCGATCGCGAGCACGTCTCGGGAAACGGTTTTCTTGCGCCATTCGCGTTGAACGAACCGGCGGCGGGTTTCACGGGGCCCTGGTACACCTCCGGGATTGTGGGCCTTGGCGCGAGCCTCGACGTCGACCTGTGGGGCAAGCAGCGCGCCCAGGTGGCCGCGTCGCTGGGGGTACACAACGCGCGGCTTGCCGAGGTGGCCGCGATCGAACTGGAACTCTCCACGGATGTTGCCCAGTTGTACTATGGAATCCAGACCACCTATCAGGTCATCGAATTGCTGCAGCAATCGCGTGAGGTGGCGGCGTTTGCTCTCGAGACGCATCAGGCGCGCGCCGCCCGCGGACTCGAACCGCAAACCCAGACTCAGGAGGCGCGCGCCGCGTTGTTAGCCGTGCAACAGCAGATCGTCGTGGCTCAAGGGCAGGTCAGGCAATTTCGTGAATCGTTGCGGGCGATGATTGGCGCTAGCGCTGACGATCTGCCTGTGATCCAGCCGGTGCCGTTGCCACCCCTGCAGGCGGCGTTGCCATCGACGCTCTCGTATGAGTTGCTGGCGCGACGGCCGGATCTGCAGGCGATGCGCTGGTATGTGCAGGCCTCCTTCGACCGCATCGATGCGGCGAAAGCGGCGTTCTATCCGAGCTTCGACATCAAGGCATTTTTCGGTGTCAACGCGCTGCATCTGTCGGACCTCTTCACGCATGCGAGTCAGCAGATCAATCTGATTCCGGGCCTGTATCTGCCGATTTTCGACGGCGGCAGTCTCAATGCCAACCTCGGCGGCGCGCGAAGCGCAAGCAATACGCTCATCGAGCAATATAACGAGGCAGTGCTTGACGCGGTGCGCGATGTCGCGGCGACGGGCAGCCGGCTGCAGGACCTGGACGCGCAAGCGGAACTCCAGACGCAGAAAACACAGGCCATTTCGTTTGTGGAGCAGAGTGCCGAAGGGCATTATCGCAGCGGCCTTGGCAGCCGTTTCGCTGCCATGGAGGCGCGCGAGCCTTTGATCGAGGAACGCCTCGCACTGCTCAGGATTAACGGTCAGCAGCTGAGCGGAGAAATCGCGCTGACCAAAGCTTTGGGCGGCGGATACAGGAGCGACGCGAAAGTCGCGTTGGCGCCGCACTGAATGTGAGGGTGCCAGAACAACAGCCAGCAGATAGCTGATAAAGCCCGCGAACTGCGGCGGCGATTGAAATACTGCCGCAGTATGAACGACGGCTAACTTTCCAGAAACGTCAGCAGGTCGTGGTTAACCTGATCCGCGTTGACCACGCACATGCCGAGCGAGCCGCCGTTGGACCTTCCATCCATTTGGATTTGTTTCTCTTAATCTAGCCCACTCTTCATGTCTCGCCATAGCGAGGTAGAACGGCCGCTCTCGGAAAATCTGGAGGCCCGAGACGGTCGAAGGCAGACCAATTCGTCTGGGCGAGTAGCCCCAGCCCTTCGTCCGAGTTCCCGCGATGAACACTCGGAGGCTGCGCTGGGCGGTCGTTGCGATCTTCACCGCCGAGCCGTAAACATCTTTATTGCGCAACGTCTCTTTTTTTGTTATTCCCGTTTTTTCACGTCTTTCCCGTGTTTCGGGCTGTTTGAAAGATACACGTCTCGAATTGAGACATGCACCTTGGTGGAGTTGAGCCCAGCCCCATCCTTACCGGGGCCTTCAGACCCAACTCGCGCGCATCATCAAGATGCACCTTGGAGCCAGCGTCACCCGTCAGCCGTTCGCCTCGAGGCGCTAACTTCGCCACCTCGCCCAGGGTCTCAAGACTATCCCACAGTCCCGGGGTATCCCGTGGCCGCTGCCGTACTTCTCCCGACCAGCCACGCGGCAACCCAAAGGTCCAAGGTTGCAACGAGTATATGAAGCTGCAGCCAGGATGAAACGCGTTGTGACACATAAAGATCAGCAACCGTTGCAGAATTTCGTGACGACAAAAACGGTTGAATACCGATGCAGGCTGTAACGCAAGTTCGCCGAAAAATTGGATGCAACGGGAAATGCGCGGTCATGAGCCGCGCATTTCGAAGAGTTTTACTGATGCATTTAAACCGTTTTGCTACAGTTGCGCCGGCCTGACAATCAGTCTCGTTTCCACGAGTGGCCTCTCTTTTGTGAAAGGCTCCAACCGCTCGGTAAGCAGAGCATTTACAAAGACACGACGTAACGCCAACCCGGGAATATCGCTGGTGGCTCCCATCTGCAAGAGGCCACTCCCTACCAGGGATGCAAGGCCATGCCAGGTATGAGCGGTCGGCTCGCGGTCCGGAGTTCGGTACTGCTCATTGCTCAGCTTCTTCGACGTTATCTCCGCCGTGCAAAGTTTGATCCGCCATCGGTCTCCAGCTTCGACCTTGAACGCAATCGGCACGCGTCGCACCCCCTTCCACATATCGATTGCGGCCCAAATCTCTGGGTCCGTCATTTCAGCAACCCAATAGACCTGAACCGCTCCAAGCTGCAGTCTGATAGTCATCAGAACGCTTTCATCAAGTTGTATCCTGCCAAACCCAAAGCATGACTGACGATTGTTGGACTCGAGACACAAAGCGTTCGAGGCCGCTATCGGACAGGTCAACACCGGAATATCGCCGGGCAAGCCGGTTGCCGGACTCGAACCTTTCCTCAAGGTCCAAAGTTTCTCCAGACGACCAACGGCGACCATTGGTTCGTTGTCAAATACGTTCATGCCTTTCATTTCTATGTCCATTTGATTATTAAGAGGGATTTCGCCGCACAAATGTCGGATGGCGTGGTACGTGTCTGTCGCAGCAAGGGCGTCCGCCTTTCACCTGATCGCGAATGCAACAACAGATTTCCAGCCCTCGGTATAGCTCCGCGGGCATGGGCATGAAGAAGAAAAGACTGACTGACAGGCGAAGAGATTTTTGCTAGTTCAGCAGAGCCGGCTTGTTCGCGTGAGAAATCTGGAGCAACATGGAACACCATCCAGCGAAAAAGAGGACCGCAGGGCGCGGCGAAACAAGCCACGCCCCGCCAGAAATCCGGACCGCGTCATGCGGAGGCTCAATCGATATAACGGAAAAGCGCGCGCTGGCGGCGCCGCGCTCGCCTGATTTTTCAGATCGAACCGTAGAGCTAACCTCAATCGTCAAGCGAGGCCGTTGTCATGGGTCCACACAGTTAGAGTCGGGACTACATTACGTTTCGCGACCCGCAAAAGTGCATCGTTCACATGCACTGAACCCGCACTGCCCCGTCCTTAGCCGCGAACTCGAACATTTGCCACCAATGTTTGTATGTGTCGTAAAAGGATTCGTCTAACCACCCACGAGCCTGCGCAAGCGGGTCCCACCTGGCGAAGTCAGCAGCGAGCTTCGCCGAGACAATAGTCCCGAACACATCGCTTCCTTCATTGAGAAAAGTCTCGCAAAACGGCCCCGTCTGATTCTCTCTAGGTCGCCGCTTCCCGTAGTTTGCGAAGTCAGCAATTTTTTCGAGGCCCTCAAAAAATTCGAACCGACGGCCGAAGGTGAACCAGTGGTCCTCAAGGAACTCATACGCAGCACCAAGCTCCAACCCTTCGGTGAGTCGAGGACAATCTGGCTTGTCGTCTATGCCGATGACATCGGTTCGACCAAGTTCGTGGACGTCCTGTGCAGACACCCCCTCAAGCTTTTTCAGCCCCCTACAAGCAACAAACAAGACGCTCATAACCTACTCCATATAAGCCAATATTTTGACGTGCGGACGAGCTACTGCCAGGCCACGCGTTGCAGGGTGTTGCGAAGCGCCGAGGCTCGAAGTGCCCTCCGACGAATTCACCGCAACTGATTGCCTACGCAAAGTATAAGAAGATGAACAGGGGGATAAACTCAGGGAAAACAGGACAAATCTGAAAAACTCCTTCCCTGCTACCGAGATATTTTCTTTCGAGGCGCAATCGGCTGAAATCGCGCTTGCTGGCAAAGAGATTTCAAATCTTCTGAATGTGCTGCGTAAAATTTCTGGGCTAGCATCAGGGTGCTTCGACCATATACTTGGTCTCGTCTTGGCGGCCACCCCGCTCGAGACATGTGCACCGGACAACCTGAAAGACAGCAAACGAAATGAGTTCACGACACATTGACTTCGTAGGCACAAACGATACTCACGCTGGAACCGCCGATGCGCTGTTCTCCTACATGGTCGACTGCCGTTTCACCGAGTCGCATCTGAACGCTGGGCACCTCGTGTTGGCGCTTGAGTACGTTTATCAGCCGCGCCCCAGATTTTGGCAGGACCTCAGCATTGCTTTCGTAGTCGATGCTGTGACTCGTCGCTTTCCTAACTGGCTGGAGACTCTGGGTGCCCCGGACGGCGGCCCCACAGATATGTTGCAAGGCGTCCAGGAATTCTTGCGGATTGAAGCATTCGATGAGGCAAATGCGCAGAGGTTATTGACACTGCCGAAGCACCTACGCCCATCGGATCCTGCGTCGGCGCTTACTTGGCTTTGTGCATATTTCGTTCGAGAAGAACTCTGGGAAGAACTCGAGTTAGCTGAACGAGATGGCAAACGCTGCGGGTCAGAGGCACTTGACCTTGTCTATCTTCTGGAGCAATCGGACTGTGGAACTGTCGCCTGCCGAACTGGCACACTCGTGGCTCGTGCGTATCGGGACTCCGTTGTAAAGCATCACGCCGAACTTGCCTAGACTGCGGGTGTTCCGTCACCAGCTTGGCCCACCCGATCAACAACGGGGTCTTTCCTTGGCTAGTCCGTCTGCGTCTGGCAGGAGATGCCGGGCTTACGCGTCAGCGAGGGAAGCACGACCAGTATCCAGGTCGGCGGGCCAAGCGGGCTCACGACTGGTGCGCATACCGATGTAATGCAGGATGGCGGTAAGCGTAGCGAACGGTGAGAGTCGCCCGGGCGAGTGCGGTCGCGGCCACATTACCCTCCGCGAGCAGTTTTCTGTTCGTGCGCTGCCACAACCGGTAGCTGTTAAGGAACGAGACTTCGGTCGGAACAAGTTCCGGTGCCGGCACCGCGGACAGTCCGCCGTCCATGTATCGGCGGACAAACTCGAACTGGTCGTTCAGGGCATGCACTATCTGACGACCGTTCTCCGTCGTCTCGTCGTCGATGGTGTAGACCGTGCGACCAAACGAAAACGACTGGCTAATGCGCCCCTGGTCATCGAGCACGTGACAGCGTAGCCCGTACGGCGTACTCCGGGAAATCGGGTCTTTCGGGCGCTGCTCGATGAAAAAGAACGCCGGGTCCTTGCAATTATTTGCATCGGAAAACTCGCAGGCGGTTCGCTCCAGGCCCCATATCGCTTTTCCTGCCCGCTTCGGATGTGCTTCGAAGTGCTGATTGCGCTCAAGAAAGTACCGGTCGATTGCGGACATCGCGGCGTCGACCGACTCGTAATCGCTGTTATGGATGATGGCTCGTGCCATGCCACTGAACACGGATTCGATAACATTCAGAAACTGCGCGCTCGCGGGCAACGGCGCCAGCTCCAGCAACGGGCGATGGCTCGCCTGTGCAGTAGCATTGTGCTCATCGATGAAGGCCGTCAACTTTTTCGACAGATGCCATGATGCCGCGTCCCAGGAAAGATAAAGCGTGCCCGCATCGGCGTATCGCTCAAGCAGCGCGTTCGCCATGCGAACCATCTCGTCAGTATTCTTGGCCGTCGAGTAGAAGTGCGTCACCTGATTAGCCGAAAGTTCGAGCGCGGCCGTCAGAATCAGACATCCCTTTGACTTCTGCCATTGAGGTGCGCTCGGCTGCACGCCGGGCACAGTCAGCAGCCGGCCCGGTTTCGCCTTTACTGCAAACGGGCCGAACTCATCGATTGAAAAGAAGCGCTCATTGGCTGCAGATGTCCCAGAACTTCCCTAATGCGGGCGAGCTTCTCCTCGTAGCGAGAATCCGTGCTGGTCAACACCACCTTCGCAGACTTCCATGCGTAACCGGCGCTTCTGATGATTGACCGGATAGTGTCCGCACCCGCCTGATGGCCCCGGCGCGCCAGAATGCGTTGCAGGTCCGCCATCTTCCACGTGGTCCGGCTGATGCCCGATGCGGACGGTGGCTCATGCAGCAGCGCAAACACCGCATCCCGTAGGACCGTGTTGTCTTTCATCCGTGCACGCTGCTTTCTATTGAACAGCGCGTCTACGCCGCCGGCTTCAAAGTCACGCAGGTACCTGCACACTCCGTTCCGGCTGGCGCCGAGGTGCTGGGAAATCTCGCGAACCGAAATTCCGGATGCGTGAGCAAGTATCGACAGCGCCTTGTGACGCTGGTTGGTAGACTCCGGCAACAATCTGCGCATCAACCTCTCGCATTGCTCCGGGTCCAGACCGGCTGCCACAGGGGCACAACCTCGCTCGATGTCGTACATGAAACGCATCCATCGCAATCGGCTCTGTTCGGCATGGTCAACCGGCTTTGCCCCGAATCCCCATGTGCGACGACGCTGTTCCGCGGCTTCGCAGGAGCCGTCGGAATGTAATGTCTGAAACAGTGATGACAGAAATCCGGCCGCCTCCCGTGAAGGAAGTGAGCGCACAACGCCAGCCACGTCCTTCCATGGCCCCGAAGACCGTGACCGCGCGCCCGACTTCAGGCTGTTAGCTGCCGTTCGCCGATATCCCGGTGGCTGCTCGAACCTGAGCATCTTGCGGACGGTGTTGCGACTGATACCTTCAGTTGCCGCGACCGAACGGGTCGACTCACCGCGTTTCGTGACACGTGCGCGGACACGGTTCCAGTGTGCAATGTCGGTGTACATTCGTCGCACCTCCCGGTCGACCGCCGACACCTTGCATGCGCCGGTAGCCTGCGTTCGAACGCGGTCGTCAACGTCAATCCATGATGCGTTTAGTGTAGTACGTCGAGTAGCTTGATGAAGTTGCGTTTGGCGCGATACATCGCGCGAATCTCACCGAGCTCGGCCGCGAACATGACCTGTTCCCCAAGCTTTGCTCGCAATCGGCCGATGGCCTGTACAACGCCGAATGCTTCCTGATACCGCGCGTTTCGTGTCCCGTTCTCCGCCGCAATGGGTAACAGCCGGTGATACAGCGCGATGGCGTCATGCGGATGCGTCTTCGCGCGAGCAACCGCCATTTGTGGCCAGATGTGCGTCGCGACCGGGCCGCTGCTGAAGGCATCCCATGCGGCATCACTGTCGGCCTCAGAGAGGAATATCCTGACCAGTTCGGTGCGGGTGAATGCCTGCCACATGGTCCGCTTCGATTGCGCGGTTGACTCCTCCCGCTTTACGGCTGCCCAGAGATGACTGAGCGCGCGCTCACGGATGGCATCATGTCTGGCCGTAGCGTCTGCGACCTTCATCAATTCTGCAAACCCTTCGGCGACAGGTCGCAAACCGAATCGCTGCCATGCGGCTGCATCGGCCTTCTCAAACTCTTCGCGGCGCAGGTATTCCTGAATGCAGAAATCGAGCAGTCGCTGGTCGACATTTTTGCCGGGTTCGGCAAGACCGCGTTCGGCCCATGCCAGAGCGTCGTCGTGACGTCCGTGTTCTGCACAAAGCTGCGCGACCAGCAAAAAGCGGTAGGGACTCGACAGGTCCTTTGAACGGATGCGAACCAGCGCGTCGATGTCGCCATCGCGTTCGGCCAGGGAACCCATCGCTCTTTCGAGCCGCATCCGCAGCGGTTCGAACGACCGGCGAAGTTCATTGCTGGGCGCGAGCGACGGCAGGGCATCCCAGCCCTTCTCGACGAGTTCGCGGTATCGGCGCAGCCCGGCATCGCCCAGCGGTTCCGCGTACGCCGGCAGCACATCGTAGAACGTATCCCACGCACCTTCCG
>Ga0302233_10000640_pt1 | contig 27624 bp, 18 predicted proteins | sample II_Palsa_N3_1_FD_193516 | JGI IMG/M metagenome (GOLD analysis project Ga0302233, IMG submission 193516) | Peat permafrost microbial communities from Stordalen Mire near Abisko, Sweden - II_Palsa_N3_1 | ecosystem: Environmental > Terrestrial > Soil > Palsa > Peat permafrost | place: Sweden... | reverse complement strand
AACGGGTCACGTTGTTCCGGTGGCTTCACACCAGACCGTTACCAATCCAGCATGCACCGGTAGGTTACGATTGACGGAACAATCGGTTTCCTTCCTGGCCGGAGCCAGGTGAAACAATCCTCTACGCAACTTCACGTCGCACTGACACAGTAAGACTAAGTCTCCGCCTAATCGATAAATGCCCAATTTGCCCTTCACGAAAGTATCAGATCAATGACTCGTTGATTGCTAAGCGAATTCTCAAGGGTGAAAGCTAGATTCGCTTTTTCTCCCCGAATCGTTCTGGCAAAATCCTCCGTCATCAACTGATATTGATCAACCTCGCCGAATTTTATGACTCGTATTTGACCTGTCTCGTCGGAACGATGACGAATTTGTGCAGGACCGTAGATTCCCGGATTGAAGGGGGCATCTACACTTAACCAGCCTTTGGTTCCGTGGAAAATCATGTGCTGGCGGCGCGCCATTTGTGTGCCGCAGTAGAACGTCAATGAGAATCCGGGGAATTTGGCGGTGCAACGGGCGAACCGGTCTGTGCCGAAGCGAGCATCGAAAAGGACCTCGGCATGGACGCGAACCGGTTCGAGGCCGGTTGCAAGCCGGGCGGCCACAACCGGGTAAACGCCGATATCGCGGACGCCGCCACCGCCGAGTGAAGGATTGTTCCTGATTGCATTGGGATCATCGTTGAAGTAAGTGAACGATCCCTCAATAAGCGTGAGTTCGCCGAGCATTCCCTGAGCAAGGCTGTTGCGAATAAAAATCCATTGCGGATGATGCGCCACCATGATTGCTTCACCGCATACAAGCCCGGTTTTGTCGCGCAAGGCAATCAATTCGAGCACCTCTTTGGCGTTCATTGCAATCGGTTTCTCGCACAGCACATGCTTGCCTCCGAGCAAGGCCTTCTTGCACCATTCGACATGGCTGGCCGTCGGCAATGGGATATAGATCGCGTCTACGTCGCTGCTCTCGATTACCTCATCGTAACTTGTTAAGACGTGTTCGATGCCATGCTTTGTCGCGAAAACCTCCGCGCGGGCACGGTCGCGGCTCGCAACTGCGGTTACCCGACCATTTGACGAGCGTTGGATAGCCGGTGCTACAGAGTTGTCGGCAATTTTTGCAGCGCCCAGTACGCCCCAGCGAACCCTGTCGGTCATTGATGTTTCCTAGTGTTTGTATCGTTTGGTGGCGCGCCACTGACAGGCTGTACGCAGATTTTCAGCGCAGTATGCCGGTATCTCGTACCGGCTTGCGCCGCTACCAGTTCTTAGCCGAAAAGATCTCGATTTTCAGCTCTCGTATCCCCTAGCTCGCCGCATGACCGCTCAGCAGGAAGATCCATGACACCGTCGCCCATCATTCCGCGATCGAGCAACAGATCGCTTGTTTTGTGCAGCCATCCGCATACGTGGTACGCCAGAATGCGGCCCGCATGCCAAGCTGCGGGCCACGATGTCTCGATTGTTGCCACCCGTCGCCTGCTGCCAGTCACAGCCTTGTATTCGCGGCTTTGCCGCACTCGCGTGTCAATGTGAAATTCGATGCCGAAAAATACAGAAGCAAATCGTGGCGTGGATCGACATGGCTAGGCGATGCGGCGGCGCTCTCTGATACGGCTTGTCGTGGCTGTTCGGCGCCTGATGGGATCGCTGTGCTCAGCCGGGGCGGAGCCAACCGCTCTTTTGGGAGGCCACCTCAGCGGCCTCCCAAAGATGGTTAGTTAACCCGAACAAACTTGACGGTTTCGGCGCGTGCGCAGCCGCTTCCGCTTGACGTCATCGTCACGGTCGTGGCGTTGCCCACGGGCACGGCGATCGGCGCGGCAGTCAGCTTGACCCAACCGGTGGTGCCGGCGGTGCCGTTGACCATGGTGGTCTGTCCAGCAACAGTGAGCGCCATGTTGGAATCGCTGTTGCCATTCACGATGTTGTAGTAGTACACATCGTAGTTGCCGGCATTCTGGATCGTCGGGGTCCAGGTTGCGACGTTGCCGGCTACGCTACAGGTTGCGTAGCGCGTCTTGTAGCCCTTCGTCCAGCCTGCGACGCTGGAGGTGTACCAGGTTCCAACGGGTTCCGCGTAACCCGAGCCCGTGTCGTTAAAGTCGACGTAATAGTCCTTTTGCCAATACTTAACATAGTCGAAGTAGATCTGGTCGGCCGACGCCGTAGGTAAGGTCGACCCTGATGCAACATCGGTCAACCAGATGTTGATCGGATCATGCGTGTCGGCGCTTGGTGCATAGGCGATCGGGGTTGGGGACTGGGTCACTTCCACGCCGTCGATGTAGAAGGTAACCAAGTTTTCTTCCCAGTCGACGCCGTAGCTATGGTAGGCCGTTGAAAAATCAGATCCAGGGGCTAAGCCGGGGTAAAGGTATTGACCGGTCGTGATTTCCGGCTGACTGGGGAACGGGGGATACCACATGATAAGGTTGTGCTGGAGTGTTTTTAGGCTGGCGGAGTTGATCTCGAAGACGTCGATCTCGGTTCGCCGATCGGTCGTGAAGGTATTCGACCCATCGCCCTCTTGCAGCCAGAAGGAACTGTGCCAGCCCGGAGTGGAATTGATCTTGATGGAAGTTTCATAATAGCCGTAGCGGAACCGCTGCTTGCTGACAAGGCCACCGCCTGTGTAATGCTGGGTGATGATCGTCCCATTCGGCCCGACGACGTTGGGCGTGTCCTGCTTCAGGAGGCTCACGATCATGTTGCCATTGGCCACGCTCACATTCGCAGGCGTCTGCACGCTGTTCAAGTTTGCCTTCCACTGATCTGTGCGGTAGTTCCATTTCGTGGTGTCGACCCCCGTGCCGTCCGGGTTCACGCCGTTGAAGTCGTCGCTGAATGTGGGGTTTGCGATGATGTCCGCCGTCCAGCCGTTGCCGCTGGGCGGATTGGCTTGCGCGGCCGTGGCCAGTAAGCTCAGAAGAGCGGCCGTGGCGACGAATGCGCCGGCTACGGGAATGGCGCGCATGCTTATCAATGGTGCGCGCAGGCGCATGACTGGTTGTTTCATAATTCCCTCAATGTCGCCGACCGGTTGTAATTCTCGTTCTGGGAACAGACAGTCGATCTCTACCCGCCGCCGTTCACGTTCGTTCCACCCAGTGGAACACAGCAAGGCTACCGAAGTATCAGCGATGTTGAAATAAGGGTTATTGCCAGCCCCATGGTCTGGCAATTGGAATTAGCCGCCCCGATAAGTTCCATTCCGCGTGTTATTCGGATTAATAGCGGATCGGGCTCACGGTGATGGGCTCCCGAACGATGTATGGTCGGCCTGAACGCGAGGCGGAGCGCGACCGTCGATGCGCACGTTCAACCACGGTCGGACAAATCCGGTCTGGAAACGGCAATGTGCGAGTTCGCGGTTGTCGCCTGCTCTATGGACGACAAATCTAGCTTCCCCGGGTGCGTTTCCGTCAAGATTGTATAGTTGCGTCCGCAACCACAGTGGCTGAAGCCGGCCGAGGCCGAGCAGCGTAAGCCTATGATCGTGAGGCTTGCCGCTCATCAGCTACTTTGGACTCCTGCCTGTTCGTCCTGCACATCGGCTGCGCGCAAAGCGGCGATGATTGAACCAATCTGCAGCAGGCCGATCCAGGTCCGCCCGCCGTTCAGATGGCGCCGGTTGGTCAGGCACACCCGCAGCCGCGAGTTGAGATTCTCGACCAGCGAGCTGCTGCGTGGCGTGCTGCGTAGCGCCTGGGATACGGCGGCGTAGACGTCGTGAAACCGGCGGCCCATGCGGGCCAGCAAACGATTCCATCATTGCCAGAAGGCCGCCGACCCTTACTTTTCGGGTTTGCGATGCGGGATGCAGACTTCGCGGACTGCTCTGCCAGAGCGTCGACAGCGACTTGCCGTGCTCGATAATGTGGAACACGTCGCCGTGACACAACGTATCGGGCCAGGTAATTCTCTGACCCGCGCGTAGACCGCTGCCAGCGTCGGCAATCGTGTGCTCAGGATCGAGTCGAGTCCCTGCGCCTGCTGGTCCAGCAGATAAATGGCCCAGGTCTCGCCATCGCGATGGGCTTCGGGAGCGAGCAGATAGCAGTAAGTCGAGGCCACATCGATGCCGGCGAGCACGGGTTGCGATCCCTGAAACAGTTCGTCGTGCAGGCCCACCCGGATGAGTGAAAGATCAACGCAGGCGTTGATGGCGATGGCCCGCTGAGCGGCCTGCCGTAGAACGGTGTGAATGGTGCCCAGGCTGATCGATACGCCGAACAGGTCGCGCATGATTTTAAGGGTGCTGCGAAACGAAGCGTGGCCGACCATCGTGAGGGCCAGGACGACCTGATTGAGCCATTGCCGGGTGGCCGCCAGCGTGACGAGCAACTGATCCGCATAGGCAGCCCGAGCGGTGTCGAAGGCTTATTGAGCACTGCACGGGCCGCGCTGATCTGCCGATAGACGGTCGGACGGCCTACGCCATTATGCTCAGCCAGCGCATTGATCAGCTCGGTGCCCGCGAGTGCCTGCAGTGCGATGGCTTTGCGTTTGTCGTGCGTCAGTCCGGTAGCAGCATAGCGGGTATTTGACTCATGGATGCGGTACGATGAAAATTGGGGCACCATTGTCGCCTGGTGCCCCATGCGCCATTCAATGTGTATCGCAGCTCTGAACCTCGCCGGATCGGCCCGAAGGACGAGAGGAATTCTTGCGCGCGTTCCAGGTCGCGAAAGCCGCGCATGCGACCCTCGCGTTCGCGTAAAGGTTGGTGGTTGTTCTCCGCGCGGTTGTCAGGCGGGCGGCCGCTTTGACGAACTCATGCTTCCCGCTCGCCAATCTGGGATTCGGCCTCGCGGTGCATTGCGTGAAAACGAAGGTGCGGTTTCCGTATGATGATTACCCGAGTCTAACGGGACTTTGATCCACGCCCGGAAGAAGACCCGGCCCGTTTCGCGGAGCAAGCTCATTGTCCGCTAATTCTGCATTGGTACTGTGGAAGCGTTATCCCTCAATAGACCTATCTGTTTTATCGCAATTTCGGTATTGGTCTAAATGCTAAAAAATCCTGTCAATCCTCGGTGATATTTATGTTGAAAATCGGCTCTTCGACGAACCGAAGTACGAATCGATTTGCAGCCATCATGACTCTTCCCCGGACGTGGGTGTGGCAGCAGGCCTGCAATCGTTTTAAAAACGCCGGCATGACCTACAACACCGGCAACTGGTTGGCGCTAGCCGGAGCCATTGCTCAGGTTGTTCTTAGCACGCATAGCGATACCGAGATCGCTTCCGGCCTAATGGACTATTTCTTAGGCAATCTTGCGGCTATCGGGGCAACATTGGGAACGGTAGCGTTCTTCTATGGCGGTCGAAAATATAATCAAGCGTGGGGCAATGGACTTCCTGCAAACGAATCAAAAAATCGCGATGGACATTTCTGGTCGGCCGTCGGCGCCACGTTGATCGCGTTTGGTTTAGCTGGGTTAGGCACAACCGATAGTTCCCTAGTGGCAGCAATCGTCGGCGGCATACTTCATACTGGCGGGAAAGCTGGGTGCCTGTTCGATCGGAGACGTGAAAAAATATATAAATATCTGCCACTGTTGAGTCGGATGCCGGCTTTACTATCTTTGGGCCTGGATCTGGCTCACCCGGGTCAAAGTGTTATTTTGTCGGCCGCCCTTATTGTCGCCACTATCGTCTGGGCACGCGCCGATATCATGCTGATGCCGCAGGGACGTTCTAAACGAGTTCTTGGTTGGGGACTTTTCATCCCGGATGACCGGCATAGATAGTCCGCCCTGAACAATCGGTTTTGTCAGCTGCAGGTCTAGCTAGTCGGACTTGCAAAATTCAGCTTGCGTGACGAGCGGAGCCGACGGCGCAGTTTATCGGCGAGGCGAAACTGGCTCGTCGAAAGCGGTCGCAATGCGGGAGTAATGGATGCGGCGCGACATTGACGAGCCAATGCAGCGACGCGAGGATAAAAAATATAGGCCTCAGGCCTAGGCGGACGATTGCGCGCAGTAACCAGCGCAAGTTATAGCCAGCAGCACACAGCACCGCGTGTAGCGCATCGCCGGTTGCCCCTTGAGCCAGCAACGCCGCATGCCGTGGTCGTGTTTCACATGGCCGATGATCGGTTCGATCGCCTGCCGTCGCTTGAGCCAGCGCCGCTGTGTGCGAGTCAGCGTCTTGTGTTTTCCTCGATGAATCAGGTGTACTGATGATACCTCGGCATCGACACCGCGAAACCCGAGATCGACCAAGACGGTCTTCGGCTGCGGTGCGCCAGGCACGTCCTGCAGCAGAATGGAACTCTGTTCGAGTTGTTCGGCCAGCGTGTGGCCATCATAAGGGTTGCCGGGGAATGCCCGCGCACCGATGATCAACCCTTGCTTCTCCGTAATTGCGAGACTGACCTTGACACCGAACTCGTAGGGCTGCCGGGCTTTGCCCTTGCCGATGCATTCGACTTCCGGGGCGTGTAGCGCGTAGAGCTTGCCCTTATCCTTGGGCCGCTGTCGGCAAATGCGCCAGGCTCTCTCAAGCCAGACGCGCAACTGGGCCTGCCGTTCACGCGTGGCGCCCGTCAATTTACGCTCGATGTCGCGCAGCAACCGTCCCAGCACGGTGCGCTGGCGTTTGAGCACCCGTCGCAGGCGCTTGAACTGCTTGGCGTGCGCATAGCCACCAGCTCGACGACGCAGGCTTTTGCCTTCGCGTTCGTACGTCTGCTTCAGTGTCAGCCCGGCGCGTTGCGTCAACTGCACGAGTCGGGCCCGTGCCACTTCAAGCAGGCGGCTGTCGGTCGGATAGGCGATCGCCTTCTCCTGGACCGTGGTATCGACAATCACGCGCTCGAATTCGAGCGGTGTAACCGCCTTCATCTGCACCGCGGCCGCGATCGTCGTCGCCAGCAACTCTTCGACGCCCGCTTCGCCCAACGCTTGACGAAACCGTACCAGGTTGGTCGGGTCGCACGGCAGACGCGGCTGGAAATAGTCCTCGCCGCAGAAGTACTGGAAATACACGCTCTCGGCCCACCGCTCGCAGACCGAGTCGTCGCTTTCGTTGTATGCGTGTTTCAGATACAGCAGACCCACCATCAACCGGACGGACAGGCGCGGACGCCCTGCAGCGCTGACACCCGCACCCGCGAGCTTCGGCGTCACGCCGAACAGATCAACCTCTGCGCTCACCCGGCCTTCGCGAGCACGCCTCTCGAACATCGGCGTCAACGTCGCTTCGATCGACGACCATGGCATCCGGTTTGCCAGTACGGCAAGCGGGTGACGCAAATCGATCATCGCGTCCAGGCGGCTGCGGAAGAAATCGGGCGTGCTCATCGGCAGTTCTCAACTCCCAGAAGATAAGCCAATTCCATATTGATTCTGGGAGTTTTGCAACCCCTCGCTCACACCCATTCCCGCACCACGTATGACTTCACGCCATTCTGCAAGGCCGACTACGTATGCCGACCAAACCCGCGGGGGCGAGTACCAGTTTCCCTGCGGTTGCGTGCCCTGCGCGAATTTTTCGCAGGGCCTCCACGTCGTCAAATCATGAGGTTGAGGGTTATTTTTACTTTTATCGTTATCGCAGCCATTGGCGCGTTCATTCTTTACGTCGCAGCGCCTGAAATTGTCAAAGGCGTCAAGGCGGTAACTTCGCAACAAACCGCATATTTTCAGTTTGACAGCGTTCTTCCGACGACCAGAGGGGAATCGGACGCCGCAGACCGGATTGGATAGAAGCGATGGCAACACTACTGGTTAGCTCGACTCGCCGCTCTTGTGCACGACCAGCGCCCATCGTGTGCTGGTTGAGAGCGCAATGCTGGGTCGGATTCACTCGCGGCTCCGGGGCACACCGCCGGCCCTCGTTCCGGCACGCACCATTTCCCGAATGCCGATACGACGGGCTTCAAGTCTAGGGACTGCCGAGGCGTTAGCCTCGGCTGCACTTACATCTCTACTTCGAGATGCACCAATCGTCACTGCGTCGCTGGCCGGGTTTGAGCCGCTGGCCACCCGCCCGCGAAATCCACGATTGCTCCAGTGAGGAAGCGGGATTCCGTTGACGCGAGATAGCATATAAGTTCACCGATTTCCTCAGGGCGTCCCAGTCGACCCGCTGGCACCAGCGATCTGACATAGTCGCGTCCCTTGGCGTCGTCGATAAACGTCGCGCGTGGGTAGTATGCCTCGCTGTAGAAAAAGTTAGGCGCCACTGCGTTCACGGCGATGCTGAACGGGGCGAGTTCAATCGCCAGCGATCGAACAAGAGCATTGCCGGCCGCACGCGCAGCATCCGGAATCGCCCCGCCCTGCATGGGAGCGTGCGTTCTACATGAGGTGATCATGACGACATTGCCACCGCCCTGGGCGCGAAATCGCGGGATCGCGGCTTGAATTAAGGCAAACGGATCGACAACGAGCTTTTCGAGAGTCTGCCTCAACTGATCAAGCGAGGCATGCGGAGTCGGGCTGTTCACGGCTGGAAAGTGGTCGTTGCTCACAATGGCATCTATACGCCCCGCCACGCCCCAGGCTGCTTCAATAAGCGACCTCGGATCCTTCGCGCTTAGTAGTTCCACTTCAGGATACATGGATGAGCACTTTCTCCATGTATCTGCATCCTTGACCGCGTGATCGTGAGCGAGCACGCGGAAGTTAGCATTTACAAGAGCGGTCAATGCTGGAGGCCCGGCGTAATCCGTGAAGTTAGTTACAAGTGCGACCTTACGGTTGTTTCCCATCGCGAACTCCGATAGAAGTTGATGCCTGACGCACGAGGCAGATAGTTAAGCGATAGAACTGTCGGCCGAGCGTTTAGTCGGTGGCTTTCCTTGCGAGGCTAAGCCCAGGAGCATGCGCGTGTAGGCTCGATTGGTTCGGCATCGTTGCGGACTTGCCTGGCAGGGAGGGCACGCTTCCGCTGACTCCATTATGGCAATTGCGCGGCGATGTTGCAGAAGTGTCAATGGTTGGCGGCCGTGTTGATGAGGCAATTTCGCTAAAGCAAACTTGCGGCGCCGCGTCTCCTGGAATTGACTAAGAACCCCACCGCACTTAGCATGCTCTCGGACACTATCTGTTCCGTGTCAGCCGAACGCCAATAAATCGTGGATCCGGGACAATACCGGAATAGTCGCCGTTCTGAGACAGAACAGGCAGTACCGATAGCTGACTCGTTTCCGTCTCCATCTTTCGCAAAGCGTCTGCGGCAAGGGCGCTACCATCAATGGTGACGTGGATGCCGTCATAGTCTCCTCGGCACGCGTCGAACCAAAGCCTTCTGGTCTCTCCTGAACGGCGCGACGTAAATCACCCTCAGTTATAAGGCCGAGTAGGCATCGAGGATTGTCTGAGTCGAGGACCGCAACGGCACCGAGCCGCGAACGAGACAATTCGGAAACGACGTCGATCAGAGAGCTCGCCGGATATACCGTCCCATCCGCGGGGGCCAGATCGCAGACTCGCGTGAAGTTTCAATAAGCACGGTTGCTTCGGCCAGCAAGATCGCGCGCGCTTCGAAAAGGATGCTGTGGCTGTTCATGGAGTCGCTGCGCGCCAATTTCCAGGCTCAAATTTGAGTCGAGCTTTAGATTCTGCAGTAACAGTCGAGGGTTGCAAAACCTCACGCAGAACCGGGCGCGGCTACGACTGTCCGGATACATCGCGCTGATAGAAGCCGGTGCATTGCTGCAACTGACGGTAGGCGTCGGCGACTTCAACGCCTTCTTTGAGAACCGCACTTGAAAACCCCATACGCTCCATTTGTATGAGCTGGTCGACCAAGACATCACCGGTGGCGCGCAAATCGCCGACGAAATGCAGTCGCCGGCGTAGCAGGTAAGCCTGGCTGTATGCACGCCCGTCTGTGAAGCTGGGAAACTCGAGCTCTACGCAGGTTGCGGTTGTTATCTCGGCTTTCAAATCGAGCGGATCGTCACTGTTGGAGAGGCGGACGACATTCCCGCGAAGCTCCTGCGCGTGGTCGGCTTCGGAAATGAGTTTGATACGTGCGGTCACGCTCATACAGTCTCCGCAGCGGCACGGGCCTCATTGGCTGCATTCTTGAACGGCTCATGTCCAATCCGCTGTAGCGTCTCGATAAATCGCTCGGCGCGCGCCTCCAGAGGACGGCGATTCTGCAGGTACGTCGAGATCAATGCTTCGATAACGTCGGGTACCTCAGAAGCGGAGAAGGAAGGCCCGACGACCTTGCCGGGACGGGCGGATTCGCCGCGACCGGAGCCGTCGGTCCCGCCTATGGTCACCTGATACCATTCCTTCCCGTCTTTATCGACCCCCAGAATGCCGATGTGGCCGCTATGGTGGTGTCCGCACGAGTTGATGCATCCGCTGATGTGCAGATCGATCTCCCCGATATCATCAAGTTCGTCAAGATCTTGGTATCGCTGGGTAATGGCTTCGGCGACTGGAATCGATCGAGCATTCGCCAGAGCGCAGAAGTCACCTCCCGGGCACGCGATCATGTCGGTCAAAAGATGGACGTTTGCACTCGCCAGACCGGCATCACGTGCTGATTGCCAAAGATCGAAGAGGTCTTCGACCCTCACCCAAGGAAGCACAATATTCTGGGTATGCGTAACCCGCGCTTCGCCTGCAGAAAACCTGTCCACGAGCTGTGCAACCAGCTCAAGCTGATCCGCCGACGCGTCGCCTGGCGCTTGATGCAGTCGCTTGAACGAAAGCGTAACGATGCGCATTGACGGGTCTTTGTGGACTGCGACATTGCGCTGTAGCCAACGGCCAAACATCGGCGTTGCCTGCGCATACCCATCCAGTTGGGATCCTATCTCTGCCAAGTCAACTGCCTTCCGTCCGACCAGTTCGGGAGGTACGAATGAGGCGGTAACCCTGTCCAGTTCAACTTGCGAAATAGTATGAGGACCGCCGTCGTTGTCGACGATTTCGCGGAACTCGATTTCGACGTCGTCGATGTAGCGCTGACCCTCTGCTTTCACGAGTATCTTGATGCGAGCCTTGTACTTGTTGTCGCGCCGGCCGTAGCGGTTATACACGCGCACAACTGCTTCGATGTAGTTCATGATGTGCTGCCAAGGCAGAAACTCTCGCAGAATCTTTCCTGTCATGGGCGTGCGGCCCATGCCGCCGCCGACAGTTACCCGGAACCCGAGCTCTCCGGCAGCGTTAAACAGGAGCCGCAATCCGACATCGTGCCAATTCGTGGCAGCGCGGTCTTCGGTGGCACCTGTCACCGCAATCTTGAACTTGCGCGGTAAAAACGCGAACTCAGGGTGCAACGTTGTCCATTGGCGCATGACCTCGGCGAACGGCCGGGGGTCTGCAATTTCGTCTGGGGCAACGCCAGCGCGTTCATCGCAGGAAATATTGCGGATGCAATTTCCGCTCGTCTGGATTCCGTGCATGTCGACGCTTGCAGTCAGCGTACTTAAAGTTCCCAGGGAGGTTGTTGCCTCGAACCTGCAAATCGATCGGTGCCGGCGCACCGAAATTAAGAATTTGACTAATGATGTCCGCGGGCGGGAATGAAAACGTGACACCGGGAAATTCGCGGGGCAGTCTCTCGCGCATTTCTCGTACATATTCGTCCGTAGGCCGATGCCCTTCCTTGAGTGATATCTGGATGTCGCCATCCTGGGACCCGATCGTGCCGGTGTTGTTGTAGGCAGTGTTGATGCCGCTGATTGACAGCCCGATATTATCGACGACAGTGCCAAGCTCCGTCGGTGGGATGATATTGCGGACCTGGGTCTCTACGTTAGCAAAGACTTCCGAGGTCTTCTCGACGCGCATGCCCACAGGGGCACGGACGTGGAGAAGGATCTGACCAGCGTCAACCGCCGGGAAGAAGTTACGTCCGAGCAGCGGAACGAGTCCGAAGGACACGAGAGTGAACGCAAAAAAACCAGTGACGAACCAGTTGCGATTCGTCAGGGCAAACTCGAGCATCGTCCGATAGCGGGAACGGACACTCTCGAATGCGCGTTCGAACCCTTTCTGAAATCGGACCAGCGGATTGCTTGAGGGCGCAGCGCTCCCAACATCATGTTGGACATGGGGCTTCAGGAGGTACTTTGCCATTGTCGGGACAAGAGTCCGTGACAGAATGAAAGAAGAGACCATCGCGAAAATGACCGCTTCCGCCATAGGAACAAACAGAAAGCGAGCTACGCCGTCGAGGAAGAACATCGGGACGAACACGATGCAAATACATAGGAGGGAGACGAAAGCTGGCGTCACAATCTGCGCCGCACCGTCAAGGATCGATTCATCGACCTGTTTCCCCTGCTCCAAGTGCCAGTTTATGTTCTCGATGGTGACCGTTGCATCGTCCACAAGTATGCCCACCGCGAGCGCTAGACCCCCAAGTGTCATGATGTTCAGGCTCTCGCCTAAGGCAGACAGGATTGAGATGGAACCGAGGATGGCGAGAGGGATCGATGTGGCGATGATGACAGTTGAGCGCCAACTACCCAGGAAAAGCAGAATCATGAAGCTGGTCAAAACAGCCGCGATTACGCCTTCTTTTGCTACGCCGCTGATTGCCGAACGAACAAACAGCGATTGATCGCCAATCGGATCAATCTTGATGTTTGGCGGCAGAGATGACTTTGCGTCGTCAGCACGTTGCTTGATGCCTGAGATGATGGCGAGGGTCGATGCTGAGCCGTTCTTCAAGACGGTCAACAGCACGGAGCGAGAGCCATTAACGTGAACGATGTTCGTTTGTGGTGGACTTCCGTCGGTGACGTCTGCGATGTCACGCATATACACCGTTGTACCGTTGGCGGCCTTTACAGGCAGAGCGGCGAAAGCCGCAATGGTCGAGGGCGCATCATTTAGTTGGAGCGTGTACTCGTAGTTCCCGATTTTCTCGGTACCGATCGGCGTGATTAGATTTTGCGCCGCTAGCGCGTTAGAAACGTCCTGCGCCGACAGACCGCGTGCCTGCAGCGCCGCCGGCTTGAGGTTAATCTGGATTTGTCGTGTTTTGCCGCCGTACGGATAGGGAATGGATGCACCCGCCACAGAGGTGAGCTTCGGCCGCAAAGCAAACTGACCCAGGTCACCAAGGTTCTGCTCAGTCAAGCCCTTGCCAGACAGCGCAAGCTGAATGATCGGTACCGTCGACGCGTTGTAGTTAAGTACTAGTGGCGGAGTGATCGCAGGTGGCAATTGTTTGAGAATTGCTTGCGAAACGGCGGTGACTTGTGCGTTTGCAGTTCGAATATCCGCGCCTGGCTGAAAGAATATTTTGACGATTCCATAGCCGGCGAGAGACTCTCCCTCGATGTGTTGAACATCGTTCACAGTCGTAGTCAAGACCCGTTCAAATGGCGACATGATCCGGCCGGCCATCTGGTCAGGTGGCAGTCCCGTGTACTGCCATACGACACTGATAACTGGAATCCTAATGTCCGGAAAGATGTCAGTGGGCGTACGCAGAGCCGCAAGCGGCCCGATGATAAGGATCAGGATCGCCAGGACGACAAACGTGTACGGTAGTCGAAGAGCAGTGCGGACAAGGCCTAGCATGGAATATCCAGGGTCACGATGTTTAACTGGTCAGCTTTTGCGCTGAGGGAGCCGACGCGGTTCTTGCCGACTCGACGCGTCGTTGACGTGACCGTTACCTCTGTTGGTCGCTTGTGAGACCGTGACAGACTGTGACTCCAGCGTTTCGAAGCGCCTTCCGAAAGAAGAATTACGGTGGTCGGCGATTGAATACTAGATGAGGATGCAAATTGCATCTTCATCTATGGATGCAACATCATGTTAGAAAAAATAGAGCAAAAGGCATCGGCTCAAATTATGCCGTGATGAAATTCCTGCGGAGCCTTCCTGGATGGACTGTGCATCGATTCTGTTGCGTATCTCATGGCCTTTTGCAACATATATTTGCAACGCACACGCCTTGACAAGAAGTATATGCACGCATCCGTGATGGCATTCTTATTAATCAGAGTCTGAGTAGCGGTTGAAACAGTTCAGATCGCAAGCGGAGAAATCGTTTAACCAATTCGCGCAGATCCGCACACGTGGCGATCCGGTTTTAGCTCATAACGATGCGGCGGTTCTGTTTTTTGAACTGCGAAGTTGTTCAGATCGGTAGCGCACGAGAGGCAGCAAGTTTCAGCGAAGACGTCTCGAGTAGATTCTTCATCCTCCAATAGACGAGTGAAGAATCAGCTGGTTGGTGGGTCAAATGACTTGATCGCCAACTACTGATACTCATAGCACCTCGAATTTACTCGCGGTCTCAGAGCGACTGCTCCCGGTCATAGCATTAGTGCATACAGCGCACGTTAATTACGCGCGCGCCGGCGCGCACCGATGAGTGTGCCGCGTAATGCGGGACGTCGCGTACCGGAGATGGCAACCAAATTACTCTTTCTGAGTTCAATTACTTTTGCGACTACCGGCGCATCCGGTCGATGATCGCGCTGACTCTTGTCGGTACGGTAACAATGAGATGTAAACGCAAGCTTGATTCTTTGGGGGCGCACCACTAATCTGTGCACATGCACACTAACTCACCCGAAAACGACGATTGCTTTGCAATTCGGCAAGCCGCCAGACATATCTCTCAGCTTTATGAGCGATATCTCTCGCAAGCAGATGTCACGTCATCCCAGTTCAATATCCTTGCAACGATCAAACGCGGGTCGAAACTCACAATGATCGAGTTGGCGCAAGCAATGGTGATCGACCGGACGACCTTGGTGCGAGCGTTGAGGCCTTTGCAGCGGAACGGACTGGTGGCCAACGAGGCGAACGGAAATGGCGTGCGGCGGTTGGAGTTGACGCTGACGGCGAGTGGGCACGCCAAGCTGGAGGAAGCGATGGTCTATTGGCGACTAGCCCGAGACGAGTTTCAGCGTCAGTTTGGGCAGCAGCAGGCCGCTGCGCTGAGGGATGAGTTGTTTCGTCTCACACGGGAAGTTTCGAAAGATTAGCAAAACATGAGGCCGATGGCCTACGCAGTTAAGCCAGTTTCCCATTAAACAAAGTGTATATACACAGGTAAAAACATGTCGAGTCCTTCTACCCCCATTTCTGATAATCCAAAGCCGGCCGCCGAAACAACCAAGACGCGACGCATTCCGTGGATGCGCCTCGCTTACGGTGCGGTTGCGCTGGCACTTGTCGCGGCGTCTGGCTACTGGTACTTCGTGCTGCGCTTCGTGCAATCCACTGACGACGCCTATGTCGGCGGCAACGTCACGGTAATGGCTCCAAAAGTGAACGGTTTTGTAGATGACATTTTCGTACAGGACAACCAGCGCGTCACAGCGAACCAGGTGCTGATTCGCCTTGATGCACGTGACTATGACGCGAAGCTTGCCCAGGCGACAGCAGAGGTTGAAAGTGCCCGGTCTACTGTCGCGGAATTGCAGGCGCAATTGGTCCTGCAGGCTGCTGTGATTAATCAGCACGAGGCGGAAGTGCGTGCCTCATCCGCCGAGTTGACGCGCAGCGGCCAAGACCAGGCTCGCTATCGTGAACTCGTCAAGGACGATGCAGTGTCCAATCAGATCGTCGAGCGCGCTGACGCTGATTTCTCCAAGGCTCAGGCTTCTGTTCAGAGTAGTAATGCAGCCGTTCTCGCTGCAAAGCGCCAACTGGATGTTTTGGGGGCGCAGATTAATGACGCTCAAGCACGCGTCAACACGGCCCTGGCGGGTCAGCGAGTCGCGCAACTTAACGTCGAATACACAACGATTCGTTCGCCTGTCGATGGTTATATCGGGAACCGCACGGCACGGGTCGGGATGCTGGCCAACATCGGTGCTCCGCTACTGACCGTGGTGCCTTCTACCGATCTCTGGGTAGATGCCAACTTCAAGGAAGACCAACTGAAGAAGATGCACGTTGGCGATAAGGCGGACGTTGAACTCGACGCGTCGAGCCAGCCATTGCACGGTTACGTCGAAAGTCTCGCTCCTGCCACCGGCGCCACCTTCAGCGTTCTGCCTCCAGAGAATGCAACTGGCAACTTCACGAAGATCGTTCAGCGTGTCCCGGTACGTATTCGCCTTGAAGTGCCGCATGGCATGGAGAACGTGCTACGCCCCGGTCTGTCGGCGACTGTCAACGTTCATCTCGCAGACGGCACGCAAGTCGCCAGCGGCCATTGAGCGAATAAGGTCAATATCATGACAACCTTTCAACCACTCGACCCTGCGTCACAGCCCCTACAACAGCGAGTTTTTGCATTCGCGCTTATGTGTCTGGGATTCTTTATGGCCACGCTGGACATTCAGATTGTCGCTTCGTCACTGCGGGATATTGGTGGCGGGTTGTCCGCAAGCCAGGACGAGTTGTCGTGGGTGCAGACCGCTTACCTGATTACGGAGATTCTTGTGATCCCGATGTCTGGCTGGCTTTCGAAGGTGTTTTCAACTCGTTGGCTATTCGTTGCCTCAGCAGTCGGCTTCACCGTCACAAGCATGCTGTGCGGCATCGCTTGGGATATTAATTCGATGATACTGTTTCGTGGCTTGCAGGGCGCGATGGGCGCCGCAATGATTCCAACGGTATTTACAACGGCGTTTGTGCTTTTCCCAGGCAAGCAACGCATTGTGGCCTCAACTACGATCGGCGCGCTTGCCTCGCTTGCCCCCGCCATAGGACCGGTGATCGGTGGCTGGATCACGGACCAATGGTCATGGCATTGGCTGTTTTACTTGAACGTCGTGCCCGGTGTGCTGGTCGCCGCGCTGGTACCGAAGTATGTCCACATCGACAAGCCTGATCTCTCCCTGCTGAAAAAGGGCGACTATCTGGGGATGCTGTTGTTGTCCGGTTTCCTTGGCTGCCTTGAATATGTACTCGAAGAAGGTCCCCGCAAAAACTGGTTTGGCGACCACGTCATCATTGCCTGTACCTGGATCTCTGCGATTTGTGGCTTCCTGTTCCTTGTTCACGCCTTAACAGCCAAGGATCCGATTATTGATCTGCGAGCACTCCTCGTGCGCAACTTTGGCATTGGCAGCATCCTTTCATTCATCATCGGAATCGGGATTTTTGTGGCGGTGTTTCTCACACCTCAGTTTCTCAGTCAGGTGCGGGGCTTCAGTTCGCTACAAATAGGCATCGCGTTGCTTTCGGTTGGCGCATTCCAACTGGTCGCCTTGGTTGCGTATGCGTTCGCAACCAAATACATCAGCATGCGCAAGCTCCTAGTGTTTGGCTTAATCTGCTTCGGACTTGGCTGTTATCTGTACGTGCCCCTTACGCACGACTGGGGCTGGCAGCAACTGCTGTTGCCACAGGCACTGCGTGGTATCGGTCAGCAGTTCGCGGTGCCCCCGATTGTGACAATGGCGCTCGGTTCGTTACCGCAGTCACGCCTGAAGTCCGCAAGTGGACTGTTTAATCTGATGCGAAACCTAGGCGGTGCGATCGGTATTGCGGTAAGCGCAACGATGTTGAACGATCGCCTTAACTTTCACTACTTGCGCCTGAACGAAAGCGTGACCGTCGGCCGCCCACAGGTGGAATCCATCTTATCTGAGCAGTCCGCGCATTGGACTGCGGTGGCGGGTGACGTCTTGAACACAACGCAGTCAGGTCTCGCAACTCTTCATTCACTGGTTTTGCGCGAAGCATTGGTGCTGACCTATTCAGACACATTCTTCGTACTGTCACTGTGTTTTGTCGTCGCCGTAGCCAGCCTTCTGTTCTCTAACCCTATTTCGAACGCCGCGCCTCCGCCGGATGCACATTGAGGTAAATCATGAAAAAGCACTTGTTAGCAGTTCTCGCTAGTCTTTCGTTGGCCGCATGTGCCGTTCAGCCAGCAACGCATGCGAATCTGCCAGATACGGTTAAAACCGTCGTGCCGACAAACTGGAACGTTGAGGCGCCTCAGGATGCCGTCGATGCAACAACCTGGTGGTCGCAGTTCGGCGACCCGGTACTCACAGAACTGGTCGACTCAGTACTCACCGGTAATCTTGACCTTCAAGCAGCAGCCGAGCGGGTGAGGCAGGCACAAGCCATCACAACGCAAAAGCGTGCTGTCTTAATGCCGGAGCTCGACGCAACTGCAAAGGGTTCAGATACTCGGCAAAACGCTCCCCCTCCGCTTGGTTATGTACGCGAGGGCGGTGTAGGGCTTGCGTTGAGCTGGTCGCCTGACGTGTTTGGCGGCGAGCGGCTGGATTTGCTTGCGGCACGGGCGCAACTCGTCGGGCAGCAGCATGCTGAAGACGCGATAAGGCTTGCACTAGCAGCGGATACAGCATCGGCCTACGTAGATTTGCGCTGGGCGCAAACAGAAATGCAGATTTTGAACGACAACCTTGGAATTCGGCAGCATGCCTTGCAACTCACCCAGGAGCGTCTGAAGTTCGGATTGTCGACGCAGCTCGACGTCGCGCGGGCGCAAAATCAGCTGGATGAACTGCAGGCCAGAATCCCGCGTGCTCAATCGACGATTCAGCACGAGCTCAGCCTGATTGCCGTCTATACGGGCCGCACGCCCGAATCGGTCGACAAACTGGTGCTGGCGGCGCCTCGCCCCGTACCTACGCCCGATGGCGCGGTGCCGACGACTTTGCCGTCTGAAGCATTGTTGCGCCGTCCGGATGTGCTCGTGGCTTATGCCAAAGTCGAGCAGCGTGCCGCAGAGGTGGGTGTATCGAGGGCCGAGCGGTACCCGAAATTTCAGTTGAATCTTAGCGACGGCTTGTTGGCCGCGTCCTATGTTGGGTTGCCGACGCTGACCGATAATCTGTTCAGTGCGGCGTTAAGCGCGACAAGTCCCATCTTCAACGCCGGCCGAATCACGGCGAACATCCAGCAGAGCGAAAGCAAGATGCGTGAATCGCAGTTAGATCTTCGGCAGACGATGCTTGAGGCGCTGAAGGAAGTGGAGGACACCCGGAGCGATCTTGTTAGCACGACGCAGTCCACAGAAAGTCTGACGCACGCCCTTGGAGCGTCAGACCAGTCACTGAAGCTGGCGAACCAGTTATACAAGGGCGGTGCAACGGATTTCTTGGACGTGCTGTCGGCGCAACAGACCTATCTTCAGGATTCGGACTCACTGAACCAGGCGAAACGAGAGCACGCGCTGGCAGCGGTTGCGTTGTATCGGTCGCTTGGCGGTGGCTGGAGCCAGACTCTCTCGGTTGTCGCGTCGAATGGGACGGCTCATTGAGCGGCAAAGTTTGGTGGTAGTCGGTCTCGCACCGACTACCGAAAGAAACGACAGGCGCCGAGCGGTTCATATCAAAGACAGCGCAGGCCAGCTGAGTTTCCCGTGCTAGTATCCGCGAGACCCATCTTTAGCTATCGAGCTTTCGCGCCAACCGAATGAGCGTAGCGCGATTGCCAACTCCCATTTTCTGGAATGTGCGGTCCACGTGAGTGCATACGTCGTGTACGAAATTCCAAGCCGTTCCGCAATCTGCTTATCGAGCAGTCCTTCGATAAGGAAGGGCGGATGAGTTCAACCAGCGCGAAATCGTGCGCCGAAAAATTGTCCCGGTGACGCGTGCGCCAGATTCGCAAATCTCCAATGTTTTCATTTCCCAACGCGAGACTACGTCCATGCCCCAATACAACCGATGAGGCGTAGAGGTTCAGTAACGAGTTCCATTTCGAAACAAATTGGTACGATATCCGAATCGTCGATTTAGCATTGCAGCAGTGAGTTCTGAAGAAGCCCATATGAAGTGCATGCCCATGCGGAAGGGGCACATCCGAAAGCTTTTGGGGTAGGGCGATAAAATGGAGCAGCCTTTTCAACATGGTCTTGTCGAAATTGAGCTGTATGTGGACGAGAAAACCTGCTAGTTTCAACCACTCCCGCCTTGGTAAGCGTGAAAGGGTTCGCCTCGGTCTTGTCGATCGTGGTTTTTATATCGTGTGCAACTATGGTATTGACGTTGTTCCGCCATGCGCGCGTGTCCAGCCACCCCGTGATTTTGTTTGATTCTGTCGTCAAGGTCCATGCATCGTGGCCGAGAATGGTGGAGACGACGTCCCCATTTGCACGCACCAAGTACAAATTAATCTGGCGAATGCTTTCGGCCAACGAATCCCATTATTGGGATTCAAACGTGGTCACCGCGTCAGCGCGGGCGACGGTATCGCATCGATCAATACGGCTATTTGCGTACCAATGCATGAGGGGACTTACCGAACGCCGACTTGAATGCGCGACTGAAATGAGAAAGGTCGCTAAAACCGAAGTTTAGTGCCGCTTCAGTAACATTCCTTACTCGTCCCTCGGTCAGCGCACGATGGCTGGCGCTCAGGCGTTGCTGCCACAACCATCTAATGGGCGTGGTGCCTTCGGTCGCGAAGACTCTGTTGAGAGTACGCGGGGCCATATTCTGGGCCCGCGCAATCGTCTCAAGGTCCATACCGGCCTCATGCAGATGGGCGAGCATATAGCCCTTAACCTGCTCCAAAAGGCGGTGGTGTCTGGATGTCAGGAGAAGCTCATTCGAGGCCTGTGCATCAAGTGTGGTGGCAAGGATGTCGAGTGCGGAGCCACCAAGGCGATCGATGGTGGGATCCTTCAATTGCTCGTCAAGTCCCATAATCTGGCGAACAATAGTTCCCGCTAACTCGCCAAGTTTTGATTCGCCGGAAATGCGATTAGCAATAAGTCGACCGGCTGAGGGTAGGCGCGTTTCAAGCATCGGGCGAGGGATGTTGAGCATAATGCCCGAGTAACTTTCCTGGAATTCCAGGGTGAACGGTCGCGCCTGGTCGTAAAGGAACAGGTCGCCGGCCCGCGCTGTCATTTCCCTGCCCTCCTGCGACACGCTAACGCCACCTTCTTCCACCAGAAAGACCATGAAATGGTCGCGCGGATCCTTGCGAATGTCGGATGGGCTGCGAATAAGACTGGCAGCGCCAAAACCTGCTGACGAAACGCCACTCAGCGAAAGCGCTCCGAATTGTCTGCGTGCAATGCTTGCGCTAAAGGGCTCCCCAGTCTCACGTTTATATTCAGAAGCCGAATAGTCTCGACACGTCACGTCGTGCCAGTGATCGATGCTGTCGCCGGCTGCCACCACGAGCTCATCGCCAAGTGCCGTCATGTCACCTCCCGGCCAGTTTCGAACCAGAAACTGCGAAGCCGTGAGGTGTTTCCCTTCTCGGCCAGCCAGCTGCCGACTCTTCTAACTTTAGGGTGCGTTCGTATTTTTTGGAGAGTGGCAAGATCAGCAAAGCATATGGCATTTCGGGTCGAGCGGCAACTTAAGGCACGGCGATAAGCTGCACCGTGCCTACTGAAGGTTCCTTTAAACGAACGGAAAACCATCATGTCAAAAGATTTCACGAATACATCCAAAAATTTGCACGACCTCACGGTTACGGAAGCGGCAGCTGCCATTAAGGACGGCTCGGTTTCGGCCAGTACCTATGCAGCGGCACTGTTAAGCCGAAACCGCGACCTCAAGGGTAGGAACGCTTTCATCACGATCTACGAAGACGTAGTGCTCGAAGCGGCAGCGAAAGCCGACGAGCATCGCAGCGCTGGCAAGATATTGGGGCCGCTCCATGGCGTGCCGATCGCGGTTAAAGATAGCATGAACACTTTCGATCTGCCGACGTCCATCGGCACTAAGGTCCTTGCAGGGTTCAGGCCTAAGAAAGACGCAACGATTGTGGCCTCACTGCGCAATGCTGGCGCGATTATCTTTGGCAAGAACAACCTAGTAGAAATGTCCTACGGTTTGACGGGCTTGAACGCGCACTACGGTCAAGCAGTCAATCCGTATGACCTGACGCGAGTGACGGGTGGCTCTTCGGGTGGCGCCGGCGCCTCCGTTGGCGGCCGTCTGGTGCCCGCCGCGTTCGGGGGTGACACTGTCGGCTCAATCCGGGTTCCCGCGTCATTCTCCGGCGTAGTTGGCTTCCGTCCGTCGACAGGTCGCTGGGCCGGCACCGGCGTCGCGCCGATTTCCAATACGTTCGACACGCCGGGACCGATGGCACGAAGCGTTGCAGACGTGGCGCTGCTTGATGCAGTCGTTACGGGCTCGTCACTCTCCCTCGCTAGCTCTTCTGCCAAATCGTTGAAAGGCGTACGTTTCGGCTTTGCTCCTCAAACACACCTGGACTTGGTCGACCAGGAAGTGGAACGTACGTTCTACGAGTCGCTTGCTAAGCTGAAAGACGCCGGCGCAGAAGTTGTAGAAATCGATCTTGGCGACGATTTCCAGACCCTCGCATATCAAGCGAACTGGCCGATTTTCTTCCACGAAACGACGCCGCACGTTACGGAATATCTGAAAGAGATCCAGGCGCCTGTCTCGTTCGATGACATCTACAAGGGCCTCGGCGCAAACGTCGACTTCTTCTGGAGCGATGCAGTCGTACCGGGGGCGCCCAATTATGTTTCCGTCGCGGACTATCAGCACTCGCTCAACGTGTTGCGCCCGTCGCTTCAGCAGCGTTACGCAGATGCGTTTCGTGCGAACGGGATTGAGGCAATTCTGTTCCCGACGACGCCGCTTGTGGCCCCTCCGATCGGCACCAGCTCGGTGGTCACGATTGCGGGCAAGGAAGTGCCAGCTCTCAACATCGCGAAGAACGTGTTCGCTTCGAGCTGTGCCGGTCTGCCTGGTATCAGCATCCCGATGGGGCTCTCCTCCGGCGGTCTGCCGATCGGTCTCGAACTCGATGGAAAGGCGGGTGATGACGTTAGACTTCTGGATATTGCTGCTCTGGTGTCTTCGGTCCTGGGTTCGATTCCAGCGCCGAACGTCAATTGAGATTCCGACACAACGCTTGACATTCGAAGGCTTAGGTCAGATCAGTTTACATTGAGCTAAGTGGCCGCTCGATTCTTGCAGGTGATTTAGGGTAATGCTGTCGGCAGGTAAAGTCGGAGACTTTACCTGCCGACAGTCGTTTCTGGCTGTCCATCGCTCGGAGCCTTTCGAGCACTTCGCATAAGTAGTTCTAGCGTACACTTTGCTCGGATATTGCGTGGTGCGAGGGACAACGGACCATGTCGAATTGCAATGCCAGTAACTGCGTTTTGAGAGCTTCGCCCGGCGGTCATATGCGACGGAGCATTGCACGACGTCCGGCGACGGCGACCTAAACATGGGATAAACATTTGAAGAAAAACCCATCATGAAACGCTACGAGGCTCTCGCCAACTCGATCGCTGATGGGATCCGGTCGGGGCAAATTCCGATAGGCTCCCGCCTACCGTCGCTCCGGCAGATCATCGCGCAGCGCGGTGTCAGTCAGTCAACGGTTTTCCGCGCGTACTATCTGCTAGAAGAGTGGGGGCTGATCCGCGCCGTAGAACGCGCGGGCTACTTCGTGACGCCCGGTGCGGCGGTCAAACAGGTGCCCTCGCATCAGGACATGCCGCTCGCCGATTCAACGAAGGTCGATATCAGCGATCTGGTGTTTTCCGTGCTCGATGCCGCGAAGCACCCAGACATCGTGCCGCTCGGCTCGGCGTTCCCGTCACCACTGTTGTTCCCCTCAGCTCGCCTGCTCAAATCGCTGACTCAAGGCACGCGCGCGCTCAGCCCGTGGAGCACGGTAGTGGATTTACCGCCCGGCAACGACCATCTTCGCCGCCAGATAGCGCTACGCTATGTGGCCACCGGCGTGTCGATCCCCCCCGAGGAGATTGTCGTTACCAACGGCGCGCTAGAGGCGCTGAATCTGTGTCTGATGGCCGTCACGCGTCCGGGCGACGTCGTCGCGGTCGAGTCGCCGGGCTTCTACGCGGCCTTGCAGGCCATTGAGCGGCTCGATCTGCGCGCGGTCGAGATTCCGGTCCATCCGGTCACAGGCCTCGACCTCGACGCGCTCGCCGCTGCGCTCGACAAGCATTCGATTCGCGCATGCTGGTTCATGACCAATTTTCAGAATCCGACCGGCGTGACCCTTTCCGACGCAAAGAAGAAGTCGCTCGTTGAGCTGCTTGCAGCGCGCGACGTACCACTGATCGAAGACGACGTTTATCAGGAGCTGCACTTCAGCCGAGATCGGCCACTACCTGCGAAAGCCTTCGATAGCAACGGACTGGTCATGCACTGCAGTTCGTTCTCGAAGACGCTTGCACCGGGTTATCGTATCGGATGGGTGTCCGCTGGACGCTTCGCGGATCGCGTGCAGCGGCTCAAACTGATGACGACGCTCTCGGCCAGCACCCCTGCGCAGGCGGGCATTGCGGACTACCTGGAACACGGCGGGTTCGACCGGCATCTGCGCAAGCTGCACGCTGCGATGCAGACGCAACTTGCAGCCATGGAGGCGGCTTTGAGGCTTTACCTGCCGCGTGAGGTCCGATGGGTGACGCCCACCGGCGGTTACTTCCTATGGCTGCAATTGCCGGACGCGGTCGATGCAATGGCCCTGCACCGGCTCGCAATCGGCCGCGGTATCAGCATCGCGCCTGGTCCGATCTTTTCCGCCAAACACGCATTTCAGAATTGCGTCCGGATCAACTTTGGGCATCCCTGGAGCGTCAAGATTGATGGAGCCATACGTGCGCTTGCTGAGATTCTCAATGACCCGGCAGTCCACGCATCAATCTGATCTATTTTCAGCGCGACCGTGATGAACCCGTTGCTGTTAAGCCATATTCCCCAATAGCAGCCGGGTTGGGCGGCCAATGTAGCGATCCGCGACTTAGAAGCCCTGCATTGCGCTCGTCGAGTGCGCGACCAGGTGCACAAAGCCCAATAAGATCGCGCCGATGACCACTGCCATAAACACGGCCACGAACGGCAGCAGGAAAAAGTTCACGTTGGCGAAGTCCGCCTCATGCGACGCCCGCTTACGCACGCCGAAGAAGCTGGATAGAACGATACGGACGATTCGGAGGAATTCCATGGCGCTGCTCCTGTTGGTTTGGAATGCATGCATCATCCGGCAACCCAGGAATCGGAAACAGCAGCAGATTCGCGCAATGCGTAGTAAGCACGGGGCGCAATTCGTCGCGGTCCGCTATCTAAGTGGCCAATCTTCTCGCGCGTCAGCGTAATTCGCAACGGTGTAGATCGGATACTTACGTATGAGGTTGCATCCCGAAAATCGACGTGACGCTCCGCGGCCTTCACGCTCGCACGTCAAGCGCAATTTGAGGCAGCGTTTGCAATGCTGAAGGACAGTTTCCTACCAATCTGGCCATGATCGAGAGCAGCCTCACCAAATCGATATCTGTACGCCCATGGCCGGTCGGTGGTGAATCTCTTTTTCGGACTTTTCGATAACACTAAGCGTTAGATCTGTACCCTACTGTCGCGACCGATGGGCATTGCGCCAGGCGTGGCTGTTGACAAGGCCACGCCCGGTGCCTGACCATCAAAGCAGTTCGATTGCCACGGCGATGCCTTGCCCGCCGCCGATGCACAGCGAGACGAGACCTCGCTTTAAGCCATCGCGACGCATCGAGTGAATAAGACGCGTCATCAGGATTGCTCCCGTTGCCCCAATCGGATGCCCGTGCGCAATGGCCCCGCCTTCCACGTTCACGATTTCGTGGTTCAGTCCGAGTTTTGCGATTACGGCGAGCGGAACCGCCGCAAACGCTTCGTTGATTTCAATCCGATCAACGTCATTAAAGGTCCATCCGGCGCGTCCTATCGCCTGTTCCAGAGCGGGGACAGGGCCAAGCCCGAACATCCCTGGTTCGACGGCCGCGACGCCGTAGCCCCGCAGTCGCGCGACCGCGTTGAGACCTTTGGCGTCGGAAAACGACCGGCTTGCCACAACCATTGCAGACGCCCCGCTATTCAACCCAGGGGCGTTGCCGGCGGTAATCGTGCCGTCCTTGCGAAAGGCGGGGCGCAGCTTAGCCAGAGTTTCGTGGGTGGTGTTCGGCCTTGGATGTTCATCCTTGTCAAACGTTATTGAACCCTTGCGCGTCTTCAGTTCCACAGCAACGATTTCCGCAGCAAACTTTCCTGCTTCCTGCGCCTCTCCAAAGCGTTGCTGTGAACGCTCCGCCCAACGATCCTGTTGCTCACGTGTCAAGCCGACCGCGTCGACGACATCCTCGGTATGCCAACCGGAGTGCTCGGACGAAAACGCGTCAACGAGCCCGTCTGTAAGCATGCTGTCCAGCACTTCGACATTCCCCATGCGAGCTCCCCAGCGGCCGCTTGGCAAAAGGTATGGAGCTCGGTCCATGTTCTCCATTCCGCCAACGACGATCGCGTTCGCAGCCCCGAACGCGATTTCCTGCGCGCCGGTCAGTAAAGCCTGAGCCCCTGAACCACAAACCCGGTTGACAGTTTGCGCGGGTACGGACACGGGAATTCCACCGTTTATCGCCGCTTGACGGGCAGGATTCATGCGGTTTCCCGCTTGAATCACGTTGCCCATAATGACCGAAGAAACGTCTTCCGGCCTAATCCCGGACTGGTTGACTGCAGCCTTGATCGCTGTTGCGCCCAGCTCAGTTGCGGCTACTTCCTTAAACGATCCACCGTACGTGCCGATCGCTGTACGCACCGGCTCACAAATAACGATATCAAATTTGTCTTGCACGAATGCTCCATCATTAGTCAAAATTTCCAATGCTTGGCTGGCAGTCTGAGCACCAGCAGCAATCTGGTTTCATCGGCTCGCCGAGTTTGCGCTATAGTATAAGCGTATATACACGTATATGCTCGAGGCACTGGCAATAGGCTGGAGCACGTCTGCCCAATGCGTAGTTTACCTGCTAAGTGTCCGTGGGCCGCGACGCACCGTTTTTTGCATGTGAGGCAATGGGACCTTTGTTGCGGAGCGGTAGCGTGAGCTTCGTAGGACGGCGCACGCGTGACCCCAGACGCGCCAACATCAGTGCGGTTTCTTCGATACGTGAGGACGTTTCATCGCGATATATACCCGGACCGTAGTAGAGCTGATGTGCGCTCAGACCCACTCGTACATCAGCTAACGCGCTTGATAATTGCATCAGCAATTCTGATGCTGGAAGTCCCGGCCATGCCGAGCCCCAAAAATGCATTGCTGTCTGCAGGGGAAAACCATCCTCGACTAAAGGAGCTGTCATGAACATCCCAAGTTATTCAATCGAAACAACGGCCCTGGTACTGGTAGATGTATTGAACGACTTTCTGGCTGAAGATGGAAAGCTCCACGGCATGATCGGTCCTATGCTCGAGCAAACTAATTTGATAGAGCATCTCAAGCGGCTCCTGGAAGGAGCGCGTGCCGCTGGTCTGAAGATCTTTTTCTCGCCACACGGTGTTGACGAGCATAGCTTTGACGACGTTCACCACGTGCATCCGCGTTTCCAGTTTGGCCTGGAAAACAAGGTTTTCTGGAAGGGTAGCCATGGAGCTAACTTCTTTGACCCCCTAAGACCGCAGGAAGGTGAAATTGTCATTAGTCAACATCGTATGTTTGACTCGTTTGTTGATACAGATCTGGAAAAGCAGTTGCGTGACCATGGTATCGAGAAGGTCGTCCTCGCGGGGTTGACATCGCAAACCTGCGTCGAAGGAACCGGTCGCCATGCTCTTGAAACCGGCTTCCACGTCACCTTTCTCAAGGATGCGGTGGCCGACTTCACCGAACTGGCGCATCGAGCTGCTCTCGACGTTTCGTATCCAACTTTCGGCCACGAAGTGCTCACGATCGAAGAGTTCCTGAAGGCTGTGACTGAACCGCCCCGGATTTGGTGGAGG
>Ga0302233_10000638_pt1 | contig 27750 bp, 49 predicted proteins | sample II_Palsa_N3_1_FD_193516 | JGI IMG/M metagenome (GOLD analysis project Ga0302233, IMG submission 193516) | Peat permafrost microbial communities from Stordalen Mire near Abisko, Sweden - II_Palsa_N3_1 | ecosystem: Environmental > Terrestrial > Soil > Palsa > Peat permafrost | place: Sweden... | reverse complement strand
TACCCCCCCCCCCCCCCCCCCCCCCCCCCCTCTTGTGCTATATAACGCTGTTACCTGCAGAAGGACAGCCGCTGGGCAGGCGCGTCCACAAGGCGTCGTCCCAGTTCGAGTCGTTCCAGTCGTTCATTCATGTGCACCACTCGATCGAAGAGCAGCGCGTGTTCCCCGTGATCAGGAAGAAGTAAGTGGACCAATGGATGCCACTGATTTTTATGCACAGGTTTCCACACCTCACGCCCTCGATGGACATGCTTGACAAGGACCACGGGGCGCTGGACGGCATGTTTGCAAACGTTCGTCAGGCCTTCCAGGCCAACGACCTATCAGGTATTGCGTGTCTCATGGCGATTTGTCTGATGACATGAGTGCAGAGATCAAGCAGGCCCTTCTGACACTGCAGAAGCATCTGCTGCGCCATCTTGAGGACGAGGAGGACTTGCTCGTGCCCCTGATGCTCCAAGGACATCTCAGTTTCGTTTGAAAATAATTTCGTCTCTACGTGTTTTTTTTTTTTTTGTGCCCTTTGCGTTTACAAATTCGTAGTCTTTGCTCCGAAAGCTCTGTGTCTATGTGCTCGTGCGAGTGAGCTTTATGACATGCTCGGTCAGATCGTTGACGATCGACTGCCAGGTTACGTTGATAAACGTAAGGGAGCACTGCAGTGTTGTCACGGGCGCTTTTTCAGAGAGTGCTTCCTGAGCCGCGAGTACGAGGCCACGCATGAGGCCTCGAATTGACCCCCGTCCTTCGTTGGGCAGCGAGTCTACAGAGCCTGGATTTGGGTTGGTTGGCCTTAATTTCACGACAAAGGCATTTTTGTCTTTAGCCAGTACCATCAGGTCGGGGCGGGTTCACAGCAACCTGGCAGTGTCCCTTCCCTCCAGGCCCACTCATCATGATGTATTGCGTCTTCTCTGCCAGGACAGAGGTGGATCGGGCATTGAACACGCGACTTAGGTCGCTCCACCCAACAGAGCCGGCAAAGATCGGGATGCGACGAGCCGGGCCTCCGGGCTCCAGTGGCGCCAGCTAATAATATTTTTTAATGAAAAAAAAAAGAAAAAAAAATTTTTTTTGAGATAGGAAGCCTTTGTCTTTTCTGCAGCACATGTGCATACGTACCCTAACAAACAGTCGCACGCAGTAATGCAGACCGTCGCTCGTGGCCAGATCTGACCATGCCGAGTCGTAGTCCTCCACGTTAAAGTAGATGAGCGGGAACGAGTACGTGTAATCGGCGCCCTTTTTGTCCATGCGCGTCTTGTTGGGAGCGGCGTACACTCGCTTTGTGATTTCCTTCACCGTGTCCTTGATGCGATTGTCCGCGCCTATGACCCATTTGTTATTGTTTGGTTCTCCGCAATGACGCGCATACCCTTGGTGCAAATGGACACAGCGAGTTCGTACTCGAGCTGTACCAGCATGTTGAGGTAAAAGGTCTCCTTCCATCGCACGTTGCCCTCCTCCTCTGGCGTCAGCGGTTTCTGCCGTTGTTGTTGTGCTGGGTTAAAAAAAAGACTGGCGACGACTCCGTACCTGCTCAGTCTTCCTTCGAACAAAGATAATGTCATTATCCGCGGCGGCGGCAGCAGCACTCTTGCCGTTGGGGGCAGCAGCCTTGACGGGCGAGTGCACGGCGGGCGGGCTGTCGTTGTTTTTTTTTGTTTGGCCGGTCGACAGGTTCAGTTTGGTTAAAAACAGATTTGAGCGACGCACCTTTGCCGCACGTAAAAGATGAGGTCGTCCACGTCAGGATCGTTCACGGCCAGGAAGTGCTCGGTAAACAGCTCCTTCCAGAAGGCGGCGTTGCCCGACGGCCCCGTCGCAACACGTGTGACAATCAGGTCCACGTCCATAACGATGGGCACAGCACTCTTTTCAACTGCCAGTGATGGCCGTTCGTGGCACGGTTGTCCTTGCTATTGGGGCAGCTGCAGGCGCCGTCGGCGTCCAGTCGTGGCAGCACGGGGTCTCTGCAGATGCCACCGCCCCGACAGCAGCAGCAGCAGCAACAGCAGCATCGGACGGCAAAACTGCTTCAAAGTACGCTCGAGTGCCGTCATCCCATGTGGGGTTGTATCGACTAACCATCGCGCTTGGTTGAAGGCACTCGCTGTACATCTGGGGCGACAACATCAACGGGATCCACCCAGAGTGCACGGACGAGACGATCGTCCAGCCGACGCCGGTAAAGTTCTTTGACGGCAAGCGGCTCAAGTCGGTCTCGCTCGGCTTCCGCCACGCCGCAGCCGTCGACGACAAAGGCGACGTGTTCCAGTGGGGATCGGCCTTTGGCGCCTCGACGGCTGTCCTCCTGGCACCGCCCATCCCCGACGGGATCGGTTCTCGCAGCCCGCTGACAGAGCTTGTCACACCCGTCTGTACGCTCAAAGGCTTTGACGCGACACAAGTCTTTTGCGGTTTTGCAAAGACGTTTGTCCTCACGCGCAAGGTATGGCACTGCGAAATGAAAAAAATCCATGGCTCAGACTTCTCTCGCAGGGTAAGCTTTTCGCCATGCCGGTGAGCAACGACATCAAAGTGACCGCGATGCCACTGGACAAAGTGCCGGACAAGAACGTGTCCTCTTCTCCTCCTACCCTGCCATCGCCAGAGCCTCAGTCGTGGTCTGGCTGGGTGTCCTCATTTTGGCAGCCGTCATCGTCGGCATTGACCGCGTCGTCGTCCTCGTCGTCGTCTCTCGTGCCTCTCAACTCTATCGAGATTGTTCTTCCTCCCGCGTTCAGCCAGGAGAGGTAAGAATTCCCCGTTCGTTCAACGGGCAGATTGACGAAAGCATCACGTTTCAGGATTGTCAAGGTCACAGGAGGCTACAACCATATCATGGTCCTCACAGAGTCTGGAAAGGTCTTCGCCGGTGCACAGAACGCCTTCGCCAACCAGGTCGGTCAGCTCGGGCTAGGCTTTGTGAACGACACACCCACGTTCTTCAATCCCAACGTGACACCGCAAGAGCTCATCCCCGTCCCCTTTGACGCACCTGTCGCCGATGTCGCCTGCGGTGCAGCACACACCGTACTGCTGACCGCACGCGGCGAAGCGTACTCGTTTGGGGCAAACAGACTCGGTCAGCTTGGCCTCGGCCAGTTCAAAGAGTCGCAGCTCATCGCCCCCTCACCCACTCGTGTTGCGCTTCCTGCTGACGGCAAGTGCACTCACATCGCGGCTGGAGGGGACAACGTATTTTTCGTAATGGAGACCCCCTCCAAGAGCGAGCTCTTTGTCAGCGGCACGGGACTGTACGGCCAACTCGGAATTGGCCAGGTGAAAAAACTCTTTACTTTTTTTTTTTTTTTAAAATGAAATTCTTTATTTTGTTCATAGACTCCTCATGTCAAAACTGAACCAACGCTAGTTCAGACGCTCAGCCGACGCCAGTTTTACGACGAGCAACGGAAGGTTATCCAACCGATTCGCATCGCCGACCTATCGGTTGGACAGCGCCACGTCGCCGCCGTTCTGGACACCTCCTATGTTGACACGACGGGCAACAGCACCATCGGCGGCTTGGATGTGTGGACGTGGGGCTACAATCGCTTCTATCAACTCGGTCTGCGCACGCGTGCCGCAACAAGCCTCCCGCAGCCGACTCGATCTCTCCACGACGCGAACGAGGCCATGCAGTTGTCACACAACAACGGCAGGATCCTCCAGAGCATCGTCTGTGGCTACGACACCACTGCTGTCTTTACCCTCCCGACGACTGGCAGTCCTCAAAAGTAGAGTCATCGCATGTTGTATTAAAAAACTGAGGCACAAGAGTTATATCGAAATACGAGCTGAACAATTATTTTTATGTCTTATGCGATTACAGCGAAACAAACAATGCGACGCACGCAAAGAAGACGGTGGCAGCGAGCATAACAATTGATGGCGTCACACTGCTGGCAGGATTCCAGCAAGCTGCTACGACTCCCTCGTTGCAAACGGACGTAAGCACGTTGCTCTGGCAGTCCACGCTGCAGGCATTGTCTTCGCAGGCAGTGTACGTGGGGAATCCTTGGTCACAAGAGTACTATCGTTTTTTTTTATTTAAAAAGATGACCGTCAAAAAAAAATTTTTTTTTTTGAAATTGGACAGGAGGGCTAATACCACCACAGAGTGGAGACCACTGGAAACCGCACCGCCGTAGTTGGGGATGCACGTGTCCACGGCGTAAAAGTTGATGGCCTGCGGACTTCCGGTGCACTCGGGCTGAGTGTACTGATTGACGATTGCAACGTATTCACCAGCACGCAGGTCTTGTTGGACGGTATCCGGGCAAGTTACCCTGAAGCCCACGGGACGTCCATCGACAACGGCGCCAATACAGCCAATCGAGAGGCAGCCTAATAAAACAACATAGAAACAAGGCCGAACATGAGCCAACGAGTCAAAAGGAACAGAGCAGTCACGCCATAGCTAGATCTAACACACACACACACACACACACTCTGTGTGGTTTGACCGCGACCAGCGTTCACCGTAAGAAGAGGAAGGAGAAAAGACAGGAGGGACAGGAAGAGAAACAAAAAAAGATTTGTATTTGTGGACGCCTACTCTTTGCGTCTTGAAAACCACGGTTCATTAACTTCAACTCGGCCATAGGAAGCCTATGTTGTTAGCGTATGTAGGCAGAGAGGGCCACACGCCAGCATAAGCAGCCCAAGATCCCCACAACAACAAGAACCGAGTTATTTTTGGTGTGGGTACGTACGTCCAGGAACGGTAATGAGCGACGCGGTGTAGGCTTGGCCCTGGCAGCCTGTGTCGTAGAAATACGACAGCATCTGGAAATTCCCGCCCACGGCGTACTGGGCCGACGCAGTTGAGGCCAGGAGCAGGGCAAGCACGGCAGCACGCTGAAGCAGCATTCCAAGTTTCGAAACTGGACGTGTTGCGTGGGGGGTCCTTCTTTCTAAAAAAAACGTGTTGCGTACATTGTCTATGTCTTTCCAAGTTTTATCATTGTGAGGCGGCAGCCGGTGTTTGGGTCAGCTGTGGGGAGTAGCGCGTTCCCTCGAATTGGCGGCAATGAATCCGAATGTGCATGTTGACCTCGTCCGGTCGCGAGAGGTACGGGAAGTTGCCGCCCGATTTCAGCAGGGCCTTGCGGCAGTCTGGATAGAACGTGGCCACGGGTGATCGCAACTCGTCGGCCAGGGCGACCTCGTCGTTGGTCTACAATGACCGGAAACACCGTTCAGCACCTTGCATTAATATATCGTGGCAATACATCTATAATCGCCACACGATTGCCCGGAAACACTCCGGGTTTCAGCTTGGAGTACGCCGAGTTGAGTGTGAGCCGTGCTGCGATTGATTGCTGTGATATTGCTTCAACCTTTTTTGGTTTGTGTGTGCAATCAGAAAGAAAAAGGATCGGTGAATCTCGAAAGTCTGCTTACCTGTTCGACCATAAAGTCTACAGAGTCGGCCACTTCGCGATCGAGGTTTCCAGTGGGGAAGTTGCCGAGAATGATGCGCTTGAGAGCAAACTCGGGCACCCAACTGAACCTGCGACATTTTGGATGTAAGCACGACGGAGAGACACAAAAGGACGTACATTCCCATGTATGGCGCATTCACCCGGAACGGCTCGGTGTCGATGAATGTGTTGCAGAGCATGAGAGACTCGACACGCTTCGTCCTGTACTGCGAAAAGACCTGTGCGAGGTACCCTCCCAGTGCCGTGCCAAACAAATGAACCTGTGCATCTTTGGGTCAGCACACACATGCACGGCGAGATACGCAACCAGAAACCTTTTCAACACCCAGCTGGTCCAGGAACTTGGAAAAGCCATCGCACCATTCGACGTGCGTCCAGTACGGCGGGTAGTCGACCTATCACCCCGATAACACACACCACTCGTGGTCAGCAAAGGGCAGATCCGGCAACACCCCCACAGCAATAAAACAGGGCACAACGTACGGAAATCACACGAAAGCCAAGACTCCCCAGGCCCATGATCTGCTTGAAAAAGGACTCGGCCGAGCCGCCGGCCGTGGGCAGGAACACGATCGGGCTGCGGACTTGCTTTGGTCCGTAGTCGTAAAAGCACCAGCTCTTTTCGCCGTCGCTCCCGTCCACGATTTTCTACACTCACAGTCTTTCAGCCTTTATCTGCTGTTGTTGCTGCTGTTGCTGCTGCTGCTGCACAGTACCTTTTGCAGGGACACGTTGCGCCTGAAGGAGAGGTACTCTTTGGACTGGGACGTGTTGCGCGACATCACTGCGGACGTATTGTGTAAACTGTGTCGTATGTTGTGGCATGGGCAAAAAAACAAAAGAACAAAAACAAAAAAAGTTCTACTGTACAATAGTGAGGCATGGCGCCTTCACGAGGATGATGGTTGCCGTGAGATTGTTACGGGCTGCCATGACGGCCTGCTCGAGGATGTCGAAAGGCCGTTTCTCCGTGGCCGCGGTGGCGAGCTGCTGGTCGTCCATGTAGTCATTCAGGAACTGCGCGACACGCTTGAGGAGCACCGCCGGAACAAAGACAAAGGCGAGATTGCCGTCCACGCACAAGAGCTTTTCGAGCCACTCGGTCATGCCGAATAGGTCTGCTGTCGACATGAGGAAAACGATTGGGCCGCCGCGATCGCCGTAGCGGTCGTACATGGCGTCGCGCACCATCGCCAGGGGGTCTCGGGATCGTTGCTGTATTGTATTTAATAAAGCAGACGCACACACACACAAAAAAAGGGGCGTACATTCTTGATCACAGCGCTCAGATCGATAAACTCGGTGCGCTTGTACTTTTTGCGATACGCAGAGATCTTGCGGCCCTTGCGCACGAGAGCTGACTGTAACAACCATGGCCAGGAGGTCTCACTGCCGCGGACGAGGCGCTTGGACACACCAGCAAGGCCGAGAGCCAGCTCGTCCAGCAGGAGCCGCTCCTTGTACACTTCCAAGGGTTCTTCATTTTCCCGGTCATAGTAGAACACGACAAAGCGGAGGTTTGCCAGCTGTTGTTGATGCTGCGCGGCGCTCGTCTGCGCGGCAGAGGCAAATAGTTCAGCCTGCTTGATCAGCGACGACAGAGACATGGACGGATGCACGGTGAACGCGTTGTGGATCAGCGTCGACCACGGCAAGAGTTGGTGCACAGGCGAGGCAATGATCATAAGCTTGGAGGGATTCTTCTCGGATAGAGAGATGACAGCGTCATTAATCCACGGAACGAGCTGCAGGATGAAATACGGGTTTTCTTACTATGGATTGCTTAAAATGTGAGGTACCATGCGCTGGAGTTCACCCAACAAGGCCGGCGTGAGGACACTGCCCGATTTTGTGGCCAAAGGCGAGTCACGCCCGATGGCGGCAAGGTTTTGTGCATACTCGACAAGTGGCGGAGATACAAAAGGCGACTCCCAGCGGCGGATGAACGCGTCCTCCTGCTCTGTCGTGGTGACAATGCTGAGGTGCACGTGTCGGCTGTCCCAACCAACAGTCATGTCGGCAGCAAGCGAGGCCAGGGTTCGCTGCATAAAGTGGCCCAAGGACAGATAGGCGCTGCGAACCGCCAGATAGCCTGTCGAATCGACCACGTCTTCAGGGCGATCTTGCGAGATGGCAAAAAAGCAGACGAGGCGGTCCGAGTTATTTGGTGCAACTTCCTTGGGCCGACTTGAGAAAACAAACTAGAGCGTTAAAAGGAAAAACCACAAATTGTTTTGCTTACCTTTCGGGTTTGCCGGTCGAGCCCAAAAGACGCCAAAAATTGGGCGAGCAGCTCTCAGCGTAAGCAACACCGCCTGAAGGCAGACTCACGGGCGCCATCGGGTCGGACATGGACGTTGGAGTGACTTTTTAAATTTTGAATTTCGTTTAATAATTCATTTGGAAAAAAAAAAAAAGGAAAACCGCACATGGCATGGAGAGGATGTCGTCAATATCGTTCTTGGACTGAGGCACGAGCGTCATCAGGTAAGTTGACATGGCATCAAGGGTTGCTTCGGGCGGCATCTTTTTATTTTATTAAAAAAAATAAAAAAAAAAAAATTTTTTTTTTTTTGACGAATAATCGTTACCTTGAAGAGTGCGTACGAATCCTGGATCTGGACCATCACGCTGATCGACTCTGTGCTGGGGGGTGACCGCACACCGAGGGGCAACCTCTTCAGGGATCGGAAGCCTGTCGAGGGGGCGTACGCAGCCAAGAAACCGTCCATTTCAAACACGGCCAATGTGCCCGAAAAGATCTCCTTTGGCAGACGCTGCGACCATTGCTGGTACGTGTACTTGGACATGCCCGAGGGCGAGTCAGAGCTTGCACTGGCTGCGTTTTCGCTTGTCGAGGAAGATTCTGTTCCTGGAGGCGGCGGATTCTCGCCCTGGCAGAAAGAACGAGTTTATCAGTTTTTTAGTTTATAGATAAATTGGGTTTACATAAAGGCCGTCAAAGCTGTTGCGCCGCTTTGAAACAGAGCGACGATCTCTGGGTACGCCACCGTACGGCCTGTTGAGCGCTTGGAGCCGCTCCAAAAGGTCCTGATTCGCGGTCTGCAATTTTTCCTCAGAGATTGTGCCGGCTGCAAACTGCTTGAAGTTGGTCGACATGAGTTGGAAGCACGTCCAAGACTTTTCCGCAAGAGGGTCACGCGTCTGTGCCAAAGTGCTGATGGCTGTCGAGCTTGTCGAATGAGTCAGGGGAGAGCCTTGAGATGCCGCCGTGGGAGGGATGGTTCCTGCACTGGTTTTGCCGCTGTTTGGTGGAGATGCATCGGCAGAGTCCTTTGGCTGATGCAGCTGGGACGACGACGACGACGACGACAGCTGCGAAGAGGAAGAAATCGGGGTGTCGTCGTCATCCTGTCGCAGATCACCACTAAGGATGGTCGAGAGAGTCTCAATGGGTGTTATCGTCGAGCGACGGCGGCCACCGGCAGATGGAAACAGAGAAAAGAGCAAGGGGCGGTTGCCAGTAGTTGACTTGCGAGCGGTTTCGACAATGGCAGAGCTGTCGTGGGGCACTCGGGTTCGCGGTACTGGCTTTTGCAAGGTCATATGCAGCGCATGTTGTGCACTCAAGTAGAGCTTTTTTAGGGAACATGTTTTTTTTTTAAGTATTCATTAAAAAAGACAAACAAACGGGTACCTCAAAGGTCATGAGATGGTCGGCGGCAAACTGGTTGGGATAGCAGAAGAGGAGGCGCACAAGCCGCTTGTTTTGCCGCAGGACAAATTCGAGGAAACGAGGGGATGCCCGACGACGAAGAACAATGTCATTTTGGCGAACAAAGACGCTCGTGAACAAGTGGTACGCCTCTAGCCAGTAGGCCTGTGACAATTTGAGTTTCCTGCTTGTGCCGTTAGTATCTATTGCATTCAATAGCTCTCATACTTGGGGTCTTTGGCACTCACGACTAGCTCGAGCTCCGCATAGCTCAGCAGGGATTGGAGCATGCCCTTGACATGGCAGGTCGCAAAGAAAAACTCGGACGAGGCTTTGGTCAGCGAGCGGATCTCTGCGACCGCCTGTGGTTTGAGTTCGAACGGGGCTTGCAACCTATTGAGGGTAAATTGAAGCCTTTTCTTCTTCTACCTTGCCATTATTACCTGGCAGCCGGGGACAGATTGAGGGCGGTGTGCTGCCAATTGATCCAAGCCTGCATGCACCTGTCCAGCGTGTGCGCACTCGAAAGGCAGCGGCATTTGGCAATGCAGTGGCGGTCAGCAGCGGAGACAAAGTAGCCGACAGCACGAGTGAAGCAAGCGGTTGCGATCGAGTTGAGGCTGCGCTGGAAGGGGGTGAAGGACACAGGTACAGACGACAGTGTGCTGTTGTTGGCCGTGAGCAGGTCAGACGTCTGCGTGGGTGCAGATCGCGTATCGACTGGAAGGGGCAATTGTAACCTGTCGAGCTTTGACACGAGCTTCGAACCGACGACTGCCTTTGCAAAGGGGCCAATCGGAGGCTTGTCGTCAGTGTTGCTGATGCTCCCGCTCGAGGGTGACTTGATGGACGAAGCAGCCGAGCCAGCAGCTGCGGAACTCGTCGCGACACTGACGGAACTGCTGCTGGGCAGGAGTTCCGATGCGACAATGTGCAATGGTGACTGTGGTACTTCCATCATACGCCCGCCGCCGACCATGGGGCTCTGCGGAATAACGAGACGAGGCGCGCCCAGCAGCCCAGATCGAACCTTTGGTGGCACGGCCATGGATGCCGCACCGCCGCCATTAGCTGGGGAAAACGAGTCCACGGCGGACGGAGGTAGATTGCGACGGGATGGCAGTGTGGCAGACGAGCTTGCTGTCGGCGTCGACGACACAACCGTTTTGGAACGGGCGCGATTGCCGGACGCTGCACTGATCGTATTGGTGAAAGCCGCGGCTGCCTTTGACCGGAAACGATTCCCAGCACTGGCGCCGTCAATATCGGCGGAGGACTCCATCGCCAACGCAGGGTTGAGCCATGTCGATGCAACGGTCGCTTTGCCCTTTCGCAGCCAGAGACGGCCCTTGGACATCAGGTTGGACTCACCACAGAGCTTAATGGCCGAGTTGACAATGGCGAGGGCATCCTCGATGCGCCCCGCAGAGAGGCACGTCCGCACCGTCAACTTGATCACGTCGTGGTACATCCTTCCAAAATATATATTTTTTTAAAAAATAGTCAAAGTTATTTCTTTTGTCGTCGTACCCTTCAGATGGAAGCTTGAGGAGAATGCCGCTGAGCACATTCTTGGACAAGTGCTCAACCACTGGGTTGATGTATTCGACTTGGTTTCTGTTCCATGGTTCGTTAAAAGACAAAACAAAATGAAAAAAAAAAAAAAAAAAAGTTACATTGCCGAAGTATTCCCAGACGTCGCGGACGAACCAGCCAATTTGGACGATGCGCTTAGGTTGGCAGGAGAATACCTTGCAACGATTCTGGTAGGGACGCCTCCCGAGCCAAGGTCAAACAACGACAGGGCACCAAAAACATCCTTGATCCAATCTGCAGGACATGTTTAGTTTGTGTAAGTTGGAACTTTAGGACGACGATTACCTTTTCCAGAGTAGGCCTCCGCGAGGAGAAAGGCAAACGTGGACAGCTTGTTGATCGGGATAAAGTCACTCAAGAGTGCTCGTTCGAGCCAGGTGATACACGCATCGTGACAACCGAATTCTGGATATGAGGATTTTTAGCAGCGGTTTCCATATTAAAAAAAAAACCTCGTACTCAGGTAGATTTCGCAAAGTCGTTGCGGCAGTGCCCAATAGACAGGCTTGATGGAACTGGACGAGGGCGTCTGTCCTGTGCTTGTCCCACCCACAAACAGCGGCGGTGCAAACAATTCCATCTGTTTGTATTGCTCAGTACTCAAGCAAACTAAAAGAAAAATTCCCGTACAGCCTTCAGGAGTGTCTCCTCGGCACCGGCAAAGTCTCCGAGCTCGGTGTAGATTGTATTGAGCATGAGTGCGATATGGACGACCTCATTGAGCTTGTTGTCGTTTTTCGCAAAGGTGTAGACAGACTTGTAGAAGAGGAGCGCTCTAGGCCTGCGGAGAACAGAATCAATGGATGGATGATGAGCAAGTGTCGTACCAATCTTTTTGGTCATAGGCAATCACAGCAAGCTTCCGCTCAATGCTGCGCCGCTGCTCACCAAACTTGTTCCTTTGTTGGAGGTTGACGAGGGCTCCTTCGAGGCTGAGGATACCAAATTTATACTTGCGGTTGGTCAAGAGGACGTCGCCATAGAGGAGTGCGGCCTTTTTTAACAGGTAAAGTTGTAGTTGTTCAAAAAAAGAATTATTATTTAATGGACCGAGATACCTGCAAGCCAAACTGACCCATGAGACACGGCCTGAGCTCGGCAGAATGGTCGAGAATGTAGAGGCACTCATACAAGAGGCTTTCGGCCACGTGCGTGTCACCCAATTCTCGCAGGATCTCCGAGGCCAGTGCAAAGACGACGCGCGCGCGAAAGTAGCCTGCGGGCATCGATGGCAAGGCTTGTCGCAGTGCGTCGAGGCGATCAGACCCCGATGTGACGAGTGGCGATAGCAGCATCACTTGGGTCTCACGAACAGGCGATTGGTCTCCATCGTCATCATTCGTTCGAACAGCCATGGAGAGCGGAGACACACCGTGCAGGATCATGATGATGCAAGATACCAGATCGATGGTCAGGGTTGCCAGGCCGGGTTGCTACGGATTTTCGAGTTAGCCCCCCTCACCTATTTTGCGGAGAGTACCTGAAACACCATAGAGCTCCATTTGTCATGTTGTTGGGACAGGTAAGACAGTGCCTCAAAGGGCCCAGATCCACCCCTGGTGCTCTTCTTGTGCGCTTCGATGAGGACCGCTGTGATACAAAAAAAAAATAATTAAAAAACAACATATAAATATTTTTTTTTTGTTTGTTATTTTACCATAGTAGTCAAACAAGAGAGCCCACCCAGGACCAAGTTTGCGAAGGCGCGTGTCCAACTGTGCAACAGTGGGGAGACCAACCAGAGGCGTGTCGACATTGGCATTTTCAAGATTGAGTTCGGCCTGGGCACAAAGATACAATAGCTGTTGCGAGTTCCACCAAACCGGACTCTCTGCATTTTAAAAGATTATTATTATTACAGAAATGAGGTGGTGCTCTACCTGGTTGAATTGCGAGGTTGACACTCTTTTCGCACGCGGCAAACCAGTCGTTGACGAGGGTGGTGACGACGGACGGGTGTGACTTGAGCATGCTATCAACTGCCTTTTGGAAGGCAAGGTTGCCGTCAATGTTGTCGTTGGAGATCGCAGCGAGAACAAGTTGCTCGACATCTGGGGTCGACAGTGGACGAACATGGGCTGGATCACGCGGTCCACTGACTTTGCGGCGCACAATCGTGAGGCTGCGGGTGATCTGTGGGGGCGTTTGCGAGGGCGACGCGTCTGGAGTCCTCCTAAACAAGTCCCTGAGCCAACTCTCGAGTGCAATCTCCGTGATCGGCTGGTAGTTATCATCAGTATCTTTGGACAGCGCAAGCGCACTTGAAAAGTACCGTCCGCTTGCCATCGGGCCCCTTGAGGTCATACAGCTGGGATGCCTTGGGGTAGAGGACAATGTTTAGCCTAGCCGGGTTTGGCCTGGGCACGTGAAACTCAAGGTGTGGCTGCGCGTTGTCGTCGGCGACGTCGTTACCGGTCGACGGTGGAGCTGCGGGCACATCGTCTTTGAACAGCTGCATTTTCAGAGTTGTGAACGCATTGTTGGTATCGACGGCGAGCGGCTGCACACTGAACTCCTTGTCCCAATCCTACATGTACGCCGTCAGCTGCACGCCGCCGAAAGGGCATCATACCTCTTCCGATTCGTCATCGCCGGTGATAGCATTAGACTCGTCGGTGCTCGTTGCTGCACCTGTTTGCGACGTGATACTGCCCGACTCGCCCGCTTGGTCTGCTTGCAAACAGTGAGTTGACAGGGGGGGAGTGGTGATGAATGTCATACCTGCCGAGAGTCCCTCCATGTCTGCAAACTCCTGGCCAAACAGAAGACTATGTCGAACATGCTGCAGAGCGGGCGCCAGCTTGGACGACTTTCTTTGTAGGCCCCCTCCCTTTTTCTTCTCGGCACTGCTTGCGAGGCTAGAGGATCGGAAGACTATATACACGCACACACACACACACACACACACACATGAGGGCGCGACGCAAAATGACGCCTCTCACCTTTGTTTTCCTCGTCAAAGTCAAAGTCCTCGTCCCAGTTGACATGGTCCAGCGGGTTGGCCTGGCGACCGATGACCTGTGGTGCCTGGTGAGCACGCCACAGTGGCAAAGTCAGTAGCAGCAAGCGTAAACAAATTGAACGGTACCCTCGTTATGGGCTCGTCCATGTCAAACTCGGCCGCCCAGTCGCCGTCGTCATCGTCGTCATACTCACCAAAGGCTCCTCCGGCGCTCGTCCCTCCTCCGCCACCCGCAGCCCCTCCCGCCGTCCCCGTGGCCGAACTCGACGATATGCTGGGCGTTTTGACAGACGTGCTGCTGGGCGTTTGCTCTGCCGTTGCCGTTACGGCCGTTGCTGCTGCCGTTGCCGTTGAAGAAGACGAAGACGACAAAGCAGCCACCTGAGCTGGCGGACCAGAGACGGCGGCAGTGGTAGTCGCTGCCGCCGCTCCGCTCCCCGTTGGGCCTGGAAGTTGCCTTGGCGTCGCCATGACACCTAGGGTCGACACTTCAAAAATACTCGCATGTTGTCGAGGGCGTTTGCGACGGCGACGGCCAAGGTGCCGCTGACGGTGGGGCGATTCCCTGGCTACGTGCGCGATGCTCGATTTGCCAAAGTAACAGCAGCGCAGAAAAAAAAGAAAAACATGATGCTGATTGGCGTGACGCAGTTGAACGAGTACGATGTGAACGTGTTCAAGACCATCCTCGCCGCCGGCGCCGGCAGCAGCAGTGGCATCGAAACCGGCCCCGAGGCCCTTGAAAAGTACAACACCGATTGGCTGCGCAAATACCGTGGCATGTCGAGCCTCGTGCTAAAGCCAAAGTCGACACAAGAGGTCTCTAAAATCCTCAAGCATTGCAACGAGCGCAGGTACGCAATGTTGTTTTTTTCCTTCTTTCCGTCTTATTCATCTGGGGCAGGCTTGCGGTTGTCCCACAGGGCGGCAATACCGGTCTTGTGGGAGGTGGCGTGCCATTGTTTGACGAAATCGTCCTTTCGACCGAGCGGATGACCGAGATCGAGAGCTTTGACAACGTGTCTGGTAAAAAGCCGCGCCGTAAGAAATAGCACTGATAGGCAGCATGAGCAGGCATTCTCAAATGCCAGGCCGGATGCATTCTTGAGAATCTGGACAAGTACGTGGCCGAGCAGGGCTTCATCATCCCGCTGGATCTCGGCGCCAAAGGCAGCTGCCACATTGGTGGTAATGTCGCCACAAACGCGGGCGGTCTTCGTCTGCTCCGCTACGGATCGCTGCACGGCTCTGTCCTTGGACTAGAGGTTGTCCTGGCTGACGGGACTATCCTTGACAACTTGTCAACGCTTCGCAAGGACAACACAGGCTACGACCTGAAGCAACTCATGATCGGCTCGGAGGGCACGCTCGGCGTGATCACCAAGATCGTCATCCTCACACCCCAGAGGTCCAAGTCGGTCAAGGTCGCCGTGTTTGGGTGCCAGGACTACACCAAGGTGCAGGAGACGTTCAAGGCGGCCAAGCAGATGCTTGGCGAGATCCTGTCTGCCTGTGAATTTTTCGACGCCAAGTCCCTCGAGCTTGTCGAGAAGAACATGCAACTGCAGAGCCCCCTTGAAAAACAGTACCCATTCTACGTCCTCATCGAAACTTCGGGATCGAACGAGGCTCACGATGCAGAGGTAACATACGTCCGTCGAAAGTTTCTAAACATTCCCAACACAGAAATTAAACTTGTTTTTGGACAACTGCTTTGCAAAAGACATTGTCGTCGACGGAGTCATAAGCGCAAGCGAGACACAGGTGCATGACCAAATGAAAAAAAAAAAAAGATTCTAAAATTTTTCGTCATTTAGAATCGATCGTTGTGGAAGATCCGCGAGTCTATCCCCGAAGCGATTGTGCGATATGGCATGACGTACAAGTATGATCTGTCGCTGCCCGTTCCCAAGTTGTACGACATTGTGGAGGACATGCGAACAAAGGTGTCCAAGTTTGATGGCGCCGGAGCATGTGGCTTTGGGCATCTCGGCGATGGTACAGGGGAAATTTTTTTTTGTAAATTTTCAACCTTTTTTTTTCTTCTTTCTTTTTTTCTTTCAGGCAATCTCCATCTCAATGTATTCTCCAAGGCCTACAATGCCGAGCTTTTGCACGCGATTGAGCCCTATGTGTACGAGTTCACTGCCAAAGACCGTGGCTCGATATCTGCCGAGCACGGCCTCGGCCTGATGAAGGCCCCCTATCTTTCCTACAGCAAGGACGCGACGACGATCGAGTGGATGCGGCGGATCAAGAACCAGTGGGATCCCTCTGGCATCCTCAACCCGTACAAATACCTGCCGCCGTCTTAGTCAGTACAACGTAGTTTCGAGTTCAGTTTTGTTTCACGCACGGCCTGCTTGGGAATGGCTGACTTTAGCAAGCTCGACATGGGCACGCTGAAGCGGTACAAGCGGCACTACAAGCTGCGTACCAAGCACAACTCGAACAAGACCGAGCTGGCCGCGACTGTGTCCAAGCACTTTTCCAGCCAGGCCGTGCTGGAGATGGAGACCATCTCCTTCTTTGTGTACGCCGTCAAGAACCAAGGTATCGACGACGACCTTTGGTGCCTCAAACAACTCATTCCCCCCCCCTCCCCCCCTCCCACCCCGTTCTCTCTCACTCGCAGACAAGGTGCTCAAGCTCAAGCCGCCAAAGGAATGGCCCAAGGACCAATGATGATTTGCTGCCCCCGTTTGTTTGCTTTTTCCTGCCGTGTGCAATCACCCTCGACGACTCTTTCATTGGCATATTTTACGTTTGGTACAAGGCGTGGGCATCAATACAACTCTACAGACTATAGACTAGGCAGAACTCTGCGGATAACGTGCTGGAACATCGTCACCGGGCACACCGGGCACACCTGACTTTGTCGTCTCGTTGTGCAGCTCAAAGAGTTGGCCCAGCTGCTCGTCCGACAGACGAGCGACATCCTCTTGCTGCAGCCGCTGTCCGACGACGTTGCTGTGTACTGCGCCACGAACGCTCTTAGTCCAACATATGGGGCTGAAAGAGAGACAAAGAACGCACCAGAGAGCTGTTCCTGCAGGACCACATGGTACTGCCTCCACTCGTCCATGAACGCCTTGGCCTGAGCCGGGGTCGCGGACTTGTGCCGCCGGAACTCGTCGCGCACGTACCCGTTGCCGACAGCCTGCATGGGCGCCGGCAGCTGCTTGTGCAGGCGCATTATCGACCGGAACAAGGCGCGACCGCTTTGCGACGACATTTTCAAATGAACGCAAACAAGGACATCGCGGCACTGGTCGTGCTGCTGGGCGGGCCGGATCAGGCGGCCGCGCTGGCGCCGATGCTGCCGATATTGCTGTCGGTGGACACCTGGGATAGGGTTCTGTCTCCAGCAGAGCGACAACGGCTCCTTGTGCGTTTCTTCACCCCCCCTTTGTTGCTCTACGTACCATCCTAACCTCAATCGTGCGCACGCCACCACAGGGGTTAATGCCGCCCATGTTGACAGCATCGTCCGGCACTGTGCAATCGCGACAGCAGTTGCAGTTACAGCAGCAGTCTTCGACCAAGATCGGAGAGGCAAACGCGGCAACCCGATTTGCCCTCGAAAGGCTGCTCAGTGGCGACAACCTCTTCTTCGGGACGCCCGTTGGCACCCTCCAATCCATCCTCATTAGTACGTTTGTTTTCGAACCGAAAAGCAGACCAAAACTGGCTGTTTTTACCCACCCCGTAGACAAGCAGTACGGAACGGACTGGGCCTACGAGAACAAACGGAGGCAAGAGCAATACGAGATGGAGAGGAACTACTACTTGTCGACCCGCAAGTACAAGGCCGACTTTATCATGGAGGCCCTAGTCTTTCGCAAGCAACTGTTTGGGCCCCAGCAACACGAGCAAGATTGCACTGAGGTCAAGAGTAAATTTCGCGCTGTCAAGCGATCTCGCAAATCTCACCCCCCTTCCATCGCCGCCACCGCCGCAGCGGGCACTGCTGTCTCTTTGTACGTCGTCGCTTGTGTAAACTCTCACTAAAATTTGAAAAAAAAAATTTTTTTTTTTTTTGTACTCTGATGAAGAAGCAAGGCGACGAAGACCAATAATGCCCCAACGTTCCCCGATCTTGCATCAACCGCGACGCCTCCTCCTTCCACAGACGACGATAGTACTTACTTGTACTAGGCTTACGTTAGTTGAAAGAACTTTTATTTCTGTCAACTTTCCGTTTCTTTTTTTCGGGTTAGGGAGGGTCTTCTGTTAATCATGGTTCCCTTTTCTGTTTGTCATGTTCTGTTTGCGCGCGTGCTGTTGTCTTCTCCTGCTTTGCTCTCGTGTCCCTTCTCCTGCTGTGCTCTCGTGTCCCCTATCCTGCTGTGCTGTGCGTGCACCGTCCTCTTCTGTCCCTGCTGAGCTCACACGCCCCTTCTTCTTCGACGGAACCAACTCATTACTCCACTCCCTCGCGCGCTCTCTCTCTCTGGCGCACGCCACATCGTTCCATCGACTTCTCTTTGTGTGGTCTCACTGGATCGTTCTGTCGCCTTCCCCATCCAATCTCTCCAACGACTGAATTCGTCATGCACATATTTTTAATCCGATTTCTTTCATTTCTTTCTCTTCAGTTCTTCATCACTGGCGCAGTCGACTAAGATTGGGCGAGGTTACTAACCGACGCTCTCCTAGTTTTTGGTCGACACGAAGGAATGCAGCAGGACGACCCCGACCCGGTACGCACGCACGCCGACGTCTGCTCTACTGAGATCTCTGTACAGGCCTCGAGGCAAGGCTGCACGGACTTGCTGCGGGCTGCGTTGGTCCAGCTCAAGCTTGTGCACAAGGCCGTGGCCGAGGGCGGTCCGCTGCAAGAGCTCGTGCAAGCTTGCGTGACAGCCGTCGAGGCGTTTGTGGAAGTGGCCAAAGTCGTTGTACGCACGCGGGCACCAGCCCCCTTTTCTAACCGCCACCACCGAGACAGGTCGTGCCCGTGGGCGACGCGGTCGTGTTTGTGCGGCTGAACGAGGCCACCACCAATGTCCAACTCGAGCTTGCCAACCTGCAAGCGGCAGGGCTCACCGTGGATCTGGAGGCCGACAGTGCCCTTGGCAAGCAGACCCTCGAGCAGGCCCTGCACGCGGTCGCCCACCACGTCGCATACATAGGGACCCTGGCAACGTACGCAGACATGTGCAATCGATGGACACTAAATTTCGATCCCCTGCTAGCAACCTGCAGAAGGGCACGCCGTCTGCCAAGCAACAACGCCAGCTCGCAATCAGCGACGGCAATCTGCTCACTACAGCGTTCTCAAAGTCGGTCAGCACGTTTGTGAACGTGATCGCTGCAGAGCTCAAGACCCACATCATGTACACGGCGGCCGACGTGCTTGTCAATGCAGGCAGGCTGAATGCCTACCTGCACGCGTCGTCAAAGGTGACACCAGACAATCGGCAAGGCACCTTTTAAATAGTAAATCACCTACTGTAGATTGCACCAGACCCAGAGGGCCCCGTGGCCGCGTGGAATGAGCTCCAAACACTTAAAGGCGGATTGGTGGACGAGATCGTGGCAAAGGCGTCCACGCTCATGCTCAACGCCAAGCTTGCACAGGCCGCAACGGCCGCTATTCCGGCAGATTTAAAAGAAGCGTGCACAGTGGCTGCCAAGTTGCTGGCAGAGCAGACCAAACAACTACTGCTTAAAGCCAAGGCAGCCGGCGTCATGGACCACAAGCTGCTCGCAGTGAACATCACACCAGCCTTTAGGGACCTCTTGGCGACTATCACGATCGATCCCAAGTCTTCAGGTGACGAGATGCACCTTTTTTGTTTTTTTGTTTGATGAATAAAAAAAAAAAAACAGGCCCGGCGGTCCTAATGGAGCTTGCAGTCAAGACAGTTGTGTCGGGTATCTCCAAGATCCTTGAGAACACTCGGACAAATGCTGCCCAGTTGGAGGATGGGTTAAAGGTGTGCATCTTGTTTCATCTCCTTTTTTTTTGGGTTAAATTTTGTTTTGTGGCCAGCTCTTGCAACGAGCCCTCGGCGACATTACAACCGAGGTTGCCAAGATCGAAATGCCCGGGTCCCAAATGAACGAGTTCCATAACCATGATCAACAGGCCAACCGTCAACACAACATCCTCAGTCCAACAGAGTCTGATGGGGAATCGTCGCTCGGTGGGTCTGCGCTGACCAAGAACCCCGAGGAATTGGTCGATCCCATCATTGTCGCCATTGCCAAGCTCAAGGAAGAAGGCGCCTCTGACTGGGCTTCTTCAGAGGTACCAAGCTTTGCATGCTTGTGTTTTTTGAAAATTTCTATTCAGGAGTATTTGGAAACGCTGCGAACGATCGAGTTCACCAGTGAAGACTTGTTTTCGTGGCTCCATCGCACACACCGTACGCATTATTTTTTATTACTCTTTTCTGAAACCACCCCAGCGACGACCCAAAAGCTCCAGCTCACGTTGGACGAGGTTGTGAACGCAACACACATTGCAGCGGGCCCCTGGCCAGGACCAACAGCTGTGTCTGACATGGACGCCAAGTTGACGGAGTTTGCCGCACTTCTCAAGAAGTTTGTGCAGGAGGAAGCAGAGGACATGGGCAAGGGCAGTTCGATCTTTTACACCTCACGTCGCTCGTCGATGGAAAGCTCCAAGAGTTCCGGCAATTTGGTGGGTTCGAGTTCCTTCAACGGGTCTCTGGCGGAAGCTTCGGATGTCTCGAGCGATTCTACTGAAGCGATCTCGCGGCCACGGCAACGCCGGTGGGGTCTGCGCATCGAAACAGCAACATTGAGCAGTAGGCACCACAGCTTTTTATTATTATTATTATTATTATTTGGTTTATCCTTAATTATTCCTTGCAGTGATGTCGTTATCGGACAGTGACGAAAATACAAACTTGATTGCCGCTTTGCAAAGGCTCGCCATGCAAGTGAAATTGCGTATATCCGAGCTCAGCGACGGTGCAGACCATGCCGCCTGGTCCGACCAGCCCATCAAGGAGGCTGCTGGGGTAATAATAAAAGAAATGTGTGCTGTACTGATTTGTGTTCTAAAACAGAACCTCGCACTGGTTGCCAAGAAAGTCGTGGGGAACCATTTGAATTTGATCTTCAAGCCTGCACTGCTGGGACCTGTACCGGCTGTTGTGCCAAAGCCGACGGCATCTCCTCAGTCCCCTCCGCCTGTGCAAGCAAAGCAGTCTCCGCCCGTGCATGATTCACCGTCCAAGAAAACTGCTGCTGCTTTCTACACGACGACGCCCGCATCCTTTGCCGCTGTGTCAGCCCATGTGAAATCGCCTCCCCCTACAATCAATACGTCGCCCAATGGGATTACATCTCCAAAGCCCGGCAAGTTTCTTACATCTCTTCTCCCCGATAAAGGTAACGTCTGCCTTTTTAATTATAATAATATTTCATACCGCTGGACAACAGCAGACGCGCCAAGCCAACTCTTGGCACAGAAATCATCTCTCTTTGACCTGGAGTCGCCAAATCTGAAAAGTAGCAGCGACGAGGCGCTCTTCCTGCCCGAGTCGATGCCGTTCGTGACGGGTGTTGCCCTCTCGCCCAAAAACTTTGCTGCCCTCCTCGCCGACGACGTGACTGACCTCGTTCTCGATCCTCCGTCAACTCCAAACGAACGCCCGGTCATTCGAGGTGGCTCTGTGAAACAGCTTGCCGATCGTCTCACCTACTACAAATATCCCGGTAAAAATAATAATAATAATAAAAATAATTTACCTGTGTGCAGACACGGATTACATCGAGGCATTCCTGCTCACGTACCGCTCGTTCATGCAACCGCTGGAGGTTCTGGATGCTATCATCACCCGATACGATCAGCAGGCGCCCCTCGACATGTCCAAGGCCCAGTTTGACCAATACTACAAGATCAAGGTGATCCCCACGCGGCTGCGTGTGTTCAACTTTATGAAAATATGGGTCGACAAGCACTTTGAGGACTTTGCCGACGAAGGACCCCTCGAGGAGCGTCTCTTGCTCTTTGTAACGGAAAGGAGAACACACCACTACTACCAAGGCGCGACAATGAACGCAGCCGCAGCGCAGCTGAAGAAATTCTACGAGAAAAAGGCACGTCTGCAATACTTCAAAAGAGCTTTTTTTAGCTTAATAAATTCCTATGCAGAAGCGGAGTTATTTCCAGTCAATATCGGCCCAACTCATGATGAGCAGCGTCCCTTCGTCGCTGTCTCTGTCGACGCTTACCATGCGGGTATGCTGCCAAAAAAAATACCTATTTTTTTTTTATTTTATTTATCCGATTGCTAATGACGGCTACAGCTCTCGGATGTGGATATCAACGATCTTGCCAAGCAAATGGCCATGCTCGACCACACGTCCTTCCGTGCCATAAAGCCGCACGAATGCCTCAACCAGGCCTGGAACAAGCCTGAGATCAAGCACCGTTCCCCCAACATCCTGGCCTTCATCAAGTGTTTCAACGAGCTCACGAAGCGTGTCACGTTTGAAATCTTGTCGACGGAAGTCGTGAAAGATCGTGCGTCGACGGTCAAGTTTTTTATTGCGCTCTGCCAGGTATGCTGAACAAAAGTCTTATGTTTTTTAATTTTTATTCTAAATATAATTTGTTTATTAAAAATAAAAATAAAAATAAAAAAACGTAAACAGAAATGCCTGGCTCTCAACAATTTCAACTCGCTCAACGCCATCCTGGCAGCGCTGTCGTCTTCCAGCGTGCGCCGACTCGCCAAGACATGGGACCTCGTGCCGAAAAAGTCGACATCTGCGTTTGAAGATATGAACAAGCAAATGTCACACGAAAGCAACTACAACACCTACCGTGCCATTCTGCACTCGGTCGATCCTCCGTGCGTTCCCTTTCTGGGTATGCGTCGTCCATGTGTATAAAGAATGTGCTTATTTCATGCTCGTTTGCAGGCGTGTCTCTCACCGACCTCACCTTTATCGAGCAAGGCAACAAGGACTATGTCTCTCCAGGAATCGTCAACTTTGACAAGTGCCGCAAAACGGCAGAGTCGATTCGCGAGATCCAGCGGTACCAACAGGCCTCGTACTCCATCGCGCCCATTGCCCACATCCACTCCCTGCTTCTCAACGGAGACGTTGTCGACTGCACCGACAATGACTTTTACGAGATGTCCATCAACCTGGAGGCTCGCAAGAAATAATCTATAATTATATGTATTCAATGATGTAGTCTTTTTTTTTTATATCTCGTCCAGGAATGCCAGGGGATTACGACGGGAGTTGGAGGACGAGGACGAGGGAGCAGGTGCCACCGCAGGCTTGGGATCGAGGAGCTCTGCGAATTTTTTTTAAAAAAAATAAATAGAATAGCGTGAGTTACCATCCAGCGAGAACGGCTTTTTGTACGACAGGGTTGAGGACAAACTCTTTATCGAAAGCGATGTTGGTGGCACGGGATCAGGTGCGGGTACTGGTACTGGTACCGGCCGATTTGACGTCCGATTTGCACGCGCGAGAGGAATATCGTCTTCTTCCTCTTTGTCGTCGTCTTCAGGTCGCTGCTCCTCTACTTTTTTCCTTTTGGGAGCAGGCACGACTGGAGCTGGTTCCGTAAGCTTTGCAGAAGACACGGGGCAAGGCGACGGGGAACGCGACCTCGGTGCAGGCGATCGCTTGTAAGAATTGGCCGTTACTTTTGCCTTACTTGGAGAGTTGGATTCGGCTCCGTTCTCAACCGCCTGGACAATCGTTTATTCAGCGAATGCCATCGTGCCATTGGTACGAGCCTTGAGATAGTCGGCGCACGCAGCAAGCAGCTCAGTCTCGAGCATGACAAACGTTTTGTTTTTACGCTCTTCTTCTCGCTTTGCCACCAAATCCGCTGTCGTCTTTGCCGATGCCGTTGCCGCTGTCCCTGCTCCACCACGCTTCTTGGGCAGCGTCACCTTGCGAGCCTGTATGAACCACTGCGGCAGATTGCGCCCCGCCTCCTCCATCGAGCCGAGCTTATTTTTTTTATTTTTATAAATCATGACGTCACCCTTGCCGACTGCGTACGCTCGGCTTGGCCGAATCACGGCCCTGCCGGACTACGACGTGGAGGCGGAGGATGCGGCGATCCAGTTTGGTGGCGAGCAGCAGGACAAGTTCACGGAGGGCTCCTCGTCCAGACCCGTGTATGTGTTTTCAGCGCACGCAAACGACGACTTGCTGCACGAGAATGACGCGTACTACAGGAGACGGGCCGATGCAACGGGCGACAACAACATCATCGATGATGTCGAGTACGATTATGACGACGACGAGTATGAGGATGATGACGATGATGACGACGAGGAGTTTGAGGATGACGACGAGGAAGGCCAGGAGTCTGGGCGAGTGAAAGAGGTACGCTGCCCCAAATTGCACGTGTGCTATGTACTACGTTTATAGCCTTTCCACGTGCGACACGCGGGAACACTGTGCTTGAGCGTCTTTGTGGTCCTGCTGGGAGCCATCATTGGGAGCGGCGCCGCTTTTTATTCCGTGCGAGGTTCAGTAGTTCACCGTTCTTGTTTGGCGTACAAACATGTTGGGGATTACTAGGGTCTATCCTGCCGTACAATACGACGCTGATCCTCGTGTCGCTGGATGGATTCAGACCCGAGTACCTCGAGCGTGGGATTACGCCAAACATCACAGCATTCGGTAAAACAAGCTGCCAGGGGGGGAGAAAATGTTGGTTAAAAATCAGGCACAGGCACAACGGGTGTGCGCGCCAAGTTTATGAGACCCAGCTTCCCGAGCAAGACGTTTCCAAACCACTGCAAGTCTTTTGAAATTGCGGGTGCTCAGAGGCTAAGGAAAAAAAATTATTAATGAATCAGACTCGATCGTGACTGGATTGCGGCCAGAGTCGCATGGGATCGTGTCCAACTGTTTCTTTGACCCCAAGTACAACGAGACCTTTCTTGTGACCTCGTCAACGACTTCGCAATCAAAATGGTGGGGTGGCGAGCCGGTACGTACCGCCAACGAAGATAATATTTATTTATTTTTTTCTTTCATCAAAGTTTTGGAACACTGTCGAAAAGGCAGGGCACAAGTCGGCCTGTTACTTTTGGCCAGGGTCGGACGCCCCCATCCAAAACATGAGGCCGACGTACTACATTGAGAGTTACGAGCACCTGGTGCCCAACGAAGCTCGCATTGACCAGGTGATCGAGTGGCTGAAGCTACCGTACCAGCAGCGGCCGCACTTTGTCAGCCTCTACATTAGCATCGCCGATGACACTGGGCACCAGTTTGGGCCGGACAGCCCTGAGATGAACGACGCTATCCGCTCGGCGGACCAAGTGTTTGGCTATCTGCTGAATGAACTGGATCTTGCCGGTTTATTGAACAAGGTACAACTACGACCTACTGTCTTGTCAATCCTTTTTCTTTTTTTTTTTTTTGCTTTGGTCCAGGTCAATATTATGCTCGTGTCTGACCACGGCATGACTGCGACAACGGAAAATCGTGTGGTGCTAATCGACTCGATCATCAAGCTCGACACTGTGCGGGTGATTGAAATGTCGCCACAATCGCCCATCGTCTCAATCATCCCCGAGACGATCTCGGAAGAGGCTCTTTTCCTCGAGCTGAAAGATTCTGCTGCCGACCATCACTACCAAGTATTGTAGATAATTAATTATTTTTATTATTATTTACTTGACAAAACATTTTACGGTCCTAGGTGTACTGGAAAAACTCGCCCAATGTCAGCGACCACGCACCCGAGCGGTATCACTACGAGGACAATGACAGGATCACACCAATTATTGTGGTGATGGACTTGGGCTGGAGCATGACTGACCAGACCACCTACGACCTGAACCCGACCCTGTTCAACGGCGGCAGCCACGGCTACGACAACGATCTCCCCGACATGCTCTCCATTTTCCTGGGCAGCGGGCCTGCTTTCCAAATCAACGTGACCGTTGACCGTACGTTTTTTTTTCCTAATCAAGTAAATATATTTAAAAAAAGCCATATGTGCCAGCCTTTGACAACATCGAGCTATACAATTTGATGGCCAAGATAATGAATATCAAGGCCGCGCCCAACCAAGGGACAATCAACTCGACGATCCTCATCGATCAGTCGTTGCTACCTCTTAGCAATCAGGAATAAGTGTGTAACCATCATGGGCCGATGTCGAACTGACGCGCTCGGCAAAAGATGCCTCGGCATTTACAGTACAAACTCTAATTAGTGGCTCGTAACACTATTCGAAGATGTAGCATGTAGAGGGGATTGCGAAACCCCACTTGGTGAGATACCCTCAGGACACTCAACCAAAGATGAAATGGCTCGGGCCGCAGAACACGGCCGGACGAGGGGCACCGGCCATATGCGCCTCGAACAGGTCAGCGATGTTGCGGGCGGCGTTGATGTCTCGATTCCACGTCCATGAGCAGCCCTTGCGCGGGTCTGCATCGCTGCTTTGGTTGCAGTGCATGGTCGCGTGAACCGACGCGTGACGACGCATGTAGCGCCAGCAACGGCTGCACGTCTTGGAAGTGTTGTACTCGGGAACCAGGACAACACGCCCGAAACGCCCAAGGTAGTCCCGCACCTTCGTCACAGGCGCTGGCGGCACACCCTTGACCGACGCGGGAAAGACGCCGTCGCCAAACACAGCAATTCGCGGGCGCTCGCCAGTCCTGGGGTCCTCGGGGCCGAGCACGCGGTTGGCGATGCGCGCGAGCGCGCGCTGCTCGCGGATGTACTGCCTGAAACGCTGGTGGCCCCACCAGCGCGCCGTGTAGTGCTTCCACTGGCGCGTCCACCCGCGCAGCCACGTCTGGATCGACAGCTGGATGCTTGCAACGGACGCGCTCTTGAGTGAGGCACGCGACGTCTCGTCCAGCACGCTCTGGATCTCCACCTGACGCGCGTTGGCCTTGCGCACGGCGACGTCCGCGCCGATCTCGAACCGCCACTGCTTGCGGCTCAGGGAGGTGCCGTCAGAACCGGTGAAGAGGTACGTCAGGCCCGGGTCGAAGGCCTCCCAGTCGGTCGTGTCAGAGAGTGAGCCCGGCGCGACGTCCTCCAGCTTATAGATGCCCCGTCTAGCGTGGTCGAGGTCCACCTTGTCGGCTTCTTCGGTGTGCTCGACACCAGCAGCCGTCCCGTCGTCTTGCTTGCGCTTCTTCTTCTTTTTCTTCTTTGCGCCGCGCGTCGTGCCCGCACCCGATGTGCGCACCGGGACCACGCGTGTGTAGGTGAGGGCCGCGCGCACGCCGTCGGTCTTGATCTGACGTCCCGGTGTCCAGCCAGCGCGGCGCGGGAAGAACGCCTCGATCAGGTTATCGGGTGCGACGCTGGACAGGATGCGGTTGGTGTTCGCCCAGAGAACCATGTTTCTGGTGTCGATCGCAGCAAAGGCCTGACGGATCTTGCGGATCGGGAAGAGGCCGAACAGCTTGCCGGGTCGCATGTTGGCGGTGTTTTGGGTTTCAACGTCCATGGCATCGTCGTGTGCTTGTGCGAGCGCGATCTCGTCATGGCGCTGCTGGATGGCGTGGAGCATGTCGCGTCGCAGCAGGATGGGGCTTTGCTGCCGGCGCTGCGCCAGGATGCACGCGGTGTACTGGAGGAACGAGTCACAGCTTGGAGCCTGAGCCCTTGGTGTGGGCGGGACAAAGTCCTTGGCGTGGGGGTGGCGTTGCTTGGCGCGAATCCAGCTGTGTCGGGCGAGGGCCTTGGAGACACTAAAGACTGCGCGGAGGTACCCGACAACATGGTCGTCCAGGGGCTTGTCCTGGTAGACCTGGAAGTTGACGAGAATGTCGCGGGCGAGGGCTGCGTTGTAGTTTCCCGCGCGGTCAACCCGTGGCCACGGGAAGTCTGGCGGGAAGAGCGGCAGAAAGCACTCGTTGAAACACTGTTTGAGGAGCGGCTGCTGCTTTGCGCCGGCGTCGTCTGTAAGGCGATTGCAGAGCGTTGCGGCGGCGGTCAGTAGCGCGTGGTCGATCGGGTCGACGTCAAAGGCTTCTTCGGGCAGCCACGCGAGGTAGAGGTTTATGAGCCACGACATCAGCACGGCGATGCGCGAGGACGCGTCGGTGACGCGGAGGATGTCC
>Ga0302233_10000637_pt1 | contig 27762 bp, 36 predicted proteins | sample II_Palsa_N3_1_FD_193516 | JGI IMG/M metagenome (GOLD analysis project Ga0302233, IMG submission 193516) | Peat permafrost microbial communities from Stordalen Mire near Abisko, Sweden - II_Palsa_N3_1 | ecosystem: Environmental > Terrestrial > Soil > Palsa > Peat permafrost | place: Sweden... | reverse complement strand
GCACACGCAAAACTTCATCGTGATGTTGTACACCTGGAAACGGGGGATGTATTTCACGGCGGGATCGTATTTTTCATTTTTCTGCACGCCGAATAAAAATTACAACAATAAATAAATAAATAAACTCGCAGACTTACGGTGAGATAGTGGCCATAGCACAGGGGGAGGATGACGAGGACCATTGCAACGGCCACGGATGCGTAAAACCAGTGAATGCCCTGCCAGCACGCGATCTCTGTCTGGACCGTGCACCCGTCGAGGCCATTGACATAGTCGCACGAGAGCATGTTGAGCATGGTCCTCATTGTCGTGACAAACAGCAGCGAAAGCAGGATGAGCTCCATGTAGACGTACGTGATCATAATGCGCTTTTGGTGCACGGCTAGCTGCGCAGATCCAGTTGGATAGAAACGGACGTGCAACTTCAAAAACAGTTCGGCGCAGCCCATAAAGAGGAGAGCGACGACATACAGTCCAACGAGAACCCTACCAAGAGTTAAGTTTTTATTTGAGGGGATCGGCGTACCAAAACTCGATGAAGAACGCGCTGGTGTCGAGGTTGAGACCCATACTCATCATGATCTCGGACGCGGACGACGTCGCGCGGTACCACGGCACACCTTCGATGAACGCAAACGTGATGAACTGGAACGAGTCGTAGATGATCGTCAGCCACGCAAAGATCATGGCTGGCCGCTTGGTGTCCTTGCCGACCTCCTTGAGCCAGTTGACGACTATAAAATAGGTAAGGAAAGTAAAGAAAAAAAAGTATTTTTTTGACAGTACCTTCGTCTGTGTAGCGAGCAGTGTCGGTCAAGCGATAGGCCAGGGCAGCACACACGACCATCCACAGGATGATGGCCAGACCAAAGCCGAGTGCGGCATAGCGGCCTGTTGTTGTCCCGTCGAGGACCTGGATCGAGTTGCCGGCGAGGCCACTGCCACCATAGTACATTGTCCAGTTCTTCATCTGCTCGCTCACGGTAAAGGTGAACGAGGATGACTGGGCGCCCTCGAGTGGGTAGGTCCCCGTTGTGTTGCATTGGCCATACTGTTGATCGTCACATCCAATTAGCCGATTAATTAAAAAAAATAAAATATTTAGATATTACCGATGTGCACACATTATCACCATTCGCGTCCGTAAAAAGGAACGATGTGCTCTGCAGCGACGTGTCGTAGGCGGTGAATGTGTAGGTCTTAACAGATGAAAGAGGTCAGTTTTTTTGAGCAAAAGCCTTGAAAGTACCTGGCCAACAAAGAAGACGAGGTTTGGTGCAGTCTCAAACGCGTACTCGTTGTCGCCTTCCAACGTGACGATGTTGTTGGTCACGCGAACGCTGTAGCCGTCCGGGCATGCGGCTTGATTTCACATGGGAATGGTCGTTGAGTTGGTTACGTTGTTCAACTCTCAGTACGTATCGTATACCTTGTACGAGCAGTAGCAACGACGACAGGGATAACAGTAGCCGCTGCAGTGCTCGCGGTACCTCCATGGTCCCGTTGGAGCCTAAGTTGTACGAAATTGTGAGTGTGGGGTCGCCAAGCGAATGGCGTAGGGGGTTTTGGACAAGGCCCGCACACAGAAAAGGCAATGTGAGGGAGAGACAACACGATCTGCCCCACGACGGATCTGGCCCACGTCGTTTCCCTCCCCCATTGAGCGAGCGGGCCCCAAAGCGGCGGCGACAACGGAAGACAACAAAGCTGAAACACGAATTGTTTCGCGCTAAAAATAGAATCGCCATTTTGACAGTCATCTCCCCGGATCATTGGATTGAATGTTGAGCCGCCGCCTTGCGCCCGTGCTGTGCCGCAGCCAACCCCGTCGCCTGTTTAGCAGCAGCAGCGTTGGCTATGACTTTATCGCGCCGCCTGCGCGCCATCTGCTGCCCAAGGGCGTGCAGGACAAGTTGACCGAGTACCCTGTCAGCGTGACCTTTCCGACGACCTGGGGCCACCAAGGTAAGCCCCGATGCCCGATAAGTGAATTGGCTAAGCGGTCGATCGATGCAGACATGTTTGGACACATCAACAATGTGCACTACTTTCGCTTCTTGGAGAACGCCCGAGTATCTGTTGGATCAGTGAAGTTGTTTACTAAATGCCGTTTTGACTGCAGTTGGAGATGCTGCAGGAGGCCTACCACCACATGACGCCCGAACTGCACGATGAAATGATGCGCGCCAAGGGCGTCGGGGTGATCCTTGCCACCAGCAGCATCGTGTACAAGGTGCCCGTCAAGTACCCTGACGCGCTCACGGTGGGCTGCCGCATCGCAGAGTGGAAGGTACCAGCAGGACAATGGAACACTTCTGATGAGCGACGATTAGGAGGACCGCTTCCTTTTGCAGTACCGTGTGGTATCGCACAAGCTGGAGAAGACGGCCGCAGAGGGCGATGGGTGGATGGTAACACAACCGGACTATATTTCCGAACAATTGACAGACCCTCTCTTGACAAGGTTGTCTACGACTACCGACTCAACAAGAAGACCGCCGCCCCGCACTACCTCAAGAGCGCCCTCGAGAGCATCAACACTCGTCGCTTTGACGCCAACGGCCATCCCGTCGTTTCCAAGCCATCGTCCCAACAGCACCACCACCACACCAAGCCTGAAGCCAAGCATACTTGAAAGCTTGTAGGAATCATTGCGCAATCTGTACATTAACGCTAACGTGTGCAAAATTGATGAGAATTTTACAATTCAGGTTAAATTTACAAAACAAGGTTTTATGAAAAGAGTGATTGGACAGAGATGGTCGGAAAGAGAGTGCGTATTCAGAATGTTGTGAAAAGCACAAGAGAGGAGAGAATACAGTGGTTGAAAAGAAAGAAGGAACGAAATATAAAAACAAGGTATAAACGAAGAAAACAAGGTAGAGGAAGAAAGAATATAATAAATTGTAGAATTTCGCTGAGAACAAAATTTCACTTTGCATTCATCGTTCACAATCGACATGAACTCGCCTAGCACTGCGATGGCGGACACACCTCACAGACAACAACTCGAATTAGTATGCCTTGTCCGACAATATGAAAAGGAAAGAAGAAAACATGCGATTGAATGTGCATGCATGGAGATGTAAATTCTCATCAATTGTGCACATCGATTGTGCACACCGAGGTATCCATAAACTTTCGGTGTCGTCATCGTGAAACAAAACAAATGCCACCAAGCGCACGCCAACGGCTGCAGCTGGTCCTGCTGGTCGTGCTCGCCTCCCTCCTGTTTTACGGGTGGGCGCAGGAGTGGCTGTACCTTTCGCACTGCGGGCTGTGGTTGTGGTCGCACCGTGACCACGTCGTTCCCGTCGACGTTCGCAACCCCATCCACGACTACCCCCTCGACCACAGCACGCCCAAGCACAGCAGCGGCGCCACATCCGACATGAGCCGCGGCGCGTGGTGCCCCGTGCCCGAGTACAACCACTGGGCGGCACACGTGGCGGGCAAGACGGCCGAGGTGGTGGCCGTCGCGACCACACCCCTGAACCCGATTGTGTGCAACCTGATCGAGAGCGCGATCCGAATGGGCTACAACATGACGCTGCTCGCCGTGCGCGGCGACACGTTCAGCAAGCGCGACAAGCTGCGGGTGATGGCGCGCTACGTCTCGCTGCCACACCTGGACCGTCTGTTGGCCGGTAAGGCGGAGGGAGATGGCCACCGCCACCTGCTGCTGGGCCTGGACGCGTACGACACGCTCGTGCAGCTGTCCCCGCGCGAGCTGCACGCCAAGTGGGCCAGCGGCGACGGCGACTGGCACTCGGGCGCGTTCGTTCTCAGCGGCGAGGCCAACCTGTACCCGTTGATCGACCCCGACCACGTCCTGTTCCCCAACAAGGAGAACGCGCCGTTCCCGTTCCCCAACAGCGGCGCGTGGATCGCCACGCCCGAGGGCGCGCGCGAGTTCCTGGGCTACGCAGTCGAGAAGAGCGAGGGGCGGTCCCAGTGTGCGTCCATTCCCGACGACCAGTGCAGCGTCGTCCTCGCGGGCCTCGAGAAGGGCACTGACGTCGACACCCAGGGCCGCCTCGTGCAGAGCCTCTTCCCCGGCGAGCCCTTCACCGGGCGGCGCGAGCTCGTCGACCCCAACAGCATGCTCGCGTTCACACACGACGGGCTACTCAGGCGCACCGACATGGACAACACCCCCGTGGTCATCCACTGGAACGGCATGACCAAGTACGCGTCCTTCCACTCCAATCGACGCGCGCCCTCAAAGTACGACGTCTACGTGAGCCGCGGCTGGATGCGAAGACAGTATGACGACGGAGGCGTCGACTACCGCTTCCACCTGTCCTACGAGCAACTGTCCGCTCACCTCAGCTACTATCTCGAAAACCTCACGCTCGATCCGTACGGTGCCGACAACATCATGAGCATGTGCACGACCCGCGAGCACAGCCTTCACCTCGAGCTGGAGTAGTTATTTAAATAGAAAATTTACAAATTCTCCGCCTCCATAATTTCGAGTGCCTCGTCCAGACACCAGACCGGCGAGAAGCATCTGGCACCGAGTCACTTGCCACAGCAGCGCAGAGCCAAGAGCCAAGAGCCAAAAAGCCAGATAGCCCATGACCGACGGCCAAACAGGAGGGCGGACAGCAGCCGCGGCGACGACGGAACCAGGGACGGACGTGCTTACCAATATGGCAAACGCAGACCATGTGGGATTTGCCGAAGAACAGCAGCAGCAGCAGCAGCAACAGCAGTCGCCTTCGTCCACGACGCGGTCGTTCAATCTAAAGCAAATGTCGTGCACGTCTGTGTCCACCTTTGAGTACGCTTGTTGGGCTGCCGTCTTTGCTTATTGACAATAAATCCAAAAGGTACACTTGGGAAAACGTCACGACTGCCTTCTGGCGCAAATACCACCCCTCAAACCCCTTTGTGTCGCACGTGGAGGGTGCGCAAACTTTCGACCGTTTTGTCTTTTTTTTTGCCTAACCTGTTTTGAGGGACAGGCTACGATGTCATTAGCCGCGAAGTAGATCCAGTCACTAAAAGGCTCACCACTGTCCGGCTGGTGCTCAAGCGCGGCGTCCTTCCCAAGTGGGGCCAATTTGTACGTTTCTGGGTTCCTTATCTTCCCTAGATCGTCTTACGTTGTCGTTGCAGTTGCTGAGCTCGCCACAGGCGTTTGTGATAGAAATCTCTGAGGTCGACCCGGTCAACAAGACCATGACGACCATGACCCGCAACCTCAACCACACGAGGCTAATGTCGGTGATCGAGCGACAGTCGTTTGTGCTGCACCCCGACAACAACGCATGGTAATTGGGCGGAAGAAATCAGAGTGAATAAATAACAATGCACTGTCAGGACGCAAACTACAACACATGCACGCGTCATTTCGCAGCTGGGATGGGGCCTGAAATCGCGCGTTGAGCAGTTTGGCGTCAGCCGCTTCCAGAGCAGCACTGAAAAGGTGTGCTTCTGTTTAGTATTCATTCGTTCCTAATGTATTGATCATATTTAGAGCCGGAAAGCACTGCTCCACACACTCGAAGTCCTCAAAAAGCTTAAACAGCTGTCGCCCGCCACTGCCGGCCACTTTTGAGTCTCTTTTGAGCTCCCCCCCTCCCGAGACTGCATGAATGACCCACCCCGCCTCCTCACCCCCCAAAAAAGTCGTGAACGAAATTCTTCTGATGCCAACAAAATTAAAGTTTAGGAACCGTGTTCTTCAGTTTGTTTTTTAGCCCATAGTCTTACCCAACCCAACCCACAACCCAAAGCATTCTTTCTTTCTTTCTTCAGTTCTCTTCACTGGTGCAGGCGACTAAGATTTGGTGAGTTTACTTAGTCATGGCTTCGGAGGTCCATCGATTCAACCTGCACATGCTGCTACCATCGCTGCAGGGCGTCATCCGCGCGGCCAAGTATATCGCGATAGACACCGAGTTCACTGGACTGGGCGAACCGAGCAAGCTTCGGTCAAAGTAGAAAAGGGCAAATGCCGTGTGTCCATTGCAGGACTAACGATACAAAAAAGGGATCTGGAAGAGAGGTATGCCAACATGCGCCAGCTGGTGGACTCACACGCACTCGTCGCCTTTGGCATCTCGATCTTTGTGCCGGCCGCCGCCGAGGGGGAGGGGGAGGACCGATTGCGAGCACACAACTTTAACTTTACCCTTTTGCGAGACGTACGTTCGTTTTTCGCGTTTGATTTGACCCTGTGTTCGCAACGTAGACCGAATTTGTCGTGACGCCACAAAGCCTTATGTTTCTCGTTGACAGCGGGTTTGACTTCAACTACCAGATGCGCATGGGCATCCCGTATGTCCCCCTTGCTGGCCCCCCCACTAGCACACCATCGGCAACCGAGACATCGACCGCACAAGCTCGAAAGGACAAGAACCACCCGGAAACCCTTGCACTAGCACGTGTATTTTCAAGCGTGCTGCAATCGGGCGTGCCCATCGTCGTCCACAACGGGCTGCTGGACCTGATGTTTCTCTACCGTAGCTTTTACGGCCCTTTGCCCTCGACCCTCGAGGTAAGTAATTTACTACTAATAATAATAATGATGATAACGCGCGACGCCCCTAGACGTTTGTCGCAGACCTGTCTGAGATGTGCCCAGGCGGGGTATACGACACCAAGTACATTGCCGATTTCCACACGCGCGAGCCGGCCTCGTTCCTGTCGTTCCTGTACCACAAGTACCAGCGCTCAAGTCCCAACACGGTCACCCTGGCCCCTGAGGTCGTCATCCCGCTCGAGCTCTTTGCCGTGCCCCCGCTCACGGCCGGCCAGCTCAAGGTCTGTGGCGATCGAGCCTACTGCGAGTGCTTTGCGCGACACGGCTTCTGCAAGCTGGGCCGGCGCTGCAAGAAGACGCACGACCTCGATGTCATCCTCGACGACGCAGACAACCTGTTTGCGACCAAGACGCAGCTGCGATCGCGCAAACGCAAGCGTGCACGCAAGGCAGCAACATCAGCGTCAGCCACGGGTGGTGGTGACGAAGACGTTGACGACGACGACGACGAGGACGACAACGGCGACGAGAACGACGATCAAGCCGCCAAACCAGCACCGACCGTAGCAAACGACGATCCCAAGGCCAACTTGCAGCTCTTCGTGTCCAAGCCCGAGGCCTACCACGCCGCGGGCTTTGACGCGTTTATGACTGGCGTGATCTTTGCGTACCAGCGATCCAAGCAGGCCGACATTGGCACGCACATCAACAAGCTCTACATAATGATGAAGGACTTTCCCCTGCTCGTCCGCAAGGGCGTCTTTGCCAAGGCGTCTGCCCTCCACCGATATCGTCAGGCAAACCCCTTGTAAAAAATAAAAAATGCAATAAGTTCCTTTAGCCTCCGATGTAACATAGTTTTGGTTATTTCACAGGGTTGTCCAGTTCCCGGTACGGGTCACCGGCGTTGACCGAGTACGAGCGATTGTCATCGATGTCGACATAGTTGCCGCGCTTGTTGTAGTTGAAGAAGACAAAGATGGACCCTCCAATGACGAGGACGACCAGGACAGAGACGACCACGCCGATGACAATGCTCGTGGCCATATCTAGACAACAACAGATGGGTCAATGGGGTCATAAGCATGCAAGACGCGTACCAGGAGAGAGGTAGCCCTCGGGTTGCCTTGTCGAGACAACACAGACGCCGTCGCAATCGCGTGTAATGACCTCGGTCGTGCAATTTTGGCAGTACTTGTCCACACTAATTTTCAACTGCTTGAGCCCAGCAGTCTTTGCATTTAAAAAAAAAAAAAAGCAAGATACCATTTTTCGTAGACAAACGTGTTGTTGCTGTCGGCGATGCAGGAATACTGTGAAAAGTCGGTTGTCGGATAAGATGGATGACATGAAACACACGTGCGTACCCTTCTCGATATCTGCGTCCTAAAGTCATAGTAGCAGTCACCCGAGAGCGCGTACGACTGCGTGTACCCCTCCGAGCTGCGCCCACGAACACGAGCAAAACGACAGAGGGTCAGTAGGGCAGGGCTCGTGCATAAGATCGTACCAGTTCAGCTGGATCTCGACGTACTGTCCCGCCGTGAGCTCGCCCTCAAACGTGTCCACACACGTTATCCTCACGCCGTGGTCCAGCTGCGACGTGGGCTCACACGTGGTCTCGTAACACCCTGCGTTGGAGGGGGGTGAGAACAGTTTAACCGCAGCTTTCGTACTTCCTCCGGGCACGTTTGCCGCCGCCGTCACGACCACAAACTCGAGCGCCCCAGAGCTGTCAGTCAAACGAGCTGTGAGTGAGCAAGAGAGTGTTGGCGTACCAGTCCGGGTTGGAGTAGTAGTTGGTCTGCTGGAACATGGTCGCCTGACCTCGGCTCAACACCGCGGAGCAAGCCGCCAGCACCACCATTAGCTGGAGTGTTCGGCCCATACCGATTTTCCCAACAAAAGAAGAAATTCGTATCTTTTCGAAAGAAAATTATATCCTGCAGGTTCTATAGTTCTTCCTATGGTTTTTTTTCTCTTTCCTTTAAACGGGGGACCACAGGGTGCTCCAGGCGGCGGTCGATTGTTGTAGCTCTTGATGGGGCGTGTTTGGTGCTGCCGTTTGCTGCTTTACGGCCGATTTGGTGGGGGTTGGCGTTGCGTTAGTGGTGCGACGCGGGGTTTTGCTGGCGATCGAGTGGGCGCGCCTTCATGTGAGAACAAAAACAAGAAAAAATTATTATTATTAAATAGAGAGAAAAAAAAATAATTTTTTTTTACGTGGTGCGAGGCGTGCTGAACTCCTTGAAGGCCTGGAACGCGCTGGGCGATGTGACGTGCTCGCCGAGGGCATCGTTGGTGTTGTCGCAGTTTGGGTTGTTGGAAGGCGAGAGCACCTGGCGCATCTTGGAGGGTGTGGGCTTGACCGCGCTCGCGGGCGTGAGCGATCCCAGCATGCGCTGGAAGAGGGACGGCGAGGACGTCGACTTGGAGGGGGTGGCGGCAAGTGTGACCGATCGAGTCTTGCGTGCTGGTGTGCTGAGATGACCGGCATCGCGGGCACGTTTTCGGGCGACGGTCTTGGCCGCGGTCTCTTCGAGCAGGATGAGTTTTCGCACCGAGTCCACCTTGCTCGCGGTCATGGGGAACAGAGCCATCGCCTGCTGGAGAGAGTCGGCTGTCACGACGGCTGCCGTCCGTTGCTGGATCACCGGCAGGATTTGGTTTATGGACGGGGCAGCAAGTAACTCGTCCTTGAGCAAGTGCATGGCGCCCACTGCCGCCTGCAGCAGCGCCGCCTGGCCAAACTCGACGACCTGGTCAAAGACAGACACAAACACGGGCCATGATTCCAGCGACGTGAACAAGCGCATGAACCAAGGCGTAACGTATACGAGATGGTGGACACCCTCGTTGGCCTGTTTCAGCAGTTGACAAAAATGTATTTGTAAGAAAACGTTACCAAGTGGCTAAAGACCTCGGGGAGGTACTCTTGCAATAGCCTGTCAAACATCTGGCCCATGACGAGAAGGCCGCTGAGGTTTGGCTCATAGACTAAAGGGAAATATTTAGTATTCGGAGCACATGTGCTATGTGTTGTATACAGTCCTTCAGATGCTTGGGGCTCTCCAGCAGAGCGACGAGAATCCAAAAGGCCTGCTCCTCGCTCATGACCATGAGGAGGGATGCGACGACATAGGACATTCCTAAAGGGTACTTGTTTATCGCATTGCAGTTTCAAATGATACCTTGGCAATAGCCGACGGCAGGGTTGAAATTTGCATAGGAGGCGAGGACATGGTGCAGCGATTTGCGACCGGTGTTGACGAGGTCAGCCATGAGAGCTGGGGCAGAGTCAATGTCGGAGATGCACGACTTGTTGAGGAAAAGGGCGTGGGTGGCGTACGTGCGCGGAATGTCCTGTGCAATCGTCCACAGACTTTCCTGGGACGCGTTCTCGTAGTGCGACATAAGAACTCCGTCATCGAGCTCATAGTTGCCAGGCTATGTAGAAAATAATAATAAGGCTGCGGTGTTAATAATCATTAGCATACGATGAACAGGGCAATGTTTTCGTTGCGTGCCCGCACATTGGCCACGTTAAGGAGGGCCTCCCATCGCTGGACCATGTTGACGTTGCCCTCAGAGGTGAGACTGGCCATCCAGCCGCGGTACCACACACACCACTGTGCCCACTGCACACTAAACAGTTGGTCATCGGGCTGCGGGATCCCGAAACCATTCGAGTCAAATGCAGCCGACACGGGCACGTCGCTCGTGATTGCGTTGAGCACATCCTCAACCGACGGTTGCAGCAGCTGCTGCTGCTGCTGCTTGCGTTTATTGTACCGCAGAGGCGAGTTGATCAATGGCACTGGCTGCTTGAGACGCTCAGCGACCACAGGCGATACGGCAAACGCGGCAGGCGGTGCGCCCTGAACTGGCGACCATACAGGTGACTGCAACGTCGTCGGCGTCGCCACGGCAGCAGCGTTCTCGGCCGCGATCTGCACGAGCCTCCGTGGTGAGTCTGGCGCGAGCGAAACACGGCGACGAGGTGACCGGCGGAGGGGTGACGCTGCGTTCGCCGCCGCCGCCGCCGCCGAGCTCTTGGAGACAAACGTGCGCGGAGAGGAGGTTTGCATTTTTATTTTTTTTCGTAACGGCGGTTTGATCTGGGGGGCAAACGTTCACAAATGGCGTCCGAAAGTTCAGTGCCGGATTTCTTTCTTGTATTGCCAATAATAATTAATAACAAACACGAACTGAGTCTTTTTATCTTTTCCTTGAGGGATCCAGATCCTGATCCAAGCCAGGCGAGTCAGAAAAAAAAAAAGTTCCCTGCTGATCCAACAAAAAATATTACTGAATGTCCAATTTTTTCCTTGTTGCCTGCCTGTCTGCCTTGCCATCTGTTGGCACCATTCTCGGCGTTCACTTCCATGCACTGCTGTGGTTGTAGATGTTTTGGCCGCATGCTTGTGTTTTTGCTCTTGTCCCACGTGGCTCTCACGCGACATGAATACATGCTGAACTTGTTCTCTTTTGCAGGGGTTCCCAAGTCCGTCAACGCACCCCCACTGGCCCACCGCCCACCGCCGACCGCCCACCGCCCACCGCAACCGTCCATCTCGGCACCCACAGCGCTAGATGCAAGGTATCCGCAGCCTCGTCTTTTTACTGCCACGTTTGCACGTTTTTGTTGCCTAAATCCCGCCTTATCCGCCACAACGTAGACGCCCTGCACCAGCTGAGCAAGCTGTCGCTCCACGAGCGCGTGCTGCTCGTGCACGACATGCTGCACACGAGCAGCCTGCTGGGCGCCTCGGAGGTGTCGGTGCTGCTGCTGTCGTGCTCGTCATCCAGCGTGATTGTGCCAGACGTTGAGGGCCGACTAAGAGATCTCCAACAGCAGCAGCAGCCACTGGACGCAACCGTTGCTGCCCTCAAACGCCTCGTGGCCGGTCTAGCCGCCGATAACCAGGAGGGTGCGGCGGTTCTCGTGTCCCAGGGTCTGCTGGACCTACTTTTGGGTCGCATCCAGCAGCAGCAGCCCTCGATCGGCATGCACACACTGGACGAGATCCGCACAGTCGTGGCTCTGCTGGTGGTGCACCCGGCGCTCAACACGCGGCAGTGCTCGTTCCTCACGTTGTTGCTGGGCTCGCTGGAGGCCAGGACGCCCACGACGTTCTACGACCTCGGTCCTTTCCCCTCTCCGTCTGCCGATCTGTTCCCCGTGCCGTTGTCGTCGTCGTCAGTGTCCAATAATGGCTCTTTGGGGGGCAGCAGGCTGTTTACCACGGTGCCACGTGTGCCGACCGCGTGGTCCTCAACGCCCACGTCGCCCAACATGGCCCCCGACAACCTGCACCAGCTGGGCCGGCGGTTCATCTCGCCCCAGGCACAGCTCACGTTAATTAGCAACAACCACAGCCTGAATAGTGCTACTGCTGCTGCTGGCGTCAACGGCGGCAACAGCAACGGCATCCCCGTCTTTTCGGCCCAGTCTGTTCCCACCAGCCCCGATTCGCTCACGTATTCCCACCGCCCCTTCCGTCGAGCCAACGACCCCGCAAGCCAGCAGCCGCAGCAGCCGCAGCAGCCACAATCGCAGCACACGCTTGCACCCATTGGCTCTAGCAGCATATGGACCACCCCCGCCTCTTCTACAGCTGCTGCTGCTGCCACGATTACTGCCCCTTCTGCCGCCGCTGCAGCCTCCCAATCGGTAGCGTCGTCTGGTGGAGCCGCAACGGGCACCGCAGGCGTTGTGCTTCCGCACCAGAGCGATTTCGATGACGACAGCTCGTTTGCCGCCACCGACGAGGACAGCGGGGTCGCGTCGGGCCGCAGCATGCTCAAGAGCCGCAGCTACGAGTTCCGTCCCGATGTGTCGGACCCGTTTCATATCTCGTCCAAGTCGTCGAGCCACAACATCCCCCTCGCGACCTACTTTGCCACGTCCAACAGTGGCAACTCGACGCCCTTCCTCCAACACCCACAGCAGCACAACCCCTACCTTAAGCAGCAACAGCAGCCCCTCCACTCTGACTACAACACTGGTTATAGGGGCGCGTCGTCGACGACGTTCAGCAGCTACTCTCCCTGGAACGACGCCCCTTCACCATACCAGCAGCCCCCTCAGCTATCACAAGGCATGCGGCGATCGGGGTCGGCGACCCAGCAGCAGGTCATTGGCGCGTCGAGTTCTGCGGACGAGTCCCGCTTCCAGCAACAACAACAACAGCAGCAGCAGCAGCAGCAGCAGCAGCAGCAGCAGCAGCAGCAGTACCAACAACGGGGAATGAAGCATGCGGCCAGCGTCCCTGTCGTCAACAGCGTCGAGGACCCGATCTCTCGCCAGCCGACACCCTCTGGACAGTACAACCGCAACAACAACCAGCAGCAACAGCAACAGCAGCAGCAGCCACAATACCCCGCGGACGGAAGTGACATCGGCGAGATCGTCAACATGGCCGACCAAGTGGGCAAGACGACGATGGCTCAGTGGCTCCGCTCGCTCAGACTACACAAGTACACGGAGCAGCTGCAAAATATAGACATTTTCACCATGAGCGCCTTCACCGACGAGACGTTTTCCCAGTACGGCGTGACGGCCCTCGGTGCGCGCAAAAAGCTTCTCAACGCCGTCCGTGTCGTCGTTTCGCTCTATCAGCGTGTCACTCCCCTGACCAAGGTACGGCGTACCAAACTACGCAAATAATTTTGTTTTTTAAAAAAAATTTTTTACATAAGGAAATTATCCAAGCGGGGCGGTTTATCGAGTCGGTCAACGCGATGAAGGAGATCCTGACGTCGTACCGCGGCCAGGTCCTGTCGTGCGGGATCCTGCCCGAGTTTACGTCGCAGTACACCAACGTGCTATTCAAGGGCTTTTGCCACATCTGCGTCATGCCCGTCCCCAACCGCGAGTGCCACCTGGCCATGCTCAAACTTGTGCGCATCTCGATCAACTCGCGCGCGTTCCCCCGCAAGGTGAGTCTTTTTTGTTTATTTAATGATAAATAACATTTTAAAAATGAAATAGGACTCGACACGCTATGTCGAGTGGCGGGACGAGCTGGAAAAGCTGGCAATCAAGTTTGGCTTTGTGGATCCCAACGACGACAGTGGCAACTACAAGCCCCGTCACCAGCAGCAGCTGCCCGCGCAACAGCAACAGCAACAGCAGCTCCTGCAACAACCGCAACAGGCGTATCAGCAACAACCGCTGCAAATGCAGCAACCACACCAGCAATACAACTACCGCGCTGGCGCGAGCTCCCAACACCACCCACAGCAACAGCACTACCACAACAGCAATGCGGGCATGGTCAACGCCGACCCCGACTACGAGGACATGAACGCTATCATCGCCCGCCAGCGCCGCATTCGCCGCAGCCGCTCGGATCGCTCCAAGTCCGAGTCGTCCGCGGGCATGCCACTGGACCTGCCCATGGGCTCGTCGCTCACCGAGGAGCAGCGACTGCAGATGGAGCAGGAGATGTTTGAGGAGATCCGCCTGGAACAGATGCGCCAAGAGCTCGAGCAGGCGCAACTGGATCCACGCATGCAATACCACCACCAGTCGCAACAGCAGGGGGTGTTTCCCAAGCGGCAGTGAAAAAAAAAAAAAGTATAAATATAGTGTGTAATTAGTGTCAATTGCACAAATGAACGCAGGTCGGGTTGGGCACCATATACAACTTTGCAAAGAGCGCTCAGTGAACTGAAGGTCAAAGTAGAAATTATAAATCTAAAAATTAATTCATGTTTTTTTTTGTGGGGTGGGGCACCTGCTTTCTTTTATCTGTCTGCATTTGCCTCCGACAACACGAGGCACGGTGCGCAGCTGCCAATCCAGCTGCTTCTTCTAGGCCCGTACCACGTGAAACACGAACTGTCCCCTGATGGCCACCTCCTTTTGCGAATTTGCAACGTGGTGGCTGGGCCAGCAGAGTGTCTTTGGCACTGCAGGCTTGTGGACACCCTTTTCCAAAGTCCTCTTTCTGTGTTTGTGCTGCCCTTTGGAAGGGTCCAAAGAACGTTCTTTTGTTGATCTGTGATAAATAAATGAGCCCCTTGTGCTCAATTGAGGTCTGTGTGCATTTTTTAGATAGTGAGTTGCTGCTTGCGAGAAGGGTTTCCAATTGTCTGTGGCTTTGTGCGTACTTTGTCTCGTGTTGCTTGTCACTGTTCATTCCTGTCGACGACAGATCGATGTTGTTAACTGCTGCACACACCCCCTCCCACTGGCAGTACCAATTTTTTCGGTAAAGATGCCCAACAAGGTGCAGCGCGCCCTTCAAGTTTTTACAGGCGGCAACCGTCGCTCGGCCCGTGTCGAAGTCGACCCACAGGCCCTCAAGCAGCAGCAGCAGCAGCAGCAGCAGCAACAGCAACAGGTCGTTGCCTCGAATGAAATGCACTCCCAGTGGGTCCAGTTCAACGAGTGGGTGCGCCGAGGCTTTAGCGAAAAGGACGGCACCTCCTCCACCACCCTCAGCAAGCAGCCCCCAGTGACCAAAAGGCTCAAGAAGGCCCGCTCTTCCATTGGTAAACCCGCGCTGTTTCATCGTGTTTCAGTCATGTTTCATCCGTCCTGACCATTTCTTTTCTTTTTTTTCCCTTCTTTTTCTTTCCCGGTTTTGCAGATAGCAGCAGCCACAGTGGCAACGGCCATGAGGACAAGACGCTGCGCTCGGCCTACAGCACCGACACGGCCCCACTGTCGTCTGCCTCGTCTGCCTCCTCGTCGTCCTCTGGCGCCCTCTTGCACAAGCCCGCTTCAACCACCACCACCAAAGCAGAGAAGAAACCCGCCAAGCCCGCCGCCAAGGCTGCCGCACCCGCCTCCAACAACGTGCTGCGCGAGCGCCGCCAAGATGCGACACACGCAATGCTGGGCCTGACGCCGCTGGACCCCCGCTTTGTGCGCGAGTACGAGCTCGTGCGTGAGATTGGCGTCGGTGCGTTTGGCTTTGTGCTGATGGCGCGCCAGCGCTCGACGGGACAGCTCGTTGCCGTCAAGTTTATCGTGCGCGCGTGTCTCCCCGAGGGCAGCCTGGTGCGCGATCCTGTGCACGAGTACAACAGCGACAACGGAGAGGACACGCCGGTGCCACTGGAGCTGGCCGTCATCCGCTCGCTCTCGCACACAAACATCATCCGCTACGTCGACAGCTTTAGCGACGCCACCTATTTCTACCTCGTGACCGAGCTGCACGGCTCTACGTGGACGCCCACGAGCTACCTGGACCATCTACGCCACAAGCCCATGGGCAACGAGCCCCTCGCGTCGTCGATCCACAGGACGACGGCGGGCAGCGAGCACCAGGCCCGCCACCAGTCGACCGCCTCGCTGGACAAGCTGTCTGGCCGTGTTGTCTTTGAGCCCGCGACCTCCTCAGCAACCACCAACAACTGCAGCTCCAACCCCAAGAGCAGCAGCCCCATCCCCCTCGCCACCGTCTTTGCCGCCAGCCGCCGTCATCGCCGTGCCTCGCTGCCTGCGTCCATGTTTAGCGCGACCAACAGCCCTGCCGAGGCGCACTACCAGCCGCCTGCCCAGGTGTCGCAGCCCTCCAACCTGCGCAGGCCCATGTCGATGATGCAGCTGAGCCAGCACGCCAACGGGACCACCGCGGCTCTCCCTCTCAGCGCCACGGCCGATCGCGACCGCTTCTTCGAGTACCCTCTGGACAACGACGAGAACGACAGCGGCGACAGCACGACGACCAGCAGCAGCAGCCGCTGCCACACGCCCTCGGACCCGTCGTTCCAAGTCTTCCTGCCACAGACCATGCGCCGCACGTACACGCACGACCTGTTTGACTGCATCGAGCACTACCGCCGTCTGCCCGAGACCCTCGCACGGCACATCTTTGCGCAGCTGGTGTCCGCGGTCGCGCACATGCACAGCATGAACCTGTGCCACGGCGACATCAAGGACGAGAACATCCTGATCGACCGCCAGTTCAACGTGCGCCTGATCGACTTTGGCGCGTGCACCCTGCGCAACCAGACCATGCGCCTCAAGGACTTTACCGGCACCATCCACTACGCCGCGCCCGAGGTCCTCGACGGCACGCCCTTTGACCCCGCCGCCGCAGAGATCTGGACACTGGGAGTCCTCCTCTACACCATGGTCGCAGGCTCGACGCCCTTTGGCAGCCTCCAGCAGACCATGCTCGGCGTCTTCAGCCGGCCTCGAGGCGTCACAGCGTCGTGCACAGACCTCATCTCCAGGATGCTCCACCCCACGGCCTCGTACCGGGCCACCATTGACACGATCCGCGCCCACCCCTGGATGAGCGCCTAACAAGTGCTTTCTGTTTTTATTAATATTATTATTATATTCATGGTGTGTATTCTTTTCTCCCTCGCGCTCTCTCTCTCTCTCTCTCTCTTTCTGCTGCTGCTGCTCGATTCCTTCTCATTCGGTGAATGAGGTCTGCTTCTCCGTTTCCAAAAGCGTAAAGTAAAAAAAAAACATTTATGGAAAACCTTTACAATGGGCGAAAAATATAAGTCGATCGGGGGGGAAAGCCTATGATCCAATGAGGTTAGTAGGCACTTTTATTTATTTTGGAAATAGACCATCTGGGAAGGAACAAAAGGGTGGGCGATCAGAGAGAAGATTTAGACATTGCGTCTTTGGATCACAAAGAGTTGCGGTCCTCCGTTGCACCAGAGTAATTACTGTGTCTATCCGACTCCCACTGAGCCATGCAAGCCACGCCGCATCGGTCAATAGCACGAACGGCCCAGCAGAAGGAGAAAAACACAGATAGGAACTCTCACACAAATGTCGTCGAATAGCATCAGAGCCCCTCCTCCCCACTCCCCACTCCCGAAACAACCAAACGCATTACCTTTTTTTCACGCTCTTCCTCACAAGCCGGCGCTCTTGACCTCGTCCGCGTTGGGCAGCAGGCCCATGAGGCGGCCAGACGCGTTCTGGTAGGCAACCATAAAACCGGCGAGGCCCGAGATGGCCGTTGTCGTGGCCACGTACGCAATGTTCTTCTTTTCCGCTCGCGCTACAAGGTGCATGTTCCGGGTCAGTCGACAAAGCCCACCCAAAACAAGACGTGTGCGTACAGGTAAGGGTGCCGTAGACGTATCCCACAGCAGTCACACTGGCAGCCTTGGCCACGTCCAGCTCGTTAAAGGACGAGACCACTTCCCAGAAGCGCGGCACGGCCTTGACGACGGGGTAGGGCCGTGGGTCGGACCTGCAGCGGAACGTTAGCGTGTGGTCGTCTGGCTGGGTTCGTTACTCGTTCAGGTGCAAGTTCTTCATGGTCCTGGGACGCAAACAAAAATAATCATGGCCACAACAATTTTCCGCTTCAGAATTGAAAGGACAGGACCGAGCCTACCGCTTCAATAAATCGGTTCCCACATACCCGAAGCAATTGGGAATATTCAACTGCGGCTATTTCACGATAATAAAATAGAAAAGAAAAAATCGATACTATGATTTCATGGCTTTTAGAGCTTGGCCTGAGCCTTGGCCTGAGCTGCCTTTGCCGCCTGGCGAGCCCTCTCGATCTCGCCATGGACTTCTTGGTGCACCTTTTTGAAGTCAGGATCCTGCAGTGAAAAAAAAAAAAAAAGAAAAGTAAACAAATAAATAAGCAAAAGCACAAAGAACCTTGAGCATGGTCTCGTTGAAGAGTGTGAGCTTGGGCCTGTTTTCAAACGGCTTGAGCCCGTAGCGAGAGCCAAAGATGGTCACATGGATGAGCGTGGTTGCGAGTGCGGCATCTGCGAGCACGGGCTTCTTGTGCGAGGTGACGAGCGGGCCCGTGATCTTGCCCTCGATTGCGTCCAGCGCCTTATGGATCTCCGCAATGGCCTTGGCGCGCGCTGCGTCGTCGACCTTGGTCCAGAGCACGGGCATGTTGGCGCCAATGTGGATGTCGACGACGCGCGAGACCGCACGCGACAGTGCACGTTCGTCCGGGTCTGTGGGCAGCATGGGCACGAACACCGGCGGCTTGCACAGCTCGGCCAGGTACTCGTTGATCGCCTCGCTCTCAAACAGGAACGCGCCCGTGTCCGTCACCAGCGCAGGCACCTTGCCCAGTGGGCTCGCAGCCTGGAAACCCGCGGGATCGGCAGTGCGCGGCACAATCTCCACACCGGGGATGTACCGCGAGTACACAAAGTAGCGCACCTGCAGCAAGAAAGAGAGAGAGAGAGAGAGAGACGAGGTTAGCTATCACCGGACGAGCTGGAACGGCCCTACCCTGGCGCAGTACGGCGACGAGTCCCAGTTGTAGAGTTTCATTGCCAGACAGTCCGCATGAACAAACTCAACGAAACAACTCGGAAAAACTGGCTTCACTGCCTGAACCTGAGTAAAAATTTTTTTTTCGACTCCGACCATCGCCCGAGAAAATAATAATACATCGCGGCCGGCTATCAGAACGTGTTCTGGTTCTGCGCCACCTGCCAGTCCATGACAAGGCTGTGCGCAAACGAGTCTGGGTCGAGCACGCCCTGGGCAAACTGCTCCTGATCGAGGCTCATCCAAAACTTGAGGACGGTCTCGACGTCGGTCCACGCCTATTGTTTTTTTTGTCAGCGTGTTGAGCACGGCGGCGTTAAAAAGCTTACCAGGTTTTGGGCAGAGCGCACGGCCGGGATCGAGCTCCACGCGATTCGATCGGCGAGGGACGATTGGGCCACGGGCTGGCCAAAGAGTGCGAGGGACGTCGTGGCCGATGAAGACGAAGTGGCCGCCGCTGGTTCAAAGAGCTGCACGAGGCGGAGCGAGCACAGCAGCTCGCCCAGCTTCTCGAGGAGGCCGAGGGTCCTGCCAAAGTCCTGCATGGCTGCGAGCTTTTTCAGCGTGGCCGTTTGCTCCTCGGTGGCTGCGGGGGCGATGGCCACGGCAAATGCAGCGACGGCACCGGCGGGCTTGGCTGTGGCCGTTGTGATGGTCTCGAACGAGTATGAGTTGAGCAGATGGCCGGCGATGCACGCAGTGGCGAGCAACTCGATGAGTGTCGTATAGTAGGCAAAGGTCGTGGCCAGCTGAAGGATCCCTTCGTTCAGGCGCAGCCGCCGCGTGGACACAAGGTCGTCCAGCTGCGTGTACAGCTGTCGGATCGTGTCCATGACAGCCTTGTTGTTGACAGAGGGCCGCACCGCGGGCACGACCGACAGGGCTCTGGGGAAGGATGTGGTGCGCTCAAAGCGGTTGCGGTCCTGTGACGTGCTCAAAGAGGTTCTGCTGCTGCCGCTGGCGGCGGTGGACTGCGATGGTCGCAACCGGATTGCGGGCGACTGGATCGAGGCAGACTCGCGCAGCGCCTTTTTCGTCGAGGCTGCTTGCGCTTCGTCCCTCGACGCTATTGAAATAAATATTGGAACAACGGCACAGTGTGAGGACTGTCATACGAATGCCGGCGACCAGCATGACCAGGGGCACGACCAGTTTGCTGTGGGCGCACGCGAGACCGTCAATCTCCTGCAGTCGCCGCTGGGCCCCGTGGACGTCTTCGAGGGGAAACTCGTGCGGGAGACCCTTTGCGTGCACAAACACACGCATGGACGCGTCCACCTCTTGCCACAGCTCTCGCCGTCCCAGTAGCGCCATCTGCTTGTCCTCCGCGACCACGTCAGCGACATGTGATCTCCAGTACCACGCGAGCTGGGTCCTGCACTCGTTGCACGGGCACTCGACAAACTGAGACGAAGAAAATATTTCAAAAACTCATCATTAGGATACTACGCACATAGTTGACGACTTGAACGGCAGAAAAGTGAGCCTTGAGCACCTGGCGGACGATGCCCGGCTTGGAGGCTGAGCCAAAGCACAGGTTGAAGACGTCGGACGGATCGCCCTCGCCACGGACGCAAACGCGGATGCGCTGCATGTCATCGTGCACCGTGACGAGGATCGATCGTTTTGGCCGGACAAAGACGAAGCCGCACCGCCAGCTGGTGGTGATGTCGAAGCCGTCGAGGGCGGCGGCCAGACGCACCAACAGGAGCCCGTGGAGGCCGAGGGGTACCGCGCCCAGCTGCATAACGTGTACCTTGTCCTGCAGGTCCGCTGATCGGTCGAGGATCGGGAGCCAGTCAAAGCTCTTGGGCGGGAACACGGGCAGGCTCGCGGGGAAGACGGTGCTGCGTTCCTTGAAGGGCAGGCTGCTGTTGAGCACGCCGGGCCGCTTGTCGTCCCACGGCAGGGCGAGTTCAAGGGCGTAGAGGGCGCTGATTGCGATCTCTGCAGCAGCAGTCGAGTCCTCTGACGCCAACAGAGGGCTCCAGATCGATGCGAGGGGACCGGTAAACAGACGGTTGTGGCAGACGACTAGGGACTCTTGCTGCTGCTGCACACTCGGTGGCAGCTCCAACTGCAGCTCCGAATTGAGCGGCTGCAGCTGTGGTGCGCCCGCGGTCGTGACGGCGCCGTCCTCGTTGTGGCTGGCAAGGTACCAGATGGCCGTGTTGGTGGCGCGAGCGGCCGAGTCCGTGGGCGTGTTCTGCAGGCTGACGCGGTGGACGGTCCCAGCGTAGAGGTCGTCGATGAACCACTCGGGCGAGTGGACGATGGCCTGGCTCAGCGGCGCGCGGGCATGGGGGAAGGCGAGGATGTCGCCGCGCGAGCTGAGAAAGTCCAGCACACGACGCATCTGGTGACGCGTGATGTCGGCCACATGCACGTCCTTGAGGACCTGTTCGATCTGGACGATGGGGCTCAAAGGGACCAGTGGTTGCTGTTGCTGAGCCTGTTGCTGCTGAGCCTGCTGTTGTGGTTGCTGCTGAGCCTGTTGCTGCTGGTGGTGGTGGTGGTGATGGTGGGCCTTGTCGTGCGGATGGGCGCTGTGCGTGGGCGGCGAGTGCGTCGACGGATGCGGCCTTTTGGCTGCAGAGGAGATGGCCTGGAGGGAGCATAGGAGCGGGAGGTGGAAGCCGCGGATGATGCCGTTGGCGATGGTCGAGTAGACCTGCGGGAGGTCTTCGCCGACGCTGGGCCTCGTGGCCAGGTCGGCCAGGAGCATGTCGTGGAGGGACGCGAGGTTGGCCGGGTTGAGGCTGTCCACGAGGGCGATCCGGTGCGGGAGGGTGAACTGGATCGCCTGGATGGTGGCCGACACGGTCGCGACCAGCTGGTCTCGCTGCTCGTCCACGTCGATGGCGTGCGTACCCACAATGTACACGAGCACGTTCTGGGGATCGACGCCGGCAGACGTCAGCTGCAACTGCAGGGCCTGGAGCCACATGCGCAGCTCGGCAGTGGCGATTGCTCGCTTGGCAGAGTTGTTGCGTGGGTCAGCCGTCCAAGTGATAATGTAGACCGTGGGCATGACGTTCATGTAGAAGCGGGTACCGTCCAGGACGTTCTGCTGCCCGCGCACGTCGCAAACCGTCACCGTTAGGCTGGTCTTGGAGGGAACGCGGTTGAGCCGCGTCGTGGAGGTGGTCATGGCGGTGGGCGGCACGTTTGCGATGGCCTGGTCCAGGTCGTAGCTGGGGATCGAGCGCAGTGATACCCACGGCTGGCGGTGGTGGCTCTCCCCCGTCCTTACCACGAGCGCATAGTACCAGTCGTGGCACTCGGCGACCGAGTTGCACCTAGAAAAATTATTGCATGGATATTTTATTTTATTAATTTTTTTAATCATGGAAAAGAAATTACTTGAACTCATAGGGGCGTGTGTCACCGTCGCAGACGATGCTGAACGTGTCGGGAGCGGTGATGGTCACGGTGGATCGGGCGAGAGGGATCGTCCCGGCCGTCTCCCACACTGTCGACAGCGCGGCGCTGGTGCTCGTGCCCGTCTTGGGTGCGCTGATTGGACGCGAGTACGTGAGCGTGGTCCAGTCGAGCTCGCACAGACGCTCCTGCCAGACATCGCGCATCTTATTGACGACGTTGGGGCTGCGCTTGGACAGGATGCCCTTGGGCGGGAAGAGGGACGAACACAGCGTGGTCTTGCCCGTGTTGCGGTGGCCCAGGAAAACAACTCGTGCAGAGTACGACTTGTTGGGGTCTGTCGCCGTCGTGTACAGGAACGGCAGGAGCCCGCGCACGTCGGCCAGCTGGTAGTATGCGGCGGTGCCCTGCAGATGGCATCCACCCAGGTTGATGTGTGTGAGATTGGGCAGGAGGGTGAGTGCTAAATAACAAAAACAAGTGAGTTCCGGAAAACGAAAGGTCCACCACATACACAGGGGGACCGATGAAATAAGATTGCCGCGGAGGTCTAGCGAGGCGATCGCGATCATCTCAAATAGGATCGACGGGACCGAAGAGAGGCTGCAGTGGGCCAGGCCGAGCCGTCTGAGCTGCTGCAGCTTGGAAAACTCTGCAGGCAGGTCCTGGAGGGCGTTCTCATTCAGGTTGAGGACTCGCAGCGTGGACACCCCCGTGATGCCGACAATGTCCTTGGATGTGAGATTGCAGCCGACCAGGCTCAGGTTCAGCAGCGACTTGAGGGGCGCCAGAGTGCTGGCGAGGACGCTGCCAAAGACGACGTTGCGGTCGAGGAAGAGACCCGTCAAAAGAGCAGGCGCGGCCCACGTCAGCTCTGATAGGCTTTTGGCCTGCAGGCAGTTGTTGTCCAGGCGCAAGACAAACGCACGTGTTTGCTGCAATGCCGCCGGTGGGATGTTGAGCAGCTGGCGATTTTGTAGATCCAATGCTATGTTTAAAATGAAAAGTTGAGAAAAAAAAAATTTTTTTTTTCAATACCTGGCTTGAACATTTGATGCACGAGGGGGGCGATATCGTCGGGTGCCAGCTCGGAGGGTGTGAGGTCGGCGGCTTTTTGGACAATAATAAAACAAAAAAGGCAACAAAATACAGACTACCATTTTTGGACACAGGATTGGCGCCCATTGCGAGCAGGAACTGGCTCGTCTCGAGATACTTGGCGGTGATGGCGAGGACGAGGGGGGTGTTGAGTGTGTCGTCTTTGGCGTCGACAGTGGCGCCGTGCTCGATCAGGTCTGCGGCCACTGTGGTGAGTCCAAGCTGGGCAGCGTAGTGCAGCGGTGTTCTCCCTCCAGCGTCACCCTCGTCAATATCGGCAAAGTTTCGGATTAGGATGGAAATGACGGCCTTCTGCGAGTGCACGACGGCGTGGTGGAGGGCCGTCGCGCCGTCTTTATCGCCCGGTCCGATCTGAGCGCCAGCGTCGATGAGGATCTGCAGGGCCTTGACATTGCCAGCCTGGGCTGCGAGCATCAGCGGGGTCAGGAGGGTCTCTGGGCAGCAGAAAAAGTCATGGTTGTCAAATCTGAAGTTGAGAAAAGGCGGGAACAAAAAACTTTTACATACCATCCTGGCGAGCATCCACAAATGCGCCCGCGGTCAAGAGGAGGGCAATGACGGCGTCGTAGTTGGGGTGCTTGGCAGCGACGGATTGGCGCATATGCTCGCAGGTGGTAATGAGGGCAGACCGGTTGTCGCCGCCGATGAGGGTGCTGGTGATGGCGCCGGCGTTGATGAGCTGCTGGACGAGGTCGACGCGGCCGAGCGAGCAGGCGACATTGAGCGGGGTCATTTGTGCCGCGTCCTCAATCCTCGAGAGTTGCGCCGCCTCCTTCAAGAGCCACGCGATAATGTCGTCGTGCTGGTTGGCGCAGGCAATGTGCAGAGCGGTTCTCCCCGCGCCATCGACCGCGTTCAGGTCGGCCTTGTTCGAGAACAGCAACTGTGCCAGGTAAAGGTTGTTGTTGCTACACGCAATGTGCAGCGGTGTCCCCGCATCTATTATTATTATTTTATCAAGTGGGTCACTGTGAGTGTCGACCGCTGCCAACAGGAGGTACCGTTTGTCATTGCATTCACATCAGCGCCCTTCTGCAGGAGGAGGTTCACCACGGCATCGTGGTTGTTTGCGACGGCATAGTGCAACGCAGTCCATTTCCCTAATTGTTAGGTTCCATTAGCGAAACGCAACGTGCCGCGTAGTTTGTGCGTACGGTTGTCAAGGGCAGCCAGGTCGGCCAAATGGTCCAGCAGAAACAGGAGCACGTCAGGGAAGCCCACCTCGGCGACGACATGCAACGGCGTCCTACCCGCGTTGTCGGCGACGTTGACAGGCACGCCTCGCTCAACGAGCATCTGCACCATCCCGCTCTGGTCGTGCTTGACGGCGTGGTGCAGGGGCGTCTGTCCGTCTGTGCAGGGGCCAAGGAGGTTTATGAGCCGTGGTCAACAGAAAAGAAAAAAGAGTACCCGCGTCCTTGACCAGCGCACTCATGCCAAACAGGAGCAGCTGCTCCACCACGACCCGGTGGCCCTTGCGCACGGCGACGTGCAGGGCAGTGTCTGCGTCTGTTTGTTTGGGGGACAGACGGACGGGGATTGAACAACCGAAGAGAGGCGTGTCTTTTTATATTTATTTTTTTACCAGCCTTGCAGAGGTTTACGCCGCTACTGCTACGGCGCAGCAGATCTCGCACCTCGGGCTCGTCGCCTTGTGACGCCGCGCGGTATAGCAGGTCAGCAAGGCCAACTTCAGCGGCTTCAGACATTTTGGCAAGTGTGTTCCCTAGGTCCGGCAATTTGGAAGGCCGCTTGGTCCGCTGCCGGCCGCCTGTGCCTCCATGCTGTGCCTCTTGATGGTTGTCGACTGGGCGCACCACTTACCGTAGATACGTTTCCTCAGAGGCGGATTAATATCTTATAAAACACTTGCTGGCGCCGAGCCCTGTCAGTGGAACCATGTTGCCGAACCCTCAGTTCTGCCTTTCCTTTTCGAGCGTTAGCAAAGAGATCAAATTTAGACGGAAAACGACAAACGAAGGTCGCGGTTTCTGCCGCAGTTCAGATTGAGTCGCCCCGTGCTTCCACACTGGAAAGCAGCCGACCCTTGTTCCAAGCACACACGGCCGCTTCCTTGCCGCTTCCTTGCCGCTTCCTTGCGGGCTTCCTTGCAGCCTTGCGTTCGAAATTCCGTCGAGGACTCGGACAGAGATGGTATCAATGATCATCAATTGGAACGTTCTTTTTTTTTGGCCCACCTTCCATCGCGGAAGGTTGAAAATTTTTTCGACTACGTGTTTCCAAGTGCCTCTTGACCTCTTGGCTTTTGTTTCTTGGTTGGATTTCAAACATCCTTGCGTGCTTTCTTTGCGTGTTTTCTTTGATTTGGGATGTCGATTATGTGTTTTATGAAGGTAAACATGTGTTTTTTTTTTGTTTTTTTTTTTGTTTTTCACTTTGGTCAAGTGTCTCTATCTTTATCAGGCTTCTCAGATTTTTTTTCCCCCCATTCCCTCCTTCAGGCCGCTAAGGCTCGCTCGCTCTTCTCCAGTGCGCAGGTCCCTTGGCCATTTTGCAAACATGACTGGTAAGCCTCGCCCCCACGGCCAAAACAAACAAACAAACACACACACACCTTCCCTCATTGCCTCGTGCACTGGACTCGTACTGACCGGGCCCTCCTTTTTCACCCTTCCTCTTTATTACTCGACAGAGCGCGTCTACACAAAGATTATGACTCCTCCGCCGGCCGAGGACATTGAGTTGTCCTCTGGCAGCGCCAGCGCGGTGGCAACAGCACGTCTCACGTCAACGAGCGACGCAGTGTACGTACCTCTTTTTTTTTTTCCTCGTGTGTTTTCTCTCCAATGGGCTCGCCTGTAGGATCAACGCGGGACACACAACCGTCGACAAGTACTCGTTCTACGCGCTCAAGACGTCCGAGCTGCAAGACCTGGTCGATCCCAAGTCGGTTCAGAAGCTGCAGGTGAGTGTGTCGGGGATTGGAGTGTTTGTCTGTTTTTTCTGAGCCCTTTGTGTTTTTTATCACCACTGCAAGGACCTGGGGGGGCTGGACGAGGTCGCACGAAAGCTCAAGTCTGACCTGAAGAAGGGTCTGACAGAAGAGGTGGACACCGTGACGAACCCGGCTGGTGTGACCGTCCAGGAGCTTTTTGGAAACCGGCGTCTGCAGTTTGGACGCAATTTTATCGAGCCGCCCAAGCAGGTGCCCTTTTACATGCTCGCGTGGGATGCGCTGCAGGACCGCACGCTGCAGATTCTTTGTGTGGCTGCGGCTGTGTCCATCGCCATCGGTATTTATGAGGAGATCAAGCAGGACCAGGCGTACAACGACGCCATCGCTCACGGGTCGACGCCACCGCAAAAGCAACTGGGTGAGTGGGTCGAGGGTCTTGCCATCCTCATCGCCGTCATCATTATCGTGCTCATCAACTCGTACGACCCGTTTTGCTGCCCCCCTCTTATTTTTTTTTTTTCTTCACGTTAGGATCAACGACTACAACAAGGAAAAGCAGTTTCGCAAGCTCAACGAAAAGAAGGAGCAGCGCGACATCAAGGTTATTCGCAACGGCATTCAGGGTCAGATTTCAGTCCACGACGTCGTCGTCGGTGACGTCACGCTTATCGAGTATGGCGATATCCTCTGCGCCGACGGCATTTTCATCGAAGGACATGGTAATGACCAAACCCAGCTAAAACACTTCAATTTTTTATTTTTATTTTTTTGGCAGACATCAAATGCGACGAGTCGGGCATGACGGGCGAGTCGGACGCGATCAAGAAGAGCCACGATAAGGACCCCTTCCTGCTCTCGGGCACAAAGGTCCTCGAGGGCTCGGGCAAGATGATTGTCATTGCCGTCGGCGAGCATTCGCTCGGAGGCAAGACCATGTTGGCCATGCGCACGGAAGCAGAAAACACACCCCTCCAAGAAAAACTCGAGGAGCTCGCCGAGAGTAACAACGCTACAAAAAAAGTGAGTCCTTCTTATGTTACCCCCGTAGACATTGGCAAGTTTGGTGTTGTGGCGGCTGTAGTCCTGCTCATTCTCCTGATTATCATCTACTGCGCTCGATCGGCCCAAAACGGATGGGACTCTGGGGACGTCATCGCCAACAACATTGTCGGCTTCTTCATCACCGCCATTACCATCATCGTCGTCGCCGTCCCCGAGGGTATCCAGCGTCGTGGTTTTTTCGTACTCCTTCTTATTCACACATTCCTCTCGGATCAGGTCTTCCTATGGCCGTCGCGCTTGCCCTCTCGTTCGCCACCATTCAGATGCTCAAGGACCAGAACCTCGTCCGTGTCCTCGCCGCGTGCGAGACCATGGGCGGTGCCACGACCATTTGCTCGGACAAGACTGGCACCCTCACGCAAAACAAGATGACCGTTGTCAAGGGCTCCGTCGCCCGCATATTTTTCGAGAATGCTGATGATGCCGCGACGCTGAATGTCAAGCTCAGTGCCGATGTCCGAAGCAAGCTCATCCTCGGCATCACCGTCAACTCGAACGCCTACGAGGGCAAGGACGACAAGGGCGTTGTATGCTTTTTTTTTTTTT
>Ga0302233_10000625_pt1 | contig 28243 bp, 49 predicted proteins | sample II_Palsa_N3_1_FD_193516 | JGI IMG/M metagenome (GOLD analysis project Ga0302233, IMG submission 193516) | Peat permafrost microbial communities from Stordalen Mire near Abisko, Sweden - II_Palsa_N3_1 | ecosystem: Environmental > Terrestrial > Soil > Palsa > Peat permafrost | place: Sweden... | reverse complement strand
GATTGGTAGTCGAAAAAAAAAGAGAAATGTACAGGGGTCTCAAAGGTGAGCAGGACGACCAGGCCGATCTGAAGGGGCTGGAAGACGGGGCCAATGGGAATACGGTAGCTGAGTGTAGCCTGTTCGTTGGGAGGAACAACAATGTCGTACTTGTAGGTGGTGAACTGCATGGGCGGTCAATACAAATAGGCTTGCCAAAAAAAAAAAGGTACGTTTTGGATGGTCTGGGTCATGTCCTGGACATAGCGGAAGGAAGCCTCGACAGTGCGCACAATAAGGTCGCCCTGGGCGGCATCGTTGCTGACACCGACAAGGACCTCGGTGTACTTGCCAGACTCGATGTCTGTGTTTTCAAAAGCCAGCCAAGCCAAGATCAGCACAAATCACAGAGAAATCACGGCCTACTGAGGAAAGGAGCCTCGGGGAAAAGGTAGGTGAGCTTGGTGTTGTAGGGCGCAACAGCGGTCGGGTCGGTGAAGGCTCGCTGCTGCTGCTGCTGCTGCTGGTCCTCGCCACCGGCAGCGCCCGAGTAGGTCCTGTCGGTCCAGGGAAAAAGGGTCAGATCAACCAATCATTCCCAACCCCCCAGTCCACCCAAACACTGCCTTTGTGCAAAAATATTGGCCACGTACTTTTCAAGCTGCTCAAACATCTCGTGCACGTCGGCGTCGTCGGCATCCACACCGTCATCGTCAGCGCGAGCAACTACAGAGAAAAAGATGGAGCAAAAGAAAAAAAAAGGTCAGCCCCAAAGCCACAGGCCTTTTCCCCACCATACACACACCATCCTACGCCCCCGCTTACCACGCCCACACTCCCACCCAAACCAGCAAGCACCCTAGCCCCCATTACCTGCCACGGCCACGGCCACCAAGAGAGCGACGAAGACGGGTGCGAACCTCATTTTTTTCTAGAAAATGCCAAAAACATGGCTGCTGCTGCTGCTGCTGTGCTGCTTGCGAAGCGCCGTGGAACAACACACCCACCACTTTGATGATGGGAGATGAGTGGCAGTTGAATGGATGCCACCTCGGGTCGTCTTTGCTTTTTTCTGTTTTATCTGACGATGCAATTCGTCTGCATGTTTTCGCATGGACTGTTCATTCTTTCTTCCCATTCAACCTCGTTCTGCAGGGATGGCAGGTGTGCTCGAGGACGTGTGGCAGTCAACGTCATCGTCAGCATCGTCTGCGTCCATGGGTCCGTCGATCGTGGGGGCGTCAGGCGATGCTCCTCTCGGGAAGCAAGAGGTGTTCCAACTGCTTTTGCAAGAGCGACGGTATGCCACCAACGTATTTTTTTTTTTTATATTTATTTTTTGAACCGATGCAAAACAGGGCTCTGAGGAGCCAGCGCGAGGCCCTGCAGAAAGACTTGTTTCTGATGCAGCACTTCAAGTATGGATTTCGGTCTCTTGAAAAGGAAAACTAACCACAACTTTTTCGTTCAAGTGCCACAACGTCATGGCCTCTGGAGCAAAGGGCACCCGATGTGATGCAGGCTGCCGAGGTTCTGGCGACACAGTACTGCAGTAAACACGGGATTGACCCCACCCTCCCATCGGATGACGCTTTGCTCGCGCTGATGATCAAAGCTCCTCCAGCGCCGACCGAAACTGTCACCACCACCACCGCTGTTGTGCCTGAAACAATTCCTATCACCCCATTGCCGGAAGCGGTGGAGAAAGCTCCTGCGGATGTGTTGCCCACATTGGACGACAGCGTCCCTGCTCTGCCCAAGACCGAACCGACCGACGCTGACGAAATGGACATCACGACCGTTCCTGCCGCCTTGCTGCCACCTGCAACGGACGACGTGCCCACTTCCGCGATGAATGTGGAAGCTACGACAACAGAAGAGGGAACATCAGCGCCCATTCCAGTTGTTTGGCAGCCTCACGGCGAAGTCGTCCCTCTCACGCCCGAGCTGTCGTCGGGCAGCGAGTGTAAATATTTTATTTTTCATTGGTGGTTTTTTTTTTTACTGACAGCGTGTTTAGTCGTCTATTCGTCAGAGATGGCCATGCTAAGAGCGCTCAATACCCAGCATCACTCTCATATGGCTGTGGCGCGTGCAAGCAAGCAGATCGTCTTCTCGGACGATTGGATGGTTTGTGCTTCTTCTATTTGACAACACATAAATAAGTTTTCGCGCAGTCGGCGCGCGAAGAACGACGCTCTACTGCTATTTTGCAGCGCATCGATCAGCTCCGAAGGAGCGGGCAGTGGTCTCTGCGTCAACTCAAGCGTTTCCGTGCGCCGCTCCGCGAAAAGACCCACCACGACTACTTGCTGGACGAAATGGTACGGCATGTTTTAAGGGGAGCAGAATGCCTAAAAGGGACGAACCGAATAAGGCTTGGCTGGCTGTCGATTTCCGAAAGGAGCGTGATTGGAAGCTTGCAATGTGCAAGTTTATTGCCGAAATGGTTTGCGACTACCACGAGGCCGAAGATAAATATGCCTTGCTGATAAAAACCGTAATATCTGCTGGCGTCTGCACGTTCGTAGTAACATTTCTGTCTTCATAGGAGGCAACCAGCCGAATGAGAAAATCGGCCGTGGCTCATGGCGCCAACAAGAAGCTCTCGTCCAAAGGAGGCAAGAAGTCGGTCGTCCAAAAGGTCGACGTGGACGCGGACGAAAAGATGGACGTTGACCAACCCGCCACCGCCGATGAGGACCAAGCAGTTGACGACAACGACGAGGACGACGACTCTACCTGGACCGGTGCACTCTTGTACAATATCGAGGAACTCAAGTCGGTCGCCGATGATGCTTGGCTGCCGCCCACGCCACCACCGGAGAATGAGCCACAAGTACAATTGAAATCGCTAAAAAAAAAATTCATTCATTCAAAAATGTCTTCCCAGTACGTGCATGATCCGCTGGACCGCGAACTCTTCCTGCCAATCACAAAGTGCTTCCGTGTCATGCGCAAGCGTCCCCACGACGTCGAGGTACCTAAAAATGGAAGAATGTTGTATAAATAATTCTCTCTCTCCCACTAGGCCCGCTTTCACCCGAACAAGCGCACTGCCCCTCACCTGCCGTCGTCGCGACTCTACAACGACGCTGTCAAGCAGCCTTGTAAAAAAAAAAAGAGCTCTGTATTGGGGGTAATATCTGACAACGGTTTTTTAGCCCTTTTCCGTGTGGATCCATCGTCTGAACAAGCGAGCGAACCCGGCGCGACTGCGCCCTCGTCCGCTGCGGTGGCGGCAGCAGGAGCGGCAGCAGCTGCCGATCCTCGCAAGCCATTCAACCAAATGAACCAGGCAGCGGCGTGGACGCCCGAGGAGGACGAAAAGCTTGTCAAGGCAGTTAAGATCTACGGCACCAATTGGACGCTTGTGTCGGACGTTTTGACTGCAGCACAGAAATACGGTAAATGGGTGCTTATCCTTTTTTTTTTTTTTTTTTTTTTGGCGAAGACGCGGATTATTGATCTTCCGTGTAGTGGCCGTTTGGAGGCGACGCAGCCCCCGCGAGTGCTCGTACCGATACGCGGCCCTCGATCCCCCCGGAAAAACCAGCTCTTCCGCCACCAAGGACGAGGCGTCCACTGAGATTGCCGCCGAGAACAAGCTTGAACCTCCTGCAGAAGACCATTTTCTCGAGTCTTACACTCTCTTCTCTGACTCAACAGTTTCCAGCCCTCAGGTAATAACTTTTCCTTTTTTTTTTTTTTTTTTTTTTTGGGTTGATGTTTCTCTTTTGTGGTAGCGTCACATCGCCGCGTTCGAGTCGTTCCAAAACAGCTTTTACACCAAGACCTTGCCAAACAGTCACAAGCTCGTTACGATGGTGCCCGGTCGTCCTATGCGCAAGGTCAACTTGACCCCTCACGAATCGCACGGAACGGCCATCAGCGATGCGGGCGCGCTCGGAAAGCTCATGTCGCCCACTGAGATCGCCCAGCGGGTGCGTGAACAGAGTGGACCGCCCGGCCCCGTCGTCCCATTGAACCAAGCGCACGTTATGAACAACCCTACAGTCATGTCTGCTGCCCAACCTGGCAGTGCTGGTTATGCAAAGGTAACAAGAAAAAAAAAAAAATTGTTTTCTTTTTTTTCTAAATTGAGCCATTTTATTCTTCAGATCCGTGCACCCGGTGCACCACCAATGTCACAGCATCCGTCGCATCAAGGAATGCTGGGTAGCCAGCCGCCTCAGCGGTCTGTTCCCAGCATGCCAGGTGGCCCGGGACCTAATATGGGCCCTGGTCCTACTTCTGTACGCAAGAGCTTGCTGCATTATTTCTCATCTTAAACATGTGTACACAGGGACCAAACATTCGAGGTCCTGCTCCGATCACTAACGGTCTGCCTACCACCAATGCCACGGCTGCGAACGCAGCAGCATCCGCTCTCAACGGACAGCGTAATGCTCCCATGTCTGCAGCTGGGACTGGCTCGCCCACGCTAGGACGTATTGCCCCTTTCCAAGGGGGCATGCCTCAGCAGGTTGCCATGGGTTCTCAGCAACCAGTGCACCAACAACAGTCTTCCATGCCTACGCCGTCCAATCATCCTGGTGTCGGTGCCCGCAGTGGTGGCGGTGCTATGCTGCGACCTGTGCGTGTTTTTTTTTTTTCTTCGATGAATTTTGAACTTGTTTTCCCACAGCCCCAAGTCGGTGGCAATCCACAGCAGCATGCACAAGGAATAAAGCAGCAGTCCAATCCAGCCATCGCGGCCGCAGCCGCGGCCGTCATCAACGTCTCGCGCCCTGCTTCCATGTTGCAGCAAACTCCCTCGGGTCAACAGCAGCGCCCCCATCACCAACCGATGCAGCAACCACAGCAGCAGCAGCAGCAACACCCTCAACAGCGTACCCTGCCTCCTGCTGGATCGCCTCAGATGTCACCCACACTCGGCCATGCCAATCCTGCGCGACCTGTATTCTTGCGTCATTTGGTTTGGCAATCCTAAAAGAACTTCCTTTCGCAGGCTCAAGGGCGGCCACAGCAGCAGGGCTATGTTCAACAAGGGCAGCAACACATCATGGGTTCTCAGCAACAGCAACAGCTTGGCGGCGCAGGGCAGGTATTGTTATTTTTTTTCAACGACCTGATTTTTTTCTTAAAAAAAAAAAATTCTGTTTCCATTCCTCGCAAAAAGATTCCAACCTCGCCGGCCACACGTTCACATTCTTCCACGACTATTGGCGGGCCTGCCACACCCACGCCAACGTCATCTGCGGCGGCAGCAGCGGCAGTTTCTCAAGTAACTCGCACCCAGTCGCCTTCTCCAGCTGTGCGTCCCAGCACCCCTGGCCGTCCGCCCTCGGCTGCTGCCGCGGCGGCTATTGCGGGTGCGTCGCCTGGCCGCCCCAAGCCTTCATCGCCCGCAACCCGGCCTGTTAAATAAAAGCAAGAACGTCGTATTATTTTTTTGTTTAGGTTTCGTTTAAAATAAAATTTTTTTTAAAAAGAAAACCAGAAGGATCCTAGCAAAAAAAAAAATTTTTTTTCCTAATTGACGAATACAGGCTCAGTACTTTGCATTCAGCTCTTTCAGACGGATCTCGGCCTCGTTCTTTGCCCATGTTTGGATGCTAAGGCGGCAACGAGACTTCAAAAAAAAAAAAATACAATTATACGGCCAAAGTACCTTGTGTCTGGCTTGTAATAGAGACCCACGCCCATAAGCACAAAGCCACCGTAGAGACCGACAAAGGTTGGCAGCTCCCAGCCCTCCATCTTGTAAGGCTGTCCAGGCTACGTACGGCGTTGAGAAAACAAACAAGCAAGCAAACAAACACACCTTCATGCCGAGAAAGTAGCCGTTTGGTCCGTCGTAGTGGTGGTCGTGCCCGTGTCCGTGGTCGTCGTGCCCGTGTCCGTGGTCGTCGTGCCCGTGTCCCTGTTCATGACCATGACCATGATGAGCCTAGTATTATGTATCCCCCCATGGAAAAAAAAAAAGCAGGTAAATGTCTGGCTCCTTATTTTACAGAGGGGGGAGCGTACCTCGGCGTGGTGGGCGGACGACGCAGCCGACGTGGGTGCAGCGGCGACCGCGGCCCGCAGCACGACCGATCTTGCGAGGAGTGAGGCCATTTTTGAAGTGTACGCCCGTTACCTCAATGGCAAGCGTCCTCGCAAGGTATTGTCTTACGGTGCAGCGTTGAAGTGGGGGGAGAGGGGGGGGGGGGAGGGAGCGACAGGGCGAGAGCGAAAGAGGGAGAGCCCGGGGGCGGTTGTTACGTTTAGTATTTGTCGCCGTGTGTGCGCTTTTTTTTTTTATTAGTCTCTTTGTCGGTGGCTAATTTCGGATGGTGGATAGATTGTCACCAGTGTCGTCCTCTGCGCTGGCCACGTCCCGTTTGCTGCCTGTGAAGGGTAAGACGAAGGGCACGACGTACGTGCGTACCACTCATTGCGTCGAATTTTAGTGGCGGCGACGGCGGCTCTTGTTCGCGCACAGTCGACTGCACATGCGCACGGCCATGATGCTGCCTCGTCCGTGCCTGCGCCCGTCAAGCACGACGGCTATGAGGTGCACACCAGCAACACTGGAGGTATGCAGAGCAGGCCTTGACATCTATCGGGATAGTAATGGTCTTTCAAAAAAAAAAAAAAAGAGTTCCTTACGACCACCCTCGACACCATTGTCAACTGGGCCCGTCGCTCGTCGTTTTGGCCCATGACCTTTGGTCTGGCTTGCTGTGCCGTGGAGATGATGCACATGGTATGTCTGTCGCCTTTTTTTTTGTTTGTTTGTTTCGTTATTTGAAAATTTTTTGTTTTCGAAAATTTTTTGTTTTCGATCAGGCTGCTGCCCGCTACGACCAAGATCGCATCGGCATCGTCTTCCGTGCGTCCCCTCGCCAGTCGGACGTCATGATCGTCGCCGGCACGCTCACCAACAAGATGGCCCCCGCACTCCGAAAGGTCTACGATCAGATGGTACATCGTTCGTTGATGGAGGGGGCCGATTTTAAACCAAATCCACTTTCTAGCCTGAGCCCCGCTGGGTTATCTCTATGGGATCGTGTGCCAACGGCGGCGGCTACTACCACTACTCGTACGCTGTCGTCCGTGGATGCGATCGCATTGTCCCCGTTGACGTCTACGTCCCTGGCTGTCCGCCGACTGCTGAGGCCCTTCTCTACGGTGTTCTCCAGCTCCAGAAGAAGATCAAGCGACAAAAGTCGATCCAAATGTGGTACCGCAAGTAGACACGGAAAAGGATGGCGGTGCATAGTCGATTCCTTTCTATAGTTTCTTCTTTTTTTTTTTTTTTTCCTTCTTATCCTTGTGCCTCTTTTTGGCGTTGTACAAAACTTTTCCTAGCTTTACGCTTTAAGAGCAGCGCACTGTTCGTGAAGTTTTCTAGCTTCTGAACGGGTGTGCCTCAGTGTTGAACACATAGGCGTCTAGGGGGATCACGTCGGTTGGGCCAAACAGCAAGTAGAGGTACTTGAGTGTCTCTGCCAAAAAGAAGCTCTGCATGCTGTCGCTGTGTGGCGGCGGGACCTTGGTGACATCGGTGAGGCCCGAGTAAGCCGTCGGTGTCTTGCAGTGCATTTCAATAGCCTCAAAGATCTCCCAACCCCACTCTTGGTACACAGGGTCTCCGGTAACTCGGTAGAGGACAAAGAGCGATTCGATAGTTTCTGTGATATGATATGTACCCAATCAATAAAATCGTTTCATGTTTTTTTTTTAAAAAAAAAAAACAAACTTTTTTACCTGGACGCAAAAAGTATTTGGCGCTCTCGACAGATTCGCTGCCGTCCGAGTTGAAAACCACAATCTCGGGGGCAATGCCACTCGGTGAGCTGTTGTACAGGTACCGGCATGTTTCCTTGACAAGAAACAACTTTATTCAAGCAAGGCCAGTAAAAATAAATTGCTACCATCAGTCTCTTGGCGAGCACGAGATCATCGGGACGGTCGAGGTGCTGGGCTCCAAGGGCGATCATGCCAGGAACAAAGCAAACCAAGTGGTCCATACGTGCACGCAGCGAGTTGCCGTTCAACTCACCGATGTACCAGCGACCCTGTATTTCACCGATCAAGTTGGCTTCGATGGCCTCGAGCGACTCGATATCTATCGAGACTCAGATTAGTACGTGATTTATGCTAGGAGATATTGTCGTACACATCCGCTTGAACTGATCGTCTTTCTTGCCCGAGAGAATGTACTGCTTGAGCAAGTACTCGTAGAAGCTGTCGGCCAGGGCTCCAACAGAGACTTTGTCTGCACAAGGGATTTTAGGTCGGGATTTCGCCGAAAAAAGGCACCTTGCGTGAAAGCCCCAGTGTTTGGGTCAATAAAGACGGGATAGAGCCCGGGCTTGGACTTGCTGGCATTGTCCAGCACGTCCATTGCTTTCTGGACAGTGTCAGCGTAGATCGGCTTGTCGACGAGTTGGGAAAGGTACTTGAACTCGAGCTGGACACTGCCTGCCTCTGCAAGGACACTCGCATGTTTTGTCCAGGCTGCAGCCGACGCAACGCCAGTCGCGATTTTGAGCTCGTTCAGCGGGATGCCTGTGGGTGTCTTAAACGCAGGCAGCAATAGGACTGCCAACTCCTCGGCCTTTTGTAGCAGGATCGGATCTGGTGACAGGGTAAACGCGCCCAGCAGCCCACCTAGGTATCGGATGGTCGTCTCGAAGACGGATATTTTCTTGTCCTAAAAATTATTTACAGTAAATAGCATCCTCAACAACAACAACAATAACAAAAAACACTACCACATCGGCCGTGAAGTCAATCGTTTCGACGTGCTGCAGGGCGCGTCTGTACTCTGCATTCAGTCCCATCAATATGAGCGTATCGAGTGCGTCGACAAGGGTCACACCCCATCCATTCCAACTGCACTCATGAAACATTGAAAAAAAAAAAAAAGATCATTCAGTCAGATACCTGTCGTTGGTGCGGTTTGTGTCGGGTCTGACTTCGTCGTGACCAAACGCATGCTTTTCATAGCCAGACCAGGCATGTTGCATCGCACGACGGATGCTCTCTTGACGCGACTTATTTATCTCATCGACCGGCGCGGGGGCGTCTGCAGTGACTTTTTCGCTTTCAACCGGAACCTGCTGGACCGCCTGCTGTTCGTCGACGGCAGGCAAACCATCAAGGATGGGGCCTCGCCTGGCCCAGCGGTCGCGCGCCTCGGTCAGCGAAACTGGCGACTTGCGCTTGCTCTTTGGATCGACAGAGCCCTCCAGGGGAGGATTGCGGGTAGGGAGCATGTCGCGGGGTGACCTGCCTCCTCCAGGCTTGGCGGTGCGCGTCGCTCGTCCATCCTTGCCCTTGGTAGTGGTCACCTCCTCCTCCGTCTCGTTCTCGCTCTCGATCGCATCACCGGAAGGCGTGAAGATCGATGGAGCGCGCCCAACCTTCTTGTCGCCAAAGAGTCCCCTCTTGCCCAGATTGGGCGCCTGTTTCGCCGCCGGGTCGTCGTCCTTCTCGGCTGCTCTCCCTCGAGGCGGCGGTCTCCGCTTGTTTTCTGGCGCCAGGTGGCCGTCGCCGTCGCTGTCGACGCTGTTGATGTTGTTGATCATGTTGCTCTCTTGCTCTTGCAGCGATTGCTGTTGCTGTTGCAGGATGTCTGTGTCTAGTTGCCCCACCTCGCCGCCGTTCGTGATGGGAACAAACGACCATGTCAGGACCAGGCCAATCAGCGCAACGCCCGCGAGCACAAACATGAGCTTGACGAGACTGACCGCACGAGCAAACGTTAGTGCCATCGTCTCTCTCTCTCTCTCTTTGCACTACCTGCCGCGGCTCTGTGCAAACGAGCGAACATGCAGCTGCACCTTCTTCAGCAGCTTTCTCTGGTTGGTCGTGAGGAACGATGTCCTGTTTTTAGGGTACGTCAGTGCGCTGCTCTCGAGCATACTCGACCACCGTACCATCCGGGAGTCCCATCCGTGTCGACCACGGCGGATAACGGCCTATACTGGCCCTCGGCCGTCTTGTAGTACTGGGGCAACATCACCTTCACCACAAATTCTTAGTCGATAAAAGCTAAGCTTTCGACTAAGCTTTATGCTGCTGGTTTTTTGGGGGTCCTAAGTCAGGGCCGCCTCGCTCTGTTTGCGCGTGTGTGCACCGTCCTCTTATCTCCCTGGTGAACACTCACGCCCCCTTCTTCTCCACTCCCTCGCGCTCTCTCTGGCGCACGCCACATCGTTCCATCGACTTCTCTTTGTGTGGTCTCACTGGATCGTTCTGTCGCCTTCCTAGTCCAATCGCTCCAACGAACTGAATTCATCAGGCACATATTTTTTAATCCGATTTCTTTCTTCTTTCTTTCTTTCTTTCTCTTCAGTTCATCATCACTGGCGCAGTCGACTAAGATTTGGCGAGGGTTACTAACCGACTCTCGCAGTTTTTTTTTTTTGATGACTCTGCGGAACGAGTACCTGGAGGCGTACACGCGGCGGATGCGGGATTCACCACCCGATGTGCACCGCTTTTGCGACCCGCAAGTGCCCGAAGAGAGGCGGCGTGAGCTTGTGGCCTGGATCAGGTGGACTGTAAGAGAGAGAGGCTTTTCCTCATGTTTGTGACGCTGTGCTTAGGTCCATCGACGACCCGTCCTCTGGCCAGTACCTGCAGATCCGCTACGCCATGTCGGTGCCCAACGATGCAGCCCTGGAGGCCGTCGCTGAGCTGAAACGGCCGGTCGTGTCAATGGCCAGTGGGTTTGGGTAACCCTGCGATGGAGCGTGCATTGTCCATTCTGACCTGTTCTGCGCGCGCAAAGAGCAGGTACTGGGAACACCTGCTGCGACTGCGTGGTGTGGACGTACAGGCCTTCGACATCAACGCAGATTCGCAACATTTCCACGACATGTCGTACTTGAGGCCAATGAAGGGAGACCCTTCTGTTTTGCAGCGCGATGAGTTTGCCGATGCCGTTCTTTTTCTCGCATGGCCCGATGGCGACGGTTTGTACTCTGTCTGTTTCATACGTGCATGCGTCCGATTGTGCCGTTACAACAGAACACAGCAAGGTTTCTGACGAGTGCCTCAAGTACTTTCGCGGGCCGTCGATCGTCCACGTAGGAGAGCTCTTTGGCGAAACCGCAGGCGAGAATCCGTTTGGGATGAGCACCAACTACACTTTTCAGCTCGATGTACGTAGGATCCTGACGACTCAAAGTAATCAAGAATACATGCTGATGTAATCGATCGCAGTTGATCAAGACCTTTCGATTAGCACGGCGCGTCGATCTACCACGCTGGCCAGGCCATCGGGACTCTTTGACCATCTGGAACCGGACGAGCACGCCCGTCGTCTGTGGCGATGGCCCAACCAAGTTTGTTTATTTTTAGTTTTTTCCATGACAGTTTTATTTTCTTTTTAAAAAGCGCCTGGATGCGTTTTACATGAAAATCTGTGAGGCAAAAGGCAGAAAGGGAGAAACTCATGCGTGCACGCAGGGAAAAATAAACTGCAAAAAAATTTTTTTTCCTTCAGTTTTCTTTCAGATCGTGCCTTCCTGGTAAAGCCGCCGCGTGACCAATTTTTTCAACCGAACCGGCGGGCATGGCGGACGACAACGATACGCAGCTGATTGACGGCAAGGACGTGGACGGCGAAGAGACGAACGAGTACATCCCCACGAGCACGAACCTGGCGTACGGCGTCGGAACGCTGCCCCAGACTGGTATGCCTTTTTCTCAAGATACATATCTGTGAGCTATCTGTGAGCTATCTGTGGTTCATTATGCAGCATGCAGTGTGGGGCTGTCTGTTTTTTTTTTGGTTGGTTCATGATGCACGGTATGTTAACCTTCTTTTTATACACTTTCCGCTTGGCAGCCAACAATGTCATTGGCTTCTTCCTCAACAAGTTTTTGCTCGAGACGGTGGTGATCCCGCCGTCGTACGTTGGAACGGCGTTGCTTGTGGCCAAGCTGTGGGACGCGGTCACGACTCCGACCGTGGGGCTGCTCTCTGACCGCACCAATTCCCCCCTCGGCCGCCGACGACCGTGGATGCTTTCCTTTGGCCTTCTCGTCGGCATTGCCTTTGTCGCCCTGTGGCTCGTCCCGGTCGACGCCACGGCCGAGCAAAAGTTTGGCTACATCTTTGTCATCCACTGCCTCCAACAATCGATCACAACCGCCTACTACATACCCTACGCCGCGCTCACGATGGAGGTGGCGCGTTCAATCAAGGCCCGCAACGTCCTCACCCAGTACCGCTTCTTCTCGGGTGGCATTGGAGCAATCGTCTACGTCCTCTTTATGGGCATCCTCACCATGCGCTCAAACGACTCGCTCCGCTCCTACCAGCTCACCGCGATCCTCATCGCTGTTATAATGACTGCGGGCGCAATGGTCTGGTAAGCAAGTCACAGTTCCCCTTCTAATTTTCTGACCTTTTGTCCCACCACACACACACACCCCCAGTGTCACCTTGGTCCATGAAACCTACCGCCCTGCCATCGAGACCGCAAAGCCACAGTTTGTCTTCTGGAAGTCGGGCCTGGAGGCGATCAAGAACAAGGATTTCGTGTGCATTGTCGCCGCCACGGCGTGCGTCTGGCTCACTCTCCAACTGATCCAAGTCAATTTGCAACTCTACGTCAGCTACTCACTGCTCCTCCCCGGTATTATCTGGCAACACTGATCCTTTTACACCTTCTGACATACACACGCTCGCTCACAAAAAAGACCAATTCACCTACGGCATTCTCGTCGCCCTCATCCTGGGATCGTTCTTTGTGCCCGTCGCACGTTACATCAACGGTACCTTTGGAAAGAAAGTCACTTGGGCTGTCGGCATTTTCTGGGTCTGGGCATTCTCTCTGGTAACGCCGCCCCCCTTTTTTATTTTATTTCTTCTTTCTCTTACAACTCGTCTACGGCCCCGTTAGACGGCCTACTTTTCGCCCGCCAACTCGGTCGCTGCTGTCTACATCATCTCAATCGAGTTTGGCTTTGCGGTCGCCGCTCTGCTCTTCGTCCCCTGGACCATGCTTCCCGACGCAGTCGACCTCGAAGAGATCAAAACTGGTGAGCTAACCAACTGTACATTCTTCTGATTTGTGGTTAAAAACAAAAATTTCGGGCAGGCGTTCGTCAAGAGGGAATATACTTTAGTTTCTTTGGTCTCTTTGAGCAGATCGCCACAGCTATCGGCATTGCCGTTAGCAACTACGTGCTTGCTGCTTCCGGATACGACTTTGGCAATCCCGACAACCAAACCGAGGTAACAAACTATCATTTCAGTTCTGCATGCTCAAAAAAGAAAATTAATTAAAAAAAAAATTTTTTTTTCCCAATGTAGGTTGTGGCCCCTACGATTCGCAACATCATTTCCTGGGCTCCCCTCTGCCTGGGCACGTTGTCACTCGTCCTTGTCTACTTCTACCCCATCAACCATACTGTCGAAGTGTCGATCCAGGCGCGTCTGCGAGAAGCTCGTCGCAACCGAAAGTCGGAAGGTACCGGAGGCAGCTCACTTATCCTCGTGAGCGCGTCTACCCAATCTGCTTGAAGAAAGATAAAACATAATACTCGTTCTATTTTGTTGTTTCCTTTTTCGCTTTTTTTCTATACCAGATTTACTCTGCCACCTTTTCCCTTGTATTCTGATGATGACCTTTTCCTCCTCGAGTTAATTTTTTTACACTTCAAGCTACATCGTAAACATCACTTTGGCAAACCGAGACCAAGCTGGCTCTCGATGCGGGCTAGCTTTGCTTCGAGATCGGCCAACTGGGCTGCCTTGCCGGGTGATTTGGGTGGCTGCTTGTCCTCGAGCGCGGAGCCTGGGTCGGAATTCGAAGCGGATGTGTCGTCGTCAGGGAGGGCGATGATTCCACGCATCATGCTCGAGAGGTCCTCCCACTCGACGTCTTCCTGGCTTAGCATCTGCGAATTGGGCTCTGAGAACGTGAGCGACTCATGGTCGGCCGAGGAACCGGGGGCGCTGCTGCCTGAAATGTGCATGTCCATGGCCGTGTCAGAGACGGGGTGGCTGGCGTGGAAGTCGGTCTGTTTGGCGGCGATCGAGCGGGCGAGGCCGAGGTCACGGTAGAGGCAGTTGATAGCCGTCTGAACACCGTTCTCCTCGCGGATTTGGTTGCCCAGTTTTTTGGCGCCCTCGATTATGTTGATGTTGGTCGTGATGGCAACGAGCGCGTTCGTCAGGCTGTCCACCGTAAGTGTGGGCACCATCACACCGACGTTGAGCTTTTGCACATGCTGGGCCCAAAAGTGTTGGTCGCCAAAGAAGGGCTTGATCACCGTCGGCAGGCCGGCACGGAGACCGGCAGCGGTTGTTCCCGCACCACCTTTTTTCAATAGATGAGCGAAACAAACAACGAAACAACAACAAAAAAAAAAAAAGCGAAAGTACCGTGGTGAACAACACCGTCGATGCGTTCAAACAGCCAGTCGTGCGGGACAGAGTTCATCGGGAAAATGAAATCGGGATAGACGCGCGGCGGAGGCGGCGGGGCACCTCCGGCAGCAGCAGTGGACCGCCCAGACCAGCCCTTGACAAGGATGGCCTTGACTCCCGCGCGGCCAACGGCCTGGACGATTGTGTCTGTCATGTTCTCGGGGTCGTCGACGACAATCGAGCCGAAGCCAATGTACACGATCTTTTTCGACTTGTCTGCCAGGAACGCCTCCAGCTCGGCTGTCGGTTGCCAGCCGGGGTTGGGATTGTCGAGGAAGAAGAAACCGCAGATGTGAACATGGTCGGCCCAATCGACGGGAGGTGGAATGAGTCCTGGACTGAAGCAGTTGATAACAGGCGTCATTGCATCGTCCTTGTACGAGATAGCCGGCTGAAAATCAAATTTGTTTTTTATTTTTATTAATCCGAAAGAGGTTTAAATACGATATGCAGCTCCCTCACTCGCCAGTGGTTGATCTTGGCCTTGAGGACGTTCCACAGCACCGTGTCAAAGGCGACATGGGTCATGTAGTTGACAGTGCCCACACTGGATGCGGACGTGATCAGCGGCTGCGGGAAATCCTGTGTGCGTGTAAACGGGAATGGGCAAATGTAGTAGAATGGAACACCTTTTTTGTTTGTAAACGAGCCAACATCAGGCTCCTTTCACATAGAGAAAAGCAACTCACCCAGTGCCTCTGCAATGTGGAAACCAGCGAACGAGTACGGCGTGGCAATGACTGCGTCAGCGCCTTGAACAGCGGCCCAGCTCTGCGAGAGCAGTTTGTCAAACCACGAGTAGAACGTCTGCAGACCCAAGCGGATAAACTCCTTGCTAAAGATCGAGTGTTGGGTCATCAACTCCAGCAGCCTACAAACAATCGCATAAAGAATTTAAAGAGACACCATGGGATGAGTACGTACTCGGCGGGGTTGCCAGCAAGCTCGTGGAATTTGATGCCGTGACTCTCGATCCACGGTCCAAACTCTGCATGCGTGGCAATCGTCACAGAGTGATTTTTGGCCATCAGACCCTATCCCAAAAGGTCAACTTTTTTTTTTTTTTTTTTTAAAATTATAAAAAGAAAGAGTACCTTGGCGAGGGCAACCAGAGGCTGAACATCACCTCGCGAACCGATAGTGAGCATGACAATGCTTTTGGGCAAGTTCTTTGGCACCTCAATCTCCTCTCGTGCTGTCAGAGTGACCTTGGCAAGCTCTCGAAGTTGATCCTGATTTGGTAGCACGGGGACATCGTCCTTGCGGTGGGGGATCGACGACACGCCTGGGTCCCTTTCCGGTTCATGGTCCGTCTGTTGTCGTAGTCATTAATAAATAAATAAATAATAGCTCTTGAGATTTGATACCACGTCAAGGAGACTCTTTAGGCGCAGGTGGAACGTGTCGCGCTCGCCTTCCGACATGAAAGAAAACTTGAACTGAAGCGAGTGATGTCAATACGTGAGAGGAAACAACAATACATGCAGTACTTGAGATTGGGCATTGAGGATGATGACCGCATAAGCGTAAAAGAGCGTGGCGCCAGTTTCGACCTTTTGAATGGACGAGAGCTTGACTACGACTTTGTCAATCAGCGGTGGGGGGCTCTGGCAGTACACGCGCTTCGTGGTGAGGAAGAGTTTGGCTCTGGCTACATGGTTTCCCAAATGCACAGAATATTCTGATATAATATAAAATAAAAAAGAATAAGGACATTACTTTTTTAGCAAGGCATACTGCCAACGATTTTCTCGTCCGCGGGAATGGCGAGCTCTCGATGCACAGCATCCACATCCTCCTCAATGGGGATAAGGTAGCGGACAGTTGCAAACAGACCCGACAAGACGTAGGTTACACCAAAGCCTTGGAACCACGAGCCGCCCCCGTTCGGCTCACTTGGCAGGTGGCTGTACCAAAGATAGTAGGTTGACGTTCACGATCTGAAGAGGCAGATTTACTTACGTGACTGCCTCTTTCTTGACAGCGTTGACTCGCGGTGCCGCAGAATGGAGAGATTGAATGTGCTGCAGCGTTTTGTCGACGTCGCGGAAAAACAGAAAGTACAACTAGAGTTTAAAATGATATGCCAATCAATGTTGAGACTTGACATCAGCATCATAATACATCGTTGATGACGTTCACCGCGTCGATTTCGCTCGTCTCGACGGTCTGTACGAGTAAAGCCTTGTTCAAATTGGCCACCGGTACGACAGAGGCCTCGTTGACATCACTCCAGCAAAGTTTGAGCTACCGAAACCCGCATTAAAATACGATAGAACAATGTTTTGCAACATACTTTCATCGAATGGTCCCCTTGCCGTAGCTGCACGAGTGTTGCGTCAATCACGTTGTGCCTATTTTTTCAAAGTGTTCAAGTAAAGGCTATAACCATACGCTTTTTTAATACCATTCTTGCAAGGATGCGGCAGAGGTGGCAATGAAATGGTACCGAACGTCGACGCCCACAAGATCAAACTCGTACTGTGACGTTGCTGGCGAGCTGTGGACGTGAACATGGAGGATGTTCCGGAGGTCGATGGCACCCACTGGCTGGAAGAGGTTTTGCGCATTGCGGTAGTAGGACAGCACACCATCCTCCAAGATGCACCACCACAAGAAATTGAACGACGGCGCCTTGCGCGACAGCTTGCGGACGTAGCCCATCTTGGTGGGTAGAGGCTATGACGGTGAGAAATTAAGCGTGATAAATTTTATTATTCATCTCCCTCAGGGTAAAGCAGGATACCTTTGCCGACCTGCTCGCGAGGAACAGCAGGTGCTGGTCCGTGAGATACATGTATCCTTGGATGAGGATGTCTCGCATCATCCAGCACGAGTACTCTGCATTGCATTTGTTAGCATTACTTTGTGTCATCCAGGTCGCCAAAAAAAAAAAAAAAAAAAGACCTTCTTCAAAGTGTTCGTCAGGACCCAGCTGGAACTCTCGGCGGACCTTCTCTGCCAGTGCACTCGCCTGCCACGACTCGACCCGTCTCAGCGGTCCTGCAGCAGCACCAGAGGCTGCCGATGATGACGCCGACGATGAAGTGGTTTCTGCCGTGCCCTCCACGTTGGCCGTTGCTGACACTGTCACACTGGCATGCAGTGCAGGGTTGAGGTCGCTGAGCGTGTCGGCCGCACGTGCGTCGTCGCTGCCGTTGGCGTTCATGGCTGGGTTCATTGCGTTGGTCTGTTTTGGTTCGTGTCACCAAACACACACGCAATAGGGAAAACAAGGGGTTCATCAGTGTCACCACGTGAGTCGAGTGAGATCGCAGAGAGGGAGCGAGAGAGCGAGAGAGCACAAGCAGAGAGGGGAAAGAGGACAGTACCATGCTGTTGAGGAACGACATGAGCACGTTGGCCGAGGACGCCTGCGAGGACGCCGCATTGCCGCCACTGGCTGCGTTCACGTCATTGTCGTCATAGCCGGCTATCTGCGAGTACGAGCCCGCGGTCCGTCTTTCCATTTGCTTGCGCGTGTGCACTCCACCCCCGCAAGCCGTCTGCGTCTCCGTCTGTATCTCACGAGAGCCCGTTAGAGCAGTAAGTGCAAGCGGCAGAGTGTCAGGGCCGCACATTCAACAAAATGGGTGCAGGGCAATCGTCCACGGCGTCAACGACGGCTCTGCAGCGCGCCCTAACCAACGGCGACTGGGAGGCGGTCGACAAGCTGCTGGGCCACCTGCTGACACCTGGCGGCGGCAGCAGCGGTGCCGCGACGGCAGAGGGCGCGCCCCCGCCAGTGCCGGTGGTGACCGAGCTTGATTGGAACGCGCTGGATGCTGACCAGCGTTCGCTGCTCGTCCTGATTGTGCGCTCGCCCCTGGACTTTGTCCACAAGGAGAGACTGGTGAGGCTCGTGGCGTCGCGAATGAGTGAGCACACGCTCGACCAGGAGGACCGTCGTGGCTGGACGGCGCTGCACTACGCCGCCAAGCACGGTGCGTAACAAATCAGCCATTGACTCGTGCTGATCCCCCTCCCAAAAAAAGGCCAACTGCTCATGGTCAACGTGCTGATAGAGCTGCACCTCAACGTGTTTGCGCAGGACGTGTCGGGCCGCACACCCCGCCAGGTGGCGCAGGAGAGCGAGCACCTGCTGACGTCGGCGTGCATGCAGCTGCTGCACAAGGCCGAGGCCGCCGCGCGTGCCCGCATGGAGGCCGACCTGGGCCGCGAGGCGCCCGAGGAGGACGCTCTGCAGCCGTATAGTGTCAGTGTGGCCCGCCGCGTGGTCGCCGCCGGGCACACGCTGGACCTGACCATTCGCGCGCCTGTCACGCATTCCGATGCCGACTTTCTCCAGGTGTACGTGCCCGCGTTCGAGGGCAGCTGGAACCTGCGGGCGCGGATGGGATCGTACGTGATCGTTCCCCAGGGCAGCCCCGTCAAGGTCGCCATGCCAATCGGGACTGTGCCGGCCGGCAGCACCCTCCGCGTCCTCTACATGCGCAGCGACCTGGAGATGGCCGTGGCGGCGTCCGACCTTATCGCCGTCGTCGATCCCGTCCTGCTGGGTGCCGCAGACGACTCTGACTCTCTCTTTCCCTGGCCCTCGAGCAGCGCAAAAGGTGACAGCAGTAACGGAGGCAGCCTCAGCAAGATGCGGCGCGCCAAGTTCCCCTGGACCATCGGCCCCATGGAAGTGCCCGATATGGAGCTCCTGCTCAAAACCAACCGCTTGCTCGAGATTAAGCTCGCCGCGCTCCTCAAGGACCGCAAGGCCTTTGTCGTCGGCGCGACCGCCTTCAAGGACAAACACCCCGAGCTCTTTGCGCCGATTACGTCGGATTCGTCCTTGGGCAAAGAACCAGAGGCGCCTGTGTCTGCTCCAGTTGTTGCATCCGACGCAAGCCCAGCGGCAGCACCAGGTCCTGCCAGCGCGCCAGCGACCGTGCTGGTGAATGACCCGTTGGCCGACGCATACCCCGATCTTGCAAACATAGCGCTCGAAGAGCTGCCATACCTGGACAAGGTGCGTTCCAAGCTCGTGCCCACGTTTGTCAGCGACCAGCTCTTCTGGCTGCACCTCCTGCACCACATCAATGACGTCAAGGAGACAATCATCCGCGTGGCCACGACGGCTGTCAAATCGCCGACCGCAAAGAGCAAGAGCAATGTCCCTCCACCGATTCCCGCACCCGTGATTGCCGCCCCTTTGGCCTCAAACGCTACAGCGACTGCCCCCATTGTGACCGCAGCCGCCGCCAAGGCCACCGTGAGCGAGCCCCAGCCTCAGCAGCATCCGGAACCAGAGCCGGCGCCACAAAAAATTATCCCGCTCGACCAGCTTTCCACTGCCGACATCGTCGCCCTCGTCAAGGAGGACAGGGTCAAGGCAATCTCATTCGAATGGCAAAACAACCTCGACGAGGCACTCGAGCTCCTCAGCACGTACCCAAACCTGGATGCGCTCCGTTTCAAGGTGAGTCCAGTCATGAATGCACAACTATCTAACGATTTCAAAATATCAGCTCGTCCCGGGCCGCATCAATGAAATGCTCTTCTGGAAGGCCATCTGGGCTGTGCGACCTCCCCCTGCGAACCCTGTTTAGATTTTCGTTTTCTCTAGGATCTCACAAAGTTTGTTTTTATTGGCTGCACAAGAATAAAATTTTATGGAGGACCAAAAAAAGTCTCCCTTAGCCGTCCACACGGGGAGGAGTTGGAGTGACACTGGGGTTGGAGCCACTGGTGTCTTTATTTCCCGGGTTGTCAAAGTACCTGTTTTTTTTTTGAATTTGAGAAAAGAGATTGTATTTTTTTTTTTAAATTACGATACATTATCAGGAGGAGGACGACCATTGCGAGGAGTGTCACAGCACTGGTGATGGACACCATGAATGAGTTTGTTCGGAACTTGCCTGTCTCGTTGAACTGGAAAAACATGAAGAATCGTATTGACGACACGAACCCGTAGACAACGCCCAGGAGGATCATCACGAGCGCCAGCACCTCAGACTCCTTTGTAAAGATATGCATGATGGACAAGCCCAGCGAGATCATCCCGAGCGAAGTGCGCACCCACGCCATCTGCGTCCTTTGGTTGGCTAATTTTTTTTTTTTTTTTTTTTTTTTTGACTTTGCAAAATGTTTTTTTTAATTTTGACCGTACAAGTCGTGTCCTGGGTGAAATCGATCGACAGCGGCATCGCCACGAGCTCTTCCTCATCGTCATTGTCGAGCACACCGGTCCCATTCCCGCGCGTTTTCCGCTTGTCTCGCCCGTCACCAGCAGCATCAGCGTCCTCCTCTGGTTCGTCCACAATCGCTTGGTCATTCTCGTACTTGTCCAGCTCGAACGCTGCATCATCGTCTTCGTCCGTTTGTTTCAACTGATTGGATTGGGGTTAATAACGTGTTTCAATACATTCCGGACGGTACTCGCTGGTATTTCGCAGCGTTTGCGGCCGACGCCGCCGCGAAGAACCGACCAGCCATTTACAGTGTTACGGCCCTATTTTTTAAATCCGTCATCATTGTTGTTCGACGAATGGGGCGCCAGGGCCTTTCCACGCGCACTTGGCGCCATTCGGCTATGGTCGTTTTATTTTCCGCCGTCGCCGGAGTCTTGGCAGCCGCGCTAGGAGCAGCCGCCGCAGCAGCAGCAGCAAGCGCAAGTTCTGCATCAAGCATCATGTCTCAGCTCGAGGACAGCTTTTCTGTGGGCGTGGACTGGTCACAGGCGTCGCTGCACACCGCCCTGGCGTTTATAGTCCTGTGCCCCGTCTTTTGGAATGTCATGGCCAGGTGCGAGCTGCGCTGGCAGTTGCTGTCGCGTCAGATCGGTATCGACAAAAAAAACTAAAAAAAAAAAACGTACACGCAGCGCTGATGGCGCAAACTAGGGTCACCTGTGGACGCGTGCTACGCACTTGCCGCAGTCGTATTTGGCCTGGGATTCGTGCGAGACTACCTAGTCGATGTGGCCATGCGTGAGCAGCCCTCCTTCGAGCTCCGCGTTTTGGACGTTGTGCCTGCGCACTCGTTTGCCCAATGTCTCGTCATCGTCGGCACGCTTCTCGTCCTCTCGAGCTTCTATCGTCTCGGTGTGACAGGTACTGCAGTGCTTATTTTGTGTGTGTACTTAAACGATTTGCAGGAACGTACATGGGCGACTACTTTGGAATCGTCTTGGAGGAGCGAGTGACGTCGTTCCCTTTCAGCATCATGAACAACCCCATGTACAACGGGAGCAGTCTGATCTTTTTCGGCCTTGCTCTCCTGTAATTTTTAATTTAAAAAAAAAGAATTTTCTGGCTTTGCAACTAAATAATACATCAGAAGGAGAAGCATTGCTGGCATCTTCCTTGCGGCGGTCGTTTTCCTTGTCTATCGCATCGCGGCCAAGGTCGAAGAGTATGCCTATTTTTCATTTTGTATCTTGCGTCTCAATAGCCCACCATGTCAGACCCTACACAGACCATGTCTACGCGTCCAAGAGCAAAAAGACCGCGATCGCCGTATCAACTTCGCCGCCGTCGTCCCCACCTTCCACACCGATCAAATCCTCGTCGGCGACTTTGTCAACGTCCCCGCGATTCTCCCTTCAGCAGCAGCAGCAAATTCCGTTTGGCATCAGCAAGACAGCCGACGCAGTTTCCTCGTTTAGCCCAAAGCATCTGGTCACCAAAACGTCGCGCGCGTTTGGGGCCTCCAAGTCGTTCCTTCACTCTGCCGCTCTTTAAATTTCTGCATAATAGATATACCCCCAACACCCCTGCCAATGTTTTACATGTACCATGTTGCTCCCATGAAGTCAAGAAGAAGAAGAAGAATGACCAACTCGTTTTACGATTACAGAGTTCTCGTTTATGCGACCTCAAAGCCATGGCTCCTCATGCACGCCTTGTGTGCCTCGATGAGACCCGAGCAGTCCTTCTCGCCCTTTTCGATCACGCACTGGTCGCGTTCCTTCTGCAAGAGTCATGAGGGCGCGCGGGAATGATTAGTTCAGCCGGCGCCAACGACGACCAGAGGACACGCGGTCTGTCGTCATCTCTCTGGCCGTTTGGATTTCCATCAATACCTTGGTCTCAGGGCATGCACAGCACGGCTTGAGCTTCTTGGGTGTCTCCACAGCAGCCGCTGCTGCTGAGGCAGGCTCCTTTGCGGCCACGACGACGGACGACTCGGCAAGAAGTGGCATTGGGTAGAACACTTTGGAAAGTGTGGCTGATGTCGAAATCGTAAGACTCCTTGTCCAACAACGCGGCGATACTAACCGACGGCTGCATCGGCCGATGGAACAGGGAGGGGAACGCATCCATCGTGGACCCACCGGGGTACAAAAAGGACTTTGAATACGTACGACGGTCTAGAGACTGCACGAGAGGCACTCACGTTCATACGTTTTGCAGAGCGAAAGCAAGGCAGGAAGCAGTGCAATGGCCGGCCAGAAGGAGGATGCTGGGCTGGCCAAGCTCAAGATGAAGAAGGGATGGGAGAAGGTCACCCAGGTCGGCCAGAGCATCCCGATGACGCTGTTCATGATGTGGATGACGGGCAACAACGTGCAAATCTTCAGCATCATGATCACAGTCATGACACTGTACAATGCCGTCGTGGGCTTCACGTCTGTAAATGCCGGTGCGTTTCGAAAAGCCCCATCCCCCTTTTTAAAAAAAAAAATTTTTTTTGTCAGGTTTCGAGAAACTCGAAGGGGCTGGCGTCAATCTTACGCCCCAGAAAATTGCCTTTGCATTCTTGCAGCTCGTGGTTATTTGCATCGTCCTGTGGAAGTGCCAAGGGATGGGTCTCCTACCCACATCAACGTCCGACTGGCTGTCGTTCATGCCACCCAAGTTCAACCTGGAGACATCTTTGCCGGCCATCCTCATCCCGTGAACAACTTTGTTGTTGTTGTAAAAGTTTAAAAGAGATATTTGACCGAGGACAGCAGCAATTACATATTATCCACAGCAGGTGCGGAAACACTAGTGATACGAGTCGAGCGCATGCTGTTGCTCCTCGATCGTACTCTCAATCTTGTTGAAGGCATTCTTGGCAGCAGAGACAAACTTTTGCTCGCTCTCGACAATCTTCTCGTCAATCTCGACGTGATACTTGACGTACAGGGGGTGAAGGACACGGTTGTAGATGGTCTCTGCGCCTCTGTTGGTCTTGTTTAGAGATCCAAGAATAAAATTTTTTAAAGAACTCTACCGGGACATGGGGTGGAAGCAGTAGACAAGGGCGCCGAGTTTGACCCAGTAGTACATGGGCAGCCACGAGAGGATCGAGTCTGAAAAGTGCTCTGCAAAATTGATGCAAGTGTACACGGTCCAGTACGAGAGCCATTGCTTGGTTTCTTTCTCATCTTGATTCTAATTTTTTGTTGTCGTTGTTGGGCAGTCAGCCCATCTTCAGCAAGGCGAAATGCCTGTACCTCGATGGCCTTGATCGACTGGTAAACCGGGTACGTGGCACCGACAATATTCACGGCCAGCGAGGTTGTGCGCTTTAACACTTGCCAAAACGCCATTGCGGCGACGAGGCCCCCCGCTACTGACCAAAACGCTGGTGCGATCCCAGTAGACTGCATAGACACTGTATTTTTAAAACAACGCCCTTTGGCATGGCTTCTGCTCGATTTACCTGATGTAACTTGAGCGCCAACGGAGACTGAAAGTAGCTATTTTTATAAATTTCTTAGAACAAACCTCCGACGCAACGAACTGGGCGTACCCTCGCTCGATGTCGTTCAGCAGAGGCGCGTAGCGACTGCGCAGGAGTTGCCATGTCTTGAACGAGGATGACGGCACCGCCAACTGAACAACAAAGCCAAAGGCTCAGCAAAAAACAAACGTGACATTGAAAGAACGTGAATCTTTTTTTTTTTCACCTCAATCTTGTCCAGCACACTGTCGATGATGGTCGACGGCCGCACGAGACCGCCGTCAGCCTTGATCAAGGAGCCGGACGCCGATGCCGACGCTGTCGACGACGACGAGGCCGTGGGCGGCGACAGAACGGACGAGGTCACCATAATGGGTACGGTAGTCTGTAAAAATGGCCAGTTACAAAATTCGTTTGTTGGGAGCGAATGACTTCTGTGGTGCAGCCGCATTCGACTGCCGAGGTGCAGAAGCTCGTCAAGGACGAGGAGACCGGCAAGCTGGTATGTCTCGTTGCTGTTTTTTTTTATATGCCTTTTTCCTCCCCACCGAGCATGCCCCGTGTTTCTCTTGGTTTTTGGGGTCGATGATGCTGACGAATCCCTCCTCTGTCACCGTTTTGCAGGTTGTCGTGTACTACACTGCCACCTGGTGCATGCCGTGCCAGCAAATCCGTCCCAAGGTGGACCAACTGAGCATGCAATACCAGAACGTGTCGTTTGTAAAGGTCGACATTGACGAGCTCGCCGAGGTCGCCCAGTTTGCCGGCGTCCGTTCCGTGCCCACGTTTGAGTTTTACAAGAAGGGGACACGCGTCGCCTCCTTCGCTGGCGCCGATGTGGGCAAACTCGAGGCGTTTGTCAAGCAGCATCAAGTTGCTGGCGCCTCCTCCTCCTCCTCCTCCTCTGGCTCTTCCAGCACAGGTGGAAATGGCTCAACTGATGGCATTGCCAATGGAATGGTGCGCAATGCCTCCACTACGTAGAACACGTCACGCTGATTTTGTTATCTACGACAGGTTGAGCTCAACTCGGTCATCGAAAAGACCCAGACTTCTTGTCTGAATCAGAGCAACAAAAACCCGATCGCAAACGTCCTCGTCAGCTCAGACTCGTTCCTTGAGTCGGACGCGGATGAGCAGCTCCTGATGGACTTTAGCTTTAAGCAACCGGTTAGGCTGCACTCGATCAAGTTTGTTGCCAAAAATGCCCGTACGAGCAACGTTGTTAAAAAATCGATGATTTTTCAAGAGAAACCTTTTGTATTTGCTGCAGAGCACGCACCAAAGAATGTCAAGATCTTTGCCAACAAAATCAACATGGGCTTTGATGAGGCCGAGTCGGCATCGGCAACTCAAGAGGTAAGGAGTGTTGATTTTTCAAGTGTACCGTTTCTAAGAAGATATGGTGGTGTAGTTTGACCTCACCGGGGCAAATCTCAAGGCTGACGCACCCGCCCTCGAGCTTCGCTTCGTCAAGTTCCAACGAGTAAACAACGTCGTGGTATCGTTTAATGTATTTCGGGGGCGCTCTTGGCTCACCATACTCCAGATTTTTGTCAAGGACAACCAGGGTGACGAGGACACGACACAACTGAACCACATCAAATTTTTCGGTCAGACGATTGACGCAACGGACATGGCCAATCTCAAGAAGCAAGAACACGAGCATTAAAAAGACATTGTCTTGTTGTTTTTTTCTGCGACCATTGAAAATAGCAAAACTATTTTTTTTTTTTTATTTTTTTTTACACGAGAGATGTCAAATGTACAGTGCAGTCAGACGAGCATGAAGCAATAAGAGGCTTTTGGGGGTACGATGCCAGTCCTTCAATCGACCCAGCATGGCACTTGCGAACCCAAGCTAGCGTCCAGGCGCCATCGTCCTTTTTGCTCCACACAAGGAGATACCCATTTGACGATCCAGCAACAATCAGAGTGGCTCCGTCTGTCGCTGACGACAGGGCGCAGTATGTCAACGTGTGCCACTTTAGCCCAAAGCCCTCGCTTGAGAGCACGCACACAAGAGACCAATCGGCAGGGTTGTAGACTCGCACCGTCCGATCGTCCGATGCGCTGATGAAAACACTGTCTGACCAGCTTACGCACGTAACCGCTGCCTTGTGCCCTCGGAGCGTTGTGACTGCCGATGGTGTATCCTGTTTGCACAACAGTTTGAGACTCTTGCCCCTTCTCTCTTTTTACCACAACAGGATTCGCTCCGATTTTCCAGATGACAACCGATTGGTCCTCGCTGGCCGTTGCGAGGAGGCAACCAAATTGGGGTGGCGCGAAGACGAGCGACCAGACCTCAGCGTACTTGCCGATCGAGCCAAATTGAAGGTCCTGTGGTCCATCGGTGGGAACGTGGGCAGTCCACGAGAGAGCTCCGCCATTGACCGGCTGCAGGTTGTTTAGCAAGGACACTTGTCCGCTAGTCGACGCAGCAGCAACGAGCGTTGTGCCATTCACCGACGTCCAGTCGATGCACGTAATGGTGCTGCCCATGTCGAGAATCATCTCTGAAGTGGACGTCTCAAGATTGAGAAACCGCAGCCGCCCCGTGACGTCGCCCAGTAGGACATGCTCACCCGATGGAGTGAACCGCAGGCTCCGGATCATGTCATCCACTTGGACTCGCTGGACGGGCTCAATCGATCCGGATTTCCACAAGAGCAATTGGCCTATAGGACTGACAAATTTTGCAAAAATTATTAATAAAAAAAAAATTCATTACCAGTAAAGTCGCCAGACGCAACGATTCCGTCCGATGGGCGCAAATCGATACCACAACACGTCAACTCGTGAAACTTTATCTCTGTCTGAAAAAAGATACATGCCATTCAAACTGTATTTCAACCGCGGACAGTACCTTTGTAACCAAGGGAGTAGACGCAGAGGGCGGGAAGGCGGTGACAATGTGATTCATACCAAAGTCGTTAAAGACGAATACGTCCACAATCGCCTCCGATCCGGCACGCTCCAGCCAGTCGATCGAGTGGATCATCCCCGAAGGCCCTGCGAGTTCAAACCTGATCGGGGCGCCGGCCCCTGCTGCCCCTTCTCCAAGGCCTTCTGCATCTTCACGCTCGAGCTGTTGCGATGGCGGAACGGGGATAATGCTCCTGATATTGTACAAGAAGAGGCGTCCGCTGTCGGTGGGGCACATCAACCACTCGCCCTTGAGCTTTGCAAATAATAAAGGACGATCAATAAAGTGCGAGGGAAGGCTATGGCTTCTACCTTGAGGGTCTTGAACACGCCGTGGCCCTCCACCTTGGTCGTCCACACGATACGATGCGTGCTCAGATCGACGGCGATGAGGCGACGGTTGCGGCAGCCCGCAATCCCCAGCGTCTTGTCCTCGTTTGTCACAAACACCTCAAACTGCGCGTCGGCAACGTATCGATCTGGCTGTCCGTCGCTGTCATCGTCCTCTTGCGCGGCATGGAGCCACACCTCATCCTTGCCTCGCTGCTCAAACAGGGCCAGGTCGCCCCAGACCGGGCTAAAATAGGCGGCCACGTAATTGCGGCCTTGGAGGACCTGCCCGCTCATCGACAGCTCAAACTGTGTGCCCGTGGCCGCACGCACGTCTGCCAGGACAGCCCGTGTCGTCTCGTCGTGGTGCTCGCCGAGGATGGCCAGCTTGCGCCCGTCCTTGCTCACGGCCGCGCACTCAATGTCAAACGGGACGGCCAGTGCGTTGGACACGCGCTCCAACAGTCCCGTCTGCTGGCGCCGCCACAACGACACCTCGCCGTGGTGGGTACACAGCAGCACCAGATCCGTGTCACCACCGGCCAGCGAGAATCGCGTCAGCTGGACGATGAACCCCGTGTCGCTCTAATTGCGTGAGGTGATTTGTCACAGGCAGGCATCGATGGTTGGATGGATACCCGTGCAAGCGTGCGCCTCGTCCTGGTGGCGACATCCCACTCGACCACGGTCACGCCCAGCGGCACGACAACGACGAGGCTGGTGTCAGCGCCCGCTTGCCGGCGGCGCTCAAGAAACCCAGAGCAGTAACGGGCGTTATGCGAGCCAAACACATCCATTTCCACACACACGTAAACAAAAATTTCAAACATCGTCCGTCATGATCAGTTGGACAGTTTCGCCGGGCTTGAAGGCAGGCGTGCCCAGGTATGGGCATGATGCGCAGCGGAAGGCGTCACCAAGGTAGCACTACAAGGTAAATAAATGAACTTTTTTTTTGGGGGGGGGGGGGTCAACGTC
>Ga0302233_10000619_pt1 | contig 28327 bp, 34 predicted proteins | sample II_Palsa_N3_1_FD_193516 | JGI IMG/M metagenome (GOLD analysis project Ga0302233, IMG submission 193516) | Peat permafrost microbial communities from Stordalen Mire near Abisko, Sweden - II_Palsa_N3_1 | ecosystem: Environmental > Terrestrial > Soil > Palsa > Peat permafrost | place: Sweden... | reverse complement strand
CCCCCCACCCCCCCCCCCCCCCACCCACCCCCCCCCCCCCCCCCCCCCGCGCGGCCCCCCCCCCCCCCCCCCCCCCCTAACGGTACCTCTTGTTCCTCCGACTGAGGCGGGCGGGCGATCTGCTGCAAACTGGGCAGCACGGGTGGCTCGACGACTTGTAGAAAGTAAAACATCATCAGAACCCACGCATAGCTAGAAGGGAATGGACAAGTTGAATAATATTTTGAAAAAAAGGGCCGACCTCGAAAGGGTGTGCTCATAGGCCGAGTTGACGTGACGTTGCTTGGCCCAATGCTTGAGAATCATCACGAGGATACGGACGCGCGGGTCCACAAATGTGTACGTGCGGATAAGTTGAGTGTTTGCCACGGCGAGAGCATTGTTAAAGCTGATATCGGCACTCATTTTCCTATCGAGACCATTCAAAAAGCCAAGCCCAAGGAAGCATCCAACAAGACATACTGGATTGGCGACTGAAACTTTACAATGGGCACACGTGCACTCGCCAGAGGGAAGACTTTGTCCATTCCATCTATGCCGGCGCCATATAAATTATTTTCAAAAATAACAATAAAAATTACTTTCAGTGAGGATGTCTGCAACGCGTTTGACTGCGTCTTCTGCGTCCAGCACAAAGTCAACCGGAAAGAGGATTGTCAGGTCAATGTCGCCGCCTTTCAAAGCCAGGCCGTTCTCTGCAGAGCCGTAGACAAAGAGGTGCGCGTCGGGCCACAATTCTGCAACGAAACCCCTGACCCTGCTTAGCAAGTCAGCTCGCGCAACGTGTTCATCGCGGGACGGCTCCGATTGAGAGCAGACGGCGAGAATCTGCTTGTCGAGCTCCAGCTCGACTATGGCGCGCGATAAGAAAAAAAAAAATACTCCAAGCATCTTACTGCGCCGTTTTGGATCCAGAGGCTGCTGCTGTTGTTGCTGTTGTTGCTGCTGTTGCTGCTGCTGCTGCTGCTGCTGCTGACGAAACTTTTGCTGCTGTAGTTGCAGTTGCGCGTTTTGCTTTTCCTGCTGCTCTTGGAGAAACGTCGGCGATTGGGGCGCGATGGGACGAGCAGGACGCACAGCCAAACCAGGTGGACCAAACATAGCTGCTGGGGGCGGCACTCTCACCACGTCCAGCAAAGGAGGACCAAACGGCGTCCACTGCGTCGGCTGCAGACTGAGCGGCGACACAGACGTGTGCTGGTCACCACCACCCATAAGCTGCGCTTGGCGTTCTTGCGACAGCTTTGGGCGCGCCGGTGGTCCGACTGCAAACAGCGGTAGTTGCTGCTGCTGCTGCTGGGGTGGTGCTGGTGGTGCCTGCTGCTGGGGTGCCGAGCCCCACAACCACGACAGATCGGCGGGTTGGCCTGGGGTACTCATTTGTTTTAAATGGCCAGGGACATGAAGCGCTTCGTGCTTGGAAAGGAGCAGGCTTACGATGGCAAGACTGCAAGAAGGAAACGGGCGGACAGCAGTAGCACCAGCACCGGCAGCCGAAGCGGCGACGTGGCGGGGGACGCCGATTTCTACAAGAGCGTCGTAGTGGCGGAGCGTGCAAAGAGGAGGAGGACGACCGTGACGCCATCATCGAGTCAAAGCGCAAAGAGTGTTGCTGCTACATCTGCCTTTTATTGCGAGACGTGCAAGATTACCGTGGCCGACCAGACGTTGGCGCAGCATGTGCGATCGCTTGCGCATCAGGTCGACATTGAACCAACGGGCAGCGGCCTGTTAGGGCAACCGCAGCCGCCGCCGCAGCAGCCCGTCCATAAGAAGCCCTTTGGCATCGGACCGTCCAACGTGGGCTATCGCATGTTGCGTGATCAAGGGTGGTCTGGCTACGAGGGGCTCGGGCCGCGCAACGATGTGGGTCACTCACTGTGATATTTGTGGTGCTCAATTTCTGGAGTGTAGGGTCGACTGGAGCCGATTGCCACTGCCCTCAAGAACGACCGCGCAGGGTTGGGTGCCCCCAACGCCAAGCCGCTCGTCGTCACGCACACGCAAGACGAACTGGAGAGGCACCACATGACGGTGAAGAAACCGTCATCCGATCCTACTGTACGCAAGCGGGGACCCAGAGTGACCGTCGCAGTCTCCAGCTCGGGGGCGCAGGCGTTTGCCACCGGCCGGTCACCAAAGCAGTCGGGCTCCACGTTTGTCTCTATCCCTGCCCACGTCGCCGCTGCCAAGGACAAGGAGTGGCGTCGACGATGGATGTCGTACTTGTCGACAGATTGATTTTTATTTTTAGTTTTATTTGTTGAGTTTGGCTCTCACGCGCGCGCGCAAAGAAACTGCGGCACCAGAGATGTCAGCCCACCGGTACAGGCTGTCCGAGTCCAGCGGTGTCAACGTGACTGAGCCTGTGCGAGAGGAGGGGACCGACTTGAAACGACATGAAACGCAAGCTGGACAACCGCGGCGCTCGTCGTCCCCGCCGTCCCTGCTCGCCCTCCAGCAGCAGCAGCTATTAGTCGAGGCACAACTGCAGCAACTGCAGGTCTTCCAGCAGCAGCAGGAGTTGTACGACTTCCAGCGGCGGCAGCAGCAACGTCTTGAACAACAGCACAGGCTTGCGAGTATTCACCATAGTGCGGCTCACGCAGCGGCGGCCTCGGCGGCCAAGTTTTTCGCTGGCATGGGCTCTCATACGGGCCTGCACACGGGCGCCTTTGGAGGAGGCCCTGGGGCAGTGGTGCCGCCCCCGTTGCAGCCCCCGTTGCAGCCCTTTGCAGGCCCGGCCTCTTCGGTACGTCTCATTGTGTTTCTATTTTTTTACGCATGCGTCGTGCCATTAGACGTACGACTACACAACACTGGCTTACGAGTACCACAGTCGAGGCACTGGCATCCCACTCAGACCTGCGGGCTCGGCGGCCGCGACCGTGGCTGTGACACCAACATCCATGACTCCGAGTCTGTCCTCGTCGCCTGAATCGACGACCGTGGCAACAACGCGACTACCGCCTTCGCCTGTTCAGCTGCCTTTGGCCGAGCTGGCCTCTTCGACATACTCAAAGCGACGGAGGCGCAAGCTGTCGGCCGCCGAGACTCAGATACTCATGACAGAGTACGAGAGATGTTCAAAGCCTAACGCACAGGTACCGCCAGGTTCTCTTCCCCAAGCGATTCATGTTTTCTTGCAGGCGCGACAACGACTGGCAATGCTTATCCCCGATATGACACCGCGAGCGATCCAAATTTGGTTTCAGAATAAGCGGGCAAAGTTCAAGTCCGCGACGATGGCAGGAAAGTCCATCCCAACAGGTGGAGGTCATTTTGCCTCATCCCCGTCGAGGTCCCCGTCTATGAACTCCCTCGGCGAGCCGGGCTTTGGCGAAACGCCGCCTGGAGCGCTTGACGAGCTCGACTGTAAGCTGCCGTGGTAAAAAGAATTTTTTTTTTCTTTACAGAAAATGTTTTAGATAAATATGCCACAATGTCTACGACCAGCTCGAGCGAGGACCTCCACGCCATCACGGACGAAGACATGATCTGGGAAGACGACGAAACTCTTGCTTACAATGGCAGCGAGGAAGACTTGTACGCGTCGCCACAATGAATTTTTTTATAAAAAAATATACATGTAAAATCTCTGCTGGCAGGCCTTCGGCTCTTCGTCGGCACAACTCTGCAACTTCGTCTCTCAGTGGCACGGATACATCGAGTGGTTTCCTGCAAGGTACTCAAAGGACGTGAAACCAAATTTACACAGTATTTTATTATCCAGAGTCCTTCAGCTATGACGACATTGCCGATGCGGAATTGGATGGCTCACCCCGACAGACCCGAATGACAGCCACCGGATCGCGATCTCGCACTGGGTCTGGGTCTGCATCCGGAGGGTCCGTGGCCAAAGCAGTGCTGGAGCGCCGTCGCCTGTCGGTACGCTCGCTGTCCCCCTCTGCCTCGATGGCCGATCTGGACCTGTGTGCAGCCTCGAGTCCTTTGATGGTCTCGGCTGCAGCCATGCCTATGACAGAGCCCATGGAAAGCCCCCAACCTCCTTACCCGGCTTCGTCTTCTCGCATGATCCTCTCCGCGCCTGCTTCCCTCGCGCCCGCGCAAGGGTGGTTCAATGCTGCTCCTGCGGGGACTATTGCCACTGGTCCGCCCGCCGGTATTGAGGTTCTGTCTCTGTACGAGCAGCCGATGCAACAGGTTCTTCAGCTGCAAGTTCACAATCGTCGTCAGCGGCTTCAACAGCATCCGCAACCTCAGACCCAGACCGTTCAGCCGTCTCCTCTCCTTTATCAGCAGCCACAACAGTGGACACAATCGCAGGGGCAACCAAGGCTGCCAAAGCATGATCCGGACATGCCTATCAACAAGAGCGATGCCGATTTTTTCCTGCCGGCACCTGGTGACCACGACGACGATCGCGAGCCTCGGATAAACGACGCATGGGGCAACACCACCAACGAAGACTCCAACAGGGTCGGCATCCTCGGCTTGTTGATGGACGATGCTGACACAGTGTTTTATTCGCAAACCTCTTAAAAACGACCCGTAAAACATTGGAGACACATCGAAAGAACTGAATCAGTCAAGTCGACTTTCTGCATTCCGCATGATAAACTCTAGGGCGTCCTCTTCGCGGTTCTCGCTCATCAACATGGCCTCTTGGACGAGAGTTTCCTTGAAGCCCATGTCACAAAGCCGTTCGAAGACTGCGACACCAAGTTAGAAAAATTTTTTCCCACAAACAATTGACATACCATTGATATACGATATGAGCGCTTCATTGTCGGTACCATCAAAGATTGGGAAAGCAATGACGACCGAGGACGGCTTGAAACCAATGCTGACCAGTCTGTCGTACTGCTTTGCGAACGTAACGATCTTGTCGACCGAGGTGTACTTGAGTTCTTGCGCTTTTACGATAGCATCGATAGAGACGTCGTGTGTCCTCGCGAGATGCTGCTGCGGGGCTGTGATCACAAATAGTTAAAGAACAATAAAAATATACTTCAGTTTGCTTACTCTCGGCAACGACCACTGGAGGTCTTGAGGGCTGGACAAAGGGTGTTGCAACACCCATATGATGAGGACGCTGCGGCTGGAAGGTTTGATGCTGCTGCTGCTGCGGCGGCGGATGCGGATGCGACAGCGACTGATAGCCCCCAGGATTGTCATTATAAGACGCCCCACTGAAGTTGTAATTGGCAACGTGTTGCTGCTGCTGCTGCTGCGTTGGCAGTTGCGCCGGCGGCGGGTAGTACGAATTTACAGGATACTGGAGTGGCTGCTGAGGAGTCGGCTGCGGTTGCTGGGGCCGAGCCTGGTAAGTGGGGGCCGTCGTCGTCGTCGTCGTCATCGTCGTCGTAGCTTGCACGGGTGCTGGTGCTGCTGTTGTTTTCACGGGCGGTGTGGCCGTGCGAGCAGCAGGCCCGTTTGTGGCAAGGGACAACTCGAGAACGTCATGGAGATCTTCATTCAGGGTGCGCGGTATGTCCCAAGGATCTGGTGGAGGCAAGCCCTGTTCAAACTCCAAAAAGCTCGACAACTTCTTAACCTGTTGCATCCATCCTATTATTTTAAAAAAATTTTTCTCAAACGACAGAAATCAACATACCTTTTGGTTTGTGTCGGCACCAGGCGCGACAAAGGAGCCGTTTCCGTTGAGAGGATTTGCACCACCAGCAGACGACGGCTGTTGGGAGTCGTCGTTTCGATAGTTGGGCTTTGGTTTAGGAATTGGAACGGGCGACGTTGCGCGCTCAATGGACTCCACAGGGGTCCCGGACGACGTGGGCACGGGAGAAGCGAGGGCGGATCCTGTTGCGGCGGATCCACCATTGCCAGCAACGCTGTCGGCTTTAGGCCGCATCAAAGGTTTTGGTGCAGGGATGGGCGTGGGTGACGACGTTGACGAACGGGACGGCGACGACGACATGGATGCCGAGGACGGCGGCGACGACGTGGTCTCGAGCACTGGCGCAGAGGACTGTACCACATTCAGCCCCGTGGACGACGGCAGGCTGGTCATGGACGATGACGCAGTGCTGTTGAGCGAGAGCTCAATCGCACGTAGAACATCCGCATCCTCGTTTTCATCGTTCTTTTGACGTTCCACCACGGCGGCTGCGGACAGCTTGAGCGTCTTACGCTGGTCCTCCTCCTCCCGCAGTCTCTCCAGTTGCTCCTGTTTCTGTTGCTCCTCCAGCAGTCGCCGCTCCTCCTGCTTCCTCCGGTCGGCCTCCATTCGCTCGATGACGGACCGTTCCAGTGACAGGTCCACGACCACCTATAGTGACACATGTTAGCTTCATCTGTCGCTGTTTGTTTGTTTTTGTTTTTTTGAAGAAAGAGCAGGAAGCACCATACCCTGATTGTGTTGTACTCTTTTGTCGTCGTTACGCCTTGGCTGACAAGTTGCTGCGGCTACCACGTCATAGCAGAGGTTAGTCGAGCGTGCACGTGTGATCGACAGGAAATCTCTATCCCGTCTGTTAACCCCCCTCCCCCCCGCACACACACACAAACACAAACACAACGGCAATGAAGGGGTGACTGCCGAGTACTCTGAGCATCGCTCCGTGTGGTGTAGAAAAAGAAAGAGATGAGGAAGGGGCGGAGCAAGAAAAAAAAAATCACAGCGGTGTCATGCACGTTACCAACAACGCCAACCGCATCAACTCTTCTGAGGCGACCACCGGAACAAACGAGAGGACATGGTACGCGCTGCCGCTACCGCCGCCGGCATTGCCTCCACCTGACATACAGCAAACGGCTCAAACCTGCATACGAAACCTCTCACTCCTTACTGCTGGACATCCCTTCTTGCTGGACGACGTGTCAACGTGGTCAATGCGTCGGCGTGATTTACGACGCGGCGCCTGTTTGTGTGTTTTTATACAGGTGTACAATGTTAGTAGCGCTTCCTTGCACAGAGGAGAGGGAGGAAGGACAGGGACGGAGAAGAGGGAGATGTCTTTTGCGCCACCAACTAAACTGTAAAGCGTGTGTGACGTAAACATTAGTTTGCTTTTTTTTTATTTTACAAATTTTTTTAGGATTGCAGCCGTGACTACGCTGTGCCGGCCTTGAGCTCGAAATACGTGCCGTACCAGTGGGTGGCGGTGCCGGCAAAGTACTTGTTGGAACTGTAGTCGGCGACGGCAGCGGCGAGGGTGGCCTCCATGGCGTTGTAGCCGATGGCCCAGAACGACATCCATGCGGGGGCGTAGGGCGGGGGCATGGACTCGGCGGCAAAGACGGCCGTGACAATGCCGCCCTGGAGGGAGTCGACAATGTTGCTGACTCCGCCGATGTCGGGCGTGCCGTACTGCGATCCGCCGTTGAGGAACGAATTCTCGCTCGAGTAGTAGTTCATCACGGTCACGTAGTCGACGTAGGGGCTGCTGCCCAGGAGCGGGTTCCACAGGCCGTGCACGTAGAGGTAGTAGTCGTCGCCGACGCTCCACGTGACCGACATGGTCGTGGGGCGGGTCACAGCCATGCAGTGGTTGAAGATGGCCATGAGGTTGGCCTCGTAGACCTGGTTGTAGTTGTCGGGGGCACCAGGGGTGACCAAATGCCAGTTGGCCAGGGTGTGCGGCTCAATGTCGAGGTTGAGGCCGTCGATCCACTCGGCGGGGTTGGTCGAGCCCTGGTTGAACGCGACGAGGGCATCACACTCGGACATGGGGGCCTGTGCATTGGCAGTGGATTCGACCCAGCTGGCGACGCCGTCGAGGAACTCAACCGCGATGCCGGCTGCGTGGGCCTTGACGAGGAACGCGCGCACGATCGCAGGGCTGTTTATGACGTTGGCAATGTCCATCTCGAGATAGATGCGGTTGTAAGCCGGAAACTTGCCCCAGGGGTCGACGAGGTTGCTGATCAGGTTGTTCTGGTACGTGATGTAGCTAGAGAGATTGCATTAGCCGGTTAGAGTTGTTGTTTTTTAAACGTACTCAGAGGTTCCGCCGCACTGAGCTGAGTAGGTGGTGCCGGCGGCGACGTTGTTGAAGAGGCAGTCGCCGTACATCCACACGTACATTGCGCGCACGTTCGTGGGGGGACGAGAGCCCGGGACGTAGGGCGGGTTAGTGCCAGGAGGCGAGGTCGCTGCAGGCTTTGTGGTCGGGGGCGATGTGGCCGCGGGTTTGGTCGGCGGCGTCGTGGCTCCGGGTGTGGTGGGCTTGTTGGTTGGGGGCGCCGTGGTGGCTCCAGTGCCCAGGTTCTTGCACGTGGCCGTGTTGATCAACGCCGTGCACTTGGTGTCCGAGTAGAACTCGATGTTGCCCGCGGTGCCTTTGGTGAGGGCAGGGAGGGACGCCTGACCGCTTGCGAGCGAAACACTGGTGGCTTGCAGGAGGGTGTGCCAGTTGCTGTCGTAGATGACGATGCACTTGGTCGCAGTGCTCGAGGCAAGCACAACCGACGAGCCCGACACCTTGCACGACGGCGAGCCGACCGTGATGGTGATGCCGCCACTGGCTGCCTGGGTAGGCGGCGACGAGGTGGCACCGCCAGAGCTGGACGACGGGGGCTTCGTCGTCGTCGCGGAAGGGGCCGGCGTGTTGGCCGCGGCCGCGGAGGCGACGGTGCAGTCGGCGCTCTCGATGTAGACCGTGCAGCCCGAGTCAGAGTAGAACTCGACGTGGGCAACACTGCCCGACTTGGCTGAGAGGGTGAGCTGGCCGGCCGACGGCGTCGCGGTCACCTCGCCCAGTGAGCCCCAGTTGGTGTTGTACAGGATGACACACATGGTCGTACTGGGGACGTTGACCATGGCCACCGACGTACCGGACGAAATGCACGCGGGCGACGACGCCTGTGCGGCGACCGAGACGACGACCGCGGCGGCCAGCACGGCCACAAAGGTGCTAAACAGAGCTCGCATTCAGGGGGGGGAGAGAGAGAAAATAGCCTCGACAGTGTCCCTGCTGGGCCAGACTTGGCCAGGGGACTTGGCCAAGTGCTCGAGCCGTCTGGGCCCGGGCGTCATTGTTGCGTCCACTGACGTGCAGCCAGTTTGAAATATGACATCATCACTGTCACGCCGTGTGGTAATACTGGTGGTTGCAGTGGCTGCACTTGCGGCCGAGGTGCTGCTGCTCCACTGGCACGGCGTGGCGCTGCAGAGCGCCGACTGCGATCTGCCGACGTGGATGCAGTCGATCGTGCCTGAGTCGCCACGGTTTGTCTCCACCCTCCGGCACATGCACCAGAGCACGTACGTTTCAAAAATTATTTTTTTAGTTGTGCTGACAGTCGGTGTCCCTCCTGCAGAGACAGCTTTTTCTGGTTGGCCATCGCGGCTGGGTTCATCGCCGCAAGCGACTCTAGCGATTCGCGGGTCCTTTACGTCTACTGTAAGGAAACCGTTCCAATTGTAGATGACAGGACCCTATATACACGTATTCAGTGCTTGTTGGCCATGTGCTCAAAAACATGTTCAAGAACGCGATCGCGAGCCCCAGGGGGTTCTGGTTCTGCCAGGAGGGACACTCGCTCTACTGCGGCAAGGGCTACAGCCTGCCCTCGGGACACTCGATGATCAGCTTGACGATGGCGCTGTTTGTCATGTGGCGATGGCCCGAGCACAGATGGCTCAAGTGGGTCCTCGTGCCGATCGAGCTGTCCATTTGGTTCGAGGTCCTGTATTTGGGCACGCACACACGCATGGATGGTACGACTGTCCTTGCTGGAGCGTTAAGAAATTAATTTTGTCAAAACAAGTTCTGGTTGGGTGCACCTGTGGTGTCATCTTCTTTACTTTGACCACGCTCGTCTACGACGACGTAATTCGGTTGTTCAACACATCCAAGCCACGTGGACTGGTCGCCTTCTTTGCCGCCGCGGTGGTCGCCGTCAACCTCGTCGAGCGGGTTCAAGACGCCCTCGAGATGAATAGGCACATTCCCGCAGAGTGGTGCCGTACATTTAAATTTTACCATCGGCCCAATTGAACGCTTTTGTCGCCTCCGTTTGCAGGGAAGCAACGTACGAGCGCTACTGCCAGCTCGAGCCCGGGATGGCGTCAAAATACATGCATCTCACCTCTAATTTCGAGAAGACATCGCTCGTCGCAGGCGTGTCATTGGCACTCTCTCTCTTGCTCCTGCTTCAACGGCGTCGACCACCACGACCAACGTCACTAAAGCCGATCGCCAATACACACGCACCTGCCGTCAGTCAGACAAGAAGTCACCTGCACACGCTTGTTGTTGTCCTCATCACCGTGATCGTCGCGATCCTGTATCACTGCAGTCATAAGCTTCTCAATCACCGTGTCGCCCCAGTCCTAGCCTTTGCCTTTAGCGCAGACATGGATCCTGCAAATGTTTGCCAGTGGCTTTCGGCACTCGTCCAGCCTTCGCTGGCGCTAATCGTATTTCCGCTGGCTGTGTCCAAGCTGGATGGCGCCATCTGCTCGCTCACGGCCAAGTCTAAAGCTTCAAACGTGTCAGACTCGGACCATTTCAAAAAATCCTTGTAAAAAAAAAAATGCAAGTATGAATTCTAAGAGACAAAATGTGCGATACAAACTCCTGCCAGAGTGAATGCTTTTTTTTTTCTCTCAGTCTTTTTTTTCTTTTCTTTGTTGTTGTTAGTTTTACGCGTTTGGCGATGCCAAGTTGAGGATTGACGTCGAGGGCAGATCGATACCTCCAGTAATAGGGAGAGGCGAGACGACACCCTCCTTGACGCCCTCGAGGAATGAGTCCACATCGCGAGCACACATGCGGCCCTCGTTGATGCCCCATACGACAAGGGACTGGCCACGGCGGCAGTCACCGGCAGCAAAGACCTTGGGGACCGACGTCGAGTAGCGGCCCGCAGGTGTGACAATGTTGGTCATGCGGGCGTCCTGAGCAACGTTGAGCTGTTTGAGCACCTCCGACTCGGGGCCGAGGAAGCCCATGGCAATGAAGACAATGTCGGCAGGGTAAAAGTGCTCAGAGTTGGGCACCTATGTAATAAAATGAGAAATAAATACTACGATATTTTTATTTTGTTTTTTGTTACCTTGGCCATAGACCAGCGACCCTGATCGTCCTTGGTCCACTCGACCTTGACGGTGTTGATGCCCCTGACGTTGCCGTTGTCGTCTGAAACAAAGTCGTTGCTGAGAACGCAGTACTCACGGGGATCGCGCCCATAGTGTGCCTTGACCTCGTCGTGGCCATAGTCGACCTTGAACACACGGGGGAACTGTGGCCATGGATTATCGCTGGCACGGCCCTTGGACGGCTCGGGGAGCAGCTCGAAATTGGTCACGGACGTGGCACCGAGACGCACAGACGTGCCGATGCAGTCGTTGCCCGTGTCACCGCCGCCGATCACGATAACGTTCTTGTCCTGCAGTTTTCTGTTAGAAAAAATAAACTTCTCAACCTGGACGCACCCTGACGTCAATGTATGACTTTTCCTGGAGCTTGGACGTGAGCAGGCTGGACGTGACGCCCTGCAAAAAATCGACTGCAAAAATGATGCCGCTGAGCTGGCGCCCGGGGATCTGGAGGTCGCGAGGCCAGGTGGCGCCAGTGGCCAGCACGACGGCGTCATAATTGTCCACGAGGTCGGTTGCGGCGATCGACTTGCCCACGTTGACACCCGTCTTGAACACGACCCCCTCGGCGGCCATGAGGTCGATGCGCCGCTGGACAATCTTCTTGTCGAGCTTCATGTTTGGGATACCGTACATGAGGAGTCCTCCGACGCGGTCGTTGCGCTCAAACACCGTCACAAGATGGCCAGCCTTGTTGAGTTGGTCAGCGGCCGCCAAGCCAGCAGGACCCGAGCCGATGACACAGACAGACTTGCCCGTGCGCTTGGCAGGAATGTTGGGAACCACCCAGCCCTAACGTTGAAGTACATTTTTATTTTAAATACAAAAAATAGAAACTTCCCCGTTGGTACCTCTTCGTAGGCACGGTCAATGATGGCGCACTCGATCGACTTGATGGCAACGGGGAGCTCATTGATGCCAAGGACGCAAGCTCCCTCACAGGGAGCAGGGCACACGCGCCCAGTGAACTCGGGAAAGTTGTTGGTCGCCATGAGCTTTTCCCAGGCACCTCGCCAGTTGTTGAGGAAGACCAGTTCATTAAACTTGGGGATAATGTTGGCAATGGGGCAGCCCGTTCCAGACTGACAGAATGGCACGCCACAGTCCATGCACCGGGCACCTTGCTCCTTGGCTTCGTGCGGCTTTAGTCTGTGGCTGATCTCTTCAAAGTCCTCCCCACGCTGCAATAAAAACAAACATTAATGTTTTTCAATCAGTTGGGAAAACCTTTTTCGCGTTGCGGTAGCGGTCGGTCTTGCGTTTGTACAAATGGAATCCCTTCAGTTTGTCGAGCCTTGGAAAAAAAAAAAAAAAAAAGGAAAGAAATGTCAAATGTCAAAAAAAAAAATAATATGACAATAATGCATACTGCTTGTTGAGGAGCTGGCCATCAGCAATGCTGTCCTCGATATCGGCCGTATCGGGTTCGTCGTGGCCGTGGTCGTGATCATCGTGGTGGATGCCATTGGTTTTAGCAGTCTCCACTGGCTTGACTTCAAGTTCGGCTACCTATTTGATTCCGTCTTTTTTATTTATCCATTTTTTTTTTTTTTCCTTTTCAATTATATACCTTGCGAGCTTCAAGGACACGGCGATAGTCTTGCGGGAACACCTTGACAAAAGAGGAGCTCGCCTCGGCAAACTTGTGAACGAGCTCAGAGGCGATGGGCGATTGCGTGTACTCGATGTGGGCGTTGAGGAGCTTGAGGACGGTCTCCTTGTCATCGTCGCTTTCCAGGGGCACGAGATCGACCATGTCCATATTGCAGCGCAGTGGCAGTGCATTGGTGGGGTCGTAGACAAACGCGTAACCGCCCGACATGCCAGCGGCAAAGTTGCGTCCGGTGGCGCCTAGCACGACGACCACTCCGCCCGTCATGTACTCGCAGCCGTGGTCTCCGCAGCCCTCGACGACTGCCTGTGCACCAGAGTTGCGCACGCCAAAGCGCTCGGCAGCAACACCGCGGATGAATGCTTGTCCGCCGGTGGCACCGTACAGACACACGTTGCCGACAATGATGTTTTCGTGCGACTTGAACGAGCTGTCGTGCGGGGGGAGGACAGCGATGCGGCCGCCCGAGAGGCCCTTGCCGACATAGTCGTTGGCGTCTCCCTCGAGGGTCATCGTGATGCCACGCTGCAGGAACGCGCCAAAAGACTGGCCGGCCGAGCCGTCAAAGTGCAACTTGATCGTGTCCTCGGGCAGGCCGTGCTCGCCGTGCTTTTTCGAGACGTGGTACGACAGGGTCGATCCGACGGCACGATCGACGTTGCGGATGCGGTGGCGGAGGACCGTCGGCGTCTTGTTGGCGATGGCGTCCTCCAGCTGGCCGTACAGCTCAAAGTCGAGGCGCTTCTCGAGCTCGTGGTTCTGCGGGGCGACAAAGTGCACGGCGTCGTCGGCGTGGCGCTTGAGGGTGTGCGCGGGCGTGAGCATGCTCTTGAGGTCGACCAGGTGGCTCTTGTAGTTGAACGTGGTTGCGCTCGAGACCTTGAGCAGCTCCGCGTGGCCGACCATCTCGGGGATCGACTTGAAGCCCAGCTGGGCCATGATGCCACGGACCTCCTCAGCCACATAGTAGAAAAAGTTGATGACATGCTCGGGCTGGCCGGCAAACTTTTTGCGCAGCTCGGGGTCCTGTGTGGCGATGCCCACGGGGCACGTGTTGAGGTGGCACTTGCGCATCATCGTGCAGCCTAGCGCGATCAGCGGCGTCGTCGCAAAGCCAAACTCTTCGGCGCCGAGCAGGCAGGCCACGGCAACGTCGCGGCCGGTGCGGATCTGGCCGTCGGTCTGGACGACGACGCGCCCGCGCAAGTTGTTGAGGACGAGGGTCTGGTGGGTCTCGGCGAGGCCCAGCTCCCAGGGCATGCCGGCGTACTTGATGCCGGTCCAGCGCGACGCGCCCGTGCCGCCGTCGTGGCCAGAGATGAGGATGTGGTCGGCCTTGGCCTTGGCGACACCGGCCGCGACGACGCCCACGCCGGCCTCGGACACGAGCTTGACCGAGATGCGAGCGACGGGGTTGGACGACTTGAGGTCAAAGATGAGCTGCTTCAGGTCCTCGATCGAGTAGATGTCGTGGTGCGGCGGCGGTGAGATCAGGCCCACGCCCGCGACCGAGCGGCGCGTCTTGGCAATGTCCTCGGTCACCTTGTGGCCAGGCAGCTCGCCGCCCTCGCCGGGCTTGGCGCCCTGGGCGATCTTGATCTGGATGTCCTCGGCATCCGATAGGTAAAAGCTCGTCACGCCAAAGCGTGCCGACGCGACCTGCTTGACGGCGGAGCGCATGAGGTCGCCATTGGCCATCGGCTGCGAGCGCTCGGCCATCTCACCGCCCTCGCCCGTGTTGGACTTGGCGCCGAGGCGATTCATGGCGATGGCCACGGTCGAGTGAGCCTCGTCAGAGATGGACCCAAAGGACATGGCGCCCGTGAGGAACCGCTTGACGATCGACTGCCAGGACTCGACGCTGTCCAGCGGAACGGGGGTGCACTCCTTGGCGTCAATGTCCAGGAGGCCGCGCAGGGTGCAGTTGCGGATCGACTCTTGAGCAGCCTTGGAGTAGCTGTCGTAGGCCGTCTGGTTCTTGCGCCGTACCGCGTCCTGCAGGTTGGCCACCGACGTCGGGTCGTTGATGTGGTCCTCGCCGCCGCTGCGCCAGTGGTAGTCGCCGGCATCGCGCAGGGCACCGGTCGCCTTGACGATCTGACGCTTGGGGTAGGCCCGCTCGTGCAGGACAAAGGCCTCGTAGGCAATCACGTCAAACGTGATGCCCCTGATGCGTGTGGACGTGCCGGCAAAGCACCGGTCCACCACCGCATTGTCGATGCCGAGCGCCTCAAACGTCTGCGCCCCCTTGTACGAGTGCAGCGTCGAGATGCCCATCTTGGACATGACCTTGAGCACGCCGTCGTTGACAGCCTTGCGGTAGTTGTACATGAGCTTTTGCACATCGTAGTCGACCTTGAGGGCTGTCAGTGACCGAGGGGTGGGGGGGGGGGGGAAAGAAAATATGAATGAATTCACAATAATTAAACTAACCAACAAAAAAAAATTTTTATTTTTCTAATTATTTACCATTCTCGGCACGGAGCTTGCGGAATATGTCGTAGGCGAGGTAGGGGCAGACGGCGTCGGCGCCGTAGCCGAGGAGGACGCAAAAGTGGTGGACCTCGCGCGCCTCTGCCGTCTCGAGGACGAGTGCGATCTTGGAGCGTTTCTTGACGCTGAGGAGGTGCTGGTGGACAGCGCCGATGGCGATGAGTGCCGAGACGGCGACACGGCTGCTGCTGGCCTTGGTGTCAGACAGGATGGCGACCTTGTGGTTGGCATCGATGGCGGCCTCGACCTGGGCACAGACACGGTCGAGTGCAGGAACATAGCCGCTGGGGCCCTCGGAGGCGTCAAAGGTCAGGTCGACGGTGCTCACGGTCCACGCTGGGTAGAACTGGCTCATGCCGCGGATGACATCGACCTCGTCCTCGAATAGGCAGGGGCTCGGGAGCGACAGGCGGTTGCACTGCTGTGCCGTCATCTCGAGCAGGTTGCCCTCCGGGCCCACAAACGTCTCCAGCGACATGACGATGGCCTCGCGGACAGGGTCGATCGGGGGGTTGGTCACCTGAGCAAACAGCTGGCGAAAGTAGTCGTACAGCGGGCGCACTTGCTTGGACAGGCAAGCAAGAGGCGTATCGGTACCCATCGAGCCCAGGGCCTCCTTGCCGTCGGTGATCATGGGGGCGAGGAGCAGGTTGACCGTCTCGAGTGTGTAGTTGAAGGCGGCCATGCGGGGGTCCTCGGCCAGGGGAACGCCGTCCCACTCACTGTTCTTCGGCGTTGGCGTGCGGATCACGGGGAAGGCCACACCACCTGCTTGCTGCTGCTGTTGCTGCGAGACAAGTGCTTGGACCTCGGCCTCCCTCTTCTTCTGCTTGCTAAAGAGGTCGTCCAGGGTTATTTTGTACGCCTTGAGCCACTGGGCAAAGGGGCGGCTGGTGGCCGTGTTCATCTTGATCTCGGCGTCGTCGACGATGCGCTTCTCGTGCGTGTCGACCAAGAGCATCTTGCCGGGCTGCAGGCGGCCTTTGCGCTCGACGTTGGCCGGCGGGACGTCGTACGTGCCAACCTCGCTTGCGCAGATCATGAAGCCGTCTGTTGTGACGTAGAAACGTGCAGGTCTGAGGCCGTTGCGGTCGAGGGTCGCGCCAATGTAACGCCCATCCGAAAAGGTGAAGAGGGCCGGGCCGTCCCAGGGCTCCATCACAGTCGAGGCCCACTCGTAGAACGAGCGCTTCTCAGAGGCCATTGTCTCGATCGAGTGGTTTTGCCACGCCTCGGGGATCATCATCATCACGGCCTGGGGCAGGGGGATGTCGCCGGCGAGAAGCAAAAGCTCGAGCACATTGTCAAAGGACATGGAATCCGAGCCCATGTCCTCCACGATCGGCAGCAGCTTTTGGAGCTCGCTATTGTTGAGCTGCGACGTGCCCACGACGCCTTCGCGGGCGCGCATACGGTTGCGGTTGCCCTTGAGCGAGTTGATTTCGCCTGAGTTGATTGATTAAAACAAAAAAAAAAAATTTTTTTTTTTTTAAAAATGATAAAAAAAAAAAATTCTTCATCAAGTAGGCACACCATTGTGGGCACACCAACGCAGAGGCTGTGCTCGATCCCACGAGGGGAAGGTGTTGGTGGAGAAGCGGCTGTGAACGAGGGCAAAGTGCGTGGCGTACTCGGGTCGGTGAAGGTCCGAAAAGTAGGGCCAGAGCTGCTTGGGGTTTAGGAGGCCCTTGTATGTGATCACCTTTGAGGACAGCGAGCAGATGTAGAACCAGGTCTTGAGAGGGAGCTGGGCGGTTGCGCGCTTGCGTAGGAAAAAGAGCTTGCGCTCAAACAGGATCTGGTCGACCTCGGCGCTGACTGCAGAGCTGTTGTGCTCGCTGTTTTTGGCCGTGGAAACGACAATGGGCTGGAGCATAAAGGGCTCCTTGGAGAGCGCGACGGGCCCGAGCACCGAGCTATCGCGTACGACGGGTCGCCAGCAGATGACACTGAGGCCCAGTTCGACCGCGATCCCCTCGAACACAGCGATGCACTTGGACCGCACGCCCTCGTCTGGGTTAAAGTAGACATTGCCAGTGGCGTACGTGCCCAAGGGCGGTAGATCGACGTCAAACTGCGCCTTGACGTCGGCACGCAGCATCTCGTCCGGGATGCTCGTCATGACACCGGATCCGTCGCCGTCGCGCTTGTCGCTGCCTGTGGCGCCGCGGTGGGTCATGCGCACGACGACATCGGCCACGGCGCGTTGCACGATCGCGTGCGAGCGGTCACCGGCAATGTTGACGATGAAACCGACACCGCAGGCATCACGCTCGTGTGATGGGTCGTAGAGCGAGCCGCCCCCAGCCGGCAGGACTCCAGCCCAGCCGCAGCCCTCTTGCTCTGATTGACTCATATCTAAAATGATTATTCATTATTAGCATTACAGAGAGTGTTGGACTTGAGCAAACAATGGACAAAAAAACAAAATGAGGGCTTGAGCACGCGTGCAAACTTGACCCCACTTTTTTCACGTTCCCAACCGAGCACGGCCACAGGGAACAAGGACTGAGAAGGCACGCGCAAACATGCTCCGTTCTCCTCCTTCCAGCGATACTGGAGAGAAACAACAACACAAAGGAGAGGTGGAGAAGTTTACACCCCTCAACAAAAACCACCGTATATATTTGGGGGTTGAGCGTCGATTCCGGGCCACGATTCTCCACACACCGAGGATGCTGTCTGGCGAGGGGTGCACAAACACACGTGAGGACACGGGGCCACGTCTGTGTGGTATGCTAGAGGGCCACGGCAAACACTCGACGGCTCCGCTGTTTGGTGAGGCAGTGGTCAAGAAATAAAACCCCGCTTTCACATGTCAAAGCCAGGGCCATGGCCATTTTCTCGAGTGCATTGCCCGACTCGATCCGAAAGAACAATGACATCGACAGAAGCAACGCGAACAAGGTGGATGGCTGAGCAGGACAGTCTGCGTGAGCGCTTGCGTGCGCAGGACGTCGCGGGATTTGTGGCCGAGGACGTGACGCTGGTCGGGGGCGTGGACATTAGCTTTGTCAAGGGGAGTGCAACCGGCGAGGCCTGTGTGTCGTTGGTCGTCGTGAGCTTGCCTTCGCTCCGTATCGTGTACGTGGACTGCGTCCCTGTCAGGATGACGCAGCCGTACATCCCTGGTTTCCTGGCGTTCCGTGAGGTCGACTTTCTGGTGGCGCGCATCGAGCATCTGCGAGCGACGCGGCCCGGGCTGGTCCCGCAAGCCATCCTCGTGGACGGGAACGGCGTGCTCCATCCGCGCGGTTTTGGGCTGGCGTCGCACCTGGGCGTGCTCGTGGGGATCCCAACGGTCGGAGTGGGCAAGACGCTGTTTGCACTGGATGGGCTGGAGGAGCATTCGGTGAAACGGATTGCTGCAACCAGGCTACGCAAGGGTGGGGACGCGATGCCACTCGTCGGCAAGAGTGGACGTACGTGGGGTGTGGCGCTGAGGACGATGGACGACGCCCCCAACCCCGTCTTTGTTTCCGTCGGCAACGACATCTCGCTCAGCTCTGCAGTGGCAATTGTAAGACGCTGCGGAAGGTTTCGCGTTCCGGAACCTATCCGTCAAGCAGACCTGCAGTCAAGGCGGTATCTGCGCGAGCACCATAATGAGCAATAGGGAAACGAATGCAGTGTGACCAATGTTTTTCTTTTCTTTAAAAAAAAAGAAGAAAAAAAAACAAAGGAAGCAAACGAAAAATTTTTTTTCAGTCCTGGGCGATTCTCTTGAGGAGCGCCTCTCGCTTAGGGGACTGCGTGAAGAGTGCAACGACGAGCTTGCGCAACTCGGGCTTGGCCAGCACGAGCAGCTTGCCTGACGAATACGCGGCGTCAATGTCCACGAGGCTCATGGTCAGAAGTCGGTCGATGAGATCGACACGTTCCCAATGCGGCGAGCAGTGCTTTGCAGGCGACTCGGTCTGCAAAGAGGGAAAAAAAAAGAAAACAATAAGAAACAATTGATGTAATTAAAAAAATAATAAACCTTGACAACGGTCAAATTGGGCGTTTTCACCGAAAAGAGAGGAGTGACCTGTCTCTGGACGAATTGGCACAATTGGTGCAGTTGGTGGGTCTCCTCTTCGGCAATATCAGTCAACGCGAGGATGCCCTTGCAAAACGCCTCCAAAAGCGTGCTCGTCAGTGATCCCATGCTCGAGAAGTACAGTGATGTTGGAAGAATAGGCTGGATGTACACAAAGAAAGGAATTTGTCATAAAATCAGCAAGTCGATTCTTTTACCATCCAGACTTTGGCCAGCTGTGTTAAGAGGTGCAGCGCCTGCTTCAGTCCACGCTCTACGATTTCGTAACGTCGATCTTCGTGGGTGTCGCCAAAGCCGTTGCAACTGGCAACAAACTCTAGGATCTGTTGCCGTTGTTGGACCTTCGCAGTATAAATTAGAAGAATGGAGAGAGACTCGTGGCGCATACCATCTGTTGCTGATACTGAAGGTCTGCAAGGCGACGGAACAGGGGAACCATGTCCACAAAGGTAGCCGTGTCCTTTAGTGGTGGAGGCAGGAATCCCTACAAAACGCCCAGTGAATATTTCCAAAAAAAAAAAAAAAAAAAATTTTTTTTTTGGCCCCATCTCGAACCTGGAATTGAAAGCCGAGGGTCATAAGATGGTGGGCAATGTAGTGACAGTCGTTGACAAAGAGCATGGACAGTTGGGGGACATTGTCTATCTCGTTGGCATGGAAAACTGGCACGACGGCACGGAACAGATCAAGCATGTCGCGCGCGGTATAGTACAATTGAGTGGCACTGCAACACGAAAGTTAGACCGAGACGTTGAGAGAGTATTTCCTGTGTACCCAACAGGTTGCACCTTGGAGCACTCGCCAAGGGTCTGGTAAACGAGTTCCACGAGCGATTGCGTTCGCACCGAAATGTTGCATGTCTCCAGCTTGAAGAGGCCCTCGAGCGACGTTTCAAGACCCTCCTTGTTGGGTTTTCCGGGCGCTCCTGCCGCTGCTGCGTCCTGGGAAGATGGCTTGACCTTCTCCTCTGATGTGACCGTTAGACCGCCGCGCTCGGTCGCATCGGTCACCTGGACCGAGTTGTGGTCCGCCGAACCCAGCAGCTCACGAGCCATGATCAATGCCGTGGCACGACGCTTGGCCCAAAAGTGCACATGGATGTGCTTGGTCCATGCCGTCAAGCGACGCTTATCCTCGGTGCAAAAACCTGCATGAAGAAATCAGAAGAAGAAAAAAAAAAAAAGAAGGGGGCGAAATACCAAGTTTGATCATCTCGTCCTCAAAGGCGAGTGTAGCAGGAGCGACAGTCTGCGAAAAGGCGATCAGGCCAGTCTCTTCGTCGGGGATGCATGGCTTGAGGACTTGTTCGACGACGACGACGGCAAGTGCCTCCCACCACAACGGGAAGACTGCCGCACCATGTGGGGCAGGAAAAACGCTCGTGCCCAAAAACTGGAACAGCTGGAGGAGGTCCTTGTACACGGCGCCTAGGAGGCAACCCGATCATAATAAATCTCATGCAATAGAGGTCACGGCTCACCAGATGCCTTTTCGGTCACAGGTCGCACCGCAAGTTCCGACTTTCCTTCTGGCGTCACCTTTTCCTTGGGCTTGTGGATGACGAGCGCCACCCCGACCTTGGGAACCGAGCGGGTTGACAGTGTCACACCAGCCAGCGAGACAATTGGCTGCACCGCGGTGTCCATCAATCGTGCAAACAGAGCAGCGGCTTTGGTTCTAATCAGAAGGGGGAATAATTTATATTTTGGAGAAGAAATGAGCAACGCACCCGAGGAGGCCGTATGTCTCCACTGCACCAAGCAAGTCCATCAGCGATGTGGGATTGTCAAAGTGCTCGCTTGCAAGGGTTCCCGTGAGCCTCGCGGCCACGTTGAGTTCGCACTCGGTCACGGTCACCTTGACCGTGATTGCCTTTGAAAAGAGCTCCTCCAGCCGGTGCTTGAAGGTGGCCTTTTTGCGCACATACTCGCCCTGCACTTTGTTAATACAGCCTGAAAAAACACAGGGCGAGGCAAACAAACCTTTACGAGCTTGACAATGTTGACATCGAGGCCGTTTTCCTTGTTGCGCGGGAGGTCTCGCAAGATATTGCTCTAACACATTAAAAAAAGTCCAGTCTACGCAACAACGCACACACACACAAAGTGCATACAATCTCGCGAAGGGCCACGGATGCGCGCTGGTACTCGCCCAGTTCCAAAGTGCTGTCAAACTGTTGCAAGAGCTCGTGCATCCGCGTGAGTTGTCGCAGCGCGACGATGATGCCGTCGGTTGCAGCGAGTTGTTGCTTGAGCTGCTGGTACTCACGCAGTGGGTTGGTCATCTTGGCTTTGATCCCAACCTAGGGTCGTGTCGTGTCTTCGGTCAGTTGCGATGGTTTGTTGGAAGCTGGGTACCGTTGGGTCGTCCACTCGCTGCGTCAATGTTTCCAGCGCGAGGCTCAGCTCGACCACCTTGCTGTTGACGTCGAGGGCGTACGTGAGTGTGTTGGTGAACTCGCTGTAGTGCCTGTTGACAGTCTCGTAGACGGTTGCCTTGATCTGCCCGCCACCGTTATTTTCAAAAAAAAGAAAAGCCAAAAAAACAAAGAGGGCAATTTGGAGCCTCCCACCGTCTCCCACACGAGCATATCGTCGTACCTGGTCAATGCTCTCGTTCAGGCGCAGCACGCACGTGGTCAGCGTGGCAGCGTCCGCCACCGCGGCAACGTCGACGCCCAAAACGGCGCGCAGCGAATTAGTTGACGACGCCATTTTCGAAGTGTGGCAACCATGCATACAAAAAAGAAGTAGACAAAAAAAAATGCGACTCAGTACCCAGCCGCCAAGCCGTCCTTGCGGGGGTCAGAAGCCGCGTAGATATAGCCGTCAAAGCCATTGGCGATCGCCTAATTTTAATTTTTATTTATTTTTTTTTTTTTAATAAAAAATGTTAGCCAAAGAAAGACAAAAGACAAAAAAAAAAAAAAAAAGAAGGAAAGTTTGGCTCACCTGCACCGCAGCGGGGTAGTTGCCAGGGGCAAGACGGTTTACAACGTGGCCATAAGACTCGAGCTCTTCCAACAGGGTAGCGCTGACATTGTACTCGGCTTGGATTTCGTTCGGGTAGAGCTGGTGGTGGATGCGGCCGGCATTGACAGACGCTTGGATGTTCATTTTGAAGTCGAGATTGTTGAGGATTGTCTGGTGAAGGAAAAAAAAAAAATTTATGTGCTTAAAAGTGAACAAGGAAATGGGTGTTACCAACAGGGTCGACGTAATGATGCGCGTGCCTCCAGAGGCGCCCACGACCATCTGGATTTGGTCGTTGTAGCGGATGATCGTGGGCGTGGCCGAGGAGAGGGGTCGCTTGCCTGGCTTGATAAAGTTGTTTGGGGAAGGAGCGATGCCAAACGAATTGGTCTTGTTGGGCGTGGAAAAGTCGTCCATCTGGTTGTTGAGGATGATGCCCGTTCGCGACATCACCTTTGATCCCCAAACGAGGTTGACTGTGCTCGTGAAGGCAGCAGCAAAGCCGTTGTTGTCCAGGGCAGAGATGTGTGTCGTTCCTGGCGTGGGTGGCGCGAAATAGTCGCTGCCATAATACTCTGGAGGGAACGTCTGCGTGTCCGAGATGTTGGCCCGCTGTTTGGATGCAAACTCTTTGCTGACCATGTCGGCAACGATCGCCGTGATGTTTACCTTGCCACACAGAATTAGTAATCATTTGCAGGCTCTCCTTGCATACATAGTCAGGGTCTCCGAGAAGGCTGCGCTGAGCAAAGCCAAACTTCATTGCCTCGACAATGTGGTGGTAGTCAAGAGAGGTCGGCCCATTGTTCTTGGCAGCCGACTCACCCAGGCGGAAACCCTCGAGAATGTTCAAGATGTCGATCAGAACGGGGCCACTGTAAATGTTGTCGACTCTTTAGTTGCGCGACAGAAACACAAATAATTCGTGCATACCTCGAAGGGGCCGGTCCAGTGAGAATTTCGCTGCCATGGTACCAAGTCGACTGAGGCACCCGGACTGCGGCAAAGTAGTTGGCAAAGTCTTCAAGGGTCATATTGCCGCCGGCGTCGTTGATATCCTCGACGAGGACGTTTGCGATCGCGCCAAAGTAGAAGGCTAGAAAACAATGAATTTTCAGTAGGGGGGGGGGGAGGAAAAAAAGTCCATTGTGCACGCTTACGGTCGGCATTGCCTGCATTTGCAATCGCCTCGAGAGTGTCGGCGAGTTTCGTACGATAGACGTAGTCACCCACGTCGACGAGGGTGCCGTTGGGACAGTAAGTCTCATTCCAGAGCGAGCTGGACTGGCACAGGGAGAGCACGTCATAGTCCTGCAGCCGCTTGACCAGCAACGGTGTTGCAACAAATCCGAAGCGGGCAAGCTCTGGAAAAACATTTTTTATTTATTTATGTTTTCCAGTTTTCCTTATTTTACTAATCGACGGCGCAAAGAGATCGGCCCACTGGAGATTTCCACTGGCGTAATTTTGAAACGCGAGCTGCATGCCTTTGAGCTCTCCTGGAACACCAGATGCAAGTCCCCCGATAGTTGACGCCTATTTTTTAAACCCTTGGTTAGTTTGTTTGACCGTCCACACGACCCTGGTACGGCACCTCGAAGTTTTCGACAAACATGTTTTCATGCGCTGCGGCGGGGGCCATCTCCCTAAAGTCGTAAAACTCTGTCTGGGCTCCGGGTTTTTGCAAGAGAAGGAATCCGCCGCCACCGATGCCCGATGCGAAATTGTTTATCACGCCGATGCACAGCGCCGTCGCGATCACCGCATCCACCGCATTGCCATGATACACCTCCTGTGGATCCGGGATTCTTGAGTGGAATTCCAAACAGACGTTTTTTTTAATTACCAAAATGTCGCTGCCGATCTGAGAGCACGTGCGCTCCTCCGAAGCCACAGCCGCATTGACGACGCGAAGAGGCTGTGCGGCAATAGTTTCACTATTGTGCGGTGTGAGGGTGACGGCCAGGATGACCCCTTCAACAAGTGTGCATATATTAGTAAGCAAGCACACGTTTTTTATTGCAGGTTACCAAGTGCAACAAGCAGCACGAGTGCCACAGCCACCAGGACGCGGCTCCGCCTCATCTTGACCGATTGTTGCCGTGTGTCAGCGGTAGCATTGATGGCCGCGCCCTCCACGTCGTTCAGCAACGCGTCTCTGTCGGACATCCTTGCTGCTCCCTGCGGAGGGCCTAAAAAATACGGCCATTTTTCAACAGTTCGTCTACCGTAGCAGAATGGCCAGTCTGCCAGTGGCAGTGGCTGTGACCCAGCAGCAGCAGCAGCAGCAGCAACAGCAGCGCCGTCGCAGCCGGGACGACGACGGCGACAATGGTGACGACGGGGACGACGACGGGGATGACGACGACGACGACGACGACTCTGATTCGGACGAGAGCGGGGAGGACAGCGGGAGTGAAGCTGAGAACGACTTTCGTGTACGTGCGCGCCACGCCAAGAAGGCGACGGGGCATGGTAAGGGCAAGGCGTCTGGGGGCGGCCAGCCGAGCAAAAAGACGCATCACGGTCGGAAGCACGGGGCTGGCGGCAACGGCGGTGGCTACGACGACAAGAGATTTCAGCACGACCTGCCGTTCCTCGACAGCATGCGCAGCGAGTTCAACCCCGGTGCGCACGATAAGCGTCCGTCCGTGCTCAACGCCGACGACTTTGATGAGGGTGCGTACGTGCCGTCAAAGTACTGTCTCGTCTACGCAGGTAAACCGTGAAACGTTAAAAAAGAACGTGCTGAAGAAGGCCCACGTTTAGATGGCGACTCTCTCAGGCACAACGCGTTTGATATCTGGGACACCAAGACGACCGATAAGTTGCTTGGCGACGAGGGCCAAGAGTACTGGCTCGACGTGCTCGAGGCATCAGACGAAGATCTCGAGCACATGCAGCAGGTACTTTTTTAAAAAAAAAAAGGTTGCTCTTTTTCGGTGTGCTCAACCCCTCATGACATCAGAAACAAGGCATTCACAGTGTCACCTTGGGCGACATCCTTGGCGGCGACAATCGCGAGCGTGTCGAGTTCTTTGATAGCTACCTGTTGGTGTGCCTGCAGCTCAACTCGGCGGACGACACGGTGAACGAGGGCCCTTTCGTGACCATGCTCCTCTTCCCCAACGCAATCTTCACTTTCCACGACGAGCCGTGCCCGTCTCTGCGAGCCCTGATGGAGAAGCTGGCCACAGGCACGTCTCTGCTCACGCCCGATCGTGTCATGTACTTGCTGCTGGGCGAGGCGCTCAAGGTGTGGATCCCGGTTGTCCACTCGGCCGAGGACGAGGTGGAGTCCCTCCACGACCTCGCCCTCGTCCTCTCCGACAGCGATAAAAACGATACGCTCTTGCGCATGGCCAAGACGCGTCGTCTCATTACCAACATCCACCGCAAGTTGCTGGCCAAACGAGACGTCCTTCGAGCTGTCACGGTCGGCGCCTTCCCCTTTGTCCGCCCCGAGACTCAGCCGTACCTTCGCGACGCCCTGGACCACCTGATGGACCTCTTGCGCATCGTCAACATCTCACGTGACGCCCTCAACCAACTGCAGGCAAACTACCTCGCCAAGGTGTCGCTCGACCTGGCCGACTCTGCCCAGAAGACCAACGTGGCCATGAAGGTCTTCTCCCTCGTCGCAACGATCGGTCTCCCCATCAACGCTATCAGCGGTATCCTCGGCATGAACGTGTGGTACCCCGGTCGCGTTGAGGAAGATCAAACTGGCGTGGTACGATTAAATTTTGAAAATAAATAAAGAAATTCTGAACTGACTGTTTTTTTTTTCAGCCATTTGCGTTCACCATCAGTCTCATGCTGGCCATCGGCTTTGTTATGTTTGTCTTCTTCAGGTGGTATCGGTTGTTATAAAAGGGTCGAACATGGTTGTTGTGCGAAGGAAAAAACAAAACAAAACAAAATTCTTGTAATAATAATAAAAAGAAGAAAAAAAAAAAGAGAGAACAGAGAGCAGACGATTAATAGAGGATCGTGAGCAAAAGAGCAAAAACGACAAATGTGAGGGCGGCAGAAGTGGACACGAGTGACGCATCCGAGGTGAGGCCGACCGGCGACCCGGCCAACAGACGAGCGAAAAACTTGGTCGTACCAAAGGGCGTGCACTTGCCGAGCGTGACCTTCTCCACCGACGAGCACGAAAGGCAAGCCATGTTTGAGCATATGCTGCTGAAGGAGGCCTGGGACGACGGGGAGCCATCGGCGGTCTGGAAGATCCAGGAAGACATGTAGGACGCGCCGTAGTCATCGATGACGGCACTTGGCGAGCCCGTGCACGATCCCGGATTGAGCGACACCTTGGAGGAGCCAGAGGCGCTCAAGCTGCACGCGCTGTCTGTAAAGAGCTCGATAGAGACGGCGTTGGCCAAGGCGGGGTTGACCGAGACGGCCGACTGGACACCGCGCATGCTGAGGACATTGCACTGATTGTAGCCGACCGTGGTCGAGTTGGCGCACTGGGAGCAGGTCGAGTCGGTGCATGCGGAGCCATACTTGAGCGTTCCGTCGACGTTGTCCACCAGCACCTCGTACGTGTTATCGAGGGGGTTGTTGACACACTCGCCGCTGTAGTACGTCAGCGCCAGCAGAGCGTTGCCGGTGCAGCCCGTGCTGTTGGTGCCCTGCGACACAGGATAAGCCATGACAACGATCGGGGTGTTTGAGGCCGCAGAGACCGACGTTGGCAACGTCTCGGACGAGTTGCCGCCGGGGCTCGACGGGGAAGGATGGCCGGTGGAGGGGGCTGTCGTCGCTAGTACTGGCGAGGGGGTGCTGAGTCCCGGCGCAATGGCCATCACAAACGCCTGCGATCCGCCGAGAGTGACGCCCACGCACTGGTTGAGGCTTGCGGTGACGCTGGTGGCGCAGTCGCCGGCGCCGCAAGCGTCAGAGTCGCAGTCGGTGCGGAGGGTGACGTTGTTGTAGCCGCTGCCCAGCGTGGCCAGGACAAACGACGAGTCCATCGGGCTCTGCGAGCACTGTCCGCTGGTGAGGATGTACGCAACCAGCGTCGCCTTCGAGCATGTGCGGTCCTGGCTCGCAAAAACAACCAAATCAATCGTCACCGGCGGGGGCGTCGGCGGGAGCGATGCGGTGGGCAACTGGGACGGCACAGGGGTCAGAGTGGGCGACAGGGCGGCATTTTTGCCCTTGGCTGCAGCGGCCGTCATCGGAGCGGCGAGGCACAAAAGCACGAGCGCGAAAGCCGCTGGTGCGCCAGCAGCAGGCAGCTTCATCGTTTCCGTCTCTCACAGGCAAACAAGAGAGAAAGTACACGCTCACGCATCGTCATTTTCCCAATTACCACGTCGTGAGGGGGGTGGCAGAGCGCGGAGGGCGGCAATCAATCGTGGCAAGGTTGAAAGGGGCGCCACCACGAAAAGGGGCCCAAGCCATATTTGTGTGCGTGTGTGTGTGTGTGTGTGCGACCCATGTTGCGCCTCGCGCCCCGTCACTCTTTGCCACTGGGCAATGGCCTGGCGCAGCTTCGGCGATGGACGTCGGCGGCAGAGCCCCAGCAAGGCATTGATTACGCGCAGCCCCGGGGAATGGCCGAACGAAAGCTGGCTATGCAGCGCAAGGTGGCGCTTGCCAAGCAGCCCGCCTTGTCAAGCGACAACAGCCAGCCAGCAGAGTCCCAGCAAGACAGCGCCGACACGCAGCCGCGAGGAATGGCAGAGCGAGAGCAGGCAATGCGGCTCGACGAGGCAATTGCCAAGCCAGACCTGTCAGGTGACCATCTCGCTGAGCGCTTCAACGATGTCAACATCCAGATGCTGGCAGGACCCCTGCGCCAGAAAGTCTTTGGCGCAACGAAGAAGCCCGAGCTGATGAGCAGAGAAAAGGCACGCGAGTCTGAAGAGGCTCTGCGGAGACACGGTCTCTGGGACAAGCCGACAGACAAGGCGGCCCCGATCGACTTTGTCCTGCCGCCGCTTCTGGGAGAGGATGTCATGGCGCACTTCAAGGCTATCGGGGAGAAGATGGCCCATCCGTACCTCGATCTGACCAAGGAGCTTGCCGCCGCAACGCTCCCGCCCATGCCTTCCACATGGCTCCAGAAGCCCGCAGGATGGATCCGCTACGATGCCAAGCAACCCGCTGGCATCCCTGTCAAAGTAAGGAGACGTATATTCCTACAATAAATTTTTTTTCTGTGAAAC